>DGYFI06202__coassemble_9084_pt1 | contig 2766 bp, 2 predicted proteins | sample DGYFI06202__metabat2_high_PE_032 | metagenome-assembled genome bin DGYFI06202 | reverse complement strand
TCCGCACGCCTCATGGACGGGTGGACATGGTGTTGCGCACAGCAGACACCCTCTACCTGGTGGAACTGAAACTAAATCAAAGCGCCGAAGCGGCAATGAACCAGATAGACCTGAAACAGTACCCGGAACGCTTTGCGCTGTGCGGGCTGCCCATCGTCAAGGTAGGCATCAATTTCGACAGGGAGAAACGGACGATTAGTGACTGGAGGATTGAGCAGTGAAAAATGCCTTTCATTGTTTGGAATTTCCCCGATGAATTCGTTAATTTGCAGGACATAAGTAATCAATTAGATTTAATTTATATCCAACATAGAGACACAGAGCCACAAAGTTCTGTAACTGTCTGTCGGTAAAAATGACGGGAGGGCACAGAGTCCGCGGCTTCGCCGCATTCGAGAGAAAGGAAATTAACTCTGTGAGCTATGGAGAAGAAAACAAAAACTCTGTGTCTCCGTGCCTCTGTGTTTGGAATCAATCGATAAAGAAGAAAGAACGATGGGCTCGGAAGGTTTTCAAGAACGTTTTGTCAATCCCTATACGGACTTTGGTTTCAAGAAGCTGTTTGGAACCGAACTGAACAAGGAACTGCTAATCAGCTTCCTCAATGCGTTGCTGCCGGAGCGCGAGCAGATTATGGACGTGACGTATCTCAACACGGAACATTTGTCCGACCAGCCCGTCGAGCGCCGTGCCGTTTTCGACGTATATTGCACGAACGAGAAAGGCGAACGTTTCCTGGTGGAGATGCAGCGGGGCGAGCAGCAGTTCTTCAAGGACCGCAGCCTGTACTATGCCACCTTCCCCATCCGTGAGCAGGCCCGTCACGGCAACGATTGGGACTACCGGTTGAAAGCCGTCTATGTGATAGGCATCCTGAACTTCACGATGGATGATTGTGCCGATTCCTATTACCGCCGGGAGGTGAAACTGATGGACACCCGCACGAAGGACGTATTCTTTGACAAGCTGACCTTCGTCTACCTGGAGATGCCCAAGTTCAACAAGACGGAGTCTGAGTTGGAAACCATGTTCGACAAGTGGCTGTTTGTGCTCCGCAACCTTTCCCGCCTGATGGAACGTCCCGTCGCCTTGCAGGAACGCGTGTTCACCCGTTTGTTTGAAGCGGCAGAGATAGCTCGTTTCAGCCGTCCGGACCTGGTGGCGTATGAGGATAGCCTGAAGGCATACCGCGACTGGTACAGTGTGATGAAGACAGCGGAAGACAAGGGGCATGCAAAAGGCTTGGCGGAAGGCCGTGCGGAGGAACGTTTGAGTATCGCCCGGATGATGAAGTCGCAAGGTATTTCTCCAGAGGACATAGCCTTGTTTACGAAGTTGAGCGTGGATGAGATAAATGCACTTTAGTTTCTGAACCATTAATTGCTACCGTCATGCGACCTTTCATTCAGCGTACCGCCGGGGCCACTTTCACATGTGGCAGCAGCCTGAGCCTGATATTCCGAAAAGACTACATCGAATACGTTTTCAAGTTGCAAGGAGGTTTTTATGGCATCATCCATCTGATCCCTGCCGCTGACGGCCAGATGCTTTTTGCCGATTGGGGGGATTATTTCCAACTCATCATCGGGCACAACGAACCGGAAAAGCTGATGCGTATGTTGGAGAAACCTTGTCCGAAAGTCATCGATCTGATGACAGGTGCCTCCGGTAACTCCTTGGTGACGATTCGGGGAGGTCAGCTGGGCATCAGCCGTCAAGTGGATGCTGTCCCCAACCCCAACCTGATTGCCTTGGCGGGTGATGAGAAAATACTGGATGAAGCGGAACGGTTGCTAAGCTATTGCCTGGATTTGTTTCATGAGATACGGACGAAATGCCCGTTCCCGGAGTGGAAGAAGAGGTTGGTGAACCTCTACGGGTGAGTAATGGGAGGGTAGAACCGAAATAGGCTTGACATAAGAACAAAACCCGAAAACGCCCCAAGAGCGGTAGCCTAATGAAGAAGGCGGTCAATTACATTTCTGGAACCGGTTTCTCCCCTACCGAAAGGACGAGGACTACACAATAACAGCCTTGCCGAACGGTGCATCAGACCGCTGGCAAACGAACGAAAGAATACACTATTTTTTCGGCAGCGACAAGATGGTGCGTGTCAGCGCAGCATACCACTCCATCGTGTCTGCCTGCAAGGTTATCCAATCCTAAAACACCTCAAGAGATTCTTTGAGAAGATAGCTGCAGGCAACCGTGACTATGAAAAACTTATGCTCTCAACTATCGGCATAAGTGCAAATAATAAAAAAAATCAACTGGATTTTAATTTTATTTATGGCTTGCAGCCTGTAAAGCGGGTAGCACGTCAGAATTGGACGCTTACGGCAGGATTGATATAAGGGCATTTTCAAAAAATAATTATTATCTGATTCGGTTTAGGGGGGACTATCGTTAGTGTCTTTACAAAAGGTAAGTAAATGTGCAAAATTAAATGATACCAAACACAAAGGTACGGAAACACAGAGTTTTTGTTTTCTTGTCCACAGCTCACAGAGTTAATTGTCTTTCCGTGTGCGGCGAAGCCGCGGACTCTGTGATCTCCCCCTCGTTGTTTTTCCGACAGACAGTTACGGAACTTTGTGTCTCTGTGTTTTTGATATAAACTAAATCTAATTGATTACTTATGTCCCAGGGTTGAGTGTTTATTTATCGCCAGTGTTTATTTATCGATTCGTCTGTTCATAATAGTAGAATAAAAAGTTGATTTTGACAAATGGGAGGATTAAAAAATAGTCTCATCAAAGGGGTTTG
>DGYFI06202__coassemble_7887_pt1 | contig 3103 bp, 3 predicted proteins | sample DGYFI06202__metabat2_high_PE_032 | metagenome-assembled genome bin DGYFI06202 | reverse complement strand
GTAAATGTGCAAAATTAAATGATACTAAACACAGAGGCACGGAGACACAGAGTTTCTATTTTCTTGTCCATAGCTCACAGAGTTAATTTCCCTTCTCTCGTATGCGGCGAAGCCGCGAACTCCGTGTTATCCTGTCTTTTCTCCGACAGACAGTCACGGAACTTTGTCTCTCTGTGTTTGATATAAACTAATTCTGATTGATAACTTAAAAAATGAATATCTCAATCATCGGCACCGGCTACGTAGGCCTCGTCACCGGTACCTGTTTTGCCGAAATGGGCATCCACGTTACCTGCATTGATGTGGATAAGAATAAAATCGAGGCCTTGCAGCAGGGACGGGTACCCATCTATGAACCGGGCTTGGAGGAAATGGTGTTGCGTAATAGCCGGGAAGGAAGACTGAATTTCTCTACGGACATCACTTCGTGTCTGGATGACGTGGAGGTGGTGTTCAGTGCCGTGGGCACGCCGCCTGACGAGGACGGTAGCGCGGACCTGCATTATGTGCTGGACGTGGCGCACACCATCGGTCGGAATATGAATAAATATCTGGTGGTGGTTACTAAGTCTACCGTGCCCGTAGGGACGGCACAGAAAGTAAAGGCCGCCATACAGGAAGAGTTGGACAAGCGTGGGGCAGATATTCCGTTCGACGTGGCATCCAATCCGGAGTTCCTGAAAGAAGGAGCGGCTATCAAAGATTTTATGTCGCCGGACCGCGTGGTGGTGGGCGTGGAGTCTGACCGTGCCCGCGAAATCATGACGAAGCTCTACCGCCCGTTCCTGCTGAATAATTTCCGGGTGATTTTTACGGATATACCCAGTGCGGAGATGATTAAGTATGCTGCCAATTCCATGCTTGCCACCCGCATCAGCTTCATGAATGATATTGCCAATCTCTGCGAACGGGTAGGTGCCGACGTCAACATGGTGCGCAAAGGGATAGGCAGTGATACACGCATTGGCAATAAGTTCCTTTATCCGGGGTGCGGGTATGGAGGAAGTTGTTTCCCCAAGGATGTGAAGGCGCTGATTAAGACAGCCGAAAAGAACGGTTATGAGATGCGGGTGTTGAAGGCTGTGGAGGAGGTGAACGAAGCACAAAAATCTATTGTATTCAGTAAGTTGTCCAAACATTACGGTGGCGCTCTACGCGATAAGACGGTGGCTCTGTGGGGGCTTGCCTTCAAGCCGGAAACGGACGACATGCGCGAGGCCACTTCGCTGGTCACTATCCGCTTGCTGCAGGAGGCGGGGTGCCGCATCCGTGTATTCGATCCCGTGGCAATGGATGAGTGCCATCGGCGGGTAGGCGATGCAGTGGAATATGCGGTGGATATGTATGACGCCGTGCTGAATGCTGATGCTTTGCTGCTCCTCACTGAGTGGAAGCAGTTCCGCCTGCCCAGTTGGGGCGTGTTGCAGAAGACGATGAACCGTCCTGTTATCATTGACGGACGCAACATATACGATGCTCAGGAGATGCAGGATTTGGGTTTTGACTATTATTGTATCGGGAAATAAGCAGATGAGGGTTTTACATTCGGGCACGTTGGATGCCAATGCCGGCGGTCCCGCCATGAGTACTTATTACACGCTCTATGGCTTACGTAGCCTGGGTGTGGAAGCAGAGATTTTCATGTACCCCCTTTCGCAGGGCGGTGTATTGCGGGGGCAGGAAGTGCCAGTACACTATACCTCTGCTCCCTGGGAAAAGAAATTTGCTTATTCTCCGGTTTATAAGAAAGACATGAGGGCGTTGGGCATGTTCGACCTTTATCATGCGCAGGGCATCTGGCAGTATCCTACGTATGCAATAGTGGATGTGGCGAGAGGATGCCATAAGCCTTATCTCATTACTCCCCGTGGCATGCTTTATCCGCAGGATATCCGGAAGTCGAACGAGACGTTCAAAAGGTTGTCGTTGAAATTCCGTTTGCTACGCGACTTCAACCGGGCGGATTGTGTGCATGTCACCTGCCGCGAAGAGATGGAACACTGCCGCCGTTTGGGAGTGATGGCTCCCATGGCGGTTATACCTAATCCTGTGGAAGTCAAGGAGTACTCCGGACAGAAAACTGATGCCGTGTTCCGTTTGGGATATTTGGGTCGTCTGTCACCGCGTAAGAATGTGGAAGGGTTGATTTATGCGTTTCATGCCTTAGGGGAAGAAATCCGGGATGCGGAGCTGCTGATTATAGGAGGGGGTGATGTGACGTATGAACGCTTCCTGCGGAATGAGGTTAAGAGGCTGGCTTTGGAGGGTCATGTACGCTTTGCCGGATTTCTGTCCGGTGCTGAAAAAGACCGGGTTTTGTCTTCTTTGTCTGTGTTGGCCATGCCCAGCGAGTTTGAGAATTTCGGCAACGTCATTCTGGAAGGATTAATCAGAGGCATTCCTTGCCTGGCCACTACCGGCTCTCCTTGGGAAGAATTGCAGACATACGGTTGCGGATGGTGGGTGCCCTACAGCCAGCAGGACATAACGGCTGCTGTATCGGCAGCCTTGCATACATCTGCCGCCCAACTGAAGCAGATGGGAGAACGGGGACGCCGGTTGGTGGAGGAACGGTATTCCGTTGAGGCTGTTGCCCGGCAGATGAAAACTTTATACGAATGGGTAATGGGAGCGGGGGAGAAACCGGAATTTGTATATGAATGACAGATTCTTTTTCTTTCTGGAAATGCAGATTATCTTATTGAACTGCATAACCCTGCATTTGAGCGGCGTAACTCTGACGTTTAGCGGCGTAACTCTGACTTTGGTGAAGCTTAAATGAACACAGAGACACAAAGTTTCGTAACTGTCTGGAAGGGGGATAACTTTGTGACTCCGTGCCTCTGTGTTCAGTATCACCAACAGCCGGTGACAAAAGAAACAGCCCGCAGCATCCTTCACGCCTTCACCACCATCCAACCCATTGATTTCCGGAAAGTTCCGGTGAAAGATGCTGCCCTCACACAACTTTCACGACTCCTTTCAGCCTTTAGTGACAAGGTATAACAAGTCGGCTCCCCATATAGACCGTACCGCTCTTCCATACCTCGGCAGTCCGGCTCCCAAATAAAGACCGTGAAAGATGCGTGAGGGCAGCATCTTT
>DGYFI06202__coassemble_6195_pt1 | contig 3719 bp, 3 predicted proteins | sample DGYFI06202__metabat2_high_PE_032 | metagenome-assembled genome bin DGYFI06202 | reverse complement strand
TGCTCCATCTTATGGAAAATGACTTGCACATCTACAAACTTCCTCCGACTCAAATCAATGTCTACACCGGCACGCAAGAACTCCTCTGCCAATACCGGAATATCAAAACGGTTAGAATTAAAGCCGGCCAGGTCACAACCTTCAATATCATGCGCGATATTGCGCGCCACATCTTTGAAAGTGGGACAATCTTTTACGTCTTCATCATAAATACCATGCACCGCCGATGATTCCTCCGGTATATGCATTTCCGGATTGATGCGCATTGTTTTAGACTCTTCATTGCCATTTGGATAAACTTTCAGATAGCAAATCTCGACAATACGATCGCTATTGATATTAGTTCCCGTTGTTTCCAAATCGAAGAAAACAAGAGGATTCCTCAGATTCAATTTCATTTTCAATTTCCGTTAAACGATATATACAAAAAGACCATACAAGACCGTTTAATCATTCAACATCATAGGCATCAGCAACATCAAAAGATCTTCGTTCTCCTCCTGCTCCACAGGAATAATTACACCTGCCCGAGAAGGGTCAGCCAATTCTATAAACACTTCTTCAGCAGAAATATTATTAAGAATATCAATCAGGAAAGTCGATTTGAAACCAATACTCATAGGCGTTCCTGCATATTGACAAACCAGCATTTCTTCAGCCGAAGTGGAGAAGTCGATGTCCTGGGCAGAGACAACAATTCTGTTTCCTTCCATGCGCAACTTGATAAGGCTGCTCGCCTGAGAAGAGAAAATAGACACACGGCGCAAAGCACCAATAAGCTGCAAACGGTCGACCGTAATTTTATTGGGATTATTCTTAGGAATAACAGAATTATAGTTCGGATAACGTCCTTCTATCAAGCGACATACCATGCGATAGTTCTCCAATATAAAAGACGCATTACGGTCGTCAAACTCCAGATGCACCGTTCCCTGCTCCTTGGCCAAAAGATTCTTTATCAGATTAGCAGGCTTCTTAGGCAAAATGAAAGCAGCCCGCTCGCTACCATGTGCTGCCAATGTTTTGCAACGCACCAATTTATGTCCATCAGAAGCTACCATCGTAATGTCTTCAGCTGTAATATCAAAATAGATACCATTCATTACAGGACGCAGTTCATCGTCGGCTGTAGCAAAAAGAGCCCGATTAATACCGTTCAACAACACTTGAGCATCCATCTCAACCTTCACTGCACCATCGCCCAATACGACAGGGGTAGGAAATTCATCGGCATTTTGTCCCACCAAATTATATGTTCCATTCTGATACTGCACGGTTATTTCCAGAGTATTCAAATTCACCTCAAAAGTCAGAGGCTGTTCAGGAATCTCCTTCAAAGCATCCAACAAAGTACGGGCCACTACGGCAAATCTGCCGTCAGAATCACTCTCCACTACTTCCAGAGAAGTCACCATGGTAGTTTCACTGTCAGACACCGTCACCGACAAAGTACCATCTTGTAATTCAAAAAGGAAACAATCCAAAATAGGCAGTGCGTTCTTAGAATTTATCACGCGGCTGACAGCCTGCAAATGAGAAGAAAGCACCGTACTCGAAACGACAAATTTCATATCTTCTTATTATTATATGTTTGATTCTTGCTTCACTATTAAGAGCCTGTTTAAATTTTCCTCTTTTAGATTTATATTCAGCTTCTTTTGAGCCTCTTTCCGGTCTCTTTTCCCGGCATACTTCGTCACGTAGCCCGCTACGTTCCTCAGTACACCGGAAAAATATCCTCGGAAACAGCACTCAAAATAAAGCTGAGCAAAATTTAAACAGGCTCTAATGACGGACAAAGTTAGAAAAAGAATTGCCTATGGCAAAGAAATCAGAAGAAAAAACAGCCGATTATTCGTCACGTATGCCTAAAAAATTGTATCTTCGCCGCGTTAACAAAAAGAGCAACATGGAATTTATAGGAAAAATCATTGCTGTACTTCCTTTAAAGAAAGGAATTGGCAAAACATCGGGCAACGAATGGCAGGCACAAGAATATGTAATCGAAGATAGCGCCAGTGGTCAATATCCCCGACGCATGTGTTTTGAAGTATTTGGAGCTGACAGGATTGCCCAATTCAACATCCAGCAAGGTCAAGAGCTGAAGGTATCTTTCGACATCGATGCCAACCAGTGGCAAGACCGGTGGTTTAACCGCATCCGTGCCTGGAAAGTAGAACCTGCAATGTCTGCAGCTGCTTCCCCCGCCGGTGCACCAGTACCTCCTCCTGCCCCCACAGCAGCACCAGACTTCCTGGCCGGTGATTCTAAGGACGACCTGCCTTTCTGATTTTACAAAAATTATCAGAACAAACAGAGTGAGAATATGTAGCTTCAGACGAACGCATATTCTCACTTTCTATTTTTATCCTTAATATCCAGCTAAAGCAAGAGAGGGTCATTGTCTGCCAACAACCCTCTCTTGCTTTAGTCCATATATTCAAAAAGTTCCTTGTCAATCAACATCCGGCGTAATCAACTTATACCCTTTGCCATGGATATTGATAATCTCAATGGAATCATCTTCTTTCAGATGTTTGCGCAATTTGGTAATATACACATCCATACTACGTGCATTGAAATAATTGTCATCAATCCAAATAGTCTTCAAGGCAAAATCGCGCTGCAAAATTTCATTAGCATGTGCACAAAGCAACCCCAACAGCTCCGATTCTTTAGTAGTCAGTTTCGTCTGCTTCTCAGGAGTAGACAATATCTGCTTTTGTGTATCAAAAGTAAATTTACCAATTTTATAGATATTGCTTTCCTTGTTCTTCTTGCCTCGCACACGACGCAAAATAGCCTCGATACGGAATGTCAGTTCTTCCATGCTGAAAGGCTTGGTTATATAATCGTCTGCTCCTATCTTGAATCCTTCCAGAATATCTTCCTTCAGAGTTTTGGCAGTCAAGAAGATAATGGGAATCTCCGAATTGGCGGCACGAACCTCCTGTGCCAAAGTAAAACCATCTTTTTTCGGCATCATCACATCAAACACGCACAAGTCGTACTTGTTCTTCAAGAAAGCCTTATAACCAGCTTCACCATCGGGAAACAAGTCGGCAGCATATCCTTTAGCCTGTAAATATTCCCGCAAAAGCATGCCAAGATTCTCGTCATCTTCGCACAATAAAATACGCAATTTCTCGTCCATATCCATCAATTTTTAATTAGAGGTAATGCAATTATAAATTTTGTTCCAATATTCAGTTCACTTTCTGCCCGGATGACCCCCTTATGGTCAGCGATGATTTTCTTCACATAAGCCAATCCGAGTCCGAAGCCTTTTACATCGTGCAGATTACCCGTATGCACGCGGTAAAACTTATCAAAGATCTTTTTCAGGTTCTCTTTCTTGATACCAATACCATTGTCCTGAACGGAAATCATCATTTTGCCGGGTTCATTCCATGTCTTGACAACCAGTAACAAATCCACATCCGGACGTTTATATTTCACAGCATTGTCCATCAAGTTGAAAATCACATTCGTTATGTGCATCTCATCAGCTTCTACAATAGAATCTGCAGCCTCCAGTTCCGTCTCTATCTTGCCATTATAACGCTCAACTTTCAGGGCAAATGTATTCACCACACCGGCAATCAACTCGTTCATGTCCAGTTCTTTCATCTTCAAGGTAGCCTTTTGGCGGTCAAACATTGACATCTGCAAGACTTTTTCCACCTGAAACCTCAGACGCTTGGTTTCATCATTGATCA
>DGYFI06202__coassemble_4674_pt1 | contig 4582 bp, 4 predicted proteins | sample DGYFI06202__metabat2_high_PE_032 | metagenome-assembled genome bin DGYFI06202 | reverse complement strand
GTTATGGTATTTACACCAGCCAAGCGAGAGAAGTAAACAATGTGTCGGATCTCATTATGGAAAACGTGGAAGCGTTGGCCTCTTATGAAGTAGACCGCCCAGATTGTGAGTACGCAGAATTCCAAGATTGTGAGATGTTCGTGATTTATGCGGATGGAAATTGGGGATTGGATGTACTTAAAAATCATAAGAAGAAACCTGGTTGGGGATAACGAATCCTGATGATATCGGTGGCTGACAGTTTTGTTTCTGGTCAGCCACCGTTTGAATGTCTGACAGAAAAAAAATAGAATTAAGAAATATGAAACATTTAAGTTGGTTTGTTGGCTGGATTATCGTCTTGCTCGTTGTTTCAAGCTGTAGCGACAGGGTTCACCGGGTTGGAACTGTGGATTTTAAAAAGTCTTATGACTTGCAACGCACGGGGAACAGCACAGAACTTATGTTAAGAGACGGTTCTCTGTTTGTGATGGATACGTTGTTGGGCGTGTTTTCTTACACGGCCGAATCGATCTGCACGTTCTATTCCATACCGGACGGGATGAAAGAGATAGGTGGTTACGGCACGTTTGGAAATGGACCGGGAGAATTTCTCCAACCCTCACTTACTTATGTCTATGGCAACACCATTGGGCTGAGCGAGGTAAACAAACATGAACTGGTACGTTTGGATGTTTCTTATGGGAATGGAAATTTGTCCGTTTCCGAAAGGAAGCGTTTGAAAACACCTTATAAGATGAAAAAAGGTGAGTTGGTGTTGCCGGATTACGAATATTACCGTTTGGATGACAAGTACTATGTCTCTCCACATCGGGGTCTCGATAATGATTTCTATACGTTACTTGACGATTCATTGCAGCCTGTTGTCCGTTTTGGCGAACCGCCCATTCCGGAGAAACTCCCACCTTTTGCTGCGTCAAGTCGCTTACAAGGTGAGATAGTGGCCCATGAGGGAACGATGTTTTTTGCATTGCATGATTTACCCTATTTGGCTTGTTACCGTTTGGAATCCGACCGTATGCAGAAGCAATGGAGTTTCTACTATAACGAGGCTTATTACGCGGTGAGGAACGGAGACTTGCTCTATGATCGGGATAAAACGTTTGGACAAATGAGGGATTTGTACACGGACGGGCGATACGTTTACCTGTTGTATTTGGACCAGCTCTTGAGTGAATATGATGGAACGAAGACAGAGAAATCATTGGCCAACAAGATACTGGTATTTGACTATGAAGGAAACGGAGTGGCCGTCTTGAACCTGGATTGTCGGCTTAGTAATATGGCATTATCCAAGGACAGCCGCACACTGTATGGCATCGCAAACCTGCCGGAACCTACGATTGTGGAATTTGACATGCCGAAGGGATGGAGGTGAGCATGCAACTACAAAGCCAATTTTAAACTGAATGAGATGATTTATATACTATTATTGGTATTCATTTCTTGCCACTCCAACTCACGAGAAGAACAGTATGAATTGGTGAATGCTTGGGTAGGCAAGGAAATCACTTTTCCGGAAAAGATGGTGTTTATTGATTATGAAGGAGACACGGTGGATCTTGATTACCGGAATCAGCCTAAAATCCTCGTCTATGTCGATTCCGTGGGGTGCATCAGCTGCAAGTTGAAATTACCGGAATGGAATGCCTTTATCCAGACGGTCGATTCTGTGGCATCTTCTCCCTATGCTTATCTGTTTGTTTTCGGCACCCCGAAAGAGAAAGACGTCTATCGAACCATACGCATGTCCCATTTCAGGCATCCCGTTTGTATGGATCCAGGCGACTCCCTCAACTCATTGAATGGATTCCCTACCGATATGTCGCTACAAACTTTGTTATTGGACAAAGACAACAAAGTACTCGCCATAGGCAGTCCTGTTCTTAACCCCAAAGTGAAAGAGCTGTACCTGAAAATCATCCAAGGCAAGCCTTTGAACGTTGACGAAACCGAGAAAGCGGTACAGACCACCGTTTCCATCCCATCCACAGAATTTTCGATGGGTGACTTTCCCTGGCAGGAAGAACAGACTGCAGTCTTTACACTGAAGAACACGGGCGACAAGCCCTTGGTGATTCAGGACGCGGTGACCTCGTGCGGCTGTCTGCACGTGAGTTTCACGCAACAGCCGGTACTCCCGGGTGACGAGGCTGAGGTACATGCCACCTACAAAGCCGACAATCCCGGCTACTTCAACAAAAGCATCACGGTGTACACCAATGCAGGGGATGCACCGATGAAACTGCGGGTGCGGGGCAATGCGGTGAAATGAAAATAAGAACAGCAGGCATAAAAATCGCAGATTTTGTATAAATTTGTCGGCATAAAAAGATTATGTCCATGAAATACCTTTTAAAGACTTATTTTTTCCTTGTTTCCTCCGTCCTGTTGCTCGGGGCATGTTCGGGATACGACAATCGCAACGCATGCCTGTTGTCTCATATTGACTCGCTGTTAGACGTGCGTCCGGACAGTGCCCTGCGCATGTTGCAGTCCGTTTCGCCCGACAGTCTGGCCGACAGGAATGAACGGGCGTATTACGGTCTGCTGCTGGTGCAAGCCAAATATAAGAACTACCTGCCGCTGAAAGATGACACACTGTCGCAGGCTCTGGCAACCTATTATGGAGAAACCGGCAACCGGACCATGCAGGCACGCGCCTATTACAACTTAGGCTGTGTCTATACGGATAAAAAAGAATTTGACCATGCTTTCAGGGCATACCATGAAGCTGCACGGCTGGCACGGCAGGAGAATGACAAACTTACTTTGTGCAGGACATATAATAATCTGGCACACATCTGTCTGACCCAAGGGATGCCCGAACGGGCAGATTCGCTGTATGCGGCTGTAGAAACGCTGGCACGGCAAACAGGAGACAGCATACGACTGGCAGAAGCACTGCTGCGGCGCGGAATATATCAACTCTCATTAGGTCAAGAAGCATATCCGCAGGCGAAACAACTGATATGGCAAGGATATGAGTTGGCGCAAAAAGAACAGTCCACAGCTATTCTTCATTTGGCATTTTCTTCCTTATATATGTTGCATCGTTTTCTGGATCAGAATCGGGAAGCTTTGGAAGTTGCCCGAAGATTCGTGGCCATGCCATCGGATGCTACTGCCCGGAGCAGAGCCTGGCTCTTCCTGGGAGATGCCTATTATCAACAGAACCAGTATGATTCGGCGGCCGTTTGCTTGAAACGGGCATTGGATACGGACGATTATCAGGTAAAGAAAAATACTTGTGCCCTGCTGGCACGTATAGCAGAAAAAGAGGGGGATTGGAAGAAAGCTGTACATTGGAATGATGAACTGAAACGACACCAACTGAAACAACAAGATTTACGACATACAGTGGAATTGGCAGTAGCAGCACGGGAAGTGGAATTGAACGAATCCATGCGCTTGCAAACAGAAGAGTCTTTTCCTATATCCTACGTAATAATAAGTCTACTTTTCTTATGCCTGGGAGTGATGGTGTGGATGCTCTTCCGCAAGAGAAACAGCCACACAAACCCGATACCTCAGGAAAAGGTTCATGAAGAGCAACCGGCATGGAATTTCACAGCCTTCCAACAAGGCATTCGAAAAACAGCTTCCTTTGCTAAAGCAATCAAAATTTTAGAATATCACAAACAATATGAAGAATACTCGCAACATTGGACAACGGCAGATACCCTGAACTTTTTCCAAGAAGTAAATACTTTATTACCCGGATATCGAACTGCATTGCAGACAAAATATCCGGCACTGAGCATCCAAGACACATTTCTATGCATGCTATACTTGGCAGGATTGAAAGATGGCCAGATAGGCATACTGACAGAACGGGACAAAAGTTCAGTCATCCGCAAGCGGCAGGGCATACTTCGACAAAAAATGGGACAGGGACAAACCAAAACAGATAATTTATTGGAAATTTGCATGTTAACACATATAACTGCAATAAATGCACCTACATCCGAGACAAAAAAAATTTAAAATGCACCTAAAATGCACCTGTTTCTTACATAAATGTTGTCTAATTTTGCCACGTCCTTCTGAAGAAAAAGGGCCAATTAACATAATTGTGTAATTCTTAAAAAAACGAGTATGAAAAAATGGATGACGGCATTATTGCTATGTGTGTTGAGCGTTACAAATATTTGTTTCGCTGAAGACAAAAAAACAGAAACCGAAACTGAAGATGAGCTTACAAACATCATTTTTGAAACCACATTTAAAATACCGCCTACACGTTCTTTCTTTATAGAAACACCGGAGGCTGTTTTACGCGGTTCGTATATCAACCTTTCATTTGAAGAAGCCGTGCCCTACGCAGGTATCAGCGTACTGGATGCGGGCAGTGGTGCTGTGGTATATGAAACGGTGTATGCCTATGAGGCTGAGATGGAAATGGATTTATCGGGATTTCCCAAAGGACAATACATATTAAGAATAGAAACGAAAACGGCAACCTACGAAGGAGCGTTTTCACTGTGAACCATACCATAATAACAATCAATGGGAAAGGGAGACACCCGGCAGTTGTTTATTTGTTTGGACGCAAATGACAACCGGGTGCTCCGTGACCCAC
>DGYFI06202__coassemble_3922_pt1 | contig 5218 bp, 5 predicted proteins | sample DGYFI06202__metabat2_high_PE_032 | metagenome-assembled genome bin DGYFI06202 | reverse complement strand
ACCTTCATGTCAAAAAAAAATAAGCGGAGGACATATCGGTCAAGGTCCCGGCGAGTTTGTTACGGTAAACGGAGGTCAGGCCATGAACCACAATCTTCTTCTTTATGACATCATGGGAAGAAAACTTAGGATTTTCGATGCAAGTGGTGATTCATTACAGATGCTTCGCGCATGGCCTCTTTACAATGACGAAGAAGGAATGTGCAAGCCTTTCACATTTATTTCTCAACTGTCGGACCATACTTTTTTGATGAAAGTGGATTATCCTTATGCTTCGTGGTGGGAGATTGCAGATTTGACTACAAGCACAGTATTGGATTCACTCCCTAATCCACATAGGAATCCGGAGAAACGCTCGTATGTCCATTGTAATTTTAAGCAATGCGTCGCAGATACAGTATTGGTTGCAGCCTATGCTTATACGGACTGCATTGATTACTATTCTTTAGCAGATAACCGCATCACACCGCTCTTCTCATTGGGAAGGTTTGTGGATCGTTCTAATATTCCGGACTACCCTGTTAGCATGAGATGCTATCTGGATGTCGCCAGTTGCGGCCAGTATTTTTACTGTTTAAAATCATCCAAGGGTGCGGCGAGTGGAAATAGAGTTGAAGTTTATGATTTTTCAGGCACCTGCCGCCAACTTTACCAACTCCCTACGGAAGTGTCTTCCATCCGTATAGACCAAGAAGGGAATGTATGGGGATATAGAGAGGCAGATGATTGTACAACTCTTTACAAATTCCAAATCCAATAATAACAAGGATACTATGTGTAGACTTTCTTTATTTCTTTTATGCTTATGGCTGTTGGCATCCTGCTCTGACAGACGTAGCATAGAAGATGCTGTCAATAAATGGGAGGGGAAAACGATTCTATTTCCTGACAGTGCTGAATTTACTTCGCTGGGTAGAAGCAAATATTTTTTATCGGAAAAAGAATGGGATTACGCCATTGTTACTTATGCTGATTCAGTGGGGTGTACAGGGTGCAAATTGCAATTGCCTAAATGGAAAGAGTTCATTCAAATAACAGATTCATTTTCAGAAAAAGAAATCTGCTTTCTATTCTTTATCCACCCAGCAGAGTATAAAGAAACTGTTCTTCTGCTGAATAGTAGTCAATTTGATTATCCTGTTTGTATAGATACAAAAGATGAGTTCAACCAAATGAACCATCTAAATGAAAATCCATCCTATCAAACTTTTCTTATAGACAAGAACCATAAGGTAATAGGTATTGGAAACCCCATTTTCAATCCCCAAATCAAAAATATGTATCTGAAAATCATTCAAGGCAAATCTCTGAACAATACTGAAACCGATAAGACCCCGCAAACCACCGTTTCCATCCCATCCACAGAATTTTCGATGGGTGGCTTCCCCTGGCAGGAAGAACAGACTGCAGTCTTTACCCTGAAGAACACGGGCGACAAGTCCTTGGTGATTCAGGACGCGGTGACCTCGTGCGGCTGTCTGCACGTGAGTTTCACGCAACAGCCGGTACTCCCGGGTGACGAGGCTGAGGTACATGCCACCTACAAAGCCGACAATCCCGGCTACTTCAACAAAAGCATCACGGTGTACACCAATGCAGGGGATGCACCGATGAAACTGCGGGTGCGGGGCAATGCGGTGAAATGAAAATAAGAACAGCAGGCATAAAAATCGCAGATTTTGTATAAATTTGTCGGCATAAAAAGATTATGTCCATGAAATACCTTTTAAAGACTTATTTTTTCCTTGTTTCCTCCGTCCTGTTGCTCGGGGCATGTTCGGGATACGACAATCGCAACGCATGCCTGTTGTCTCATATTGACTCGCTGTTAGACGTGCGTCCGGACAGTGCCCTGCGCATGTTGCAGTCCGTTTCGCCCGACAGTCTGGCCGACAGGAATGAACGGGCGTATTACGGTCTGCTGCTGGTGCAAGCCAAATATAAGAACTACCTGCCGCTGAAAGATGACACACTGTCGCAGGCTCTGGCAACCTATTATGGAGAAACCGGCAACCGGACCATGCAGGCACGCGCCTATTACAACTTAGGCTGTGTCTATACGGATAAAAAAGAATTTGACCATGCTTTCAGGGCATACCATGAAGCTGCACGGCTGGCACGGCAGGAGAATGACAAACTTACTTTGTGCAGGACATATAATAATCTGGCACACATCTGTCTGACCCAAGGGATGCCCGAACGGGCAGATTCGCTGTATGCGGCTGTAGAAACGCTGGCACGGCAAACAGGAGACAGCATACGACTGGCAGAAGCACTGCTGCGGCGCGGAATATATCAACTCTCATTAGGTCAAGAAGCATATCCGCAGGCGAAACAACTGATATGGCAAGGATATGAGTTGGCGCAAAAAGAACAGTCCACAGCTATTCTTCATTTGGCATTTTCTTCCTTATATATGTTGCATCGTTTTCTGGATCAGAATCGGGAAGCTTTGGAAGTTGCCCGAAGATTCGTGGCCATGCCATCGGATGCTACTGCCCGGAGCAGAGCCTGGCTCTTCCTGGGAGATGCCTATTATCAACAGAACCAGTATGATTCGGCGGCCGTTTGCTTGAAACGGGCATTGGATACGGACGATTATCAGGTAAAGAAAAATACTTGTGCCTTGCTGGCACGTATAGCAGAACGAAGAGGAGATCAGGATCAGGCTATACATTGGATAAAAGAAAAAGAACACCAACAATTACAACTACAGGCTTCGCAGAAAGAAAAGGAAGTAGCTGCTGCGGCGTTAGAATTCGAACTGAAAGAAAAATGGCAGGCAAACATCCAAAACAGACTTTACAAGTACTATATTATAATAGCTTGCCTGTTGCTGTGCATCGGTGTATTGGGAGTTTTCCATTGGGAAAAAAGAAAAGAGAAAAAAGCAATGGTAACAGACAAAACGCACCCCACTTGCACGGAAGAGATTCAGCCAAGCCCAGAAATACAACCGGCTTGGGATTATACTGAATTTAAACGCCGGATGAAGCAGACCGCTAACTATGATGTTATAATCTCTATCTTAAAATCTTACAAAGAATGCGCCGAATACACACGACATTGGGACATAGTGGAGCAACAGAAGTTCTTGCAGAAAGTGGAAGATTTGTTGCCCGGCTATCAAAAGGCTTTAATGAAAAAATATCCGGCTTTGAGTGCTAAAGACATATCCTTTTGTCTATTGTACATGTTAGACTTGTCAGATGAACAAGTGGGTGTGCTGATTGAACGGGATAGAAGTACGGTTTACCGTAAGCGAAAAAATATACTGCTGAACAAAATGCGCCAAGATGCTTTTGGGATAGATAACCTACTAAAATCGTGCATATTATGATTAAAAACGCAACAAATGCAACAAAAAAAATTATGCTTGCAGAATTAAAGAAACTGAAAATGCAACAAAAATGCAACAGTCACTTTGCTCCAAACCTTATTATCTTTGCCATGCTTTTGAACAAGAAACGATATTGTTTAACAACTAAAAAGAATGGATAGATGAAAAACTTAATGCTCCTATTTTTTCTGTGTATGCTGAATATGGCAAACGTATGTTCCGCGGAATAGAAAACAACAACAAGTACAGAAGAGGAAGAAAGTACTAATATGGTAAGATTCAACTATCGCTAAAACTCATAATAAAGTTGATTATTTCTTGAACAACAATAAACCATGAACAATAAAATTCAGACATTGACCGTATTATTCTTAGCAGGTGCATTATTTTTAGTGTCCTGCTCAGGGAAAGTGAACCGCCCAACAACAGAAATTGAAGAAGTGCCTTTAAAGCACACAGCTTTATGGCAAGATACATCTGTGTTAGGATACATACCGGTAGCGATTTGGGAAGATACTTTATTTTTGCGCGCCAATACCACCCCGGTGTATGAGATGTGCCAATTATCCGGCGACACAATAACCAAAACAGCCGCTTTTATCCGTATAGGAGACGGGCCTTATGACTTGTCCGACCCCTATGTATTCTTTATTTCAAAAGAAAACCGCAAGTTGTATGTCGGCGACTGGCGTTCCCGCAAATTGATTGGCATACCTTTCCCTCTATCTTCCCATGTTACTGCAACCGATAGTTGGGAACGGATTTTCTGTCCGCATGGCGAGCGTAATTTCCTGCTTGCTTACGGAGATGAAGTGTCTTATGCACTCAGTGATTCAACCTTTTTAATTCTGGGAGGTGAGATACCCAAGACATGGGGCGGAACTTATGAAGGTCCGGAAAACTTTCTATCCTTGGCTCACATCGGTGAAGAGTTGATGCCGGTGGGTGGACTGGCCTATCCGGACAGTGGCAAGGTAAATATTCCGGTCATGTTAAAGCGATTGGTTTATAACGACACTTCCCTGCTGAAACAGCCCGGCAACAACAGATTTGCACTGGTGGGAAGAAATATGGGAAACTACCTGATTTTGTTCAGCCTGTCTGGCAGACAGGCCGAAGGCATACGTATCATTCGCGATGAATATCCTCGCTATGAAATGGATGATACTGGCTTTGACATCCGCTATGACCATCAACAGAAAAATGGTTATGCTGCCCAAGCAACTTCCCGGTATATTTATTTACTGGAATCTCCTTTCTCTACGGTAGCAGAACAATTGCAGGCAAAAGACTATAAGGGATATCCTGCAGATTCTCGGGATAAACTTTTAGTATATGATTGGGAAGGAAATCTGGTCGCTTCCTACAAATTGGATATACCTGTTACCGCTTTTCTTGTGGCAGACGACGATTCAGCCATTTATGCCTCTGTGGCGAATCTGGAAAAAGGACAGGATGAAATCATAAAATTCCAGCTTCAGGAAGATTAATGACTATTTAACGAGATGAAATCTACTTCACTATTTATCATCGGATTCTTGCTATTCGTATCCTCTTGTAAGGAATATAAAACAAGAGAGAAAACATACCGTTTAATTCAAGAATGGAGTGGAAAAGAAATATTATTCCCCTCAAATATGGTTTTTACAATGGGTGAATCCGAAGTTTCCAAGGATACTTTGAAAGAGTTGTACCTGAAAATCATCCAAGGCAAACCTTTGAACGCTGATGAGCCCGCAAAATACCAAGAATGTAGAATGTTCGTAGTTTATGCGGACGGAAATTATGGATATGAATCTCTTCTAGATCATAAAAAGAAACCTGGTTGGTTATAATCTTTTCAAAATTGAATAAAATCTGTGGCAGATTGGTTTTCAC
>DGYFI06202__coassemble_3760_pt1 | contig 5380 bp, 3 predicted proteins | sample DGYFI06202__metabat2_high_PE_032 | metagenome-assembled genome bin DGYFI06202 | reverse complement strand
AGCCAAGGCGTTACCCCATAGGGATACAGACATTTTCCGAGCTTGTAAACAAGCATTATCTGTATATCGACAAGACGGAATACGTGTACCGCATGGCACACGGCAATTCCAAATACTTGTTCCTGAGCCGTCCCCGCCGTTTCGGCAAGTCGCTGCTCACCAGCACGCTACATGCCTATTTCGAAGGCCGGAAAGAGCTCTTTAAAGGTCTGGCCGTGGAGAAATTAGAAACGGAATGGACACCGCATCCGGTGCTGCATTTCGACATGAGTCTGAGCAAGCATGCGGACCGTGACATGCTGAACCGTTATCTGCACAGCATACTGGAGGATAATGAGAAACGCTTGGGGATTGAACCGCGCGACACGGTAGATGTAAACGTCCGGCTGAAGAACCTGATTATGGATACATGCGCGAAAACCGGCCGTCAGGTAGTGGTTCTCATTGACGAATACGATGCTCCCTTGCTGGACGTGATGCACGAAGAGAAAGACCTTCCCGTGCTCCGCAACGTCATGCGCAATTTCTACAGTCCGCTGAAAGCGTGCGACCCTTACCTGCGCTTCGTGTTCCTGACCGGCATCACCAAGTTCTCGCAGCTGAGCATCTTCAGCGAACTGAACAACATCCAGAACATCAGTATGCTGCCCGAATATGCCGCCGTCTGTGGCATCACTCAGGAAGAGATGGAAACGCAAATGGACAAGGACCTGGATGTGCTGGCTTCCCGCCTGGAACTGACCCGCGAAGAGACGCTGCAACAGTTGAAGGACAACTACGACGGCTATCACTTCACGTGGCCATCGCCCGATATATATAATCCGTTTAGTCTGCTGAGTGCTTTCGGCAACGGAATGCTGGATTCCTATTGGTTCGGCAGCGGTACGCCGACCTACCTGATAGAGATGCTGCGCAAATACCACGTGCTTCCCCAGCAGATAGGTGGAAGGGATGTATTGGCTTCTTCGTTTGACGCCCCTACCGAGCGGATGATTGACATAGCGCCGCTGCTTTACCAGAGTGGTTATATCACCATCAAGGGCTATTCCAAACTGGCGCGTCTCTACCATCTCGACATACCCAACCGGGAAGTCCGTACCGGTCTGATGGAAAGCCTGCTGCCGGGTTATGTCCATGAGTACACGGCCGATGGTCTGACCACGGTAGCCCTGTTTTATGAATCTTTGTACCGGAACGACGTGGATGCCGCCCTGCGTCTCTTGCAGCAGTTTCTCTCCACGGTTCCTTACTGTGACCATACCGACTACGAAGGGTACTACCAGCAGTTGCTGTATGTCATCTTTAGCCTGTTGGGAATGTATGTGGATGTGGAAGTCCGCACGCCCCGCGGCAGGGTGGACGTGGTGCTTCGCATGCACTCCACGCTTTACCTCATCGAACTGAAAGTAAACAAGGATGCGGCAAGTGCCCTACGGCAGATAGACCTGAAGGAGTATCCGGAACGTTTCGCGCAGTGCGGGTTGCCCATCGTCAAGGTAGGCATCAACTTCGACAGGGAGAAGCATACGATCAGTGACTGGGCGATTGAACAGTGAAAAATTCTTTTCATTGTTTGGAGGTTTCCCGATGAATGCATTAATTTGCAGGACATAAGTAATCAATTAGATTTAATTTATATCCAACACAGAGACGCTGAAAAATTATTTAGAGAAGGCAAAGGCCACGGAGCCAAACGCCACTCTTTGTGCTCTTTGCTCTCTCAAAAAATAAGCTCTGCGCTTCTGCGTCTCCGCGTTTGATTAAAGACATTCATTTCTGATAGATTATAATTCCTGGCAAAAGATTGGTCATTTCATCTGTTTTGCCTATTTTGTGCGGTACAATTTAAGGATATAAAAATCCTGCAAACTTACTAATAGAAAAAATAGCCATGCGATACCTTAACCCCAAAGCTGATTTGACATTAGTGAAGGTGTTTGGAGAATATCCTGATTTGATTATCAGTTTTCTGAACGCTCTACTTCCTTTGGGGGGCAAGGAGGATGAAATTACGTGGGTGGAATATTTGAATCCAGTAGAGTTGATTCCACAGAACCCATTGTGGGAGAGCAATATTGTGGATGTCCGTTGCAAGGACCGTTTGGGACGTCAGTTCATTGTGGAAATGCAGATGATGTGGACATCAGCCTACAGGCAGCGTGTGCTATTCAACGCTTCGAAGGCCTATGTGAGCCAGTTGGAAAAAGGTGGCGACTATGAACTGTTGCAGCCTGTCTATTCCTTGAACTTGGTGAACGATATTTTCTCGGAGAGTTCGGATTACTATCATGATTTCAAGATTGTGGAGGAAGCCGAAACGCGGGAGGTTATCGAGGGTCTGCGTTTCATTTTCATTGAACTTCCCAAGTTTACTCCAAAGAACTACGGTGACAGGAAAATGCAGGTATTGTGGCTTCGTTATCTGACAGAAATCAACGAGCGCACTCGGGAGGTCCCTGAAGAGTTATTGGAGAATCCTGAGATTTGCAAGGCTGTCAGCCAGTTGGAGGAATCCGCTTTCAGCGAGGCGCAACTGTTAGGTTACGATCGTTTCTGGGATATGGTTAGTACAGCCAAGATGCAGATTAGCAGTTCGCGCCGCGAAGCTCATGAGAAAGGTCTGGCAGAAGGTCGTGCGGAAGGTCGTGCGGAAGGTCTTGAAGAAGGTCTTGAAAAGGGCCGAGAAGAAGAACGTTTGAGCATCGCCCGGATGATGAAGTCGCAAGGCATTTCTCCGGAGGACATAGCCTTGTTTACGAAATTAAGTCTGGATGAGATAAACAGACTTTAGGCAAATGTTTCTTTCCTTTCAAGCACCATGAAATCGTCCATTGCCATTCAGCGCAAACAATATTTTGGCCAGTTAGAGCAGCATTTGCAGGAAACCGAAAAGCCAGAAGAACGTCTGTTTTATTACCATCGGGACGAGGACCGCATCGTGCTTTCACATGCCTTGTTTTGGGTGATGAGCAAGCCGTATGTGAAGAAATTTCCTCACTTGCAAGTCTTTCTCCTCTTGCGCAAATACGAGGAATTGATGCTGGAGGCTTATCTGACAGAATCGGATGAATTTCCCGAGTTGTTGCGTTATTGTTCGCTGACGTATGAGATCCTTATGAGTTGGGCGTAGCCATAAAAGCCCCCGGAAACCGTAGTGCGGCACGTCAACTTCGGTCTGTTGCCGTTGTGGCGTGCGGTTATGGCGGCGATATGTCGGAGGTACTGGCAGACGAGTTGCTGGATGACATGGATTTTGAGTACAATAAGGTACGTTGTAGGAAAATAGATCAGTTGCTTCCACGGCTTCGGAGGATGGTGGAGGAGGAACTGGGGATGCTATAATTGTAGAAGTTTTCTCCTGGATTTTATAGTATTTCAATGGGTGCAGACATTATATGAGCCTGTTCCCGACAGAGTTTGTTTGTCCCAAAAAATATCTTCGTTTTAAGCTGATTTTATACAATTGGATTGAATCTCGTTTTAGTACTATTGGCGAATAGTCCTAAAATGATCGTTTACATTTCAAATATGGATAGTATTATTTATTTACAAAATGGGGGGGTAAAATACCCTCTTTGAGCGTTTTACGTTTAATAGCCATGCTTTTGATAATCTCTTGTCACTATTGTCAATTTTATGATAATGAATGGGCTTGGTGGTTAAATGTAGGTGTACAGGTCTTTTTTATATTGAGTGGCTTTTTATACGGTAACAAGAAGAGCATCGAAAGACCAATATCGTGGTTGAAAAGGCAATTTATAAAAATTTTGATTCCGTATTACGCTTTTTTGTTGATTGCTATTATACTTTACGCCATATATTGCCCACAAAATCTATCTCCGATAAACGTAATAGGTTCTTTTTTTTGTGTTAGTACAATAAAAGGCATTAACCATCTTTGGTTCGTTGGCAATATTTTGTTTTGCTATCTCTTGACACCCTATTTGTTTGCTATTGTTGAGTATTTTTGTGCTAAAAGCATAGTAAGACTTTTATTTATTATGTTCTCGATTTGTTGTATCTTATCGGTAGTTGGCATTTATACTCAAGCCTATTTTCGCCCCGGAAATATTTTGTGTTATATTGTTGGATATTTCATTGCTGTCCTTTACCAACATTATGGCACAAAATTGCTGATGCAATCTTTATGGCTGATTTTACCTCTCACGCTCTGTTTTAATGCCGTTTATATCTATGAAAAATACTTATTGCATAACCAGATGGTCGGAATATGGGTGCATCTCACAGATTACTCCCATTTGTTTTTAGGGTTGCTACTTACTCTTATATTAATGCTGGCATTCAATCATATTAGAATGACCGGTATATTAAAGTGGTCAGATAAATACAGTTATACAGTATATTTGGTCCATCAATTGTTCATTTTGAGTCCACTGACTCTTTTAGATTTTTCTGATAATAAGATATTTAATTGGATTTTCGCACTATTTGTCATTGTGTTTAGTGGTGTGCTTTTGAAAAGTCTTTCTGCTTTTTTGGAACGGACACTTATTTGTAATAAAACTAAGAGTGCTTAAATTGCGATTTCTAATATAGCATTATCTTCTGTCTGATGAAGGAACTATCGAATAGTAAGCGCATAGCTAAGAATACATTGTTTTTGTATTTCCGAATGCTGTTATTAATGTTGGTGTCACTGTATACCAGCCGCGTTGTCTTGGATAAATTGGGGATTATAGATTTTGGTATCTATAATGTAGTTGGTGGAATAGTTGCTATGCTTGGTTTCTTGAATAGTGCAATGGCTAACGCTGTTCAACGATATCTTTCATTTGAAATAGGTAAAGGTGTTGAAAATAGGGTTAATCATATTTTTAATATAGCACTGTTTGCACATTTTTGTATTGCGAGCATTGTGTTTATTTTGATGGAAGTTTTTGGGGTGTGGTATTTAAATACTTACATGAATATTCCTCTCGAAAGGCTTAGTGCTGCTAATTGGGTATTGCAGTGTTCCATATTGATCACATTATTTTCAATCATTCAAGTGCCATATAATGCAATTATTATTGCTAAGGAGCAAATGGGAATTTATGCTTATATATCTATATTGGAAGCTTTTCTGAAACTTGCTGTTGTTTATCTGTTGTATATAGGCAACTTTGATAAATTGAAGCTATACAGTGTCTTAATGATGTTGGTTACTATAGTAACCTTGCTGCTTTATCGAACTTATTGCATTAAAAAGTATTCTGAAGCAAAATTTCGTTGGGTACGTGATTATAAAACTTTAAAAGAAATTTCCGTATTTGCCAGTTGGAATATGTTTGGAGAATTAGCGTGGGTGTTTACTGGTCAGGGAGTAAATATTATATTGAATTTGTTTTTTGGTCCTTCCGTGAATGCGGCTCGCGGTTTG
>DGYFI06202__coassemble_3086_pt1 | contig 6264 bp, 6 predicted proteins | sample DGYFI06202__metabat2_high_PE_032 | metagenome-assembled genome bin DGYFI06202 | reverse complement strand
TTCTCACCTTTGATTTGGATTTTACGATAGGAGATCATGATGGTAGTGGTTAATGGTTAATGATTAATGATTAATGGTTAATGATTATCTTTTCTGTGATGCAAAGATACGGTGTGCCTTTCTTGGTTTTGTTCCTTTGGTACGCTTGCTGCCCGTATGGGGTGATACTTGTTGATTATGGTTGACAGACGTTGGTAAGTGTCGGTTAAAGTGCGGCTGTTATTTGTATATTCCGTTGTTTTTCAGTATCTTTATAGCAAAAAAAGAACAGAAATCAGAAAACAGAATGACTTATGGAACAGGACGAATTTCCCATCCGCGCCTATGGGCGCACGGAATTGGCCGTATGCTATTTCCCCCATCTTAATTCCCAGGCAGCCTACCGCAAGCTCCAGCAGTGGATTGACCATTATCCCCATCTTCGTGAGCGGCTGGAAGCCACTTCCTCCAATCCCCGCTGCCGGATGTACATGCCGGTGCAGGTGCGGATGATTGTGGAAGCCATCGGGGAGCCTTGAGCGCACCCCGCGGCTCAGTCATAAGCTCCCCCTTCGGGGGGAGTTGAGGGGGCTAAGGAGTTGAGGGGGCCAACCCTTAGTTTTAGCCCTCTAACCCTTAGGTTTAGCCCTCTAACCTTCAGGTTGGTCTTTGTCGGTCAGGTCTTGGCAGAACAGGTCCTTTCCCGTTTCGGGCGGGTTGTCTTCCGGTTCCGGTTCTTCCGTGAATATCGCCAGGCTCTTCTTGTTCTGCTCAATGGCTTCCCAGGAAAGTTCGATGACGCGGTATCCCCTTTTCCCGTTCTTCCGTACGCTTTCGTATCCTTCCTGCTTCATGGCCTGTCCTATTTTCACGGCGCTGAGTTTGTGGCGTATTCCGCTTTCCAGCCGCATCATTATCTGTGAGTTGCTCAGGAAAGAGCAGTCGTCGCCGGGTTTGGGCCTCCGGAAGTAGACCTGTATAAGCTCCTTTTCGATGCAAGGCACTTCAAAATATTTGTTGTGGAGGTTCAACGCCTCTGTTTCGTCCTTTTCCAGCCAGAAGTGGAATCCTCCCTGCAACAGGGCGTGTGCCTGTGCATAGACGCCTTCATAGTCCGGCTGGTTCAGATAGGGGTTGTCGATGCTTTCCACCTCAAAGGGCATCCATCTTCGGTTTCCGGTCAGGTCGGTCAGGAAATGCAGGTTGTTTCCGGTCCCGCAGAGGCTGGCGATGTGTGGCCTGTTCTCCTTGTAGTGCGCGTAGGCGGCCCTCTCATTGACATGCCGCATGGTGGTGAGTGCCTTCAGTTGGTTGACCTCCCTTCCTTCCATCTCATCCAGCTCCTCAAGGCATACGATGGCGAATTCGGAGAGTGTGAGCAGGTCGTCCTTGCTGATGTTCCGGCTGTTGCTTTTCAGGTAGAAATACTTTCTCAGGTGTGGCGGTAGCAGGTTGTTGAGCCAGGTGGTCTTGTAGATGCCCTGCCGTCCGATGAGCACCAGGATCTCATGGTTCACCACATTCTCGTCGAGCAGGGAAGCCACCATGGCCACCAGCCATTTCTTGAAGAAGACGGGGAACAGTTCCTTTCCCGTGGTGACATGCACCTGCGCGGCCAGGGCTGCGATGTGGTCGGTTTTCCCGTCCCAGGGCTCCAGGCTGTCCAGGTATCTGACAAAGGGATTGTATAGCTCCACGAACTCCGAGTCGATTACAGCCCTGAGGTCCTGCTGCCGCACCGACCTCACCTCCTTGGACATGCGGCACCAGAGCGTGTTGACCATGCGGTCCGTCAGGTCGCTGAACTTGTCGCTGCCAGTTTCGGCCATTTCGCACTTGCGTGTGATTGTGTTCTTGCGGAAACGCCCCTGGGTGCTGAGGAAGGCCTCGATGTCGGACACGACGGATGTGGCAGCGTCGTTTGGTGAAGACTTTTTGCCGGAATGGGAAGGCAGCTTCAGTGTGCCATACTCATCGGTCTTTCTGTAGCACGAACGGAAGATACCTGCCACGTCACCATCATAATCGGCAAATTGCTTCACGCCCCATGCCGTGGCTGTCTGTTGATCCACGCCATACGCATTGAACAGATAACCGGTGCGCATGATATAATTGTTGCGTTGGTGGTCGGTATATTCCACCCCTTTGTCGGCCAGATATTTCCGGATGGCATCCACCACTTTTTGTAACCGTTCCTGTTTCTTCCGGCTTTTCGTTTCATCCAGAAGAGAAGCAGGAGCCTCTATTTCAAAAGGCAAGGCATTCTCGCAGTACCAAGCCTCCGGGTCGTGCGCCAGTCCGCTCAGGCGGGTTATATTTTTGCATTTTTCATCGTATTCGTGACCGATAAGTGCGGCATAGTGACGGTTTATTTTCTCAAAAGCCAACTTATAGAGTTCGGTCTCGTTTCTGAAATAGAAATCAGGATGACAAATGTATGGACAAATGATGCGGATTCCCTCTTTGCTGATGGTGGTATACGCCAACAGAGTGTGCGGATCTTGTCGGATTAGTTGCAGGCAAGCCTCTTTTTTTCGGGTGGTATATGGTCGAAATCGACCAGGCACAAGTGAGTCCATCCGCTGATATTTTCCCGTTTTTTACCTTGTGAAAAACGCACAGCTACAGCAAAGCAAGGACAGGCCATCTTGGTTCGGGTGGCATCTTTGGTCCAGCCGTTTTGTCGGCAATAGCGGTGTTTGGCAGTATTATCCGCCAAATGGGGGTCATGAAGGATCATCTCTACAATGTCGGTAAGAGATTTGTCTACAGGATAAGTGTCTGAATAGCCTTGAAAAAGACTAAGAGTGATTTCTGGCATTTGAATCGTTTTTTGAGTTGATAACTTATTTTTTCGCGGCAAAGTTATGACGAAGTTTTAATATCTCCATACACTCCGTTTCCCACTATATGGGAACTAAAAGGGTGTGTATATAACATTCATTAAATCTTTTTAGCATTGTGGGCTGTTACGCGCGATTTGTCTATGTATCAATTAATGAACAAACATTTACAATGACTAAAGATTACTTTAAGAATCCTGCTTTAGGTGCGTTCCTTTCCGATTTGCAGGAAATCATTTTTGTGAACGGAAAACGTCTGAGTTATAAATCAATCTGTCAGGATGCCAAGTTAACGAAGCGAAATTATGCGAAAATAAAGACTGGCGATAACAAAAGCATATATGCCTATTACGCTGTATTTCGCATTTATCTGCATGCGCTGTTAGAACGTCCGAACCGGCGTTTGCTACTGATGGTCCTGAAAGCTTTGTACGAAGCTTTGGAATCAGATTTTGAAACTCGCAAAAAACTGAACAGGAAGTGAGGGTGAATTGAAGTTTTGTCTGACTTTACCGGCCATGTTCTTTCAGGGTATTTTTCTTTGCTGTGAAGAAGGTTGATATGGGATAAACCGGATGCGGCAGAAGAAAAGACCGGGAAGAAATGTCCGAAAGAGTCAGTATAAGATGAAAATTCAGACATTTAATGATGTCTTTGACAGGTTGTCGTCCTGTATAGCGATTTTATATGCAGTGTGTACGATTTAATAGATTAGCGTTCGTTAACATTGTAGCTACCCAGGCGCGTACGCGATAGGGGTGTATATATGGGATGGCAACCTGTCATTGGGGAGGTATATTACTTGAAGTAATCCGGCAGGTGAGTTGGCAATAAACGAAACAGGCTGTTGCGCAAATCCGATGGAATGTGTATCTTTGTACCGGTTCATTAAATGAGAGCTACATGGCACAGCAGTTTTTAAGACGTTATCCGATAGGGATACAGACATTTTCCGAGCTTGTAAACAAGCATTATCTGTATATCGATAAGACGGAATACGTGTACCGCATGGCACACGGCAATTCCAAATACCTGTTTCTGAGCCGTCCGCGCCGTTTCGGCAAGTCGTTGCTTACGAGCACGCTGCATGCCTATTTCGAAGGCCGTAAAGAGCTCTTCCAAGGATTGGCGATCGAGCAGTTGGAAACGGAATGGGCGTCTTATCCGGTGCTGCATTTCGATATGAGTACGGCCAAACATGCAGATAAGGAAGCGCTTGTATTGGAATTGGAACGTAAGCTGCTGCAATATGAGCAGATATACGGGCGCGGTGAAGGTGACATACTGCCCAACCAGCGCTTGGAGGGTCTGATACAGCGTGCCTATAAACAGACCGGCAAAGGGGTAGTAGTCCTCATTGACGAATACGATGCTCCCTTGCTGGACGTGATGCACGAAGAGAAAGACCTTCCCGTGCTCCGCAACGTCATGCGCAATTTCTACAGTCCGCTGAAAGCGTGCGACCCTTACCTGCGCTTCGTGTTCCTGACCGGCATCACCAAGTTCTCGCAGCTGAGCATCTTCAGCGAACTGAACAACATCCAGAACATCAGTATGCTGCCCGAATATGCCGCCGTCTGTGGCATCACTCAGGAAGAGATGGAAACGCAAATGGACAAGGACCTGGATGTGCTGGCTTCCCGCCTGGAACTGACCCGCGAAGAGACGCTGCAACAGTTGAAGGACAACTACGACGGCTATCACTTCACGTGGCCATCGCCCGACATCTACAATCCCTTCAGTCTGCTGAATACCTTCAGCGTAGGACGGTTGAATTCCTACTGGTTCGGCAGCGGCACGCCGACCTACCTGATTGAGATGCTCCGGAAATACCATGTCTCCCCCCAGGAAATAGGCGGCCGTGAAACGATGGTGGAAGATTTTGATGCCCCCACCGAACGGATGACCGACATCACCCCGCTGCTCTATCAGAGCGGTTACATCACCATAAAGGATTGTGACGAGATTACCGGACAGTACCTGCTTGACCTCCCCAACAAGGAAGTCCGCATCGGCCTGTTGAAAAGCCTGCTCCCGCTTTATTTGCCTCACCGAAGCATAGAAGGCAAGAACATGGTGGCAAATATGTACCGTGCCCTCCGTGTGGGGAACATGGATATGGCATTGCAGCACCTGCAGCAGTTCCTCGCTACGGTTCCCTATGCAGAAAATACCAATTACGAGGGCCATTACCAGCAATTGCTATATGTCATCTTCAGCCTGCTGGGCATGTACGTGGATGTGGAAGTCCGCACGCCTCATGGACGGGTGGACATGGTGTTGCGCACAGCAGACACCCTCTATGTCGTGGAACTGAAGCTGGACCAAACCGCCGAAACGGCGATGCAGCAGATAGACCTGAAGAATTATCCCGAACGTTTTGCCCTGTGCGGGCTGCCGGTTGTTAAGGTAGGCATCAATTTTGACAAGGAGAAACGGACGATTAGCGACTGGAAGATTGAGCAGTGAAAAATCCCTTTCATTGTTTGGAAGTTTCCCGATGAATGCATTGCAGAGACACAGAGACACAAAGTTCTGTAACTGTCTGTCGGTAAAAATGACAGGGGAGACCACGGAGTCCGCGACTTCGCCGCACACGGGAGGGAAATTAGCTCTGTGAGCTGTGGACAAGAAAACAAAAACTCTGTGTCTCCGTGCCTCTGTGTTTAGTATCAACCGACCAGCCCGTTGAGCGCCGTGCCGTTGACGTATATTGCTCGGATGATGAAGTCGCAAGGTATTTTTCCGGAGGACATAGCCTTGTTTACGAAATTAAGTCTGGATGAGATAAACAGACTTGGGTTATAAATTAGAAATGACAGTAAGATTCGGAGCGCAGAAACGCAAAGCATCCCCATGATAATCCTAAAAAAACTGCCTTTTGTCGATACCTTGGCTTCCATGCAGGAGTTGGCAGAGTTGGACACTCTGGCAAACCTGAAGAAACATCTGGCTACGCTCCACAGTTGGGTCCCCTCCGGCTACCGCAAAGCGGACTACGTTCTGGTAATCCATGCCGGTTTTATCACAGAACCTATGAGGCTGTATCATGCGTTGCCTGCCCGGGAACGGAAAGCCGTTATGACCCTGATGGGCATGAAAGCCGATGAGTACCCACCTGGTCCCTGAAAGAAGACGAGGAATTGGTGATGCAGACCCTTCACTTGGCTATTTCCTACGAGGAAGGCAACCGTTGTCGCTTCTATATGCCCGATTGTATTCGCCGGGAACTGGTCCGGGCACAGAAAGCTGAATTCATGCAGTTGCTCAACAGGATGGCGGGATTAAAATAAGGGCACTTTTCAAAAGTAATTTTTATCTGACCTGGTTTAGGGGGTACTATTGTTAGTGTCCTTACAAAGGGTGTGCCCTGAATTGAGTGTTTACCTCAAAAGTTCATCTTCTTGATTTTTAAGAGGGTGAACGCTATTGAGTGCTTACG
>DGYFI06202__coassemble_3079_pt1 | contig 6271 bp, 1 predicted proteins | sample DGYFI06202__metabat2_high_PE_032 | metagenome-assembled genome bin DGYFI06202 | reverse complement strand
CCTTGGCCGTAGAATACATCAGGCATCTTATTCTGAATCCACGCGCCTATCGGCAACTGTTGGCCGTTACTTTTACTAACAAAGCAACGGCAGAAATGAAAGAACGTATCTTACAACAGCTTTATGGGTTGCACGAAGGTGCCTCTTCATCAGATGCCTACCTACAGAAACTGATAGAAGACCTTAAGGCACAAGGCCAGCCGATGGATGAAAAAGAGATTCGCGTGAGAGCCGGAACTGCTCTGCGATATATGCTGCACGACTACAGCCGTTTCCGTGTAGAAACTATTGATTCTTTTTTTCAATCCGTCATGCGTAACTTAGCCCGCGAACTTGAACTTAGTCCCAATCTAAATATTGAATTAGATAACGACCAAGTCTTGAGCGATGCTGTCGACCTCCTTATAGAAAGCTTAACCCCAACCTCTCCCGTACTATACTTATTATTAGATTACATCAATGAGCGTATAGCCGACGACAAACGCTGGAATGTATCAGACGAAGTCAAACGATTCGCCCATAATATCTTTGAAGAAAGCTATATCGAACGCGGCGCACTCTTACGCGAAAAACTGCGTTCACCGTCGACAATCCGCCTCTATCGGGAGGTGCTTCGCGAAATGGAGGAGCAAGCGGGAAAAGAAATGAGAACCATCAGCCAGCAGTTTGAAGAAACACTGAAAGCACACGGCCTTGCCCCCGATGACCTGAAGAATGGAAAGAAAGGCATTGCAAGTTATTTCAACAAACTGAAAAACGGACGTTTAACAGACAAAGAAATTGTAAACGCCACGCTAAACAAATGTCTGGAAAGTCCAGAAAACTGGGCTACAAAAACCTCAGCCCGCCGAGCAGACATCATCGCCTTAACACAATCAAAACTACTGCCACTTTTACAAGAAGCAGAAACGAAAAGGCCCAAATGTCTTTATACCCTCAATAGTAGCCGACTTTCATTGCAACACTTGAATAAATTGCAATTATTGAACTACATCGATGAGACCGTACGCCGATTTAATAACGAACAGAACCGGTTCCTCTTATCGGACACAAACGCTTTATTACACCAACTGATGTCCGAAGGAGATTCTTCTTTTGTATTCGAGAAAATAGGTGCAAATATCCGCCATGTCATGATTGATGAATTCCAGGACACCAGCCGCTTGCAATGGGACAACTTCTGCCCACTGCTGACCGAAGGACTGGCGCAGGGCGAAGATAGCCTCATCGTAGGTGATGTGAAACAATCTATTTACCGCTGGCGAAATGGAGACTGGACCATCTTAAACAACCTAAAATCCGGCAACGGACCTCTGACACAATACGTCCGAGTTAAAACTCTCCATGTCAACCGGCGAAGTGAAGCCCGTATCATAGAATTCAACAACCACTTTTTCCGGGCAGCAGTCGATTTTTTTAATAACATCCACTTACAGGATCAGGAAGAAATCTGCCGCCCGCTCACAGAAGCCTACGCTGATGTAGAGCAACAATCGCCCAAGAAAGAAGTTGCCGGATATATCAAAGTACAGATGATAGAACCGGATGCAGACAAAGATTATACAGCCTCTACCTTACAGTCACTTGCCGAAGAAGTGCAAAAACTTTTAGCTCAGGGGGTCAAACTGAATGATATTGCCATCTTGGTGCGGAAAAACAAAAATATACCCGCCATAGCCACTTATTTTGATAAAGAACTGGGGCTTCCTATTGTATCCGATGAAGCATTCCGCCTTGATGCGTCTCCTGCCGTATGTCTGTTGGTAGATGCTCTGCGTTGCCTTATGTATCCTGACAATGAGATTGCCCGCGCCACTCTTCTGCTGGATACCGGACAATGGGTTGACGGACATTTGCCCAGCGACTTCATCTCCAGACAAGATGAATTGCAGTTAATGCCCCTCTATGAATTACTGGAAGAACTTTTCATGCTTTTCCAAGTCAACCGGATGCAAGGACAAGATGCGTACCTGTTTGCTTTCTTTGACGAAGTGTCTGCATATCTGACAGAAAACCCAGCAGACGGCTTTCTGAATTATTGGGACGAAAAACTTTGCAGCAAGACCATTCCCGGTGGAGAAATAGAGGGCATACGCATCTTCTCCATACACAAATCCAAAGGATTAGAATTTCATACGGTCCTCATTCCGTTCTGCGATTGGCGTCTGGAAAATGAAACCAACAACCAACTGGTATGGTGTTCACCCGAAGAGTTCCCTTACAACCAGCTTGATCTCGTGCCGGTAACTTACTCTTCGGCAATGAACAACTCTGCCTACCACAAAGCCTATCTGAATGAACGACTGCAACTTTGGGTAGACAACCTCAACCTGCTTTACGTAGCTTTCACGCGTGCTGGGAAAAATTTAATATGCTGGAGCCGGAAAGACCAGAAGGGCACGATAGCAGCTCTTTTGTCTGATGCCCTCCCCCACATGGCACAGAATGGCACCGGCGACTGGGATGAAGAAACCGACACCTATACATTCGGACAACCTTGTCCGTCTGAGACACCCGAACCACAAACGGAGGCAGACCATCCAGCCAATCGTCTTACTTTGAGAGCCTTGCCCTTAACGGTACGGATGACCGGTATGCGACATGATATTGAGTTCCGACAATCCAACCGTTCTGCCGACTTTATCGCAGGGACAGACGGAGAAGAATCTCCCTATCATTACATCAAACGGGGCCGTTTGATGCATACTCTTTTTTCTACCATTGAAACGATTGATGACATTGACACAGCCATCGACCGCTTGGTATTCGACGGCATTATTGCAGAACAGGAAACTGAAAATAACATCCGACATCTGACCCATCAGGCATTTTCTCTTCCACAAGTGCGCGACTGGTATTCTGGCCGCATGCAAGTATTCAATGAATGCGACATCATCTGGATGGAAAATAACGAACTGCAATTGCGACGGCCAGACCGTGTAATGACGGACGACAACGGACACGTCATTGTAGTCGATTTCAAATTCGGCAAACCGCGGCGTACGTATGCCCGGCAAGTACAAAAATACATAGAACTGCTCGCCCGCATGGGTTATGACCGTTCGCAAATCCAAGGTTACTTGTGGTATGTAGACGAGAATCGGATAGAGCCCATTGATAAACAATAAAACCGGAACAATATAATCATTAAAAAATACAATGGAAAGTTTTCTCCAGCAGGTCGCACGCGACCTTCAACATAAGACAAACGGTGATTTGTCGCGCACAGCCATCGTCTTTCCCAACAAACGCGCACGACTCTTCTTTAATGAATACCTGGCTGCCAACAGCAACCGACCTATATGGTCGCCAGCCTATGTCAGTATCAGCGACCTCTTTCTCCAATTATCTACCCTGAAGTTAGGAGATCCGATCCGGCTTGTCTGCGAATTATACAACATTTTCCGTGAAGAAACCTCCAGTTCCGAAACCCTCGATGACTTTTACTTCTGGGGCGAACTGCTTATCAGTGACTTCGATGATATAGACAAAAACCTGGTAGACACCAAACGCCTATTCCGCAACTTGCAGGACCTGCGGGATATGATGGATGACAATACCTTCCTTTCACCCGAACAAAGTGAATCCCTCCGCCAGTTCTTCCTGAACTTCAACATCGAAAAGCATACAGAATTAAAGCAACGCTTCATTTCACTATGGGACAAGCTGGGCAACATTTATCAGCGCTTTCACAACAGGCTTACACAATTGGGCATCGCTTACGAAGGAATGATGTACCGCAAGGTCATTGAGGACATCCACCCCGAACATCTTTCTTACGAACGCTATGTGTTTGTGGGTTTCAACGTACTCAATACTGTCGAGACCAGGCTCTTCCAATTACTGCAAAAAGCCGGTAAAGCCATGTTTTATTGGGATTACGACATATCCTACACCAGCCTCCCTCTCCAACAGCAATTACCTTATACTCATGAAGCGGGTGAGTTTATCCTGCGCAATCTGAAATTATTTCCCAACGAGCTTCCCGAAGCCAGCTTTGACATGCTGCGCCGCCCCAAACACATCAGTCTGATTTCATCTCCTACCGAGAACGCACAGGCACGGTACCTGTCGGAATGGGTGCATCTGATAAAAACCGGAAACGACGGCCCTGAAAAAGAAAATGCCGTTATCCTTTGCAACGAATCCCTGTTATTGCCAGTGCTCCACTCCATTCCTTCCGAAGTAAACAACGTAAATATTACCATGGGATTTCCTTTGGCACAGACCCCTGCATTCAATTTCCTGAATGCACTGGTCGAATTGCAAACCAAGGGATATAATCCTTCAACCGGACGTTACAGTTATGAAAAAGTACTTACCGTCCTGCAACACCCCTATACCCGCAGTATCTCACTGGCTTCCGTGCAATTAGAAAGACGTCTTGCTCAAGACAAGCGTTTCTATCCCCTCCCCTCAGAACTAATGGCCGACGAATTCCTGCAAGCTGTCTTTACCCCACAGAACGGAATAGCATCGCTATGCCGCTACCTGATTGACTTGCTCCGGCGCATTACTGTAATCTATCAGCAAGAAAAAGAGGAAACTGACATTTTTGACCAACTCTACCGAGAATCACTATTCAAAAGCTACACTGTGGTCAACCGCTTGCTGAGCCTGATAGAATCAGGAGAACTGGCCGGTTTACGCACAGATACTTTCCGTCGGCTCCTCAATCGCTTACTGGCAGCAGCCAGCATACCGTTCCACGGCGAACCAGCCATCGGCATGCAAGTAATGGGCGTATTGGAAACCCGCAACCTGGATTTCTGCAACCTGCTCATCCTTTCTCTCAACGAAGGACAGTTGCCCAAAGCCGGAAGCGAAGCTTCGTTCATCCCTCATAACCTACGGCATGCCTTCGGTATGACAACCATCGAACACAAGAATGCGGTGTATGCCTACTATTTCTATCGGCTTACCCAAAGAGCTGAACATATTACTTTGCTCTACAACACCTCATCCGATGGTCTGAACCGGGGAGAAATGTCACGGTTCGCCCTACAGTTCCTCATAGAATACCGCCATCCCATCAAACGTTTCTATCTGGAAGCCGGGCAGTCTCCCCGCCGTATGCTTCCTATTACTGTTGAAAAGAACAGTGAGATGCTGAATAAACTCAGATGTGCTTACGACATACGTTATTCTCCAGAAAGCCTCCTATCACCTTCGGCCCTCAATGCTTATCTGGATTGCCCGCTGATGTTCTACTACCGATATGTAGCACGCCTGCATGCTCCGGAAGAAATAAATGCAGAAATTGATTCGGCACTATTCGGCACTATTTTCCACCGTTCTGCAGAATTGGTTTACATGGATTTGACTGCTATAGGTAAAAATATCCGCAAAGAAGACCTGGCCACTCTGCTAAAGGACGATGTACGCCTGCAAGGCTATGTGGACCGCGCATTCAAAGAAAAATTCTTTCATGTAAATACAGACGAACACCCCGAATATAACGGAACGCAACTCATCCATGCCCGCGTTATTGCCTCTTATCTGCGACAATTGTTGCGTAACGACCTGCGCTATGCCCCCTTCTGTATGGAAGGCATGGAGCAGAGAGTCTTAGAAACTATCGAAGTGAACACAACGCAAGGAAAACTTCTGCTAAACCTCGGAGGAACCATCGACCGCATGGACAGTAAGGAAGACACCATCCGTATTGTAGACTATAAAACCGGAGGAGTCCCCAAAACGCCCGACAACATTGAGCAACTTTTCACGCCTGCCATCGACCGCCCCAATTATATCTTCCAGACATTCCTCTACGCTGCCATAATCAGCCGCAAGCAATCGCGCAAGGTGGCTCCCGCCTTACTCTATATACACAAAGCGGCTTCCGATGAATACGAACCAATTATTGAAATAGGACCAGCACGGAACCGAGTGAAAGTCAATGACTTTTCCCTTTATGAAACAGAATTCCGTGAACGCCTTCAGAAACTGTTGCAGGAAATATTCAACCCGGATATTCCTTTTACACAAACTGATGATAACAAAAGATGCGCGTATTGTGACTTCCAACAATTATGTAGAAGATAAAACAATTCCTGTTTCTTGCCGTTAAAACATAAATTGCTGGTCCACAGCCCGCAGCGACAGGTTTTTCGGCAATAAACTGCCAAGCTACATGGAACAGACTTCTACGCCCTGAGAAGTATGGTTCTAAGCCCTGAGAAACAAACACGGCATGAGTATCAGACAAACGCCAGTACCGTAAATAAAATCGCAGCGTCCTTTTTCCACTCTTTCAAACAGAAGAAAAAGG
>DGYFI06202__coassemble_2502_pt1 | contig 7218 bp, 8 predicted proteins | sample DGYFI06202__metabat2_high_PE_032 | metagenome-assembled genome bin DGYFI06202 | reverse complement strand
ACGGAGACATATCCGGTCTACCCCAAGGGCCATAAACAGTGAAAAAACGAAGCCCTGTAGCAGGAATACCATAAAGGTGGCTATAGGTATGGGCCATCAACTCATCACTTTTTTTGGTCGCAGCATACAGACTGACCGGATGGGCAATGCTATCGTGTTCTGAAAATGGAACCTTCCCATTCAGCCCATATACGCTGCTGGATGATGCATAAACCAAATGTCTGACCCCATAATTCCGACACCCTTCCAAGATATTCAGAAAACCATCTACATTGCTGCTTACATAAGCGTATGGATTCTGAATGGAATAACGTACACCTGCCTGAGCCGCCAAATTAATGACCTTATCAAAATGTTCATTAGCAAAAAGCATCTGAATAACCTGTTTATCTTCAAGGTTTGCACGAATAAACCGATAACGTACATACTTTTCACTCTGCACGAACTTATACCAATCCACCGCTTCCCTGTCAATACCGGTTTCAGCCAGACGACCGTATTTCAGATTCACATCATAGTAATCGTTGATATTATCCAAACCAATAACTTCATCACCACGTTCCAACAAACGCATGACTGTATGGAAACCAATGAATCCAGCTGCACCTGTAACTAAAATCTTCATTTTATTCAGTTTTACAATTATTAATCAGAATCGGGATCTATTTACATGTTACTCCTTGCCTATTATCAGTCCCGCTTAAAAATATCCCTCGTATAAACCCTTTCTTTCACATCATCCAGGCAGGCATCATACCGATTGGCAATAATTGCCTGACTCTGCTTCTTGAAATCAGCAAGGTCATTCACTACTTTACTCCCAAAAAATGTGCTGCCATCCGGCAGGGTAGGTTCATAAATAATTACTTCTGCTCCCTTGGCCCTGATACGTTTCATCACGCCTTGGATACTGCTTTGACGGAAATTGTCGCTATTCGATTTCATGGTGAGCCGAAAAACACCGATGACACATTGTCGTTCTTCTGCCGGATTAAAGTCGCCCCGGTCATAGTAATCGTAATATCCTGCTTTACGCAGCACACGGTCGGCTATAAAATCCTTGCGTGTACGGTTACTTTCCACAATGGCCTGAATCAGGTTCTCCGGTACATCGGCATAATTGGCCAACAGTTGCTTCGTGTCCTTAGGCAGGCAATAACCGCCATACCCGAAACTCGGATTGTTATAGTGTGTACCGATACGGGGATCCAGGCATACACCATAGGTGTCCAGTTCATTGAAGTAAGAAACACGCAAGGCCAAGTAAGTATTGGCAAACAGTTTCACGGCTTCTGCCTCGGTCAACCCCATAAACAGAGTGTCAATGTTCTCTTTGATGGCACCTTCCTGTAACAGGGAAGCAAACGTATGGGCGGCTTTTTCCAAACGGGCATCTCCTTCCGGTCGGCCAACGATGATACGACTGGGATAGAGATTATCATAAAGTGCTTTGCTCTCACGTAGGAATTCAGGAGAGAATAGGAGGTTATCTGTATTCATCTTCTGGCGAATACTTTCCGTATAACCAACTGGAATAGTACTCTTGATAACCATCATCGCATGTGGATTAACGCTTTTCACCAATGCGATAACCTCTTCCACACGACTTGTATCAAAATAATTCTTTACCGGATCATAATTCGTTGGAGCGGCAATAACAAAAAATCCGCATCACCGTATGCCTTTGCCCCATCCAATGTAGCAGACAGATTTAATTCTTTCTCACGCAAATACCGTTCGATGTACTCATCTTGAATGGGAGACTTCCGCTGATTAATCAATTCTACCTTTTCAGGAATCACATCTACTGCGGTTACGTGATGATGCTGACTTAACAAAACGGCCATACTCAGCCCGACATAACCGGTACCGGCTATGGCAATATTCAAATCTTCCATATTCAAAACGGTCTAACTAAATTGCATGAAGTAAAAAAGGATACTATCATTTCGATAGCGAGGTGAGGGATTAAAATTGTGCCCGCTGAGGATTCGAACCTCATCCTCCTCGTTTTAGCATAAGCCCTTAGACTTATCCTAGAGCGAGGCGAACTACCATATTCTAACGGGCGTTGCTTTAAAGAGACTCCAAATTATCCAAGCCATATTTGGTGGAAATACACTTCTGAATGAAAGTTAGTTTCCGCATTTCATCGCCCTGAAATCCCCTGACCTTAACACAATGGGGCATATCTTCTTGCATTTTATAATTCTGCCAATTAATGGCCGGAAAAACATCAGTAGTCAACGTATCGGCTATATTCTTCAGATTAGCCGTACAAAGCAGATAATCATCAAATGTAAATCTGTCTGTTCCAAGAAGTTCCTGAGACAAAGAAGGATAAACCTCAAGCATTTTTTTCCTATCTACACTTTCAAAAAGAGACTGGATTTTCCCTCTTTCATCCTCAGACAATTTGTGAGCAGAAAAATTCCTGCTTCTTCGATAATATGCATCTACTTGCAGTTTATAATCTTCTACTGTTACAATCACTCCAGCTTTTTTCAGCCCCAAAACCAACTTATCCAGTTTATTCTTATTCTGGAAATCCAAAGAAACCAGCAAACCAAACGGTCTCAGTTCTTGAACGAACTCATCAACAAAAACGTCCATACAACCGTATGGATGAATAAGATAGCTTTTATAAATATCCTCCTGATAAGTTTCCAACGAGAAAGAATGCAAATGCACCCCCACAGCCTTAGACTCTTCAATCAAGAAATTTCTGAAATCAGATCCGGCAGATTGACTATCATACTTTACATAAAACTGTCGAATGGCACACTCCATGAACTCTACCAGCGCATCGTATTTCCCTATCTGCCACCACAACTCTCTCATGGATGGCAAGTTAAACTTATTTTTCCTCAAAGACCGATTATGCATAAATCCTTACTTGTCAATAGAAATGAGGGGGAAACCACGGAGTCCGTGACTTCGCCGCATGCGGGAGGGCAATAAACTCTGTGATCCGTGAATAAGAAAACAAAAACTCTGTATTTCTGTGTTGGATATAAATTAAATCTAATTGATTACTTATGTCCTGCAAATTAATGCATTCATCGGAAAACTTCCAAACAATGAAGGGGATTTTTCACTATTCAATCTTCCAGTCGCTAATCGTCCGTTTCTCCGTATCGAAGTTGATACCTACCTTGACAACCGGTAGCCCGCATAGGGCGAAACGTTCGGGATAATTCTTCAGGTCTATCTGCTGCATCGCCGCTTCGGCACTCTTGTCCAGCTTCAGTTCGATGACATATAGCGTTTGCGGGGTGCGAGGTACCACATCCACACGCCCGCGGGGGGTGCGTACCTCCACATCTACATACATGCCAAGCAAGGAAAAGATCACGTAAAACATTTGCTGGTAGTGACCTTCATAATGGGTATTCTCCGCGTATGGAACCGTACCCAGAAACTCCTGCAAACGGCAGAGGGCAGCCTCCATCTCACCCCGGATGATGTCCCGCGAAAGGTAGGCAATCATGGTCGTGGTCTTCAGCGTGTCCGGCATCACATACGAAGGCAGCAGGCTCCGCATCAGTCCCACCCGGACTTCCCGGTTGGGCAGTCCCAATGTATAAAGCCTCATGCCTTTGTCATAATCTTTGATGGTGACGTAACCGCTTTGATACAGCCAGGGGAGTTATGTCTTGCATGCGCTCGGTGGGAGCATCAAATTCCTCAGCCAGGGCAGTAATGCAATCTATCTCGGAAGGCAGAGTGGTATATTTCCGGAGCATCTCAATCAGGTAGGTCGGCGTACCACTGCCGAACCAATAGGAATCCAGCATTCCGTTGCCGAAAGCACTCAGCAGGCTAAACGGATTATATATATCGGGCGATGGCCACGTGAAGTGATAACCGTCGTAATTGTCTTTCAATTGCTGCAGTGTCTCTTCACGGGTCAGTTCCAGGCGGGAGGCAAGCACATCCAGGTCCTTGTCCATCTGCGTTTCCATCTCTTCCTGAGTGATGCCACAGACGGCGGCATATTCGGGCAGCATACTGATGTTCTGGATGTTGTTCAGTTCGCTGAAGATGCTCAGCTGCGAGAACTTGGTGATGCCGGTCAGGAACACGAAGCGCAGGTAAGGGTCGCACGCTTTCAGCGGACTGTAGAAATTGCGCATGACGTTGCGGAGCACGGGAAGGTCTTTCTCTTCGTGCATCACGTCCAGCAAGGGAGCATCGTATTCGTCAATGAGGACTACTACCCCTTTGCCGGTCTGTTTATAGGCACGCTGTATCAGACCCTCCAAGCGCTGGTTGGGCAGTATGTCACCTTCACCGCGCCCGTATATCTGCTCATATTGCAGCAGCTTACGTTCCAATTCCAATACAAGCGCTTCCTTATCTGCATGTTTGGCCGTACTCATATCGAAATGCAGCACCGGATAAGACGCCCATTCCGTTTCCAACTGCTCGATCGCCAATCCTTGGAAGAGCTCTTTACGGCCTTCGAAATAGGCATGCAGCGTGCTCGTAAGCAACGACTTGCCGAAACGGCGCGGACGGCTCAGAAACAGGTATTTGGAATTGCCGTGTGCCATGCGGTACACGTATTCCGTCTTGTCAATGTACAGATATTGCTTGTTTACAAGCTCGGAAAATGTCTGTATCCCTATCGGGTAACGCCTTGGCTGTTCCAAGATACTGAAGTTTTTCGGGTTCGTGGGACAAAGATAGGAAAAACGGAGGAATCTTCAAACACAGAGGCACGGAGACACAGAGCTTTTGTTTTCTTGTCCACAGCTCACAGCATTGATTGCCCTCTCGCATGCGGCGAAGTCGCTGACTCCTAACCCGCGCAAAACATAAACAGCTTCTCAGTCCCGTTTGAAAATATCCCTCGTATAAACCCTATCTTTCACATCATCCAGGCAGGTATCATACCGGTTGGCGATAATCGCCTGGCTCAACTGCTTGAATTCGGCGAGGTCATTCACTATTTTACTGCCAAAGAATGTGCTGCCGTCCGGCAGGGTAGGTTCATAGATAATCACTTCTGCCCCTTTTGCCTTGATACGTTTCATCACCCCTTGTATGCTCGACTGGCGGAAATTATCACTGTTCGACTTCATGGTCAGCCGGTACACGCCAATGACACAATGCCGCTCATCACGCGGATTGAAATCACCCCGGTTATAATAATCATAATATCCCGCCTTATGAAGCACACGGTCGGCAATAAAATCCTTACGCGTACGGTTGCTTTCTACAATGGCTTGTATCAGATTTTCGGGCACATCGGCATAATTGGCCAGCAGCTGCTTGGTATCCTTGGGCAGGCAATAGCCCCCATAGCCGAATGAAGGATTGTTGTAGTGGGTACCGATGCGGGGGTCCAAACAAACGCCGTTGATAATGTCCTGGGAATTCAGTCCCTTCATTTCGGCGTAGGTATCCAGCTCGTTGAAATAAGAGACGCGCAAAGCCAAATAGGTATTGGCAAAGAGTTTCACTGCTTCTGCCTCCGTCAGCCCCATAAACAGCGTGTCAATATGCTCCTTGACAGCTCCTTCCTGCAACAAAGCGGCAAACACGTGGGCTGCTTCGTCCAAACGTGCATCCCCTTCCGGACGGCCTACAATGATACGGCTGGGGTAGAGGTTGTCGTATAAGGCTTTGCTTTCACGCAGGAATTCCGGAGAGAAAATAACATTGTCCGTGCCTATTTTCTGACGGATGCTTTCTGTATATCCCACAGGGACAGTGCTCTTGACAACCATAATGGCATTCGGATTGACACTTTTCACCAGTGCAATCACCTCTTCCACATGGCTCGTATCGAAATAGTTTTTTACAGGGTCATAGTTCGTAGGAGCAGCTATGACTACAAAATCTGCATCACTGTAAGCCTTTGCCCCGTCTAATGTGGCGGTTAAATTCAGTTTCTTTTCACGCAGATACAAATCAATGTATTCATCCTGAATGGGCGACTTACGCCGGTTGATCAAATCCACCTTCTCCGGAATCACATCTACGGCGGTTACCTGGTGATGCTGGCTTAACAGGACAGCCATACTTAGTCCCACATAACCGGTACCGGCCACAGCTATTTTCAGATCTGTCATTTCCATAAACAAGTTTATACGTTCTTTAGTTATTTAAGTTTCTTGAATATCCGCAAAGCTACTATTCAGTGACAAGCTACTATTCAGTGACAAGCTACTATTCAGTGACAAGCTACTAGCTACGAGCTACGAGTAAGATTGCCTGTAAGGCTCAGGGCGAGTATGCTTGTAGCCCGTAACCGATAGCTCGTAACTCGTAGCTTGTAGCTCATAACTCGTAACTGAATAAGACTTTCAGCCTGAGCATGAAACAGATAGAGACAAACTCTTGCGCTTCTTTACAGTCAAGATGACCCTTGAAGAGATTATCCCTTTGCTCCCGGAGGCTAAAGTTACGGAAAATAATCGTATGACAGATGATTTTTGCCAGAAATTTATACTTTGCGTGGGTTAGAATTGTGCATATCGCCACATTTTTTGCTTGCGCTAAAAATCTCAAAGGGGTCGAACCACATATACCCTGCCTTGACAGGTTGACAGCTGTTTTCCCCCTCTAATTATACGTGCGCCTACGCAAGGAAATATATTTCCATATTTCCGTTCATCTTCCCTCGCGTAGGTACGCACGTATTTTATTCGCATTTTAAGGTGTCAACCTGTCAAGGCAGTTTTTTCTGCCTGTCCCGTTTTTCTTTCAACAATCGGGCCCAACGCACATCTTCTTCCAATCCACCGGCTAACATTTGCAGGGATTCCATCTGGGTGAGGGCGTCTTCTTCTATCAACAGTGGCAGCAGAATACGCAGCACCCGATGATAAGGGGCTGCCTGTTTCAAAAGCCTTTTTTTACTTTGCTGAAAGTACCCGAACTCATCTCCGCCTGCTCACAGATGTAAGCATTGGTCGGACGTTTGTTGTTGACACGGGTGTGTGTTTGCAGCCAGCTGATAAACCGGCCGATGCCTTCGTGAAGGCCACGTTCTTCGTCTAAAATCATAAATTTAAATTATTAAATAAAAAATGAATCAGTCCATAGCGGACTAACTTAAAAATGAAATGATACTAAACACAGCGGCACGGAGACACAGAGTTTTGTTTTCTTGTCCACGGTTCACAGAGTTATACTTTGCGCGGGTTAGAATTGTGCATATCGCCACATTTTTGCTTGCGTTGACAATCTCATAGAGGTTGAACCTCG
>DGYFI06202__coassemble_2501_pt1 | contig 7219 bp, 2 predicted proteins | sample DGYFI06202__metabat2_high_PE_032 | metagenome-assembled genome bin DGYFI06202 | reverse complement strand
ATGAGAGTTTTGTATTCATCAAAGGTGTAATATTTCTTATCGGTATCCTCCAGCAAGGCGAAGTCTTTGGCACGGTCGTAAAAATCTTCTTGTGTCAACATGCCGTAATCGATGAATATCTTTAAGTCGTCCCACTTCTCCTCAAACTGTTTACGGTCGTTTTTGAAGATGCTCTGCAAGCGATCGGATACTTTCTTAGTGATGTATGTCGAGATTTTCTTTACATTCGAATCGCTTTGCAGATACGAGCGTGATACATTCAACGGAATATCCGGCGAATCAAGCACACCGTGCAGCAGGGTGAGGAAATCAGGCACAATACCTTCTACAGAATCGGTAACGTACACCTGGTTGCAATAAAGCTGGATTTTGTTCTTCGTCAGTTCGATGTTGCTCTTTACCTTCGGAAAATATAGGATACCGGTTAGGTGGAAAGGATAATCCACATTCAGATGAATCCAGAAAAGAGGTTCATCAGCCATTGGATAGAGGTCGCGATAGAACTTCTTATAATCCTCATCCTTCAATTCGCTGGGCTTCTTCGTCCAAAGAGGAGTCGTATCATTGATAACGTTATCCTCGCCTGTTTCAACCTGTTTCCCGTCTTTCCACTCTTTCTTTTTACCGAATGCCACAGGAACGGGCAAGAAGCGGCAATATTTGTTCAGCAAGGCGGAAATACGCGATTCTTCAAGAAATTCCTTGCAGTCATCGTCTATGTAAAGAATAATATCTGTCCCACGGTCTGTACGGTCGGAATCTTCTAATGTAAACTCTGGGCTTCCATCGCAAGTCCATTTTACTGCTTTAGCATCTTCCTTATAAGACTTGGTGACGATTTCCACCTTTTTGGCTACCATGAAAGCCGAATAAAATCCAAGCCCGAAGTGGCCGATAATGGCATTTGCATCATTCTTGTACTTCTCCAGAAAATCATTGGCACCCGAAAAGGCTATTTGATTGATGTATTTGTCTATTTCTTCAGCGGTAAGTCCCAAGCCACGGTCTGACACAGTGATGGTATCCTTACCCAAGGAAATATGTATGGTCAAATCACCCAACTCACCTTTGAAGTCACCCATGGAAGAAAGGGTTTTCAATTTTTGCGTGGCATCCACTGCATTGCTTACCAACTCACGGAGAAAAATCTCGTGGTCACTATACAAGAATTTCTTTATGACGGGGAATATGTTCTCTGTTGTTACCCCAATGTTTCCTTTTTGCATATCTATGGCAATTTAAAAATATTATTTTTGAATCAACAATATAATACGCACTCTTGATTTCTCAGCATGCGCACTTCTTATTTCAACAAAAAAAGTGCCAGCCCTCACGGACTGACACTTTGTCGCTTTTATATGTCAAAAAAACTACCGAATTACTCTTTCTTATGTATTTCAAGTGCATCTTTTGCATCTGATACGCAAAGCACATCTCCAGGCTGCACGGCTCCCGACACAATAAGCTCCGAAAGTTTATCTTCCAGATAATTCTGGATAGCACGTTTCAGAGGGCGGGCACCATACTGCACATCGTATCCCTTAGCCGCTAAGAAGTTCTTGGCTGCATCATCCACCTCCAGATGAAAACCTATGGCTTCCAAGCGATTGTAAAGTCCCTTCAGCTCAATGTCTACGATACGGATGATAGAATCCAACGAAAGCTGGTCGAAAGTTATGATTTCATCCAAACGGTTCAGGAATTCAGGCGAGAAACTCTTGTTGAGAGCTTTTTGTATGACACCGCGCGAATACTCTTTATCGTCAGCGCCACGGTTCTGTGCAGCAAATCCGATGCCGCGCCCAAAATCCTTGAGCTGACGGGTGCCGATGTTTGAAGTCATGATAATGACTGTATTCTTGAAGTCGATGGTGCGGCCGGCATTGTCAGTCAACCTGCCTTCGTCCAACACTTGCAAAAGGATGTTGAACACATCTGGATGCGCCTTTTCAATCTCATCTAACAACACGATAGAGTAGGGACGCCGACGTACTTTTTCGGTAAGCTGTCCTCCTTCTTCATAACCTACATATCCGGGAGCGGCACCAATCATGCGCGATACTGTGTATTTCTCCATATACTCGCTCATGTCGATACGTATCAAAGCATCCGAAGATCCAAACATATATTTGGCCAGCTGTTTGGCCAGATGAGTCTTTCCTACGCCCGTAGGTCCCAGGAACATAAAGGTTCCAATAGGACGGTTGGGGTCTTTCAGGCCCACCCGGCTTCGCAATATGGCTTTTACAACTTTCTCAATAGCAGTATCTTGTCCGATAACCTGGCTCTGCAGGGCGTCTTTCATACCCGCCAGCTTAACTCCCTCGGCTTGCGCCATACGCTGTACGGGCACTCCCGACATCATAGACACAGCATTGGCTATTTCGTCTTCATCCACCACTTGACGCGCTTCCTTAACCCGGGTTTCCCATTCAGCCTTCATGGTATCCAGCCGGTTTGTTGCCTCGCGTTCCTGGTCACGATAACCGGCCGCCAGCTCAAAATTCTGTGATTTCACCGCTTCAGCCTTCAAACAACGTGCCTCTTCAACCAGTTTTTCCTGTTCTTCAATCTCCTTAGGAACACTTATATGAGTAAGATGCACGCGCGAACCGGCTTCATCCAACGCATCAATGGCTTTGTCGGGGAAATGCCGGTCGGTGATATACCGCTCTGTCAATTTGACACAAGCTTCAAGAGCCGCATCTGTATAAGTCACATTATGATGTTCCTCATATTTTTCTTTGATATTTCTCAGAATTTGCAAAGTTTCGTCTGCCGTAGTAGGTTCAACGATGATTTTTTGGAAACGTCGCTCCAATGCTCCATCTTTTTCTATGCTTTTTCTGTATTCATCAAGAGTAGTGGCACCGATGCATTGTATCTCACCACGCGCCAGAGCCGGTTTCAGCATATTGGCCGCATCCATCGAGCCGGTAGCTGCTCCGGCTCCCACCATAGTATGTATCTCGTCAATGAAAAGAATGACATTAGGGTTATTTTGCAACTCATTGATGATGGACCGGATGCGTTCTTCGAACTGTCCGCGGTATTTTGTTCCGGCCACCACGGAAGCCATATCGAGCATGATGACACGCTTGTTGAACAAAACCCGTGATACCTTGCGTTGTGTGATGCGCAGGGCTAACCCTTCTACGATGGCCGACTTACCGACACCCGGTTCACCTATAAGTACCGGATTATTTTTCTTACGGCGGCTCAAAATCTGTGCGACACGCTCTATCTCACGCTCACGTCCCACCACAGGATCCAGCTTGCCCTCGGCAGCAGCGCGGGTCATGTCGGTGCCAAAATTGTCAAGTACGGGCGTATCACTTCCTGCCGACTTACCGGGGGTTGCCTGGGCCGACTGTTGCCGGTTGGCCGATGCCGACTGGCGACCTGCTCCGTCTTCCATCTCGTCTTCTTCTTCATCGTCTGGATAGCCCATACCCGCTGTGGGGTTGGCCGACTTCATTGACACCAGGTCAAAGACGGTTTGATAGTCAGCACCCGTTTCTTCTAATACACTCGCCGCTAAGTTGTCCCCGTCTTTTAAGATTGCCAACAAGATATGTTCTGTATCTACTGAGGGGCTCTTAAGCAAGCGGGCTTCAAGCATACAAATTTTGAGAATCCGGGAGGCTACGGGCGACAACGGAATGTCCGCATCGGCCTCTAAGGAGTGGTCTGCCTGTATTTCCAGATAGTGTTCAATGCGCTGTTTCAACTTCTTTCTGTCCACCCCCAAACGGTCAAGCACATCTATTGCCTTGCCATTGCCCTGGCGCAGAAGGGCCAGTAGCAGGTGCTCTGGGCCGATAGCTCTGCTTTTCAGTCGGTTGGCTTCCTCTTTGCTGTATGTGATGATGTCTGAAACTCGTTGTGAAAATTGATTTTCCATGATTTTTTTTATTCTCCGTATTCGTTTTGAGATTATCAGTCGGCAAAGATACGCATATAATATCATATCTGCGTTATCTGCTGACCTTTTTTATGTAATTCCTACAAATAGCATGCCAAAGTATTGCAAAGGTTAAACACAGGCATTTCTCCCTCTGAAAAATACGCCTCTGCATGCTGTGAATCTTTATCAAGACTGGAATGTAACCGAAACGCACAAGGGCTCCAAGGCAAGTTTTTGGCTGAAAACTTTCGTATATCGAAAAAAAGTCTTACCTTAGCGTGGTTTTTCTGCGAACCGCACATAATTAATTAATTAATAATTGTAAATGGTTGAACAAGACAGAATTATAAAAGTAAACATCGAGGAGGAAATGAAGTCATCGTACATTGACTACTCTATGTCGGTCATTGTAGCACGTGCCCTTCCCGATGTACGTGACGGTTTCAAACCCGTACACCGCCGCATTCTTTTCGGCATGATGGGGTTGGGAAATACGTCTGACAAACCTTATAAAAAATCGGCAAGAGTAGTGGGTGAGGTGCTGGGTAAGTACCACCCGCACGGCGATTCGTCGGTGTACGGCGCCCTCGTCCGCATGGCACAATGGTGGTCCATGCGTTACATGCTGGTGGACGGCCAAGGTAACTATGGTTCCGTGGATGGCGACAGTCCTGCGGCGATGCGTTACACGGAATGTCGTTTGCGCAAAATCGGTGAAGACATGATGCAGGACATCGATAAGGAAACGGTGGACATGCAGAACAACTTCGATGATACATTGCAGGAACCGACCGTAATGCCAACCCGCATTCCCAGTTTATTGGTAAATGGCGCTTCAGGCATAGCCGTAGGTATGGCGACTAATATGCCGACACACAACCTGAGCGAAGTAATAGATGCATGTGTAGCCTATATTGACAATAATGATATAAGCATTGAGGAGCTGATGAATTATGTAAAAGCTCCAGATTTCCCCACGGGAGGTTATATTTATGGCATGAGCGGTGTGCGTGAGGCCTATACCACAGGAAGAGGGCGTGTCATCATGCGCGCAAAGGCTGAAATTGAGACCGGTACGACGCACGACAAAATCGTGGTTTCCGAAATACCGTATGGGGTTAATAAAGCCGAACTTATCAAGGATATTGCCAATCTGGCTAACGAAAAGAAAATAGAAGGAATATCCAACGCTAACGATGAATCAGACCGTCAGGGCATGCGCATTGTCATTGATGTAAAACGGGATGCCAATGCCAGTGTAGTACTGAACAAGTTGTATAAAATGACACAACTGCAGACATCGTTCAGTGTCAACAATGTAGCTCTGGTGCATGGACGCCCCCGCGTGCTTAATCTGAAAGACCTTATACGTTACTTTGTAGAACATCGTCACGAGGTAGTCATTCGTCGCACGAAATTCGACTTGCGTAAAGCTCAGGAACGTGCCCACATATTAGAAGGTCTCATCATTGCCTCAGATAATATCGATGAAGTAATTCGCATTATCCGGGCTTCTCAAACCCCCAATGAGGCAGTGAACAACCTTATGAACCGGTTTCAACTGTCCGAAATGCAGTCACGCGCTATTGTGGAAATGCGTCTGCGACAGCTTACGGGACTCCAACAAGAACAGCTACATGCTGAATATGACGAAATTCAGAAAAAAATCGCTTACTACGAGCAAATTTTGGCCGATGAGGAGTTGTGCCGTAAAGTCATAAAAGGCGAACTGTTGGAGGTGAAAGAAAAATATGGCGACCCACGCCGTTCGGAAATAGTTTATTCATCCGAAGAATTTAATCCCGAAGATTTCTATGCTGATGACGAAATGATTATTACCATTTCGCACATGGGCTATATTAAGCGTACGCCTTTGAGCGAATTTCATGCACAGAATCGGGGTGGGGTAGGCTCAAAGGGCTCAGACACAAGGGAACAGGACTTTGTGGAACACATTTATCCTGCCACGATGCACAACACGATGCTGTTTTTCACCAAAAAGGGAAAATGCTACTGGCTCAAGGTATATGAGATTCCTGAAGGGGCTAAAAATGCCAAAGGACGTGCTATCCAAAATCTGTTGAATATCGATCCAGATGATGCAGTGAATGCATACTTGCGTGTTAAGAATCTAAATGATCAGGAGTTCATTAACTCGCACTATGTACTTTTCTGTACCCGTCAGGGCGTCATCAAGAAAACCTTGTTGGAGCAATATTCACGTCCCCGCCAAAACGGTGTAAACGCTATCACTTTGCGTGAAGGCGATGAAGTAATCGAAGTACGTATGACGAATGGAAATAATGAAATCATCATAGCTAACCGTAAGGGACGTGCTATTCGTTTCCATGAAAATGCCGTACGTGTAATGGGGCGCACAGCTACAGGTGTTCGCGGCATGACTCTCGATGAAGACGGAAATGATGAAGTAGTGGGCATGATTTGCATCAAAGACTCGGCAACGGAAACCATTATGGTTGTGTCGGAACAGGGCTATGGCAAACGTTCTGAGTTAGAAGACTATCGCATTACCAATCGTGGTGGAAAAGTCGGTAAAGCCGCGATTAAAGCTCTTGCGGAGGTCGGCTCGGAAGGTGTAGTCGCAGTGCCCGTCGGAAGCCGGGACGAACTCCTGCCTGCGGGCGAATATCTGGTCTAACTGCTGTCGGTAGTAGGCGGTTACATTCTTCACATAGGATACATCCTTGAGGCGGCCTTCGATCTTCAGCGAGGAGACGCCGGCGTCGAGCAACGGCTCGAGATTGGCGGCCTGGCAGAGGTCCCGGAGCGAGAGCAGGTGCTTGTCGCGGAGGATGATTCGCCCGTCGGCATCCGTCATCGTGTAGGGGAGGCGGCAGAACTGCGCGCACGAGCCCCGGTTGGCGCTTCGCCCGGCGAGGGCCTGGCTCAAGTAGCATTGCCCACTGAACGAGACACATAGCGCGCCGTGGATGAATACCTCGAGGGGGACGGTAGCCACCGCGCTGATGCGGCGAATCTCCTCGAGGGAGAGCTCGCGGGCGAGTACAATCTGGCGGAAGCCGGCCTCCTGGAGGAACTGGACCTTGGCGGGCGTGCGGTTGTCCATCTGGGTACTAGCGTGGAGGGGGATGGGGGGCAAGTCAAGCTGGGTGAGGCCCAGGTCTTGGACGATGAGGGCGTCTGCACCGGCGTCGTAGAGTTGCCAGGCGAGGCGGCGAGAATCCTCCAGCTCCGCGTCGGTGAGGATGGTATTCAGGGCGACATAGATGCGCGCGCCGAAGCGGTGGGCGTAGTCGGCGCCGGGTTCGGAGGCGGAGCGGTCGATCTGCA
>DGYFI06202__coassemble_2432_pt1 | contig 7336 bp, 9 predicted proteins | sample DGYFI06202__metabat2_high_PE_032 | metagenome-assembled genome bin DGYFI06202 | reverse complement strand
CAAAGCCTTTTTTATTTACTTCTCATCGAAATATTCTAAATCCGAAACTTGAGTATGCCTTATATGAAGTTTCTGTCCGTCAGACCAGATGTTTGCCGCCGGCTTCTTTCAGATTCCAACTCGCGATGGACACCCTTGCCATGGGCTGTATGATTCCCGCTATTAGGGCTCATTCGGGACTTGCACCCGTTAGCTAATACTCATGCCGAGCATACAGAAGCCGGGGGAAAGGGGAATTTCCTTCCCTCAATAAATGAATGAACGGACTAACTTTTTCCAACATTAAAAATGATATTGGTTAAAGGTTCATTATCTTTGTAGCGTATTAATACGAATGTTTGCATTCGACACAAAATTAATATAATAGAATTATGGATATGAACTATACAGACAATGAAACATACAGACGTATTCATTTCGCTGTAATGGCGATAGAAAGCGGAGCACGCAAGTTGGGTATTTCCGGCAAGGAGATGCACGACAGATTGCAGAAACAGGGATTGATACACCGCCGCCTTATCAAGCGGTATGAAGACCTTCATACCCAAAGTCTTGACTGGGTCGCTGATGATATCAGTGAAACGCTATTAAATTGGGAGGCAGAAGTATGATTGCTCTATTTCATGGGTCATACGTACCCGTACAAGTACCATTGGTAAAACTGGGTAGGAGGAAAGTAGATTTCGGACAAGGATTTTACCTTACCAACCTACGCACGCAGGCAGAGTCATGGGCAAAAACGATAGCGGAAAGGAAAGGTCGCAATGCCCAACCAACCGTCTCTACATTTTCGTTCGACTACGATGCGGTAAAGTCTGGTGGATATAGGATAAAGACATTCGAGAGTTACAACCTTGAATGGCTGGAATATGTAGTGGATTGCCGTAAAGGCGGTATAGAGCAACAACAGTATGATGTAGTCGAAGGCGGTGTAGCCAATGACAATGTCATCGACACGGTTGAAGACTATGAAAACGGCATTATTACAGCAGAACAAGCGTTGGGACAGTTGAGATACAAAGAGGTGAATCATCAGATTTGCATCCTGAACCAAGACATCGTGGATAAGTATCTTTCATTTACTTCGTTTGAAATACTAAAAATGGAGGATTGATCATGAGAGACACCGTACTTTGGCGCAAACAGAGCCGCATCATCATGAAGTTGGCCGATGCTCTGCAGATTGACGCAGAACGGGCGCTCGACCTGTTTTATTCCACCAAGATCTATCAGCAGTTGGCAGACCCGAAATATGGTTTGCAACTGATGAGCGACGACTATATCTTGGAGGAATTGATTGAAGAACTAAGAGAACCGCATTGAAGCAAGAAAACATAAATCCAGTTAGAAAAAGCAATGACCGAACCGACACCTGCAAACGGATTGAGAGACATCCTGCAACTGCCTCCCGGCGAGCCTTTCATGGTGGAGATGGACACCTCCATGCTTACACCTGCGTCCGAGTTGAGGAAGTTGGAGCATTTCACCCTCGTGTTCGTCAACCAGGGCACGGCGCAGGTGGAAATCGACTTCCGCTCCTTCAGTCTGAAGCCCGGCGACATGCTGGTGCTGGCCACCGCCCAGTTCTTCCAATGCATAGAGTCCGCGCCGGATTTAAACCTCTCCTACGTGACCCTGACGCGCGACATCTATCGCGAGGTGACGTTGATGTTCGACACGTCTTTCTTCGCTTTCCTGAAAGAATATCCCAGTCTCCCCAATCCGGGTGGCGAGCACGTGTTACGGGTCAACCACCTGCTGCACGCCCTGACCGACATCTACCAAGAACGCGGACACACTTTCCGCCTGCCGATATTCAAGAACCTCCTGCAATGTTTCCTGATGAGCCTTTACGACAAGGTGAAAGAGCGGCTCCTTAACCATGACACCGCTCACACCTCTCAGCAGGAAGAACTGTTGGGCAAGTTCATCGCCTTGGTCTTCCAGCACAGCGGTACCCGGCGCGAAGTGCAGTTCTATGCCGACAGCCTTTCCGTCACCACGCGCTACCTCTCGTCCGTAGTGAAAAGCCTGACGGGGAATACGCCCAAGGAAATCATCGACAGCCGCTGCATCCAGGAAATCAAGATGCTGCTCCGCACCACGCGCGACAGCATGCAGGAGATTGCTTTCCGCCTCGACTTCCCCGACCAATCGTTCTTCAACCGCTACTTCAAGAAGCACACGGGCGCCACGCCGCTGGACTACCGTAAGTCCAGAGGCAGTATGCCCGTGGCTTTCTAAGACTGTTGCAGAGCAAGAGTGTTGTGCAGAGGGGACACGCTGAAGACTGTGAAAGATGCGTGAAGGCACTATGTTTCACATCAATACACTGACAAGCAATCGATTAGAAAGCGTGAAAGCGTGAAAGCGTGAAAGGAAGAAACCGGGGAATTTATAGGGGGAGTGTGAAACATCGGATACGAAGGCGTAAGCGCAGCATCATACACAGCAAATGAGCATCTGAAACATGAGAGAAAAACAGAAAGTGACACTGTCTTATCGTCAGGACCGGAATCCGGTCATCGGAGGAATGCAGATGCACCATGAAGATTCTAACATGCAGGGTTACGTTGCTAAAATGGCACTTTACGCCGCTAAAATGGCACTTTAGCAACGTAACCCTGCCTTTGGTGAAGCCCGTTTGAAGAGAGCCTTCCGGAGTTTACGCCCCAAAAGTAACGGCGCATCCCCGAAATATACCTATTCCGGAAATGCGCCGTCATGTTCTTTAAGGAAATCCCTTACTCACGCCGTCCCATAAATATCATAATATAATAGATAAGTGTAGCCAGCGAACCGAGAGCTGCCACCACGTATGTATAGGCTGCCGAGCGAAGAGCATCTTCAGCCTTGTCGTGGTTGTAGGAATTCGTTATGCCGGATGCACTGAGCCACACTAAGGCACGCTTGCTGGCATTGATTTCCACCGGCAGGGTCACGAAGCTGAACAACGTGGTCAAGGCAAAGAGGATGATACCTGCCAGCAGGATACTGGGAAAGGTGTTTATCAGCAGGATACCTGCCAGAATAACCCACGTCACCCACTGCGAAGCAAACGACACGACCGGCACCAAAGCACTGCGCATCTGCAAGGGGCCGTAGGCGCAGGCATGCTGCACGGCGTGCCCGCACTCATGGGCAGCCACGGCGGCAGCCATGATACTGTTGCTGTTGTACACGCTTTCGCTGAGGTTCACCGTCTTGTTGGCTGGATTGTAGTGGTCGGTCAGATGACCGGGCGTGCAGGTGACCTGCACATCATAAATGCCGTTGTCATACAACATCTTCTGAGCCACCTCACGGCCGGTCATGCCGTTGTTGGTGGGAATCTTGGAGTATTTCTTGAACTTATTCTGCAAGTTCAACTGCACCAGCCAGCTCACTACAGCCACGCCGATAAAGATAATCCATTGTAGTCCTATTTCCATTCTATTCTTGTTTAAGGGTTAATATATTTCTTCATAAACAAATTGTTTGCCAAAAATAAGGGGAAACCACGGACTAAGCCGCCGTTTCCCCTTTCTTTTAGGAAGAATTAGCTAAAAATCAATCCAATTCCAGTTCTATAACGGTATCGACATCTGTCGGCACAGCATTCAGCAGGAGTGTATAGCCTTCATTATTTTTCTGGAACTTCACGGGCGTACCGTCCACGAAGTAGCGGGCTTTCTTCACTTTCCGGTCTGCCAACGGCAGGAACAATGCCTTGTCCTGGAGGTTGAGTATATGCACATAGAGCTTATCACCTTTCTGCGTTGTACCTCCCCACGGATGCGGACCCACACAACCGCCGCGCGTACCATAAATGGTTTCACCGTATGTCTTCATCCATTCTCCCATCTCGGCCAGCCGCTGCACAGCCACTTCGGGCAGTTCACCGTCGGGTTGCGGGCCGATGTTCATCAGCAGGTTGGCATCCTTCACGGCTGCACTCACAAGGTACTGAATCAGTTCTCTGGTCGATTTGTAGTTCTGGTCTGTGATTTTGTAGCCCCACATGCCGTTCATGGTCTGGCAGGTTTCCAACGGCAGCGAACTTACATCCTGTCCCGACAGTCCGGCTGTGTTTTCGCCGGGCAGGTCGCGTTCGAAAATCTGAATATCTTCACCGGGGAACGGGGTGATGTGGTGGTTGTTGGCCACCAGACACGAAGGCTGCAACTTGTGTATCAGGGCATACTGCTCGTCCAACTCCCAGTCGAAGTCCGGATTCTCGTCCTGATCCCACACACCGTCGAACCAGATGGCACCGATAGGCCCATAATTAGTCAGCAATTCAGTAAGCTGGTTATTCATAAAGGCATAGTAGCTGTCCCAGTTGCCTTTGGGATTGGGACGGCCGGTGCCGCGCCCTGTACGTCCCCACACGGCATCTTCGCGATACCAGTCGATGTGCGAATAATACAAGTGCAGGCCAATGCCCTGTTTGTGGCACTCATCGGCCAGTTCTTTCAACACGTCACGCTTGAAAGGAGTGGCATCCACAATGTTATAGTCGGAATACTTGGTGTCGAACATCGAGAAACCTTCGTGATGGCGGGTGGTAAAGCAGATATACTTGGCACCCGAAGCCTTGATGGCAGCCACCCACTTGGCCGCATCGAATTTCGACGGATAGAAGCCGCCTGCCAATTTGGCATATTCCTTATAGTTCAGATTGTTGTTGGTCATGGTCCATTCGCCCGTGGCCAACATGGCATACAGTCCCCAATGGAGGAAGATACCGAACTTCTTGTCGCGGAATTCCTGACGGGCTTTCAGATTCTCTTCGGTAGGTTGATAACCCTGTGCCCGCACGGGAAATGCCAGGCAACACAACAGCAGAAAGGATAACAGTCTTGTCTTCATGTGATAAAAGATATTAGATATAAAACTAAACCGGAACTTGAAAAGCCCTTCCCCATCCGATGCAGACAGGAAAGGCTTTTCAATCCGAATAATTATGCTTCGTCGATATAACGTTCGATGGTTTGCTCACGGTCAGGACCGATGGAAACGAATTTGATGGGTACACCGAGCTGGTCTTCCAGGAACGACAGATAAGCATTGAACTCTTCGGGGAATTCATCCTCACTCTGCATTCCGGTCATATCCGTCTTCCAGCCGGGCAGTTCGGCGTAGACAGGTTCCACTCCCTCGCTGATATCGAAGGGGAAATAATCCACCTCTTCACCGTCTATCTTATAGGCCACGCAAGCTTTGATGGTCTCGAAGGTATCGAGCACATCGCTCTTCATCATAATCAGTTTGGTGACACCATCGACCATAACGGCATATTTCAATGCAACGAGGTCTATCCAGCCACAGCGGCGCTTACGTCCTGTCACCGCACCGTATTCATGTCCCAGCGCACACATCTTCTCGCCCGTCTCGTCAAACAATTCCGTGGGGAACGGACCTGCCCCTACGCGGGTACAATAGGCCTTGAAGATGCCATACACCTCGCCAATCTTATTGGGAGCCACTCCCAAGCCCGTGCAGGCTCCGGCGCAGATGGTGTTGGAAGACGTCACAAAAGGATAAGAGCCGAAATCGACATCAAGCATCGTGCCCTGCGCTCCTTCGCACAACACCGACTTGCCCTCGTCCAACAGGCGGTTTACCTCGTGCTCGCTGTCCACCAGGTGGAACTGCTTGAGATATTCGATGCCCTCCAACCAGGCCTTCTCCATGCCTTCCAGGTCGTAAGGTCCATAGTCCAGACTTTTCAGGATGTCAATGTGGCGTTTTTTGGCAGCCTCGTACTTGGCCTCAAAATTATGCAGGATATCCCCCACGCGCAGGCCGTTGCGGCTTACCTTGTCGGTATACGTCGGGCCGATACCCTTGCCCGTAGTGCCCACCTTGGCATCTCCCTTGGCCATTTCGTAGGCTGCATCCAGCAGGCGGTGCGTAGGCAGGATAAGATGCGCCTTCTTGGAGATGTGCAGGCGTTCCTTCAGCGGATGGCCCGATGCCTCCAGCGCTTCTGCCTCTGCCTTGAAGAGGGCGGGATCCAGCACTACACCGTTGCCGATGAGGTTGACCTTGTCGCCCTGGAATATGCCCGAAGGGATGGAACGTAACACGTATTTCTGACCGGCGAATTCAAGCGTATGTCCGGCATTGGGACCGCCCTGGAAGCGGGCTACCACGTCATACCGGGGGGTCAGGACGTCGACTACTTTGCCTTTGCCTTCGTCGCCCCATTGTAATCCTAATAGAACATCTACTTTCATTTGTCTTTTTTATGTTGTTGATTATTACTCGTTTTTTTCCGGTTGGCACGCTCGCATTTGCTGCACAGCCCGTAGAGGTAAAGCGAATAGTGCGTCAGCGAGAAGCGGCTCAGCTTCGTATTGGCAATGGCGCGTTGCAGTTCTTCGTTCTGAAACTCCACCACTTTGCCGCACTGGGTACAAATCTGGTGATGGTGCGTGTCGCGGTTGTAGCACTTCTCGTATTGCGAGGAGTTGCCAAACTGATGCTTGATGACCAGACGTGCGTTGATGAGCAGAATGATGGTGTTGTAGAGCGTGGCGCGGCTGACGCGGAAATTCTCCTGGTCGGCCATGAGTGAATAAAGCGTGTCAATGTCGAAATGCCCGTCAATGGAATAGATGGTATCGAGTATGGCATAGCGTTCGGGCGTCTTGCGATGTCCGTGCACATTGAGATACTCGGTGAATATCTGCCGTACTGTCTCTTTCACATTTTTGTCTTCCATATATCGGCGAACGAAATTTTACAGCGAACAAAGTTAGTTCTTTTTCCCGGAAAGCCAACGACAAACTGCTGTTTTTTTTTATCTTTGCTGCATCATCAAATACTAAACCACAACCGATTATGTGCAAGAAAATTTTACTTATCATCCTATTGCTGGCGGGGACTCATATTGGCCTCTATGCCGAAAGGCAAGAACAAAAAGTGGTAAACATCAACCTGGCAGAAGCTATTCAAAAAGATGCTAAGGATATTAATCTGAGTGAAATAGCATCAGACATTGACTACATTGAACTGGAAACGACAGATGACGCTTTATGCGGAAACAGCTATGATATACGTTTCTTTGAAGAGGGTATCATTATGGGAACAAACCGACAATTCTTTCATTTTGACCCACATGGAAAATTTCTAAATGCCATCGGAAGTAAAGGGGAAGGCCCTGAAGAATACAACATAGGATTGCTTTATTTCTTAGACAGTCCCAAGAAACGGCTCTACGCACAAGACTTTCAAGAAGTCATTTGTTACAGCTTCGACGGAGAGTTCATAAAAAGGATACCCACTTCCAACCTAAATATGGGAGATGCCGCCATTTTCGGAAATGGACTGATTATCTACAGCAACGACA
>DGYFI06202__coassemble_2343_pt1 | contig 7540 bp, 5 predicted proteins | sample DGYFI06202__metabat2_high_PE_032 | metagenome-assembled genome bin DGYFI06202 | reverse complement strand
CTTTGATTTGGATTTTACGATAGGAGATCATGATGGTAGTGGTTAATGGTTAATGGTTAATGATTAATGATTAATGGTTAATGATTAATGGTTAATGGTTAATGATTAATGGTTAATGATTATCTTTTCTGTGATGCAAAGATACGGTATGCCTTTCTTGGTTTTGTTCCTTTGGTACGCTTGCTGCCCGTATGGGGTGATACCTGTTGATTATGGTTGACAGATGTTGGTAAGTGTCGGTTAAAGTGCGGCTGTTATTTGTTTATTCCGTTGTTTTTCAGTATCTTTATAGCAAAAAAAGAACAGAAATCAGAAAACAGAATGACTTATGGAACAGGACGAATTTCCCATCCGCGCCTATGGGCGCACGGAATTGGCCGTATGCTATTTCCCCCATCTTAATTCCCAGGCAGCCTACCGCAAGCTCCAGCAGTGGATTGACCATTATCCCCATCTTCGTGAGCGGCTGGAAGCCACTTCCTCCAATCCCCGCTGCCGGATGTACATGCCGGTGCAGGTGCGGATGATTGTGGAAGCCATCGGGGAGCCTTGAGCGCACCCCGCGGCTCAGTCATAAGCTCCCCCTTCGGGGGGAGTTGAGGGGGCTAAGGAGTTGAGGGGGCCAACCCTTAGTTTTAGCCCTCTAACCCTTAGGTTTAGCCCTCTAACCTTCAGGTTGGTCTTTGTCGGTCAGGTCTTGGCAGAACAGGTCCTTTCCCGTTTCGGGCGGGTTGTCTTCCGGTTCCGGTTCTTCCGTGAATATCGCCAGGCTCTTCTTGTTCTGCTCAATGGCTTCCCAGGAAAGTTCGATGACGCGGTATCCCCTTTTCCCGTTCTTCCGTACGCTTTCGTATCCTTCCTGCTTCATGGCCTGTCCTATTTTCACGGCGCTGAGTTTGTGGCGTATTCCGCTTTCCAGCCGCATCATTATCTGTGAGTTGCTCAGGAAAGAGCAGTCGTCGCCGGGTTTGGGCCTCCGGAAGTAGACCTGTATAAGCTCCTTTTCGATGCAAGGCACTTCAAAATATTTGTTGTGGAGGTTCAACGCCTCTGTTTCGTCCTTTTCCAGCCAGAAGTGGAATCCTCCCTGCAACAGGGCGTGTGCCTGTGCATAGACGCCTTCATAGTCCGGCTGGTTCAGATAGGGGTTGTCGATGCTTTCCACCTCAAAGGGCATCCATCTTCGGTTTCCGGTCAGGTCGGTCAGGAAATGCAGGTTGTTTCCGGTCCCGCAGAGGCTGGCGATGTGTGGCCTGTTCTCCTTGTAGTGCGCGTAGGCGGCCCTCTCATTGACATGCCGCATGGTGGTGAGTGCCTTCAGTTGGTTGACCTCCCTTCCTTCCATCTCATCCAGCTCCTCAAGGCATACGATGGCGAATTCGGAGAGTGTGAGCAGGTCGTCCTTGCTGATGTTCCGGCTGTTGCTTTTCAGGTAGAAATACTTTCTCAGGTGTGGCGGTAGCAGGTTGTTGAGCCAGGTGGTCTTGTAGATGCCCTGCCGTCCGATGAGCACCAGGATCTCATGGTTCACCACATTCTCGTCGAGCAGGGAAGCCACCATGGCCACCAGCCATTTCTTGAAGAAGACGGGGAACAGTTCCTTTCCCGTGGTGACATGCACCTGCGCGGCCAGGGCTGCGATGTGGTCGGTTTTCCCGTCCCAGGGCTCCAGGCTGTCCAGGTATCTGACAAAGGGATTGTATAGCTCCACGAACTCCGAGTCGATTACAGCCCTGAGGTCCTGCTGCCGCACCGACCTCACCTCCTTGGACATGCGGCACCAGAGCGTGTTGACCATGCGGTCCGTCAGGTCGCTGAACTTGTCGCTGCCAGTTTCGGCCATTTCGCACTTGCGTGTGATTGTGTTCTTGCGGAAACGCCCCTGGGTGCTGAGGAAGGCCTCGATGTCGGACACGACGGAGGTGGCAGCGTCGCCGTCGCTTGGTGAAGACTTTTTGCCGGGCAAGTGCCGGGTCCCGAATTTTTCCACTTGGCGATAACATGAATGGAAAATGCCCGCTACGTTGCCGTCGTAGTCGGCAAACCGTTGCAAAGCCCATTCAATGGCAGTCTGCCGGTTTACGCCATAGTCATTGAGCAGGTAGCCTGTGCGCATGATATACTCATTGCGGTGATGTTCCGCATACGTCACACCCTCTGCTTCCAGTTGGTGTTCGATGGCACGGACCACCCGTTTCAGTCTTTGACTGGTCCGTTCAGTTGACTTTGGGGGTTGTTCCGGGGATAAATCCTGGGCTTGGAAAGGGAGGGCATCCGGGTTGAACCACACCTCCGGGTCGTGCGCCAGTCCGCTCAGGCGGGTTACATTTTTGCATTTTTCATCGTATTCGTGGCCGATAAGCGCGGCATAATGGCGGTTCATTGTCAGGAAAGCTTGGGAATGCAGTTCGGATTCAGTCCGGAAACGGGTTTCTTCCAATGGGACGTATGAGCTGATAACCCGGATGCCCTTTTGGCTGATCGTGATATAAGCCAGCAGGGTATGCCGGTCGTTCCGAATCAGTTTCAGGCATTCATCCAGTTTTTCTGTGGGTATGTGGTCGAAATCTGCCAGACAAAGATGGGTCCAATCCTGTATGTCGGCCCGTTGCTTCCCGTTGGCGAAACGTACGGAAACGGCAAAACACGGGCAGGAGCTTTTCTCACGTGCAGCTTCCGTTTTCCAGCCCTGTTGCATGTAGTAACGGTATTTTTCGGTATGTGTGGCAATGCCCGCGTCATTGCGGATCAGTTGAACGATGTTTGCCAACGATATTTCTGCCGGACAAGTGTCGGCATATCCTTTGAAGATAGAGAGTGTTAGTCCTTCCATGGGTTTTTGTTTGTTTGAAATTCAAATTTTGAGCGAAGATAGAATGAAAATACAGAATTGCCAAGCGCTGTGATTTCCACTATATGGGTATCAAAAGCGGGTAGATTTAACGTTTTTTATGTGGGCGCAGAGCCACAGGGGGACACGAATCCTGTACTCTGTCCTCTCAAAAAATGGGGAATCTGCGTCTTTGTGTCTTTGCGTTCCATAGAGTGATTTTGTTTGGCTGTCTATCGCCACAGAACGATAAAATTTGAGATATGAGCGGTGAGTTGTTACGCACGCATTTAATATAATTATTAACCAAAACAATTTAAACAGCACGTATTTATGCATAAGAAATACGATAAGAACCCGGCGTTGGGAATTTTTTTTCGAAACTCCAAGAGGAAATCAAGGTAGATAACCGTCGTTTGTCACAGGCAGACATCTGTAAACTGGCCAAACTGAAAACGATTATATTTGCCAGTGTCAAGTCGGGCGAGAATCCCAAGTTGTATCCTTATTATTCAGTATTCCGCATTTATCTGCCTGTATTGCGGCAGATGGGAAAGAAACGGTTAATCCAGTTTTTGGAAGAATTGTTGGCTGCGTTGGAGGCTGACTACAACGCCCGCCACCGATTGTTGTAAACGCTAAGTGGTTGGCAAGGCTTGACAGGTTGCCACCTTCTTGGTGACTATATTTTACGCATGCGGGCGAGGTTAACTTACTTTTATATTGTTTTCCTCCGTACGCGCGTATAAAAGGTTCATATATGGGGTGTCAGTCTGTCAAGCTCAGTAAAGTGATACTAAACACGGAGGCACGGAGTCACGGAGTTTTTTGCTCTCCCGTGTGCGGCGAAGCCGCGGACTCTGTGCTCTCTCGTCATTTTTACCGAGAGACAGTTACAGAACTTTGTGTCTCTGCGTTTGATATAAACTAATTCAGATTGATTACTTATAAATCCCATCAGGAGATTGGACTTTTCACTTGTTTTGCGTATCTTTGTGGTATGAATCCGAAAACTTGATCAGTATGGAACAGCCAAGGCGCTACCCGATAGGGATACAGACATTTTCCGAGCTTATAAATAAGCAATATCTGTACATTGACAAGACAGAATACGTGTACCGCATGGCACACGGCGATTCCAAATACCTGTTTCTGAGCCGTCCGCGCCGTTTCGGCAAGTCGTTGCTTACGAGCACGCTGCATGCCTATTTCGAAGGCCGTAAAGAGCTCTTCCAAGGATTGGCGATCGAGCAGTTGGAAACGGAATGGGCGTCTTATCCGGTGCTGCATTTCGATATGAGTACGGCCAAACATGCAGATAAGGAAGCGCTTGTATTGGAATTGGAACGTAAGCTGCTGCAATATGAGCAGATATACGGGCGCGGTGAAGGTGACATACTGCCCAACCAGCGCTTGGAGGGTCTGATACAGCGTGCCTATAAACAGACCGGCAAAGGGGTAGTAGTCCTCATTGACGAATACGATGCTCCCTTGCTGGACGTGATGCACGAAGAGAAAGACCTTCCCGTGCTCCGCAACGTCATGCGCAATTTCTACAGTCCGCTGAAAGCGTGCGACCCTTACCTGCGCTTCGTGTTCCTGACCGGCATCACCAAGTTCTCGCAGCTGAGCATCTTCAGCGAACTGAACAACATCCAGAACATCAGTATGCTGCCCGAATACGCCGCCGTGTGCGGCATCACACAGGAAGAGATGGAAACGCAGATGGATGTTGACATCGACATGCTGGCCTCCAGTCTGAACCTTTCCCGTGAGGACACCTTGCAGCGGCTGAAGTTCAACTACGACGGCTACCATTTCACATGGCCCTCGCCCGACATCTACAACCCGTTCAGTCTGTTGGGGGCTTTCGGCGAAGGCCGGCTGAATTCCTACTGGTTCGGCAGCGGCACGCCGACCTACCTGATTGAGATGCTGCGCAAATTCCAGGTTATCCCGCAGGAAATAGGCGGTCGTAAGTGTGAGGCGTCAGATTTTGATGCTCCCACCGAACGGATGACCGACATCACCCCGCTGCTCTATCAGAGCGGCTACCTGACCATCAAGGACTATTCTGCCTTCTCGCAACTCTACCTGTTGGACCTTCCCAACAGGGAAGTGCGCATCGGCCTGATGAAAAGTCTCTTGGTGAACTATGTGCAGCGTCCGTCGCAAATCAACACGCTGGTAGGTGAGATGGCAGAGCATATCCACTTCGGACGGATGGAAGAGGCGCTTCGGCTGATGCAAACCGTTCTCTCTACCGTGCCCTATTGCGAGCACACGGACTACGAGGGACATTACCAGCAGATGCTCTACCTGATTTTTACCTTGTTGGGAAATTTTGCCGATGTGGAGGTACGCACTCCGAACGGCAGGGTGGACGTGGTGATGCGCACGCACTCTACGCTTTATGTCATCGAACTTAAGCTGGACAAGAGCGCCGAAGCGGCGATGCAGCAGATAGACCTGAAGAATTATCCCGAACGCTTCGCACTGTGTGGGCTGCCTGTGGTGAAGGTAGGCATCAACTTTGACAAGGAGAAACGCACCCTCAGCGACTGGCAGGTGGAACGTGTTTGAAGTTTCAGCCGTTTTGTTTATCTTTGTCGTATGAACCCGAAAAACTGAAGCAGCATGGAACAGAAGAGACGTTACCCGATAGGGATACAGACATTTTCCGAGCTTGTAAATAAGCAATATCTGTACATTGACAAGACAGAATACGTGTACCGCATGGCACACGGCGATTCCAAATACCTGTTTCTGAGCCGTCCGCGCCGTTTCGGCAAGTCGTTGCTTACGAGCACGCTGCATGCCTATTTCGAAGGCCGTAAAGAGCTCTTCCAAGGATTGGCGATCGAGCAGTTGGAAACGGAATGGGCGTCTTATCCGGTGCTGCATTTCGATATGAGTACGGCCAAACATGCAGATAAGGAAGCGCTTGTATTGGAATTGGAACGTAAGCTGCTGCAATATGAGCAGATATACGGGCGCGGTGAAGGTGACATACTGCCCAACCAGCGCTTGGAGGGTCTGATACAGCGTGCCTATAAACAGACCGGCAAAGGGGTAGTAGTCCTCATTGACGAATACGATGCTCCCTTGCTGGACGTGATGCACGAAGAGAAAGACCTTCCCGTGCTCCGCAACGTCATGCGCAATTTCTACAGTCCGCTGAAAGCGTGCGACCCTTACCTGCGCTTCGTGTTCCTGACCGGCATCACCAAGTTCTCGCAGCTGAGCATCTTCAGCGAACTGAACAACATCCAGAACATCAGTATGCTGCCCGAATACGCCGCCGTGTGCGGCATCACACAGGAAGAGATGGAAACGCAGATGGATGTTGACATCGACATGCTGGCCTCCAGTCTGAACCTTTCCCGTGAGGACACCTTGCAGCGGCTGAAGTTCAACTACGACGGCTACCATTTCACATGGCCCTCGCCCGACATCTACAACCCGTTCAGTCTGTTGGGGGCTTTCGGCGAAGGCCGGCTGAATTCCTACTGGTTCGGCAGCGGCACGCCGACTTATCTAATCGAAATGCTGCGCAAATATGGCACTCTGCCCTCCGAGATAGACTGTATCCCGGCTTTGGCAGCGGAATTCGATGCGCCCACCGAACGTATGCAGAACATAGCTCCCTTGCTGTATCAGAGCGGTTACGTCACCATCAAGGACTATGACGAAGGCATGGAACTTTATACACTGGGTCTGCCTAACAAGGAAGTCCGGGTGGGACTGATGCGGAGCCTGTTGCCCTCGTATGTGATGCCGGACACGCTGAAAACCACGACGATGATTGCCTATCTCTCGCGGGACATTATCCGTGGCGAGATGGATGCCGCCCTCAGTCGCTTGCAGGAATTCCTGGGTACGGTTCCCTATGCGGAAAACACCCATTACGAAGGGCATTACCAACAGATGTTCTACGTGATTTTTTCCCTGTTGGGCATGTATGTGGATATTGAAGTCCGCACGCCCCGCGGACGGGTGGATGTGGTGCTTCGCACACCCACCACGCTGTATGTCATTGAACTGAAGCTGGACAAGAGTGCGGACGTGGCGATGCAGCAGATAGACCTGAAGAATTATCCCAAACGCTTTGCGCTGTGTGGGTTGCCGGTTGTTAAGGTAGGTATCAACTTTGATACGGAGAAACGGACGATTAGCGACTGGAAGATTGAGCAGTGAAAAATTTCTTTCATTGTTTGGAATTTCCCCGATGAATGTAAGTAAATGTGCAAAATTGAATGATACTAAACACAGAGGCACGGAGACACAGAGTTTTTGTTTTCTTGCCGTATGCGATGAAGCTGCGGACTCCGTGGTCTCCCTCTCATTATTCAAACAGACAGTTACAGAACTTTGTGTCTCTGCGTTTGATTAAAGATACCGTAAGCACTCAATCCAGTTTTAGTCGCTGAAATAGATGACGTTCGGAACCAATCCACTAACCATAAATATAAGCGACTATCGAAACAGCATTGACATTTTATCCTCTTATAGAGACCTGCAAACATGTAGGTCTTTATACCCCGTGACTATATGCTCTCCATGAGGCTGTTGATGGATGGGAACAAGAAATCTGATGGTTTAGTTCCTATGTCATTGGCTGTATAGTGCATTATAAATCGTTAATTCCTGCAATACTCAAAAGTTCATCTTCTTGATTTTTAAGAGGGTGAACGCTATTGAGTGCTTACG
>DGYFI06202__coassemble_2259_pt1 | contig 7738 bp, 4 predicted proteins | sample DGYFI06202__metabat2_high_PE_032 | metagenome-assembled genome bin DGYFI06202 | reverse complement strand
GGCTCACCTGCCACCTTCTTGCGCCGCCCCATTTCTATTAATTATGTGGATCGCGGGAAGAATGAAGTCTGGTTCTTGATTCAGCTTATCGGCGAAGGTACAAAGCATTTAGGAGAGGCAAAAGTCGGCGATGTTATCAATGTATTATTGCCGCTCGGAAATGGCTTTACAATGCCTCAAAATCCCTCTGACAAGCTCTTATTGGTAGGTGGTGGTGTAGGCACTGCCCCTATGCTTTATCTGGGTGAACAACTTGCCAAAAGCGGAAGTCATCCGACTTTTCTGCTGGGAGCCCGAACCAGTAAAGATCTGCTGCAGTTGGAACAATTTCAGAATTACGGTGAAGTATATACGACAACAGAAGACGGCAGCCACGGTGAGCGGGGATACGTCACTCAGCACTCCATTCTCGTTAAGAAAAATTTTGAACACATATATACATGTGGCCCTAAACCCATGATGATGACAGTAGCCAAATTTGCCAAAAGCAAAGGCATTAATTGTGAAGTTTCTCTGGAAAATACAATGGCTTGTGGCATCGGAGCCTGCTTGTGCTGCGTAGAAAATACCACGGAAGGTCATTTATGTGTATGTAAAGAAGGTCCTGTATTTAACATCAATAAACTATTATGGCAGATTTAAATGTAAACATTGGTAAATTACAAATGAAAAACCCGGTGATGACTGCATCGGGTACTTTTGGATACGGTGAGGAATTTGCTGATTTTATAGATATATCGCGAATAGGTGGTATTATTGTAAAGGGGACTACTCTTCACAAACGTGAAGGGAACCCATATCCGCGCATGGCAGAAACCCCATCAGGCATGTTAAATGCTGTAGGACTGCAAAATAAGGGTGTACATTATTTTGTAGAGCACATTTATCCACGCATTAAGGACATTGAAACCAATATGATTGTCAATGTATCGGGTTCGGCCATTGAAGATTATGTAGAAACTGCCTCTATTATCAACGAACTTGTAAATATTCCTGCTATTGAACTGAATATTTCATGTCCCAATGTGAAGCAAGGAGGAATGGCTTTTGGAGTTACAGCCAAAGGCGCAGAAGAGGTTGTTAGGGCAGTGCGCGAGGTCTACAAGAAAACACTTATTGTAAAACTGTCGCCCAATGTAACCGATATTACCGAGATAGCTCGTGCGGCAGAGAATGGAGGAGCAGACAGTGTATCCCTGATTAACACACTGTTAGGGATGGCCATTGATGCAGAACGTCGGCGACCGGTTCTCTCCACTGTAACGGGGGGAATGTCTGGAGCAGCGGTAAAGCCCATAGCTTTGCGTATGGTCTGGCAAGTTGCGAAATCAGTAAAAATTCCGGTCATAGGATTGGGAGGAATCATGAATTGGAAAGACGCTGTTGAGTTTATGTTAGCCGGAGCCTCTGCCATTCAGATTGGTACTGCAAACTTCATTGATCCTACTGTCACACTCAAAGTAATCGAAGGCATCGATGATTATCTCAAGCGACATAATTATACGTCAGTACGCCAGATAATCGGTGCGCTTGAGGTATGACCGCTAACAAACAGACGGCATTCGCATTTATATATCATAAAAAAGGACATTCCACAAAGAATGTCCTTTTCTTTTTTATCAACATCACGGAGTCTATTCATTCAGCAAGTCCGGACGGAGTCTCTGAGTTCTTTCTATTGACTGCTGCAACTCCCATTCTTTAATTTTAGCCTCATGCCCGGAGAGTAAAATTTCAGGAACCTTCCATCCTTTGTAATCTGCAGGCCGGGTATATACCGGTGCAGCCAGCAGATTATCTTGGAAAGAATCAGAAAGAGCCGATTGTTCATCCGAGATAACACCAGGAATAATCCTTACAATTGCGTCAGCTATCACGGCTGCTGCCAATTCTCCTCCGGTTAACACATAATCGCCGATACTGATTTCTTTTGTAATGAAATGTTCACGGATGCGGTAGTCAATTCCCTTAAAGTGGCCACACAAAATGATAAGATTTTTCGCCAAAGATAAGGTGTTGGCCATAGGCTGGTTGAACTGTTCTCCGTCGGGGGTAGTAAAAATGACCTCATCATATTCACGCTCAGCCTTCAGAGCATCGATGCAGCGTTCAATAGGTTCGATTTTCATAACCATGCCGGCAAATCCGCCAAAAGGATAATCGTCTACGCGACGGTGCTTGTCCAAGGTGTAATCACGAAGGTTATGGATATGTATTTCTGCCAGCCCTTTGTTTTGGGCACGCTTCATGATGGAGCAGTTAAAGAAGCCTTCCAGCATTTCCGGCAAAACAGTAATGATATCAATGCGCATATATGTATATTGTTCAATTTTGGGCGCAAAATTACGAATATTCGGGGAGAAACCCGTATTTTTGCAAACAAACAATCAGAGGAAATATGACGATTAAAGAAAAGATAGATCATCTGCGTATAGAGTTGCACCGACACAACTATAATTATTATGTGTTGAATGCGCCTGAAATCTCCGACAAGGAATTTGATGACATGATGCGCGAACTGCAGGATTTGGAGAAAGCGCACCCCGAATATCAGAATGAAAATTCGCCCACTATGCGCGTGGGTAGCGATTTGAACAAAGACTTCAGGCAAGTGGCACACAAATATCCCATGCTTTCTTTGGGTAACACCTATTCGGAAACCGAAGTGGCTGAGTTTTACGAAAGAGTGCGCAAGGCGTTGAATGAGGATTTTGAGATTTGCTGTGAACTGAAATACGACGGTACATCTATTTCACTGACCTACGAGAATGGCAAACTGGTGCAGGCCGTTACACGCGGTGACGGCGAAAAAGGAGATGACGTGACGGACAATGTAAAAACCATCCGGAGTATCCCCCTGATACTTCATGGCGATTATCCACCCCTGTTTGAAATAAGGGGGGAAATCCTGATGCCCTGGACGTCATTTGAAGCATTGAACCGTGAACGGGAGTTGAGGGAAGAACCACTGTTTGCCAATCCGCGGAATGCTGCTTCGGGCACTTTAAAGTCGCAAAACTCGGCTGTGGTAGCCAACCGCAAGCTGGATGCCTATCTGTATTACCTGTTGGGAGACAATTTGCCATCGGACGGGCACTATGAGAACCTGCAAGTGGCTCGTACGTGGGGATTTAAAATCTCCGAACACATGAAGAAAGCAAGCTGCCTGCAGGAAATTTTCGAGTACATCAAGTATTGGGATACAGAACGAAAGAACCTGCCCGTGGCAACCGATGGCATCGTGCTGAAGGTTAACAGCATTCGTCAGCAACGCAATTTGGGATATACGGCAAAATCACCCCGCTGGGCCATTGCCTACAAGTTTCAGGCCGAACGGGCTTTGACCCGGCTCAATAAGGTGACTTACCAGGTAGGCCGCACGGGAGCCATAACCCCGGTAGCCAACCTCGACCCTGTCCAACTTTCGGGCACTATTGTCAGAAGAGCCTCCCTGCATAATGCCGACATCATTGAAGGTCTGGATTTGCATATAGGAGACATGGTTTATGTGGAAAAGGGCGGCGAAATCATTCCCAAGATAACAGGGGTTGACAAAGAGGCGCGGAGCGCTTCACTCGGCGAGAAAGTGCGCTTCATTACGCATTGCCCTGAGTGTGGAAGCCAACTGATTCGCTATGAAGGAGAAGCAGCCTATTATTGTCCCAACGAAACAGCCTGTCCGCCTCAGATAAAGGGCAAGATAGAGCATTTCATCAGCCGGCGCGCCATGAACATCGACGGCCTGGGTCCTGAAACCGTAGATCTTTTCTATCAGATGGGACTTATAAAAGATGTCTCCGACCTTTATCTTTTGCGTGCGGAAAACATCATGGGATTGCAGCGCATGGGCAAGAAATCGGCAGAGAACATTATCCGCGGCATCGAAGCCAGCAAGGAGGTGCCTTTCGAGCGCGTGCTTTTCGCCTTGGGCATCCGTTTTGTGGGAGAAACCGTAGCCAAAAAACTGGCGCGTTCTTTCTCTGACATCGCCCATCTCCGGTCGGCCGACGTCAACACATTGACAAACATTGACGAAATAGGAGAGAAAATCGCCCAAAGTATTGTAAGCTACTTCGCCAACCCACAGAATTGCGCATTGGTGGAACGGCTTGAGAACGCCGGCCTTCAATTCAGACGATCGGAAGAGGGGCAGCAGGGACGCACCGAGCGGCTGGCAGGACAAAGCATTGTCATTAGCGGTGTCTTTGCGCATCACTCCCGCGATGAATACAAAGAGCTTATAGAGAAAAACGGAGGAAAAAATGTAGGAAGTATTTCTTCGAAGACCAGCTTCATCCTGGCAGGCGAGAACATGGGCCCCGCCAAGCTGGAGAAAGCCCAAAAGCTGGGCATTCGCATTGTAGATGAAGAAGAATTCCTGCAAATGATTGACGAATCGTAAGCAAATCTATTTTTTTTCTTGAGAAAAATCGCAAGAGAAAGAAAAAAGTAGTACTTTTGTCAGTCTCAAAATAAACAGATTTATACCGGATTTATGATACGTACCAAGTTGAAAGGAATGGGAGTAGCCTTGATTACCCCTTTTAAGTCAGACGAAAGCGTTGATTACGACGCCCTGATGCGGCTGGTTGATTACCAGGTGCAGAACAATACAGATTTTCTTTGTGTGCTTGGCACCACGGCCGAGACTCCTACGCTGACAGAGGATGAGAAACAAAAAATCAAAAGAAGAGTGATAGAGCGCGTCGGGGGCCGCATCCCCATTTTGCTGGGTGTAGGCGGAAACAACACCCGTTCTATTGTAGAAACGCTCAAAAACGATGATTTCACCGGGGTAGATGCCGTGCTTTCTGTAGTGCCTTACTATAACAAGCCTTCGCAGGAAGGCATTTACCAGCATTATAAAGCAATTGCCGAAGCACGCCCGGACATGCCTATCGTGCTCTACAATGTGCCAGGCCGTACGGGAGTAAATATGACAGCCGAAACCACTCTGCGGGTAGCCCGTGACTTCAAGAACGTGATAGCCGTAAAAGAAGCCTCCGGAAATATCACCCAAATGGATGATATTATTAAAAACAAACCAGATTCGTTCGATGTCATATCCGGTGATGACGGCATTACTTTCCCACTCATCACCTTGGGAGCCGTGGGGGTTATCTCTGTCATCGGGAATGCTTTCCCACGCGAATTCAGCCGAATGGTGCGTTTAGCCCTGCAAGGGGATTATGCCAATGCCCTGGCCATTCATCACAAGTTTGCAGAATTGTTCAAGCTGCTCTTTGTAGACGGCAATCCGGCCGGAGTAAAAGCCATGCTCAATGCCATGGGAATGGTGGAAAACAAGCTTCGGCTGCCGTTGGTTCCCACCCGCATCACAACATTTGAAGCCATGCGCAAGATATTAAATGAACTGAATATCAAGTGCTGACACTTTGAACAGTAGGAAACAAGAGGGTGTAACAAAATATATATTACCTATCATTCTGTCACCCCGAGCTTAGTCGAGGGGTCTCACTATGCGTAATGTGAGATGTTTCGACTTCGCTTCGCTCCGCTTAACATGACAGAATGAATGATAGTGATTTTGAATTTTGATACACCCTCTTGTTTTTTGGGATATGCGTACATTCAAGGTCAGCCAGCCAAACCTAAAGGTTAGGTTGCTAAACCTAAGGGTTAGACCGCTAAACCCAAGGGTTAGGAATCCCAATACCCAAGAATAGATTTCCTCATATATAATAAGCAAAGTTCAAGTACCTTAGAAGCAGATTTCCCCAATATAAGGACCAACCTCGGACCCCGGAGCTTGAACTGAAACTCCATACACGCATAAAAAAAGGGAACCTTACAATGTCTTTGTAAGATTCCCTTTTGTGACTCCTACAGGATTCAAACCTGTAACCTTCTGATCCGTAGTCAGATGCTCTATTCAGTTGAGCTAAGGAGCCTTTCGTTTTAACGGGTGCAAAGATACGGACTTTTTTTGAATCAGCAAGCGTTCGCCTTATTTTTTTTCAAAAAAACTATTCAATAAAACGATAGTTGAACAGCTGCCAGCCAATAGTCAGACCAACATTCCACTCCCTACGCGGTGAGCTATAGTGATTTAAGTATGCTGCAATGGTGCCGAAGGGCAAACGGCATACGACCGATATTTCTCCCATGTATTCAAAGCGCGAGAAGGCTTTTCCGTAATAAGCATTGTTTTGCTCATCACACAAAATAGGAAAAATCGGCATAAATCCGTAGAGTTCTGTCCTCAGATGAAACATATCACTAAAACGCCATATAGGCTTGATGCCCGCAGCCACAAACTGGTTGGCACGAAAGGCCGCATTATACATCAGCTTACTATGCGGTGTGGGCGAGAACTCGCCAGCCTGCATCATAGTGGCCGTGTAATTGGTAGAAAAGTTTTTGGATGAGTAGAGTGCCTCCACCATCCAGCCTAAGGTAAACTTTGGGCTTATGGAATGATACGATTCCTTTCCGTAAGAGATTTGCAACCAAGTCTTGCGTTGTTTGAAAGGAGAATCTTCAAAAAATGCCGATGTCCCTGGCCTGTAGTGCTCGCTGCCGGTGAAAACCTGTGCAATCAGCTTCTCGTAGTAACCCCTGATGGCATACTGACGTGTATCGAGCGTACTCCCGTAAAAGCCGACAGCACCTCCAAACAAATTATAGGAACTGCGGTCTGCTTTGTCATTATTAAAGTCAATCACCTTGGTCTGGAAATAGTTATCGACCAGATACCCATACCCTAAACTGAACTCAGCCCGCTTGTTGGACAAAAAGGGAAGAGCCACCATCATTTTCACGAAACGTTCCGTTTTTGAATTCAGCGATGGCATGTCGTTTTTTGAAAACAGCTTGTCCTTGCGGTAATAGTCAAAAGAACTGAAAGAGGCAATAAGACGGTAGGAGGTAGGAATGCGCGTAGGCAAATCAATACGTCCCATCAGTTGGGCGTTGTTGTAGATTTTACCCAGCTGCCCGTCAAGTATTATTTCCTTAGAATAAAAATCCAAGTTCTGGTAACCGACTCCCAGATATATCTGGTTGGAACTGGTGGTAGATACGTTTCCACCGATGCGCACCGAGAAGTTGCTCTCTATCTGTACCTTCAGATGGAGTTCGAACAGACCCTCGTCTTTGTTATAGACGGCATGCGGAATAATCTCAGAAATCATATTGTCCGCCAAAAGCCGGAAATAACCACGCTTGGCATCGTCAATCGTGAACGTGTCGCCTTCTTCACCATAAAATTCTTTGCGGATGTAAGCCTGCTGCTGCGGATCCGCTCCTTCGATATATATATCCCTGAATACATAATCGGGCAAATTATGCCGGTATATTTTGCGACGCAACTGCACCTCCTTGCTGTCAACCCGCCGGTGAATGCGTCCTTTAATAGAATCCATCAGACTGATAGCACGTTTGTAGCCTATATCGTGGAGCTCGTCCAGCCGGTTGAAGTCAAGCAGATTCACGTCGCTATACTTAAAACTCATTACTATTCCCGCCGAATCCGGGATGGTGTAGTCGGTTTTCTGCATAATCATATTTTCCAACTGACTCATCAGATTACCCTCCTGGGGCTTTTTCGGATTGTCAGCCACCACACTTCCTATGATGATATCAGGATGAAAATCCTCATATACCACATCGGCCGGGAAATTGTTGTAAATGCCTCCGTCATACACCAATACACTGTCTATCTCAATGGGCTTAAAAACAAACGGAAAGCTCATCGAGGCGCGCACAGCATCCCCCA
>DGYFI06202__coassemble_2176_pt1 | contig 7961 bp, 7 predicted proteins | sample DGYFI06202__metabat2_high_PE_032 | metagenome-assembled genome bin DGYFI06202 | reverse complement strand
CCTCAGAGCCCCCAGACTCTGAAGCAACTGTTGATGGTATCAGGGTTCGACCGTTACTTCCAGATTGCCAAATGCTTCCGTGACGAAGACTTGAGAGCCGACCGCCAACCGGAGTTTACTCAAATTGACTGTGAAATGTCATTTGTAGAACAAGATGATGTCATCAACTTATTTGAGGGCATGGCTAAATATCTGTTCAAGACTATTCGTGGAGTAGAATTAACAGAACCTTTCCTGCGTATGCCATGGGCTGAAGCCATGAAGTATTATGGAAGCGACAAACCGGACTTGCGTTTCGGCATGAAGTTCGTTGAGCTGATGGATATTCTGAAAGGTCATGGCTTCTCTGTTTTCGACAATGCCAATTATATCGGTGGTATTTGCGCAGAAGGTGCTGCACATTATACCCGTAAGCAGATTGACGGTTTAACCGATTTCGTAAAGAAACCGCAGATAGGTGCCAAAGGACTGGTCTATGCACGCATTGAAGCGGATGGACATGTCAAGTCGAGTGTAGACAAATTTTATACTCAGGAAGTGCTTCAGCAGGTAAAGGCTGCTTTTGGTGCAAAGCCGGGCGATTTGATTCTAATCTTGAGCGGCGATGACACAATGAAGACGCGTAAGCAATTGTGCGAACTTCGTCTGGAAATGGGCAACCGGTTAGGATTAAGAGATAAGAACAAATTCGCTTTGCTATGGGTAGTCGATTTTCCCATGTTCGAATGGAGCGAGGAAGAAGGTCGCTTGATGGCCATGCATCATCCTTTTACACATCCTAAAGACGAAGATATTCCTTTGTTGGATACCAATCCGGAGGCTGTCCGTGCCGATGCTTATGACATGGTATGCAACGGCATTGAAGTGGGAGGAGGTTCCATCCGTATTCATGATGCAAAATTGCAGGAAAAAATGTTTGAGATATTGGGCTTTACACCTGAGCGTGCCCAGGAACAATTCGGCTTCTTGATGAATGCTTTCAAATATGGTGCACCTCCTCATGGAGGATTGGCTTATGGCTTGGATCGTTGGGTAAGCATTTTCGCTGGTTTGGACAGCATTCGGGATTGCATTGCTTTCCCCAAGAACAACAGTGGTCGCGACGTTATGTTAGATGCTCCTTCTTTCTTGGAACCCAAACAGCTGGAAGAGTTGAAACTGACAGTGAAAGAGCAATAAAAACAAGGAAGACGGTGAAAGAATCGACTCGGATATTCCGTTTTGCAGTAATCGGTACATTAAACGCCGTGATTACTGCACTGATGGTTTGGTTTATGATGCACGTAGTAGATGTCAATTACCGCCTCTCCAATGTTACGGCTTATATCGTTGCTCAGACTCATAACTTCCTATGGTCTAAGTACTGGATATTCCCTTCTGATAAAAAGAGCAGCACCTGGCGCCAGGTGTTGCTCTTTTCTATCGCTTTCGGATTAGCTTATATAGCTCAGTTTTTGTTTCTTATCGGATTGGTAGAAGGCTTAGGCTGCAATGAATACCTTGCCCAATTCTTAGGTCTGTTTGTATACGGTACAGTACAGTTCCTGATGAATAAACGTTTGACTTTTAATCTATAAAACGTTTCAGCAGGCCTTCGTAAGCGTCTATACGGCGGTCGCGCAGGAATGGCCACCAACGGCGGACGTTTTCCGAACGCTCCATATCTATTTCCACCACCATATTTTCTGGTCGGTCATTGGCAGCTTGAGCCAGAATTTCACCTTGCGGACCTGCAACAAAACTGTTTCCCCAGAACAGAATGCCATTAGTTTGCTTGGAAGGATCGGGCTCGTGTCCGACACGATTGACGCTAATGAGAGGCAAGCCGTTAGAAACAGCATGCGCACGTTGGGCAATGACCCATGCGTTCAATTGCCGCATTTTTTCATCATCGGTATCAGTACTTTCCCAACCGATAGCAGTGGGATAAATCAGCAACTCAGCACCCTTCAACGCCATTAAGCGTGCAGCCTCGGGATACCATTGATCCCAGCAGACCAGAACTCCCAGTTTCCCAATGGAGGTTTGTATGGGATTGAACCCTAAATCGCCTGGAGTAAAATAGAATTTCTCGTAATATGCGGGGTCGTCCGGAATGTGCATCTTGCGATATTTACCGGCTATGCTACCATCTTTGTCAAATACAACAGCTGTATTGTGATATAATCCGGGAGCTCTTTTTTCGAAGAGCGAAGTTACCAGAACGATATTCAAAGAAGCAGCAAGTTCCGAAAAGAAGCCTGTGGAAGGGCCGGGAATGGGTTCGGCCAAATCAAAAAGACGGGTGTTTTCTGTTTGACAAAAATAAAGAGTGTTATGCAACTCCTGAAGCACCACTAATTCGGCTCCGTGAGAAGCGCAAGCTTCAATGCTGCGTGCCAGATTCATCAAATTCTCATGCAAATCGGGCGTATTGGCTTGCTGTATAATTCCAACTTTCAGTTTCCTTGCCATATTTATATACATTATTTATTAAGTAACTAATCAGATACATCTTATATCTTACACAAAGTCATGGAACCACACTGATTTTTCGTTCCATACAAGACGGATAAGCACCAGTTCTCCGTCGTTTTATCTTTTTATTACCCCGGCGGGATATTGCATTGTCACACAGTGCAAAGAACCGTGCTGACGGATTAACGGACAGCAATCAATCCCTACGATGTCTCTTCCAGGGAAAGCCTCCTTCAGTATTTTGCCAGCTTCTGCATCCTTATCTGCCTGTGCATAAGTAGGATAAAGAACGACATCGTTCAATATGAGGAAATTGGCATAAGTAGCAGGCAAGCGCTCGCCATTTTCCACAATAGGGTCGGGCAGGGGAAGGGGCAACAACTTATAGGGCTCTCCGGCCAGATTCCTGAACGACTGCAATTCTGCTTCCATTTGGTTCAATTCTTCATAATGCTCATCTTCCGTATCATAACACTTCACATAAGCAAGGGTATCTGCATCGCAGAAACGGGCCAAGGTATCAATATGGCTGTCTGTATCATCGCCGGCCAAATACCCATGCTCCAACCATAAAACGCGTTGCAAATGAAACACAGAACACAGATATTCCTCTATTTCAGCCCGGTTCATTTGCCCGTTGCGGTTAGGAGACAACAGGCAGCGGCTGGTTGTCAGCAGGGTACCGACCCCGTCACTTTCTATGGAACCTCCTTCCAAGACAAAACCTAAGCGGTTGACATAAGCCCCGTTCAGGGCACGTGCTTTTACCAGTTGTCGCGTGATGAGGTTGTCTTTATCCGCTGCAAATTTCAGTCCCCAGCCGTTGAAGGTAAAATCCAACAAAGAAGGACCGTTCACGTCGAGCATCGTGATTGCTCCATGGTCACGTGCCCAGGTATCGTTGGTATCACAAGCGACAAAAGAAACATTATTCAGATATACATTCGCCTGCTCTAATTTTCGTTTAACCTGTTCAGGGTGAGGATGCACAATGAGCAGTTGCTGGCGTTGGGCTACTTCACGGGCTATACGGGTAAAGCAGTCCTCCACCTCGTCCAGCATATATGCCCAATCCGTCTGCTCATGCGGCCAAGTGAGCTGGATGCCACTCTGCAGAGCCCATTCAGCCGGCAGCACCGGGGCACGCATCTCAACTTGGTATGACATGTTCTTACCAAAACGTACCTGATAATCTTGTTCGTTTGCCGCGCCTTCCAGCGGCATTCCTAATACATAACCCATAAGTATATTCCATTTATTAGTTATGCAAAGATACATGGAACCTGCTTTACCACCAAAAGATGGCAACCGATAGAGAGAAAAAAACTGTTAATACAGCATAAAAACAGGCGATTGCGTCAATTAAGAACGTTGAAGAGGTTTTGGAGGAAGCAAATGAGCGACAGATGCTACCTGCATCTATATCTTGCTGTCAACCAGTCTGTTGGACTATACATATCAGAGGACTGCTCGTAAGCCTTTGCGAGCGCGCTTCCAAGTGCTTAGGAAGATGCTTGTAAGCGCCCGGACATTTGCTTCCGGTTTATTTTGGGCGCAAGCAGCCCCTCAGATGCTTCTGAGCACTCCATAAAAAGTCTAAATCACCTCACTTTTTCAGGGTGTTCAGTGCAAAATACCATACTTTTTGCTTACCTTTGCATAAAATTTGCCAACGCAATGAAGATTAAGGAGATTATTGCAGCCCTTGAACGATTTGCGCCTCTGCCCCTGCAAGACGGATTTGACAACGCCGGCTTACAGACGGGAGTGACAGAAGCGCACGCCACAGGGGCTTTATTGTGTCTGGACGTTACTGAAGACGTTGTAGATGAAGCTGCTTCTTTGGGTTACAATCTGATTGTTGCCCATCATCCGTTGCTGTTTCATGGATTGAAAAGCATTACGGGCAGCAGCTACATAGAACGCTGTGTAATGAAAGCCATCAAAAATGACATAACCATATATGCCGCCCATACCAATCTGGACAATGCGCCGGGAGGAGTGAATTTCAAGATGGCAGAAAAAATCGGGCTTGCCAATTTGCGTATTTTGCAGCCGCAGGGCGAAGACGGTCTGTCGGGGTCGGGGGTCATTGGCTCTTTAGAAGTGCCCGAGACCGAAACGGATTTCCTTCGCAGGATAAAAAAGATATTCGAATCGGAGTGCTTGATGCACAACCGGCTTCGCGGGCGTGAGATACAAAAGGTGGCTCTTTGCGGTGGAGCAGGCTCATTTCTTATCCCTAAAGCATTGGAAGAAGGTGCCGATGTGTTCGTAACGGGTGAAATCAAGTATCACGAATTCTTCGGGCATGACGATGACATCCTTTTGGCCTCATTAGGGCATTACGAGAGCGAGCAATACACCAAGGAAATATTTGAGAACATCATTCGGGAGCAGTTCCCCACGCTTGACGTGCGTCAGACGCGGACCAATACTAATCCCATAAAATACTTGTAAGAATAATATTTATTAATCAACGAGATATGGCTACAACTACTACGACAAAAGAAGCAAAAAAGAATCCTCAAGATTTAACTGTGGAACAAAAGCTGAAAGCCTTGTACCAGTTGCAAACAATGCTGTCAAAGATAGACGAAATCAAAACGCTTCGAGGTGAGCTTCCCTTAGAAGTGCAGGACCTGGAGGATGAAATTGCCGGTTTGAACACACGTATCGAAAGACTGAAATCGGAGATTGCAGAACTGAAAACCTCTATTGCAGGAAAAAAGGTGGAGATAGAAGCTGCAAAATCTTCGGTTGCCAAATATAAAGAACAGCAGGATAATGTGCGCAATAATCGCGAATATGATTTCTTGAGCAAAGAAATTGAGTTCCAGACATTGGAAATTGAACTTTGCGAAAAGCGCATCCGCGAATTCACCGACCAGCAGAACGACAAAGAAAAGGAAGTAGGGAAGTGCTCTGAAAAATTAGAAGAGCGCACCAAAGACCTGGAAGCCAAACGAAACGAGCTGGACGAGATTGTGGCAGAAACCAAACAGGAAGAAGAAAAACTGCGCGATAAAGCCAAGGAATTGGAAACTAAAATAGAACCGCGCCTCCTGCAGTCGTTCAAACGTATCCGTAAGAATTCGCGCAACGGTCTGGGCATTGTCTATGTGCAGCGCGATGCTTGCGGCGGTTGCTTCAACAAAATTCCGCCTCAGCGTCAGTTGGACATCCGTTCGCGCAAGAAAATCATTGTTTGCGAATATTGCGGCCGCATTATGATAGACCCGGAATTGGCAGGCGTTGCTCCTGACGTGAAATCGGAAGCTCCGAAGGATAAGCCTACCCGCAGACGGAGAATCACAAGCGAATAAGAGAATCCGTTTGTACTTATTCCATTGACAGACATTTGTAAGCTGGAATTTCGGGCAGGAAGACATATTTTTTCTGCCCGTAATCCATCCGGCAGCAGAAATGCCGTATGCCGTTGCTGACCACCAGATAGTCTACGTGCAATACCAGATTGTAGCGGCCTATCTGATCAAAAACGGCTTGCGTGATTTCTACATCCGGAGCTTTATATTCCACAATCATTTGCGCTGTGAGATCGCGCCTGTAAAGCACGGTATCACAGCGCTTTTTTGTGCCATTCAATACCAATTGCACTTCATTGGCAAGCAGTGACCGCGGGTAACCCTTTTGCTCTATGAGAAAATGCACAAAATGCTGCCGCACCCATTCTTCTGGAGTCAGTGCCACATATTTGCGCCGGATTATGTCAAAGATGACATTTTTTCCGTCTCTTTTCATTATTTTGGTGTCGAAAGAGGGTAAATTTAACAATAACATTTCCTATATTTGTCAAACTAATTAAGGATAAAAGATTAGGTTGCATTTACACTTCGCCTGGAAGCAACATTAATCGTGCAAAAATAGTGAAATCGAATGAAAACTAAAGAAGAAATTGTAGCAAATTGGCTTCCCCGATATACAAAAAGAAAGTTAGAAGACTTCACGGAATATATTCTGCTGACTAACTTTAATAAATATATCAATCTTTTTTCGGAAAAATTCGATGTTCCGGTATTAGGCCGGGATGCCAACATGACTTCGGCATGCGCCAACGGCATTACGATTATCAATTTCGGCATGGGGAGTCCGAATGCTGCCATTATCATGGATTTGCTCAGTGCTATCCAACCCAAAGCTTGCCTTTTTCTGGGCAAATGTGGGGGAATCAGTGAGAAAAACAAATTAGGCGATTTCATTTTGCCGATTGCCGCCATACGAGGTGAGGGAACATCCAATGACTATTTCCCACCTGAAGTGCCGGCGCTTCCTGCCTTTATGCTTCAACGTGCCGTTTCCTCGGCTATCCGTGATAAGGCTCATGACTATTGGACAGGAACTGTATATACAACCAACCGCCGGATTTGGGAACACGACGACCGTTTCAAGGCCTATCTCCTGAAAACCCGTGCCATGGCAGTGGATATGGAAACTGCCACTCTCTTTACATGCGGCTTTGCGAATCATATCCCAACCGGGGCTTTGCTGTTGGTTTCTGACCAGCCCATGATTCCGGAAGGAGTGAAAACAGATAAAAGCGACAACATGGTGACACAAAACTATGCTGCCGAACATCTGGATACCGGAATTTCTGCCCTCCGTATGATTATAGACGAAAAGCGGACAGTAAGACATCTGAAATTTGATTGGTAAATCATTGTTTTCTTCCATATTATTATGCCCAAACAAGAAGTGACTTTCGATGATATTCTCAAGGAGTTGAAATCCAAACACTATTATCCCATATATTATCTGATGGGAGAAGAGTCGTATTATATCGACTTCTTATCGGACTATATTACCGAAAATGTTTTGTCTGATGCCGAAAAAGAATTCAATCTGACTGTGGTCTATGGCTCTGATACAGACATGCCAACTATTATCAGTGCAGCCAAGCGCTATCCGATGATGTCAGAATATCAGGTTATCATCGTAAAAGAAGCACAATCTCTGAGGGCTACAGAAGAGCTGTCTTACTATTTGCAGAAACCGCAAAAGTCAACAATTTTGGTTTTCTGCCACAAGCATGAAACATTAGACAAACGTAAAAAAATCGCACTTGAAATTGAGAAATGCGGCATTCTGTTTGAATCGAAAAAACTAAAAGAGACACAACTTCCATCGTTTATAAATATTTACTTAAAGCGCAGAGGATATGATATAGAACCCAAGGCTGCGTCCATGCTTGCCGATTTTGTAGGGACAGATTTGAGCCGTTTGACCGGCGAAATGGAAAAGCTTATTATTACGCTTCCTCACAAACAGACACGAATTACCCCCGGACAGATAGAACAGAATATCGGCATCAGCAAAGACTATAATAACTTTGAACTTCGCAGTGCCTTAATAGAAAGAGATGTCCTGAAAGCCAACCGTATCGTAAAATATTTTGAAGAAAATCCAAAAACAAACCCAATCCAAATGACTTTATCTTTACTTTTTGGATTCTTTTCCAATCTGATGTTGGCTTACTATGCCCCACA
>DGYFI06202__coassemble_1596_pt1 | contig 9833 bp, 7 predicted proteins | sample DGYFI06202__metabat2_high_PE_032 | metagenome-assembled genome bin DGYFI06202 | reverse complement strand
ATTGTTCGATTTACGCCGCTCCTTGGAAACTATCCGAGACATTGTACGTTTTCTTCTGAAAGAAGATGAGGAACAAGATTCGAGCAATCCTTACCCTGCTTTACGACGACTGGCAGAGGATATTCTGACCTTTCCGCAGCTTATTACACGCATCAACAATATACTTTCTCCTTATGGCAAGATAAAAGACAATGCTTCGCCCGAGTTGGCACGCATCCGACGCGAACTGAGCAGCACAATGGGAAGTATCTCAAGAACACTCAATAGCATCTTACGCAATGCCCAATCAGAAGGCGTGGTTGATAAAGATGTTACACCTGCTATGCGTGACGGAAGACTGGTAATCCCTGTTGCGCCGGCTCTAAAACGAAAAATCAAAGGAATTGTCCATGATGAATCTGCCAGCGGAAAAACCGTATTCATCGAACCCGCCGAGGTTGTGGAAGCCAATAACCGCATCCGCGAACTGGAAAGCGATGAACGAAGGGAAATCATACGTATACTCACGGTTTTCTCTGATGAGTTGAGGCCTTCTATTCCAGATATTCTCCTTTCTTATGAATTTCTGGCTGAAATAGATTTCATCCGGGCAAAAGCACTCTTTGCAGAAGAGACACACGCATTAAAGCCCGATTTGGCAGATAAACAGGTTATAGATTGGGCAACAGCCATTCATCCACTCCTGCAAATGTCATTGGCTAAACATGGAAAAAAGGTTGTTCCGTTAGACATTACACTGAACGGGCAACAGCATATCCTCATCATTTCCGGACCTAATGCCGGGGGCAAATCAGTTTGCCTGAAAACTGTAGGCTTATTGCAATACATGCTTCAATGCGGATTGCTCATACCTGTGCATGAAAGCAGCCATGCCGGCATATTTGATAGCATCTTTATCGACATCGGCGATGAACAATCTATCGAAGACGACCTCAGTACCTACTCCTCACACTTGACCAACATGAAGATAATGATGAAGCATTGCAACGAACGGAGCTTGATATTGATAGACGAGTTTGGTGGAGGTACGGAACCACAGATTGGCGGGGCCATTGCAGAAGCTGTACTGAAACGATTCAACCAAAAAGGAGCGTTTGGCGTCATCACCACACACTATCAAAACCTGAAACATTTTGCCGAAGATCATGAGGGAGTGATAAACGGAGCCATGCTTTACGACCGACACCAAATGCAAGCTCTCTTTCAGCTACAGATAGGAAACCCCGGAAGTTCTTTTGCCGTTGAGATTGCACGCAAGATAGGATTGCCCGAAGAGGTTATTGCCGATGCCTCACAAATAGTGGGCAGCGAATACATTAATGCAGACAAATATCTGCAAGACATCGTACGCGACAAGCGATACTGGGAAAACAAGAGGCAATCTATCCGCCAACGCGAAAAACAAATGGAAGAAACCATTGCCCGCTATCAAAAGGAAATGGAGGATTTGCAAGCATCGCGCAAGGAAATCATACGAAAGGCTAAAGAAGAAGCCGATCATCTGCTGCAAGAGGCTAACGCGCGTATCGAGAACACTATACGTAGCATCAAAGAAGCACAAGCAGAAAAGGAAAGGACCCGTCAGGCACGCCAAGAATTAACAGACTTCCGTCAATCCATCGAAGAAACAGGTAACCGTGAGGAAGAAGAAAGAATAGCCCGCAAGATGGAAAAACTGCGCGAAAAACAAAATCGCAAGAAGTCGAAGAAAAGTCCTGTTCTTTCCGAAGCAGAGGTAGCGCAAAGGAAAGCACAAGAAGAGGCTAAACGGCGTGCAGGCATCGTACCAGGAAGCGTCGTCAAAATGAAAGGACAAACGGTAGCAGGAGAAGTGTTGGAAATAAACGGGAAAAACGCTACCGTAGCATTCGGGAATTTGAAAACCACCGTGCATATCGACCGTCTGGAACCGACCAATGCCTTGCCCAAACAAAATGAGCTATCTACTAAAAGCACCTTTATCAGCACGCAAACGCAAGACAGCATGCATGAAAAGAAATTGCACTTCAAACAAGACATCGATGTGCGTGGAATGAGAGGAGATGAGGCCCTTCAAGCCGTCACTTACTTTATCGACGATGCCATCTTGGTGGGAGTACCTCGCGTACGCATCCTGCACGGCACCGGCACTGGCATCTTGCGTACACTTATCCGCCAATACCTACAGACAGTACCTGGCGTACGCAACTTTGCCGACGAACATGTGCAATTCGGAGGAGCAGGTATCACCGTGGTAGACTTACAATAGGAAACTGGAAATAATATGTCAAGAACAACCCATACATTTTACAGTTCTTCCCCATCAGCCACAAAAGTTATACCTGGATGATTACCGCTGACAAACGATTAACTATTAAAATCAGAGGAAAATATATAATTAGAAATACTTTATAAACATCTTACAACCATGAAGTCAATCAAAGAAATCTACCGCATCGGTACCGGCCCATCCAGCAGTCATACGATGGGCCCGCGCAAAGCCGCACAAATCTTTCTGGGACGCCATCCGGAAGCCGCTTCGTTTCGCGTTACCCTCTACGGAAGCCTGGCTGCCACTGGCAAAGGACACATGACAAACACCGCCATCATCGAGACTCTGCAACCCGTTGCCCCGGTGGAAATCATTTGGGAACCGAAAATCTTCCTTTCATTCCATCCCAACGGCATGAAATTCGAGTCGCTGAACAAAGACAACCAACCCACTGACTCGTGGACTGTTTTCAGCATAGGTGGAGGTGCCTTGGCCGAAGAACACGATGGAGAAAACTCTATCAACACTCCGGAAGTATATGAAATGAAGCACATGACAGAAATCCTGCAATGGTGCGAACGGACCGGCAAAAACTATTGGGAATATGTGAAAGAATGTGAGGACAGCGACATCTGGGATTATCTGTATGAAGTATGGAAGACCATGCAAGAAGCCGTGAAACGTGGCTTGGATGCCGAAGGTGTTTTACCCGGTCCACTTAACCTGCGGCGCAAGGCCTCCATGTACTATATCAAGGCCTGCGGCTACAAACAATCCCTGCAATCGCGCGGCTTGGTCTTCTCCTATGCATTGGCAGTCAGCGAAGAAAATGCATCGGGTGGGGTCATAGTTACAGCTCCAACCTGCGGTTCGTGCGGAGTAATGCCCGCCGTACTTTACCATTTGGCCAAAAGTCGTGACTTTAGCGACACGCGTATTTTGCGGGCCTTGGCCACATCAGGGCTTATCGGCAATATTGTAAAGACCAACGCTTCCATATCGGGCGCCGAAGCTGGATGCCAAGCCGAAGTAGGTGTTGCCTGTTCTATGGCTTCAGCCGCTGCCAACCAACTGTTCGGAGGCACGCCTTCACAAATAGAATACGCTGCCGAAATGGGATTGGAACATCACCTGGGCATGACATGCGACCCCGTATGCGGTTTGGTGCAGATTCCTTGTATCGAACGCAATGCCTATGCTGCCGCACGTGCCCTTGATGCCAACCTCTATGCATCTTTCACCGATGGCATGCACCGTGTGTCTTTCGACAAAGTCATCGAAGTTATGAAAGAAACAGGCAACGACCTGCCTTCGCTCTATAAGGAGACTGGAGAAGGAGGCCTTGCCAAAGATTACCACCCGATGTAAAGGTCAGTCATCTATGTCGATAATCTCCCCTTTCTGATTAAAGGTCAAAGACCAATCGTTGTTCAAATCTACTTCAACTTCCCGGCGTTTGCGTTCGATTTTAGTAACAAAAGCGCCGGGATAGTTTGTTTTTACATACTCTGCCACATACGAAGGGATTACTTCTTGGGGGACAGCGGCGTTGTCACAATCTATTTCCAGCCACTCGCCGTCGCCATTAAAGTCTATTTCTGTACGGTCGGTCAGAAGCACTTCGTACTTCTTGGTTTGAAACAGTTCACTTTCAATCTTAATATGCGAAATCTGGGCTTCTACGAAATAAGTGCTGATAAAAGTGCGTGCAGCAGCCGGCAACTTTTTTGCATCGTGTGTGATGATATCTCCTGCTAAAGTATAAGGGACAAACATAACCATCAGCAACAAGACAGACAAAATCTTTTTCATACTTTTTCCTTGTTTAAGTGTTTAATTTATATCCGGCACAAAGAACCGCATCAAATTTGGAAGCTTTTTGGATTTGCCTATTTCCGGACTATATTTTTTATTTTTTAACCAAACAGAAGCAATGCATCCCTTCTTCCCACCGATAACTCAAATCCAAAGATACGGATCGGGCAATAGTCTGGGCGATAGCAAGCCCCAGCCCGTTGGAGTCTTTCTTTCCTTTCACCGGATGATAAAAACGCTGAAACAGTTTCCCACCATCTAAAGGAGCATCCCCTGAGTTTTTAATCTGCAAAGAATCCGGCGTAGTAATAATCTGCAGTTCGCCTTTCTCTACGTTATGCAGCAGGGAGTTTTTCACCAGATTGGAAAGCATAATCTGCGCCAAAGAATGATTGCAGTGGATTATAAAAGGAGCCTCCCCCCGCTGACGTGACAGACGCACTTGTTTGTGCTCATATATGTCCATCAAATCCGGCAGGATTCCATCCAGAATATCATCTACCGACACATCTTCCATTTCTGTAAACTGACCGTTTTCGATGCGGGAAAGGAGCAGCAATGAACGATTTAATTTCACGGCCCGGTTCAACGTGGCATAGATAGCATCCAGTTCTTTCATCTGCTGTTCGGTCATCGTTTCGCTCTCAGCCAGAAGCTCCACCTTTCCCCGGACAATAGCCAAGGGGGTCTGCAGTTCATGCGAAGCATTTTCTATAAATTGTTTTTGCTCTTCGTATGCCTTGTAGCTCCTTCCTGCCATACTTACGGCCGCATCACTCAACTGGCGGAATTCACGTATCTGTGTCGGATTGTCCAATGGAGGTACTGCCTTGCCCGGCTGGATGTGCCGAATCCAATTCAATAGCTTGTGCAAAGGACGGAAAACTCCTTTCAGCACCCACCGGATACCGATGGAAGTACATACCACAAGCAAAATAAAAAGACCACTCAGATACCAGAGCATGGCAATGCGCAAATCGTCACGCTCCATCGTAGAAATCATCAGTGTCAACTCATAAAACTGACCGTCTGCCATACGAAAAACCGTCTTCATGGCGCGCACCGGTTCATACTCGTCTTCTATCTCCACATAAATAGACGAATCATAAAACACTTCCCGGTAATCCAACGCCTCAGCTTCGCTAATGGGGTGGAAACTATACACAGACATCAGGTTGCCCTTCGTATTCAACAGAGAAGGATCGCGCAACACTTCTTTTATCAGCAGATAGGCATAATTCTCCAGCGTGTCGTCTGTCTCATCCACCACTTCTTCCACTATGGCGTAATAGAACAAGACCCCCCACCCTGCCATCAGCAGAAAGAGCAATATGGACAGCTTGCGATAGGTATAATGCAGGAGTCTCATACTTCAGACAATTTGTAACCAAATCCGTAAACCGCTTTCAGCTCTACGGTAGCTCCGGCCAGCTTCAGTTTCTTACGCAGATTCTTTACCTGAGAATAAATAAAGTCCAGAGAATCGGCCTGGTCAATATTATCTCCCCATACAGATTCTGCCAGGCTCATCTTATTGATGACGCGATTAGGATTGACTACAAAATAATAGAGCAGGTCATATTCCTTACGGTTCAATTGCAAGGGAGCCCCCTCTACCTGCACCAGGTGCTTGTCCGGATCTAGCGTCAGGTTGCCCAACGACACAGTCAGGTCTCCCTGGGCTACCCGACGTCTTATCAATGATTTTACCCGGGCATTCAATTCGGCCAAGTGGAAAGGTTTTGTCAGATAATCATCGGCTCCCAGTTCCAGGCCGTCCACTTTGTCGTCCAGCGAGTCTTTGGCAGAAATGATAAGCACGCTGTCATTGCGACGCAGACGTTTCAGTTCGCGCAACAAATCCAGCCCGCTTCCTCCCGGCAACATAATGTCCAGCAAGATGCAGTCATAGTCATAATCGTTGATCTTGTCCAGCGCCGAAAAAAAATCGGATGCGGTTTCAACAGTAAACTTTTCCTTTTGGAGAGAGGTGCGGATGGTTTCACGCAAATCCTGCTCATCTTCTACTACTAATATCTTCATGGCTGCAAAGTAAACGGATAAAACTGGAAAAATATTGGAATCAGCTATTTATCGTTTCTCGTACCGGTCTCCGGCCTCATCGCCCAAATCATCCAAAAGCTCAGCTTTTTCTATCGACACTTGCCCGCTGGCAGAGACCAACAGGTGGATGGGGACATACAGGTCGGATTCCGGATAACTCACACTGGCCGCAAAACGAGCCTTCCCATCCACCACCGTGTCATAAACGATACCTTCCAAAATGGCAGACTTCAAAAAACGGTCGTTCAGCAACGAAGCAAAACTGCTTTTGGTAAACGAACGGTTTAACAGGATTTTACCCTCGCTGGTCACACGCAACGTAATGCTGTTATCAACGAATTCATCTCCTTGCTCGTTCTTGACTTTGGGCATAGTCTCGTCTGGAGAACGGAATATACGAGCTTCATAATCTTTTCCCTGAAGCTGGAAACTGGTTGTCACATCAGACAAAGGCATACGCACGGCCACATTCTTTTCGCTGTCATTTTTAGCTACCACATGAACCGCATCGTCAGACGCTTCCTCATCCGTCTGATGCTGTGAACATGAAATAAACAATATGGCGGCGAACAACAAACCGCCTGCATTTAATAAAGTCAATACTTTCATTGTATATCGCTATGAAATCCGGAGCAAAGGAACGAAAAGGAGCGGACATATACAAGCTTCAAACACAGAAAAGTACCAGCCACCATTCCTTTCCCAAGCACTTTTACTCAGGATGACGCAGATGTCATCCCGGCATCTGGCAGCACAGCGTGACTCAATATTTTCGTCTGCCATATCGGCTGTTTGCTTCTTACATATTGGCAATCCGCTTCTTATACCTTAGCAATTTGCTTCTCATATATAAGAGGTTTACCCCCAAAGGGTAGAAATCCGCCGTTCGGTAATCAAAGCCGGAACGTCCAAGAAATACGATGCCGAAGAGCGAACGCCGCAATGACAAATTGTTTGATTTGAACAAGAAGGAGAAACTTTTTGCAAACAATCTTTCCAAGTTAAAAAATTAATGCTTACATTTGCCCACTACTAATTAAAAACAAAGATTATGAGCGATAAAAGAAAAAGATTCATGCTGGAGGAAGAAGACATTCCCCGCTATTGGTATAATATACAAGCTGACATGGTAAACAAGCCCATGCCTCCGCTCAATCCGTCTACCCACCAGCCGTTGAAGCCGGAAGACCTTTATCCCATCTTCGCGGAAGAACTCTGCCGGCAGGAACTGAACCAGACAGATAAATGGATTGAAATACCTGAAGAAGTACGCGATATGTACAAGTATTACCGCAGTACCCCTCTGGTTCGTGCTTATGGACTGGAAAAAGCTCTGGGAACTCCCGCACATATCTATTTCAAAAATGAAAGTGTCAGTCCCATGGGCTCGCACAAACTGAATTCCGCCCTACCGCAAGCCTATTATTGCAAAAAAGAAGGCGTGACCAATGTAACAACTGAAACCGGTGCCGGACAATGGGGAGCAGCCTTGTCGTATGCAGCCCGACTTTTCGGACTGGAAGCTGCCGTATATCAGGTCAAAATAAGCTACGAACAGAAACCGTACCGGCGTAGCATCATGCAGACATACGGCGCACAAGTCACCCCGTCACCTTCTATGTCTACCCGCGCCGGCAAAGATATCCTGACTGCCCACCCCAACTACCAGGGCTCGCTGGGAACAGCCATCTCCGAAGCCATTGAACTGGCACGCACTACTCCCAACAGCAAATATACCCTGGGGTCCGTGCTCAGCCACGTTACACTCCACCAGACCATCATCGGCTTAGAGGCAGAAAAACAAATGGAAATGGCCGGCGAATATCCCGACATGATAATCGCCTGCTTCGGTGGAGGCTCTAACTTCGGAGGCATCGCTTTCCCTTTTATGCGCCACACCATCCTGGAAGGGAAGCAAACCCGATACATAGCCGCCGAACCTGCTTCATGCCCCAAACTGACCCGCGGTAAATTCCGCTATGACTATGGAGACGAAGCCGGTTACACTCCCTTGCTTCCTATGTTCACCTTAGGACACAACTTTGCCCCTGCCAACATACATGCCGGCGGGTTGCGTTATCATGGTGCAGGTGTCATCGTATCACAACTGCTGAAAGACAAGCTGATGGAAGCTGTAGATATTCAGCAACTCGAATCGTTCGAAGCAGGATGTCTTTTTGCACGGGCAGAGGGCATCATACCCGCTCCGGAATCATGCCACGCCATCGCAGCTACCATACGGGAAGCCAACAAATGTAAAGAAACCGGTGAAGAGAAAGTCATTCTGTTCAACCTCTCCGGGCATGGACTGATTGATATGGCCTCGTATGACAAATATTTGGCAGGCGACCTTATGAACTACGAACTAAGCGACCAGGAAATCCAAAAGAATCTGGACGAAATAGACCAGCTATAAACGTCCTGTACCTAAAAGAACGGCTATAATGTTGTCAACTAATACAAATTGGCAGACAACATTATAGCCGATTTATCATGCAAGACGACCAGTTCTACAAAAGGGTCTACTTTTTTTGCATATAAGCCAGAGCCGCTCCTATCGCAGTGCGGTATTCGGCATAGGGAGGAACATGAAAACGTACCTGATAAAGAGATTCTATTTTGGAGAAAACTTCAGGGCATTGCGGAAGTTGAGTCAGATTGCCAATCAGCACAAAATCCTTTATTTTACTGTTGATGGCAGACAAAATAGCAGCTTGTCCGATAGTCTGCAATACCATATAAATAATTCCACAGGCAATATCAGCTTCTGATGCATCTCTATCGACTTTTCCTAATAGCGAAGCAGTGGCATTAACCGGCAAATCAGGTAAGGCCATATTGCAAATATCACCTATCAACAGATTTACATGAGTAACATCTCCATTCTGCGCAAGTTCTGCCACTTGACGAATATTACTTGTCTTCAATAAGAGACGGGCCAGTCCTTGCAGCGTACCTCCCCCAATGCCAATGCCGCCGATATGGCAGATGCTTTCGCCGTCGATACGCACCAATGAAGTCCCCGTACCCATACTGACTACTATCAAACGGTCATTGTCGGCAGCATGACGGGCTCCCAATCCATTGGCCAGAAATTCATCCGTCTTATTGGTAGGCAAACCATAAAGAGGACTGTCCACATAAGCACTTCCTACCCCCGTAAGCATGACCTGCTCTACATCAGAAAGCGCAATGCCATTGTCATAAACATATTTACCAAAAGCACCGAACAATGAAGTGACAGGGTCGGCAGCGGTTATGAACATAGGCGACTGAATACGCCCGTTCTCAATGCCAACTATCTTCGTAGTACTGCCACCTACATCTATTCCGATAACCATTCCCATAATCTTCTACTATTTTTGCGGCAAAGGTAGGCATTTAGCATATATTACATACAGGTTTCATGAAAAAATTATAGAAACTACTCGAATACAATACACACACAACATAGAAAACGCTTCTTCATCCATAGATTGTCAGCGATTGAACAATTCGAAAGTAAACTTACAGCCTATTTCCTGGTAATCCCAATTGGCAAAGCTGGCAAAAACGCCAAAATCAAAGACGTGTGTCCCTATGCCATAGCCTATCTCCAGATAAGGTTTCAGATGAGGAACAACCAGCGCATTGAAATATAAACGCTCGTTCAGTACATACTGGGTATATTTCATTAAATGCCGCATCAATAAGAAAGGAGCCT
>DGYFI06202__coassemble_1581_pt1 | contig 9922 bp, 8 predicted proteins | sample DGYFI06202__metabat2_high_PE_032 | metagenome-assembled genome bin DGYFI06202 | reverse complement strand
CCAAGTTCTGTTATGTATATGGGAGCACCATCGGGTTGAGCGAGGTAAACAAGCATGAATTGGTACGTTTGGATGTTTCTTATGAGAACGGGCAATTGTCTGTTTCCGAAAGAAAACGTTTGAAGGCGCCTTATAAGATGAAAAAGGGCGAGTTGGTGTTGCCGGATTATTGTTTTTATCGTTTGGATGACAAGCACTATATTTCCCCGCGTCTCAGTCTTGACAATGATTTCTATACGTTGCTTGACGATTCTTTGCAACCTATTGTCCGGTTTGGCGAACCGCCCATTCCGGAGAAGCTCCCTCCTTTGGCTTCTGCAAACCGCTTACAAGGTAAGATAGCAGCCCATGAGGGAACGATGTTTTTTGCACTTAAAGACTTGCCCTATCTGGCCTGTTACCGTTTGGAGTCCGGACAGATGCAGAAACAATGGAGTTTCTATTATAACGAAGCCCACTACGCGGTAAGAAACAATGACCTGCTTTACGACCGGGATAAAACGTTTGGCCAAGTGAAAGATTTGGACACGGATGGGCAGTATGTTTATCTGTTGTACTTAGACCAACTGCTGAGTGAATATGACGGGACGAAGACAGAGAAATCGTTGGCCAACAAGATACTGGTATTTGACTATGAAGGAAACGGAGTGGCCGTCTTGAACCTGGATTGTCGGCTTAGTAATATGGCATTATCCAAGGACAGCCGCACACTGTATGGCATCGCAAACCTGCCGGAACCTACGATTGTGGAATTTGACATGCCGAAGGGGTGGAGGTGAGCATAAAAACTCCTAAATTAGTATAAACTAAACATGAATAAAGTTAGATGAATGTATCCGGTTGTTTTATAGGCGCGGATTACACGGATTTCACAGATTATTTTTTATGATAAAACACTGAATGTCATTCATTTAAATAATATATCCGTAAAATCCGCGTAATCCGCGTCTAAATAAAACAAAAGCTCCGTGCCTCCGTGTTTAGTATCATTAAGGTTGAAGGGCATAATCCCCCCACAAAGCCTATAACATCACGGCAACCGGTATCTCACTATCGGTTCATCCGACTGGACATCCGTAGCTATCAGAATCCCGTTTTCCTCGTCTACCGCGATACCATGGACATAGCGGTCCAACTCATACTTCACCAACGGTTCACCCGTCAGGCTGAACACATAGATCCACTTCCCGCCGTCCGGCACCGGCTTTCCCTGCCGGGCAGCTTGCATGATGTCTTTGAACCGATGCCCCTGGAACACTGCATAGACAGCACAACGCCCCACCTGCACCTCGCTGAAGCCCATGATGCCGGTCGGGATGCCATAACCTTCCGACACCGTGAACTCAGGTTCACCACCCGGTCCGCGCAGCACCACGTGCGTGGAGTCACGCAGGTTCCACAATTCCAGCACCTCACCCAATTGGGTGGCGGCAGCCAGCACACCATTGTCCGGCCTGTAGTCAATGAAGCTGCGCCAGACCTGCGCCCAAGCGGGACGGGCTTCCGTCATTGCGTCGGGGTCGGAAACGGGGAAGGTTCCCCACCTCCGCAACAGCCTGCCCTGCGCGTTCACCACGCAGAAGCGACTGTTGCCCGAATAGTCGGGAATCAGGAAAGTGCTGTCGTCCGTCTGTACGAAGTCCAGTGCGCGCAGCAACTCGCCATCCAGCTTGATGCGCTGCCTCCTCACTAACGAGTCGCCCCGCTCCGTTTCCTGCCAACAGGTCAGTTCGGACTTGTTGGCATCCAGCAGTTGCAGCAATCCCTGTTGCCACCGGATGTTTTCGCCGGACAGCGTTTCTTCCGGTCCCTCACCCAACCTGCCGCAAGAGGCTACGTAGCGGAAACCGGGATAGGTGAAGAGATGCACAAAATGGTCGCTGCCATGCAGGTCCAACACAGCGGCACGGTCGCCCTGCACCCGCACCCGGAAGGGGTAACGGAACAGGACTGTGTCTATGGGGACAAGCTCTGCCTGCAAACGACAGGTCTCTGGAAAGTCGTCATACGTCTGCCCCGGTGTTTCTGGCGCCACAGGGGCGCAAGCTGCCGCTAAGAAAAGACCAAGGCAGGCGCATAACCCTTTAAAAGGGCGTAACATTTCTAATAATAGTATATGAAATACACTTTCTTATGATTAATCGGACAGTCTACGCTGCCGGTACCATAACACGTTACCCTATCATACCCTTCTCCCTCGGCCAGAGCTTCTACATTCTCCTGAATGAGTTCCGTCAAAACCGGCTCACGGTCGGTCATTGCCTGTTGGATACATACACCGGATGCCAGCAATGCCGCACCCGCCCATAACATCTTTTTTTTCATATCTGATTGGTTTTTATAAATAGTGAAACATAACTTATTCTTCCTCCTTGCTTTCCTCCCTCAAACAACAGCGGCCGTTCTCGTTCCGGACCCGGTAAACGGAGAGTTGTTTCAGGGCTTCATTGAGGCGGTTGACAGCGGTGTACAGCCGCTGGCTGGTTCCGCTACCGTCCGGCCAAAGGGATTCCAACAGCGTCTGCTGAAGCAACGGTTCTTCTCCGGCTTGCAGCAGGCTCTTCAGCAGAAGCGCACCCTGGGAAGTTATGCCGACCACTTTGCCGTTTCTCTGCAAAGTATGTCCGACCGGATCCAGCCTCGTTCCATCCTTCAGTTCCCGATGCCGGGCCTGTCCGGAAACCGGGACACACTCCGGAACCGCAGCCTCCCTTTCCTTTGCCCGGTAACGGCGGTACAGACGGCAAACTTTTCCACCGAACCATACCGGTAACACGCCTGCCAGCAGGCACAGGCACCACACTCCCCCATCTTCCGGTGTAAGCGACCGGAACCACGGCAAAGAAACCCAGCCGGTCAATTCCAGTTCGCAGGCAACTCCCAACGTGAAATAAGCAATGCTGTCTCCCAGCAGGGAGCCGGCAGGCAAGGTGTCAGTCGTGACAGTTTCCGTATTCAAGTCCAGACAACGGACCGTCAAGGACTCCTGTCCCCGGAATCCCCGTTCGCTTAACTTCTTCTTCCACTGTCCGAAGATGGAATCCATGCACAAAGAATCCTGCAAGACCAGGAGGGTGTACAAGCCTTGAAGTTCTTCGTTCTGTATAATATTATAAGAGAATTTCTCCCAAGGTACTTGTAACGTGTCCTTTCCGAATGTCGTTTCTATTTTCACTTCTCTGAAACCGGTATGCTGGGAAGTTTCCGGATACACGATTCCCCCGCATGTAACCGCGACAGAAGAGCCATATCGCATCAGGTTCTCCTGCAGCGTTTGCAGCAAGGCGGTACGCGCCCGATTATTCCACAACGCAGTCTGTTCGTTGTATCGGACGTAGCCAATGATGCCGGCCAGGAAAATTCCACACCATAAACCGATTATTAATAAACGAAGATTTTGCCGCATGATTCTGTCTCTGTTTTTCACATGGTCCATTATTATTAGATATGATAGGGCAAAAGTAGGAAAGATATTCCAAAAGACAAAAAGGAAATTGATATTTTTCTCTTACGAAACGCTATGTCTGGTATGCCCAGGATATAATATTGAACTTACAACATCTTACAATGACCTTACAGCATCTTACAATGGCCTTACAGAACCTTACAATTACCTTACAACATCTTACAATGATCTTACAGAGTCTTACAATTGATAGCATATTCAGTTGATTATATGCATCTTACAGAATGGTTATGAATTGTAAGATAAAAAATAGTAGTATCTCTATCATTTTTCCCTATTTTTGCATTGTTCAATTAAGAATAGAAAGTTCAATTAAGAAAAGAAACCCGGTTGGTTATAATCTTTTCAAAATTGAATAAAATCTGTGGCAGATTGGTTTTCACCATATCAGCCACAGATTAACATGACTATATAGATAAGGAATATGAAACATTTGAATCTAATCAGTATCGGAATCATCGGCTTATTTTTAGTTTCAAGCTGCAGCGATGTAGTCCACCGGGTGGGGACTGTGGATTTTAAGCAGTCTTATGACTTGAAACACAAGGGGAACGGCACGGAAATCATGTCGGATGGCGGTCCATTGTTTGTCATAGATTCGTTGTTGGGTGTGTTCTCTTACAAAAGCGAATGGCTCTGCACGTTCTATTCTATACCTGACAGGATGAAAGAAATAGGCGGTTACGGCAGTTTTGGGAATGGGCCGAGGGAATTCCTGCAACCTGCATATAGCTATGTTTATGGTAGTACCATCGGGATAAGCGAGGTAAACAAACATGAATTGGTACGTTTGGACGTTTCCTATAAAAATGGGAAATTGTTCGTTTCCGAAAGGAAGCGTTTGAAAACACCCTACAAGATGAAAAAAGACGAGTTGGTGTTGCCACTTTGCGATTTTTTCCGTTTGGATGACAAGCACTATGTTGCACCGCATCGGAGTCTTGATAATGATTTCTATACGTTGCTTGACGATTCATTGCAACCTGTTTCTTCATTCGGTGAACCACCCATTCCGGAAGAGCTTCCTCCTTACGCTTCGTTCACCCGATTACATTGTCACACGTCAGTTCATGAAGGAACAATGTTTTACGCCCTTAACGATTTGCCTTATCTGGCTTGTTACCGTTTGGAGTCCGGACAGATGCAGAAACAATGGAGTTTCTATTATAACGAAGCCCACTACGCGGTAAGAAACAATGACCTGCTTTACGACCGGGATAAAACGTTTGGCCAAGTGAAAGATTTGGACACGGATGGGCAGTATGTTTATCTGTTGTACTTAGACCAACTGCTGAGTGAATATGACGGGACGAAGACAGAGAAATCGTTGGCCAACAAGATACTGGTATTTGACTATGAAGGAAACGGAGTGGCCGTCTTGAACCTGGATTGTCGGCTTAGTAATATGGCATTATCCAAGGACAGCCGCACGCTGTATGGCATCGCAAACCTGCCGGAACCCACGATTGTGGAATTTGACATGCCGAAGGGATGGAGGTGAGCAGGGCATTTGCCAGAATCGACAATCCCGGCTACTTCAGCAAAAGCATCACGGTGTACACCCATGCAGGGGATGCACCAATGAAACTGCAGGCGTGTAGCAATACGATAGTCCGTTCCTTTGAAAGGATAAATGCAAGAATTCTATTCCGGGATACTTAAGTGTTTTATATGCACTCTTTTCCTGCCTTGGAAATTTGCGAACATCCATATTATAAATTACCGTTTACTTTTTTATTTTTATGCACAGATCTTTTTTTACAGTATTTTTATTAAGCCTGACATTGCATTCTTGTCAGCAAACTCCGAAACAATGCGTTTGGAATGATTTTCCTCCTGCCAGTTCTTTAATCCGATTAGAAGAGGAAATATTCGAGAAAGATTCCATTGCAGTGATAGAAGGATTAGAGTGCGACGGAAAGAACCTGGTTGTTTCAGACGTTTATGAAGGCAAGTGCTATACCCTTTTTGATGCATCGACCGGAGCATACATCGGGCGCTTTGGCTCCATAGGACAAGGTCCTGGCGAAATAGAAAATTTGTGTTCCGGACATTTGTCGGACGGATGTTTCTCCATATTCAGCGGGCAGACAGGTCGTATACAGAAATATTTCATGGATTCTTTACGTTTAGGACATCAGAACGCCTCTCCCATCCACTTGTTCACATACAATCTGCCAGACTTGTCAGCTTTTGGCCTGTCTGTACTTAACGACAGTACTTTCCTAGCGGCAGGTACTTACCTTTCCCGCTATCAATACTGCCTGTTCAATGACCGAAATAAAGTATTGGATTCGGCAGTAGAAATATATAATGCCGCAGACAGTTCGTTTAATAATTATATACGTCCGTTAACCAATCAGGGTGTTATGGCTGTTCATCCTACTGAAAAAGAGCGTTTTGCTTACGCACTATGGTATTCTTCCAACATTGATTTCATGAAAGTAACCAAGCATCATATTGATGTAATCCGAAAAAATCATTATGGTAATCCGGAAATAAAACCCCTGACACTCTCAATGGGTGGAACTGTCGGTTATAGTTTTGAACCCAATAAGGAATCACCGGTAGGTTTTTTAGATTTAGCCGCTTCTGTTCAAGGTGTTTATGCCCTATATTCAGATAAAGCATTTAAGGACAGCAGACGCGAATCCCGGCATGTCTTATTTTGGGATTGGGAGGGTAATCCTATAGGCAATTATCAGTTAGACACGGACGTTTACCACATTGCAGTAACTCCAGAGGGGAAGAAACTCTTTGCTGCGACTAAAAGTGAAGAAGGTGAATGGATAATTGCTTGTTATGATATCAGCCAATAAGTAAGTCATAAGAATTAATTTATATACGCCACATGTGCAAAATTGATAAAGTATTGATTTTAAGAATTAGTTTGTTTTTATATCCGCTTATCTTTTTGATATCTTGCAATGTAAAAAAAACAAAAGAAGCTTTGGATACTGATCATAACCCAATAGTCCTGGAAACTAAAGAATACGTTGTTCCTCCTTCAGATATATTGAATTTGAAATCTTATTATTTATCTGCCGTATATCAGAAAGATTCCGCTGCTTTATTGTATGGTTACAATTACAAGTCCCATGCGCTGGATGTTTTTGATTTAAGTACATTACAAACCGGACAACTGTCATTTTTTAAAGAGGGACCTTCGGGAGTGCAACGTCCTATTTACGGATTTTTTGTTTGCTCTCCAGATTCTGTCTGGGTGTTTGATGCGTCTTTAAGCTTCCTATTGATAAATAAATCCGGTGAGGTACTAAAAAGAATTCAATCACAACAGTTGTTGAAGTCCGATGAAACGGCTTTGGTTGCTCAGAATTATGCGATAGCCACAGATAAATTTTATTATGACGCAGCACATGGCTCTTTGTTGTTCGGTGTTATGAACCGTTCAGACTCCAACAGGCGTTTTAAAGTTTATGAGATTTCAGTTGATAATTCCACTCTGTTAACGGAATATGTACTTCAACCCTCTGTTGAGGGTGGGGACGTATACAACAGCGGATATGGCAATATGAATAAGCCGAATATATGTTTCACGGATAAATATATCCTGTACAATTATCCGATAGAATCTCATATCTACATTATGGACCGGGATACTAAAACTACCCAAGCTTTAAAAGCGGATAGCCGTTTTACCGGTAATGTAGCGGATAAATGCAGTTCTGAAAGCGATTATAACCAGTGGGTAAGACATGGAATTGAAAATCCCCACTTTTATGAAATTATGTATGTACATAGCAAACATATGTATGCACGTTTACATACGGGAGGAAGAAGTTTTGATGTAGGCAAAAGTATATCCGATTTGTATTACGATAAAAAACTGTATCTGACAGTTTTTAACGATGACTTTTCCGTATATGATGAAATCGAATTGCCTTCCTACCGATATAACCTGTCTACTGCCTGGAGCGTTTTGGAAAACGGTTTGTTATTGTATGTAGATAACCCTTTATCCAATGAAACGAAAGATGAAAATTTAAGATTTGACATAATAAAGTGGAGCAATGGCAAATAGAAGCCCAAAAAGTCTGTGCATTTTCCTTTTGACAGCAGTATTATTGGTTTCATGTAAAAGAAGTGATAACCTATTAGTGGATGAAGTCAATTATTGGCATGGAAAGACAATCTTATTTCCAAAACAATCTGTTTTTACTGTTTTAGAAAGAGACACAGTTGATATTATCCATAGAGAATATGATTATAAAATTATCAACTATATTGATTCTATAGGATGCTTTGGTTGTAAATTGTATGCAGCAAATTGGCTTAGTTTTATTCAGGAATGTGATTCATTAGGTAAAGTTGGCTTTTTATTTTTCTTTCATCCAGATGATAAAACAAAAGCCCTTTGGAAAGTGACAGAAGAGCGTTTTGATTACCCTATTTGTTGGGACGATGAAGATGTTTTTAACAAGTTAAATCACTTACCTTCAAAGATGGACTTCCAAACCTTTCTATTGGACAAAGACAATAAAATCCTCGCTATCGGTAACCCAGTCCTTAATTCCAAAGTGAAAGAGCTGTACCTGCGCATCATCCAAGGCAAGCCTTTGAACATGGCTGAAACCGATAAGACACCGCAGACCTCCGTTTCCATCCCATCCACAGAAATTTCGATGGGTGACTTTCCTTGGCAGGAGAAACAGACCACAGTCTTCACACTGAAGAACACGGGCGACAAGCCCTTGGTGATTCAGGACGCGGTGACCTCGTGCGGCTGTCTGCACGTGAGTTTCACGCAACAGCCGGTACTCCCGGGTGACGAGGCTGAGGTACATGCCACCTACAAAGCCGACAATCCCGGCTACTTCAACAAAAGCATCACGGTGTACACCAATGCAGGGGATGCACCGATGAAACTGCGGGTGCGGGGCAATGCGGTAAGATGAAAGTAGGCAATAGACAATTAGTAGACAAACGCAAAAATCAATACCCTGGTCAATAATGAATCTTCATAATCTTTTACTCATTGGGATGATTCCGCTTGTATTATATTCTTGTCGGAATCACACAGCCGACAAGAGTTTGGCAAAGGATTTCCCGGAATCACGACAAGTCACTGCTTGCGATTCTGTAAATCTGGAAACTTACGGGGTACTCTCTCCACTGTATCTGGCTGCAGGCGATGATTCGCTGTGGATAGCAGGCGAAGGAACTTCGTCGTCCATGCTTTTCTTACTGACGGACCGGGGAGAACTTGTGGCTAAAGGCGTGCATATTGGGAACGGTCCAGGCGAAGTGTTGGAAGTTACTTCACTGCACCGGGTGGGAAACCGGACTTATCTTTATGACGGCAGAGGTGGGAAGGTCTGCGAGGTGCAGCGCAGGGATACCGTGCTCTATGCGGTGCCGCTCGATATACAGAAACGTCTGTGTGACGATCTGGTTCCTTTGTCAGACAATGCCTACCTTGTGCTTCCTGTGACTCAAGCATACAGTTACGCCCTGGCGGATAAAAACGGGAAACTGACCGATTCGCTTTCTTATTATCCTGCCAAGCCGGACGGCGTGTCCGATTTTACCCATGCCTTAGCTTGTGTCGGCACGTTGGCAGTGGAAGAAAACGGAAAACATTTTGCCCGCGCATTGGCTTATGACGGCGGAATAGACTTCTTTGGCGTAGACAATGGGCGCTTGTTACATATTTCCCGGTATGAACGGTTCGGCATGGATTATGACGTGCTGGATGTCGGCCAACAGGTCCCTACCCTGTCACCTACAACCCGTGTAGGCTTTTCAGATCTGGCTGTCTCCACACGGCGGTATTATGTTCTGTATTCGGAAGAACTGGCTGTTGACAACCCGACGAAGGAAACCTGCACGGTTTGCTCGTTCGACATGGAAGGACGGCCTTTGTGCCTCTATCAGTTGGACCGTAGAATTTCTGCTATGACTGTAATGCCCGACGAAGACTTGTTATTGGCTATCGGACATGCTACAGAGCAAGAAGAATCCGTATATCTGTTTACTTATGATATCAATGAGTAAAGTAGGCGAAAGAAGGAGACACCCGGCAGCTGTTTATTTGTTTGGACGCAAATGACAACCGGGTGCTCCGTGACCCCACCTAAAAAAGAAAGGAGGTGCGCCAAAGGTACAAAAAGTTTTTGATTGGGCAATGCGATTGATTGCCCAATCTGTTGAGTTACGGAGATACAATAACAAGATTATGAATCGGTATTATTTGTAGTAGAAAGAACACGTAACAACAAACAGAGTGACATTGACTACAAAGTCGAATAGCGAAGAAAAACGTTCTGACCTGTGCCGGTTTCTGGGGAAGGACGGTGAAATCAAACAACCGGAACTAAAAAAATACAAAATGAAAAACAAAATCAAGATGCTGTTGGCATCCACAGTGGTAGCTGCAGCGGGTTATGGTATTTACACCAGCCAAGCGAGAGAAGTAAACAATGTGTCGGATCTCAT
>DGYFI06202__coassemble_1358_pt1 | contig 11111 bp, 8 predicted proteins | sample DGYFI06202__metabat2_high_PE_032 | metagenome-assembled genome bin DGYFI06202 | reverse complement strand
ACAACTTCTCCACACGATCATCGAACATTTTCTGAAGAATATACCGTTCTATATTCTCGTCACTTGTGTTCTTGTTAAAGCTGACCTTCAACTTCTTTGCAACATCTCGTAAGATAGTATGATAACATACTCCGTTGCCTCCACGCAAAAGAGTCATCACCGTATTGGCACCATAACATTGCAGTTCATCAACAATATCCGATACCAATGCACGCATATTGTGAGGATAATAAGTTGCATAATTATCCTTCATTGTCAGCAGTTCATTAAAGCGATGTCCACCTTTCTTGTCCGTGGTAATAATGTCTGCCAACACTCTCAAATCTTCGTTGTCTGCTTTCTGAAGCAATGACAACAAGGCTTCGTCTTTTCTCATAATCGTAAAAATGAAGGTTAAGGTGACTCTTGTTATTTAACCGCCGAGTTTGAGTCTCCGTAATAAACTCGACAGCATCTGATTAATTATTAAATTATATACTACGTTTGCCTTAACCATCAATCTCGCTCGATTATGATGCAGCAAAAGTATGCACATTTTTCGAGAAAAACAAATTATATAGCCATAATATGAGTGCAAAACTTTTTAGGAACTTATAAACTTCATTTTTGCGGAGGCGTGAAAGCAGCGTGAAGCCTCTATCTTTCACAGCAACACGTTAATCCACAACGGGTTATTCGCGCGTGAAGCCGTGAAGGCAGTTTGCAGTATCTTTTTTTTATGTAGTAGAAATCAGGTCGATTACGTCCAGCTGCTTTCACGCTATTCCTTTTGTATGTGTTTGTAAATAAGCGAGTTGTTGTGAAAGAAACATTTCCTCCCTTACTTTCACATATCTTGGAAGAGAAACGGTCCGTTGCACCCTTTTCTCCGGCAATGGCAAAAGTGATGTTCCAAAAGTCACAGTTAGCGCGCTCAAAGTCACAGTTAGCCTGCTCAAAGTCACAGTTAGCGCGCTGGTTTGTCAAGTGCAATGTCATGATGCCTGCAATTGGTTTCTTGTTGCAGCGGTTCACTCTGCCCTGCTCATATATAAGCAACCGGTTTCCTCCATATATGGCTCGTGGTGCTACCTTATTGGGAGTAAATGCCCGGTTCCTTCTTACGTGGTTTCAACCCAGTAACTGTTTGACTTTTCGGTTCATGGGCCTTTCAAAGTACTGGTAAGAGAGCAGGCTCAGCAGGATGATGAAGACAAACAGAATGGGTATCGAGACGTACCAGGCTATCTTCATGTCGGCTGTTTTCTGCCATTCTGCATACGACAACAGCACGAAAAGGTGTATCAGGTAGAAACTGTAGCTGATTTCTCCGCCCTTTACCAGGAAGCGGTTGGACAAGAGGCGCGACAAGATGCCTTTTTGCAGGGAAAAGCTGAGAAGTACCAAGGATACCGGAAGCCAGTAGTAGCACGAATACCGGTAGACCTTAGGAACTTCTGAGGCATATAGGTAAAGAAACAGAAAAAAGACGACGGAAAGCACTTCCAGGATGCTGCCTTGCAGCAAGGTGATGTCTTTCGTCTGGAAGTATTCGTACAGGCGGAACAGCAGCATGCCTGCTATGAAGTCGGGAAGTCGGGTCAGCGGGTTGACGTACCAGTATCCTTTAATTGCGGCTTCCGGCGTGAAATACATGCCCGTTACCACGGTGGAGGCTGCAAAGGCGAAGAGGCACAGCAGGTGTTTGTAATTCTTGGCCAGCGGAACGAGAAACGCCGAAGACCATCATGGCGAAGAACAGGCGCAGTGAGGTAAGGGGTGGTATCTGTGGGTTGTGCATGGTCTGAAAGAAGATTTCTGTGTGAATGTATCATGGTGACTACTGTGCGTCGCCTTACTTCCTGCTTCCGAACCGGTATCCCAATCCTAACATCAGGTTGTTGGGGTCCTTGAAGCGGGAGAGTTGGTAGCCTACGTGCAGAAACAGTCGGTCGGTCAGGTGGGTCTTCAGAGCCAGAATCTGGTAGAAAGCGTCGGTATCCGGACCTTGGCAGAGGATGTTGCGTCCGATGCCTAAGTTGATGGAGAAGATAGGCATCACGACTTCGGCGCGTACAGACAGGCCCACTGCGAACTGTTCGCTGAAAGGAGGGCGGTGGAAACGGATGTTCTCCGAGTCGAGCATACTGTTTTCGTTGGCTATGTGGCGGCTGATGTTGGCACTTTCATCGTATTGGGCGTCGAGCGATAGACCGGCGCGGAAATAGCGGGTGAAGTTGTACATTGGCGTGAAGTTAAGGCCGATGATGCCAAATGAGCCGGGCACCAGCACAGGTGAGTTGTTGTCTGGAAATACCCCCTTCTTGCGCGTGGCACCGTAGAGCACCACGTCGTAGCTTATGTAGGGCTTGAAGGCGGGGTAGGCCGCAGAGGAAACATGCGTGTCTCTACGCTCGTCTCCGTGACCGAAGTAGCGGGTGAAACCAATGTTGGCGCCTATCGTATTGACACCTGCGTTGGGATAGTGAGTATTGCCGTTAGAGAAGTGTGTGAGGCCGATGCCGGCTTTCAGGCTGGTCTGCGGGTCGATGGCCCAGTTCAGGAAGAAGCCTAAGTTGATGTAGGCGTTGGCTTTGGAGCCTACTACCCGGTTCATGGGATTGTTGTCTTCATCAAACTTTTTCCAGCCGAACGAGGCACCGAAATTCCATTCATAGTCCAGCGAGAGGTATCGGGTGAGGGAGGCGATGCGCGAAGTCTGGAAGACATATACCGCCACGGGGCTGCCCAGCTCCTTGTGGTTGAAGAATGTGTTGTAGGCCACGCCGATGCCCTGTGTCGTGTGGGGATAAAGGTCGCCCAGGCGGGTGCCGGGAGCGAACTGGAATCCTAATTTCAGGTGGCCGGACAGGTTGGTACGGATGGGCTTCCCGGCTTGGTTGTTGCCTTTGAAGAATCCGTCGGTGGGGAAGGTGTAGGCGGGGCGGAAGTCTACGCCCAGCATGGGGATGAGGCGGCGTGTGAGGGTGGTGTCGCGTTCGGCGGCACGAAGCAGGGGTGTGCCGAGGCACACGAGGAGCAACAGCAGGAGTGCGCTCCGGCGGTTCTGTTTATGGTTGTTCATCGGTAACGTCTTTTTTTAAAATCAGATAGTTTACGGGGCATTGGCTGTATAGCACGCCCGGAATCTCCAAGCGTTTGCCCGTGCGGGGATGGGAGGCGTAGAGGGTGAAGGGCACGTGGTAGCAATCCATGTTGTTGAATACCGTGATGTGGATGTTCTTGCCTGCGTCGATAGATACTTCTACTTCCAGGTTTTTGTCTAAAGTCACGTCCACTTCCTGCTCGAAGGAACCGAAGACGGCTTCCGTATGGCCCATGACGGGTTTCCCGTCCTTCGTGTCGGGGATGGTGACGGAGCAGTCGCCTAAGCAGCGGGCTATCTGCTCCTGGTCCAGTTCGCTGTAGATGTTGGAGCCGTTGTTGGGGGCATAGAAGTTTACTTTGCGTTTGGAGAATTTATACGGGTAGCACGTCCAGCGGGCGGGTGAGGTACCTTCTTTGTTGAGCACAGTGAGGCTTTCTACTTCTTCTAACATGTAGTCGTAGAAGTCGAACTTACTCCAGTCATAGACGATGCTGTCTATCTGGTATTTGCCGGTAGGGTTGAGGGTAACGGATATGGGCACCTGCTCGTATTCGTTGCCCACGTAGATGGTCCATTCCCACGGGCTGTCGTACAGGTTTTCGTAGAGGTGGAGCTTCAGACTGCGTCCGTCGCACTTCTCCATCCGGAAGTCTATGTAATCGCTCCGGCAGAAGATTTGATAATCCTTGCCACCGTTTTCGAGGGGGAGTGTCAGGCCGTTTCCCTCTTCGTCGCAGATGAACGGGTAGGTCTCGAAGCCGATGCTTCCGATGCTCCACACGTCCCAGTTGTCTGCTTCAAAGGAGATGGTGGCTTCGCTGGCTTCCTCGGTCAGGCTGATAGGAGCAGGGGTTTCCGTCAGGAACTCGTCGATGAACACGTCGCTGTTGCAGCTCATGTTCACGGTCAGGGTTAAGGCGGTTAACAGGCATTTCAGCAGGTTTGAAGTCCTCATAGGTATGATTCGTTGTTTAATGTAGACAAAGGTAGATTATTTTTTTTTATCGGCCAAAGCTTTTTCTCGAATTTGCTGTGTTGTTTCGCTTTTGACAAATCGGGCCTCTGCAGGAAACCGTCGCGCGCTGAGGTTCGCTCCCTGGGTGGCTTGGGGCATATTGCGCTGATAATCAACTTGTCATTTCGTATGTATGACGAGACGGCTGCTTATCGCTTGGCAGTAGACTGCTTATTGCTTAGGTCTTGGGTGGAAAGGGCTTGCCAGCAGAGCAGTGTCATTCTGCAGGGGCGGGCTGATGGCGCTTTGCCGATTATTCATTACTTTTGCACCATTTCCGGCTCTTGATTTCCTGCCGGAAGAAGCTTAATGCACGAAGAGCAATGAAACAGATGTTGAAAGAAAACCAAGGCATCCCGGCTTCCCTGCTGCTGACAATGGCTGTTGTCAGTGGTCTGACCGTGGCTAACCTTTATTACAACCAGCCCTTGCTGGAAGAGATGCGTGCCGACTTTGCCGCGGGCGAAGTAGAAGCCAACCTGATCACCGTCATTACGCAGGTGGGCTATGCCTGCGGCCTGTTGTTTATTGTACCCATGGCCGATATGTTTGCCCGGCGCAAGATTGTGGGAGTCAGCATGACGCTGGCAGCCGTTATGGCGGCACTTATCGCCGTGGCTCCTGCGCTTGGGGTGGTGCAGGTCGCGTCGCTGGTGCTGGGTGTCTGTTCGGTCATCCCGCAAGTCTTCATCCCCGTGGCCGGGCAATTCTCAAAGCCGGCAGACAAGTCGCGGAATATCGGCATCGTGCTTTCCGGTTTGCTGACCGGCATTTTGGGAGCCCGTGTGGTCAGCGGGTACGTGGGCGAGTGGATTGGCTGGCGGGGCATGTACGGGCTGGCGGCGGTGCTGATGGCCGTTTGTCTGGTGTTGTCGCTCCGTGTGCTTCCTCCTATGCCTGTCACTTTCCACGGTTCGTATGGCGGACTGATGAAGAGTGTCTGTAGGCTTTTCGTCACGCGTCCGCGGATGCGGCTTTATGCTGTGCGTGCGGCGTTTGCTTTCGGCAGCATGTTGTCCGTATGGTCTTGTCTGGCGTTTCATCTGGCAGGTGAGCCCTTTCATGCGGGCAGCGACAAGGTGGGGCTGCTGGGGCTTTGCGGTGTGATGGGGGCATTGGTGGCAAGCGGTACAGGCAAGTTCGTGCCTGTTCTGGGCATCTGTCGCATGTCGCTCTATGGCTCTGTGCTCCAGCTTCTCTCCTGGCTGGTTGCCTATGTGTGGGGCGATACCTATGTGGTGTTGGTGTTGGCTATCCTCTTGCTGGACATCGGCATGCAATTGTTGCAGTTGAGCAACCAGAGCGGTTGCCTGCAGGAAGTGCCGCATGCTTCCAGTCGTGCCAACACCATCTTTATGACGCTTTACTTCATTGGCGGCAGTGTGGGCACGTTCTGTTCAGGGCTTGGTTGGGAGCATTTCGGCTGGGCGGGCGTGTGTAGCGTGGGAGCGGGTTTCGCGCTGGTGTCGATGCTTGTTTCGTGTGCGGACAGGCAGTAGGGGCATGCTTCTCGGGCGTGTCTATACTTAAAGAGGCCGTGCCAGCAATGCTGACACAGCCTCTATCTCTCGCCTTACCTTGGCTTAGTCTTCTTCGTCTTGCTTTTCCTTCAGCGGGTTCCATCCCTGCGCTTTCAGTTCGAACTCTTGTCCGTCGCGCGTAATCAGGGCGCAGCCCAACTCCGGCTTGGTGATGTGTCCGATGAGCTTCACACCTTCCATGGCAGCCACTTTCTCGTGGTCGGCAATGGGCACGGTGAACAGCAGCTCATAGTCTTCGCCTCCATTCAGTGCACAGGTGGTCACGTTCATGTTCAGTTCTTCTGCCATTACAGCCGTCTGGTAGTCCAGCGGAATGTGTTCTTCGTAGACCCGGCAACCCACCTTGCTCTGCGTGCAGATGTGCAGGAGTTCGGAGGAAAGCCCGTCCGATATGTCCATCATGGCCGTGGGCTGTACGCCTGCTTGCCGCAGCCGTTCGATGATGTCGCGTCGTGCCTCCGGTTTCAGTTGCCTTTCCAGCAGGTATTCTTTGCCTGCAAAGTCGGGCTGGATGTCGCCGCCGCTGTCTTTCATAGCCAGTTTCTCACGCTCCAGCAGTTGCAGTCCCATGTAGGCAGCGCCTAAGTCGCCACTCACACAGATAAGGTCGGTTTCCTTTGCACCGTTGCGGTAGACGGCCTTGCCCCGTTCGACATCGCCGATACAAGTGATGCTGATGGTCAGTCCTGTATAAGACGAGGTAGTGTCGCCGCCCACGATGTCGACGCCATAGTCTTCACACGCCAGGCGGATGCCTGCATAGAGAGCTTCCATGTCTTCTACGCTGAACCGCTTGGATACCCCCAGCGACACGGTGATTTGCCGCGGAGTGCCGTTCATGGCGTAGATGTCGGAGAAGTTGACCACGGCCGACTTGTAGCCTAAGTGTTTCATCGGCACGTAGGTCAGGTCGAAGTGCACGCCTTCCATGAGCAGGTCGGTGGTGACCAGCACTTCGCGGTCGGCGGGATAGGACAGTACGGCAGCATCGTCGCCAATTCCATAGCGGGTCGAAGCGTTTTTCAGTTCAATGCCCTCGGTCAGGTGGCGGATGAGGCCGAACTCACCGAGGGTAGCTATTTCTGTTCGCATAAATGTCTTTCCGTATTGCTTTTAGATTATTTAGGCGCGGTTAATCAGTTCGCGCATAATTTCTGTCATCTTAGGCTGGGCTGCATCGGCAGCTTTCTGCACTTCTTCGTGCGATACCTCTACAATCTTGCCTTCCACGCCCAGGTCGGTGATGACCGAGATGCCGAACACCTTGATGCCACAGTGATTGGCCACAATGACTTCGGGCACCGTCGACATGCCTACGGCGTCTCCGCCCAGGATGTGATACATGCGGTATTCGGCCGGTGTCTCAAACGTGGGACCTTGTGTGCCGACATACACGCCGTGCTGCACCTTAATGCCTTTCTCTTGAGCGATGGCGTCGGCTTTGCGGATGAGCTCTTTGTCGTAAGCCTCGCTCATGTCCGGGAAGCGTGGCCCGTAGGGAATGTTCCTGCCGCGCAGCGGATGTTCGGGGAAGAAGTTGATGTGGTCTGTGATAATCATCAGGTCGCCGATTTCAAAGTCGGGATTCATGCCGCCGGCAGCATTGGACACGAACAACGTCTTGATGCCCAGTTCGCGCATCACACGTACGGGGAAAGTAACCTGCTGCATGCTGTATCCTTCGTAGAAGTGGAATCGTCCCTGCATGGCAAGGATATCCTTATTGCCCAGCTTGCCGAAAATCAGCTTGCCGCAATGTCCCTCTACTGTCGATACAGGGAAGTAAGGAATGTCCTCGTACTTGATTTCATACTTGTCGGTGATTTCTTCGGCCAGGCTGCCCAAGCCTGTGCCCAGAATGATGGCGGTCTCAGGTTGTGTATGCATCTTTCCCTTCAGGAAAGCTGCGGTCTCTTGAATTCTTTCTAACATAGTCTGTGATAGCTTGGTTAAATATGGATTGTTGGTTTTGTAATATGCTTATTTCTATGGGTATCATATAGATGAAGGGCTTTAGCTTGGCTGACAGCAGCGGGTGGCTGCGCAGTCGTGCCGCATCTTTCTCGGTCGTGATGATGAGCTTTCTCGGTCCTTCCAGTGTGGCAAAACGCTCTTCTATCTGCTGAAGGTCGCGTTTGCTGAAATCATGGTGGTCACCAAAGAAAAGCGGTACTACCCGGGCTGCTTTCTGTCTCAGTTCGTCCAGAAGCGGAAGGGGGGCAGCTATACCAGTCAGCAGCAGTATGTGTTCGTTTCCTTCCAGGTATCTGGCCGGTTGCTTGTTGGTGCTGGGAAATACCGGTTGCAGATTGCCGTAGCGAAAGCCGGAGAAGAACAGTTTCTGGTACGGATATAGTTGCAGTTTTTTGGTGATGATGTTGAAGTCGATGGGTTTGATGTCTGCAGGACATTTCGTAACGATGACGATTTGTGCCCGCTGCTTGTTTTCTGCCGGTTCGCGCAGGCGTCCAGCCGGTAGCAGGGCGTCGTCGCACAGCAGGCGGTGGTAGTCCGTCAGCAGGATGTTCAGCCCGGCCTTTACACGGCGGTGCTGGTAGGCATCGTCCAGCAGTACGACATCTATGGGGGGATTGTTCAGCCGGAGCAGTTGGTGTATGCCATCCCTCCGGTCTTCGTCCACTGCTACGCGTATACCGGGAAATTTGGCCTTCATCTGGCAAGGCTCGTCGCCTATCTGTCGGGCATTGCTTTGTCCGTCGGCCAGGATGTAGCCTTTGGTCTTGCGTTTGTAGCCGCGGCTTAGGGTAGCGACGTTCAGTTTCTGTCGGGTGAGCAGGCGTATCAGATATTCGGTATGCGGTGTCTTGCCTGTGCCTCCCGCCACCAGGTTGCCGATGCAGATGACGGGTATGTCAAAACTCTCCGACCGGAGCCATCCCCAGTCGAAGAGTTTGTTGCGTAAGCCTACCCCTATCCCGTAGAGCCACGAGAAGGGGTAGAGCCAATAGGATATCTTGATAGGCTGCTCTGTCATTCGCGTCAGTGAATGTTGGGTTCGAAATATATCAGTGCTTGCAGAGGATCGCCTTGGCTTATCTGGTCGACGGCTTCAATTTGGCGGTAAAGTCTGCCGGCTTCTCCCTGTAGCAGGCTGGTCTTTATGTAATGGCCGGCATTGAAATCCATCAGTTGTTCCCAGGCGCTTTTCTTTGCCGGATAACTTATCAAGGTATAGGCATCTACGCCTGCCTTCCCGACAGCTATCTCGATGGCGCGGTCCAAGCCTCCCAGTTCGTCTACCAGTCCCAGTTCTTTGGCGCGTGTCCCGGTCCATACCCGTCCTTGTGCTATCTGGTCCACCGCTTCCTTGGTCATGCCCCTGCCTTCTGCGCAGCGGGTCAGGAAGAGGTCATAGCCGCGGTTCACATAGGCTTGCATCAGTTCCTTTTCGCTTTCGTTCATGCTGCGGTTGGGCATTCCGAAGTCGCCGTAAGCGTTGGTCTTCACGACATCAAAGTTCACGCCTATTTTCTGTAATAGCTTGGAAGGGTTAGGCACCATGCCGAAGATGCCGATGGAGCCGGTCAGGGTGGTCGGTTCGGCCACGATGGTATCGGCGTTGCAGGCGATGTAGTATCCGCCTGATGCGGCATAATCGCCCATCGAGACAATGACGGGCTTTTCTTTTTTCAGCTCGCTGACTGCATGCCAGATCTGTTCCGACTCATAGGCGCTTCCCCCCGGTGAGTTTACGCGTAGTACCACGGCTTTGACGTCTTCATCTTCCTGCAGTTTGCGCAAGTCGCGGGTCACTTTCTCTCCGTCGATGCCTTCGCTTCCGGAGCCGGTCATGCCGTTGCCTATTTGTCCGCAGGCATAATATACGGCTACGATGTTGCCGCTCTTGTCTTTGGGGACATTCTTCTTGACATTACGCATGTCGTTCAGGTCCAGGGTGGGCAAATCATCGTCCTTCTCCAGTCCTGCCATCTGTTTCAGGTAGTCGGTGACATCCGTCTTGTAAATTAGCGTGTCGGCAAGGCCGGATGCTACGCATTCCTCGGCTGGTTGGAACAGCATCATGCGGTCGGCAGCCCGGTTCAGGTCGTCTGTTGATATTTGACGTGCAGATGATACCTCTGTGGTGAGGGTGCTCCACAGTGAAGTCAGGTAGTCAGTCACTTGCTCGCGGTTGGCATCGCTCATCTGGGTGCTGGTGTAGGGTTCTACGGCCGACTTGTAAGTGCCTACTTTGAACACCTGCATCTCTATGCCCACCTTGTCCAGCAGGTCTTTGAAGAATATGGGCGACGAGGCCAGGCCGCTCCAGTCCAGCATGCCTTGCGGGTTGAGCAGTATCTTGTCTGCTATGCTCGATATATAATATAGTCCTTGCGTATAGGTGTCTGCATAAGCCACGATGAATTTACCCGACGATTTGAAGTCGGCCAATGCATCGCGTATCTCCTTTAATGAGGCAAAGCCGTTGCTGGAGAGTGACGTTGCTTCGATGTAAATGCCCTTGATGTTTTCGTTTTCTTTGGCTTTGCGGATAGAAGCCAGTATGTCGTCCAGTCCATAAGATTGGCTGTCGTCGCCCATTAAAAAACTGAACGGGTCTTCTTGGCTCCGTTCGCTCAACGTGCCGTTCAGGTCGAGCTTAAAGATGGAGTTCTCTTTGACTTGCACTTCCGAGTCGGATGTGTACAGCATGCTGAATGTAATCAATATGCTGAGAAAAAACAGCACTACGCTCGACACGACAATGCCCACGATGGTGGCAAGCGTGAATTTCAGAAAATCTTTCATAACTTTTACGAGTTTTTTGTATGCCAGCTTTTTGAGCTAACAAAGATAAGTAATTCCATTGATATCTGCCCTATCTGTCGCTGTTTTTTTCGTTTTGTCACACCGAAGGGGCAATTTCTTCCTTTTTCTTTTGTCTGTTTCTGGCGTGGAAGGGCAGGCGGTAGATGTGGCTTGGGAGATGCTTGGGGAAGCAAACTGGGCGGTCGACTGATTGTTGGCAGGCAACCTCTTTCTTGGAGTTCCTTTCTCTTGGTATGTCTCCACAATGTATTGATTGATAGATGGTTATTTCTTATATATAATCAACACGCTCCTTATACCTTAGGACGCTGTTTCTAATACTTTTCGCGTGTCTTTCTTTGGGCTTGGAAGGCGGTTTGTTTTGCCATGGTCTGCGGGCGATAAGTGGGGGCTGGGTGCAACTTCGCAGCCGGAATCAGGCGGATAACTTGTGTGATGTCGGCTGCATCTGGTACATTGACTGCCTCTTTCTCCCTTATATATTATATAATAATGTGTCCATCTTACCCCCTTCCCGTTTCCCCGCCAGTTTCCTTGTTTTTGTAACTAACTTGTTATCAGTGTATTTATAAAATGTTTTTATAATTTTCGGAAAAAACCTTTGTGTATATTTGGTGATTATGGGAATAAGGTGTACTTTTGCACCCGCTTTCGGCAAGGGAGCGTCGCTGTTTGA
>DGYFI06202__coassemble_1337_pt1 | contig 11189 bp, 3 predicted proteins | sample DGYFI06202__metabat2_high_PE_032 | metagenome-assembled genome bin DGYFI06202 | reverse complement strand
AGCAACTGAAAGACGCCCCCTATTTCATCATTCCACCCGACGGGCAGGTTATGGCGGGAGAAATTGGCAAAATCTACGAAATAGAGTTCTTTCTGGTTAGTAAATTTACCCCAACCTAAACGATAATATATGTTTCGCATCAACCCTATAGGTATCTGGTGCTGATAATCAAGCTCTATACGTTCATAAGTACCTGAACTAGGCAAGACATCACCTATACCCCGCTCCCAATCGACCGATATCGTAGGATAGTTCGAATAGAGATTTACCTTGCGATCTCCGTCCATGTAATAATACTGACCGGGAGTCCACGTCAGAACGACACGGGGAGCAAAACTGTTATAAGCATGGCGGAAACGTTTTAAAACTGAAGGATCAAAAGCCGGAATCACTGGCGTATCATCGCTACCTTCATCGGGAATGTTTCCAATCGACTTGACAGCAGGTGTTTCCGGAAAGATAAATTCAAAATTAGAACGCTCAACTTCTGTACGCCGGTGGATAGACAGACCTACGTCTAAAGTCAATCCGTTCACAATCTCCCAGGTATGCCGCAAACGGAAATAGAGATCTTTAAAATAATCCAGATGAATTTTGTCAAAATTAAAAAGGCTGTCCGGCATGGCTTTCAGCTCGTCCAAAACATCACTGCTATAAATACGGTTGCCATTGCCGATATTGATATGGAAAGCAGCACGCTTCCGGGGCCAGTAACCGAAATCCGTATTAACAGACCAATAAAACTCCTTACGGGTGAAATTATAACCGATTTGAGGAACGATATGCAACAGACGATCGCCGGGAAACAGACGGTTATACTTGAACTGTTGGCGATAAGAAATGCCGTTGGAACCGCTGTAACTGATAAGAAGCGGATTGACAAGAGGAGAACAACGGATGCTTCCCAACTTGGCAAAATTAATGGTATAGTCATTAATCAGAGCATCGCCCACTTCTCCCCAGAACTGAAGGTGTTTGTTTTTAGATTTTCTTTTCTTGGACACGGAATCATTCAGGGAGAAAAAATCGGCATATAGCACTTTCTCATGAGGGGAAAGAGGAATCGGACGCAGCTTGTTAAAAGTAGCCGTATCACGCACATAAGCATTGGTATCGCAACGCAAGATATAAGAAGAAGTCAAATCATAACGGCTCTTGTCTTCGTTTTGTTCATCCTGAAGCGGGAATCGGGGTGTAATCTCCTTATAATCCAGCAAAGCTGTATAATCACCGTCTATCTTATTACCCAACAACCCGAAATAGCCGTCGACATTACAGCTTACCGGCAAAAACTCATCGGCCTCTCCCACCTCCCCCATCCGGAGCAGCACCGTGGCAGCGAACCATTCTGAACGGCCGGCAAAACGCATTTCGCGAATACTCCACACATTCTCCGTCACCACAAAATAGCCTCCCACCAATTGGAAACTCTTGCTACGGGGCATAAAACGTATCTTGTATTCGCGCTGATAGTCGGGTCCCCAAACCGAATCTACCCTGAATTTATAATACTTGTGGGCATTCGGAGACAATGGTGAAATCAGCTTATCACCCAACAGGGAAGAAGAATAGACATTGATATGAAAATATTCCGGCAAACGGTGATCCATCTGCCAGAACTCCGATGTAGTGCCTGCCACCGACCTGATACGGTGATCGTAATGGTCTGGTGAAGTATAATTCAAATCGCCATAAGCTTCCATCATATACTCACGGACCCCCTTGCGCAACCGGAAAATAGAAGGCCAGAAACGCAACAGAAAATTCTGCTTGCGGATATTAATACGCCCCTTCACATAAATCTCCGCTTTATAAGCCCCCACAGCTTCTTCATACATTGGCGCGAAAAAAATGACACGCGACATCAGAGAATCAGCCATACGAGTCTCCCAGTCAGATGACGATAAGGATACCCGTTTCTTAGCGCACATACCGACCGGCAACAGAAGAATGATTAATATGTAGACGAACCGTTTCAATCTTTCTTGTTTCACAGCAAAGTGATTTAAACTTTTCCCATGAGTAAACGCCCCTTATAGGAAACCGCTCATTTTATTAGTAATCAGATGATTAATTCCTATATACAACAAGCTTGCTTCTTATATCTTAGAAGTCCGCTTCTTATACCTTTGGAATTTGCCTCCAATATGGTTGCATCATCCATCCCTGCTATAAGCAGTTGGCAAGAATTGATTCATATCAGACACAGAGGCACGAAGACATCAACTGTTTTATACCTGTCAGCCTCAGCAGGAACCCTACTCCGCAACCTTCTCCAAAGAATAGTTCCCAGCCCGCGGTGTAGCGAATCCGGCGCTTTCTACTTTTCCTGCCGCTTCTGCCCGGACAGACACGGGAAAAGCTCTGTGCCTCCGTGCCTCAGCATTTGACATAAACCCAATTCCGACAAATACTTATCACAAAATTTTAAATCACTTCCACTAATCTCAAGGAACAAATATAGGCATTATCCTTGGAATGAAGCATGTTCTCCCTATACTTTTGAACCTATTAACAAAGAAAAAAACAAAATTCATTTTTTCCCCAAACAAAAGGCACAGTGCACAAGAAACCCCAAGTTTCTTGCCCCTGTGCCTCTACAGCATTGATTTCTATAGTCCTACAACAATTGCTCAACGGTGTAAGATAAGGGCAGAACGGGCACCGACCTGCACTTTGCCTCCCTGCATCGTTCCCAATCCCCGCGTCGGTTCAATCCGACCATCCCGGCACACTACTTGCCAGGAGCCTTCAGGCAGAGTAAGCGTCGTAGCCTCATCGCGCGCGTTTAATACGACCGTGATGTCCGACCATGTATCGCCACAAGGCTGCCCTTTCAAACAGAATGCCACGACATTATCCTCCGTACCGGGCAGGAATTCCAAATGTTCCCTAACCAGCTTGGCATCGCCCATACGGAAAGCAGGGTGCGCCTTGCGAAGCTCAATAAGGCCACATACATAATCGAATACATCACGGTTTTGCTTCTTCAAAGCCCAACGAATGGCATTGATTGAATCGGGACTGTTATAAGAATTATGCACACCTTGCTTGTCGCGCATCACTTCATCGCCTGCAAAAATAAAAGGAACGCCTTGCGAAGTGAGTACGGCAGTCTCTGCCAACTTATGCAAAGCCTTACGCACTTCCAACGAAACATCGGGCATGGTCGCTTTCAGACGGTCGGCAAGACACATATCATCGTGACAGCTCACATAGCTTATGAACTGGGCAGGTTGAAGCGCCCAGAACTTAGGCACCTGATGCTCTCCGTCATTCACTTGCGGGTGCTCCACGCCGCCGGCAATGCCAAAACGGATACCGGCCTCATGTCCTTTCAGACCAGCCAGAAAAGCTCCTTGCGCATCATTGCCGAAGGGACCACGCAAACTGTCGCGGAACTCATCGCTGAAGGCGGCAATCCGCTCCAGTTGGTCAATGTTGTTTTTCATTGCCAGCGAATCAGCCGGAAGCTGAGGGGCACCGGCTGCCCACCCTTCACCATATATATAAATGGTAGGATCTATCTCATCCAACGCCTGACGAATGGCACGCATGGTGCCGAGGTCGTGAATCCCCATCAGGTCGAACCGGAAACCGTCAATGTGATATTCCTCTACCCAATACTTGACACTCTCCACCATAAACTTACGCATCATGGCACGCTCAGAAGCAGTCTCATTGCCACATCCGGAAGCATTGGCGAACTTGTCTTCGGGAGTCTGGCGATAGAAATATCCGGGTACCGTGCGCTCGAAATTACTACCCTCAGTCACAGCCGTATGATTGTAGACCACGTCCATCACCACACGGATACCGGCCTTGTGCAAAGCCATGACCATCTGCTTGAACTCACGGATGCGAACCGCAGGGTCAAAAGGATTGGTAGAATACGACCCTTCAGGAACATTGTAGTTCTTCGGGTCATACCCCCAATTGTATTGAGGCTGGTCCAGCTTTGTTTCATCTACCGATGAAAAATCAAAAGAAGGAAGTATGTGTACGTGCGTCACGCCCAGTTCTTTCAAATGAGCTATGCCTGTGCGCTGCTGTTCCAGAACCGTTTTTGCGTTTTCCTCGGTCAGAGCCAGGAATTTGCCACGGTGTTCAATGCCCGAAAGAGAATCGATGGAGAAATCACGGTGATGCATTTCATAAAGGATTATATCGGCAAAACTCTTCAAGCTCGGACGTATATCCTGCTCCCAACCTTCCGGATCAGTGGCATTCAAATCGATGATGGCAGCCCGGTCGCCGTTCACGCCTACTGCCTTGGCCCACACACCCGGTGTATCTCCCAGCCAGTTGCCTGCCACTTTCACGTCGAACGTATAAAACTGTCCGTTTAAATCTCCTTCCACCATCGTATGCCACAAGCCGTCGTCGCCCGGTTTCAACGCCAATACCTGAGAAGGTTCTCCCCCTTCTCCGGCAGCATAGAGCTTTACATTCACTTCTTCGGCTGTAGGAGCCCAAAGCGCGAACCGGGTAGATTGAGGAGTATAAGTCATTTCCTCCCAATCTCCTTTTACCACAGGATAATCGTCATACGAATCATACTTGCCTTGCTGCATTTGCTGGCAACCTACCGCCGTCAAAACCGGCAGAATCAATAAGTGTTTCAACTTCATGGAGTAACTCTTTAGATGTAATAATAATAAAAAAACTGGATTTTCCGCAAAGATAATCCGTTTCCCCGTAAAATAACAGGCAGTAAAAAGAAAATAGAAATCATTTTAGCATTATCCCATTGATAATCAAGGAAGGTTACTCTGATTTTTTAAAATAGACAGAAGCAGTTTAAAGATTAAAATGCCTTTTTCGACCGACAGAATCCGGCAGCTAAAATAAGCTGGTACTCGACAAAAACGCTGCGCAACCTTATAATCCATTTATATTTTCATTTCAACGAAACCACTCTACAGATAGCTACAGGCCATATTTTAGGCTAAATTGATTTATATTTTCATTCTTTTGACAGGACCTTTCATCTTCTCTCGCTACATTTGCGCCACAAATGTTTACTAATACCAATATGACAATTACCTTTCGCATTCAGTATTACACCACGTGGGGCGAGAGCCTCCAAGTTCTTATCGGCAAAGAGACGGTTATTGGACTATCTACCGTCGACGGATATAACTGGCACGGACAGGGTTATTACACACCGGAAATCTCCGGCGCACCCATAACCTACCGCTATGAAGTCTGTCGCGAAGGACGGAGCATACGCCGCGAGTTCGGTGCTATTCCACACGTCTTTTGTCCGCCCACCGATGAAAACGCCCATTATCTTCTGCAAGACAACTGGCGAGACCTGCCGGCAGCATCCTATCGCTTCAGTTCGGCATTCTGTGGACATGAAGCCGTCTCCGGGACGACATGTCTACCTCACGCCGAAGGAAAGTCAAATGTCGTATTCCGAGTTTTATTTCCTTCAAGCAGCATCCAACACCGTATTCCAGCTCTCGCAGGCAATTGCCCAGCTTTAGGAAACTGGGGTAAGTCTGCTCCGTTACGTCTGCACGAAATACGCCCTCACGTCTGGCAAGTAGCCATCGACTCCGCTCTGCTTCCTCCCGACTTCGAATATAAATATGTCATCGTTAATCCCGAAAACGGAAGTATCACCGCGTGGGAAGCACACGACAATCACACTTCCCACATCCCTTCACTCGAACCAGGCGAAACGTATGTATGCCCCGAAGAGGAAATCTTCTTTCCTGACGAGAACTATAAAATCGCGGGATGTGCCATACCCGTTTTCTCCATCCGTTCGGAAAGCAGCTTCGGTGTGGGCGACTTCGGCGATCTGAAGACATTCATCGGATGGGCGGCAGATACTCACCAACGTGCCGTACAAGTACTCCCCATCAACGATACAACCATGACTGGCACCTGGACAGATTCCTACCCCTACAGCAGCATCTCCATCTATGCCTTTCATCCCATGTATGTTGACCTGAGACAATTACCTTCCTTACACGATACTGAAGCCGCTATCTCATTCGAACAGAAGCGCAAAGAACTGAACAGTCTGCCCCAGGTAGATTATGAAGAGGTAAACCATTGGAAACGGGCTTATCTAAAAGCGGTTTTCCAACAGGAGAAAGAAAATATCCTGGCTTTGGAAGACTACCAGAACTTCTATCGGGAAAATGCAGAGTGGCTGCAACCATATGCTGCCTTCTGCTATTTGCGCGATCGCTTCCATACGCCTGATTTCCATCAATGGCAAGACTACAGCTTTTACCGCAAGGAACTTGCAGAAGACCTCTGCTCGCCTGACAATGAAGCCTATCAGGAAACAACTTTCCACTGTTTCGTGCAATACTTGCTGCATATTCAGTTACTGGCCGCCTGCAATTACGGTAGAGAACGGGGCGTCATCGTAAAAGGAGATATTCCCATAGGTATCAGCCGCACCAGCGTAGAAGCCTGGGTAGAACCTTACTACTTCAACATGAACGGACAAGCCGGAGCCCCGCCCGATGCCTTTTCTACCAAAGGGCAAAACTGGGGTATGCCAACCTACAACTGGAAAGCCATGGAAAAAGACGGTTATCAATGGTGGCAACGTCGTTTCCGCAAAATGGCAGACTACTTCACCGCCTACCGCATAGACCATATTCTGGGCTTCTTCCGCATTTGGGAGATTCCCTTACATTCTGTACACGGTCTGTTGGGACAGTTCGTGCCTGCCCTACCGATGAGCGTAGACGAAATACAAAGCTACGGGCTACACTTCCAAAAGGATTTTATGACCCGACCATTCATCAACGACTTCATGCTCAACCAAATCTTCGGCTCCCATGCCCAAGAAGTGCGTGACACATTCGTAAGGCATTTGCACGATGACATCTACGACATGCGCCCTGAGTTCGACACACAGCGTAAGATTGAGGCTTACTTTGCCAACAAGGAAGACGCCGAAAGCAATAACCTGAAAGAAGGCCTTTACTCCCTTGTCAGCAATGTGCTGTTCGTGCCCGACCGCGACAATCCCGCCATGTATCACCCACGCATCGCTGTGCAGAATGATTTCATCTACCGTCAACTGAACCAACAAGAGAAAGATGCCTTCAATCGACTGTACAACGATTACTACTACCGACGGCACAACGACTTCTGGTATAACGAAGCGATGAAAAAACTACCCATACTGACGCAATCTACCCCGATGCTGGTATGCGGCGAAGACTTAGGCATGGTGCCCGACTGCGTACCTTGGGTAATGGAACAATTACAAATTCTGTCGCTTGAAATTCAACGCATGCCCAAACGGCCCGAAGACGAATTCGGACACGTAGGCTCCTACCCTTTCCGCTCCGTCTGCACCATCGGAACACACGACATGAGCACTTTCCGAGGCTGGTGGGAGGAAGACCGCAACGTATCGGCACGTTTTTTCTACCACGAATTGAAACATTGGGGAGAAATGCCCCAACATGCGCCGGGATGGTTGTGCGAGGATGTGGTACGGCGCCATCTCTACAGTCCTTCCATGTTGTGTATACTGACTTGGCAGGATTGGACTTCGATGGACGAAACGCTACGCAACCCGGACATTGCCGCCGAACGCATCAACATTCCTGCCAACCCGCACCATTATTGGCGCTGGCGCATGCACATCACTTTGGAAGACCTGATGAAACAAGATGAATTTAACCACAAAATCCGCCGGATGATTGACGAGTGTGGACGTTAATCGTTTTTTCCCGCCATCTTTCCCGCTTCTTCCCCGGAAAAGGTGATGTCGTCTGCATCGCCTTACCGGGGAAAACGTGACCTCCCTGCACAGAGCCGCGTGAAACCAGGCAGAAAGAGAGAAACCTTTATATCGCATCTACAAACCCTAAAAACATCATGAAAGAAATACCCAATCTAAGTTTTTCGAAGCTATGGAACATTAGTTTCGGATTTTTCGGCGTACAGATAGCCTACGCCTTGCAGAGTGCCAACATCAGCCGCATTTTCTCCACATTGGGAGCAGATCCGCACAGCCTGAGCTATTTCTGGATTCTGCCTCCCCTGGCAGGTATCATCGTGCAGCCGCTCATAGGCATGTTCAGCGACCGCACCTGGTGCCGATTCGGCCGACGCATCCCCTACCTGTTCGTAGGAGCCATCATTGCTGTACTTGTCATGTGCATGCTGCCTAATGCCGGCAGTTTTGGCATGAGCGTCTCCGCAGCCATGATATTCGGCCTCTTCTCGCTAATGCTGCTCGATACTTCCATCAACATCGCCATGCAACCCTTCAAAATGATGGTAGGTGACATGGTAAACGAAAAGCAAAAAGGGCTTGCCTATGCCATACAAAGCTTCCTGTGCAATGCCGGAAGCCTGGCTGGCTATCTTTTCCCGTTCATCTTCGCCGCCATCGGTATCAGCAACGTGGCTCCCAAAGGTGTCATACCCAATTCCGTCATTTATTCTTTCTACATCGGTGCAGCCATCCTTATCCTTTGTGTCATCTATACAACATTGAAAGTAAAGGAGTATCCCCCCGAATTATATGCCGAATACCACGGCATCAGCAAGAAAGAGAAAGAAGAAAAGGTGAATGTATTCAGACTGCTGCTCAAGGCTCCCAAAGCCTTCTGGACAGTGGGTCTGGTGCAGTTTTTTTGCTGGGCAGCTTTCATGTTCATGTGGACCTACACCAACGGAACCGTAGCAGCCAACGTATTCGATACCCCCGCTGTCGAAACGGTGAAAGACGGAGTGACAACGCTGGTACTCAACACGCAATCTCAACAATACCAGACTGCCGGAGACTGGGTAGGCATTCTTTTTGCCATACAGGCCATCGGCTCGGTTATCTGGGCCATCGTATTGCCTGTCTTCAAAAACCGTAAACTCGCCTATTCTCTCAGTTTGATTCTGGGTGGACTGGGATTTATCTCCACCTCCTTCATCCACGACCAATACCTGCTGTTCGTGTCGTTTCTGCTGATAGGTTGCGCATGGGCTGCTATGCTGGCATTGCCGTTCACTATCCTGACCAACTCGCTGAGCGGCGGGCACATGGGCACTTATTTAGGATTGTTCAACGGAACCATTTGTGTACCGCAGATTGTGGCAGCCGCTACGGGTGGACAGATTCTGCAAATATTCACTACTCCCGGCAGCGTGCCTCCCGAAGTAAACATGCTGGTACTGGCAGGCATACTGCTTATTGCGGGCGCTTGCTGCGTAGGTATAATCAAGGAAAAGGAATAAAGAGGCACTGTTGCATTCAAAGCAAAGTGCACACAAGCAGTTCTTTACAAGCGGATTAAACAGGTTAACAAGGAAGAATAATCTGTTTAATCCGCTTTATCCGTAGCAAAACATCTTAACATCGGATAACACCCAATGCCAGACCGGCCTTCCACGGGTCTTCAAAGAAAATGGCTAAGCGCTCAGAAGTAAATTTCCAAACGCTTAGAAACAAACTTCCAATAGCTAAGAAGCGAAAGTATAATATACACGAATCAATAGCTTATTTCACAGCGAAACAGGAAGAAGCAGCCATATTCCTAAACTTCTTCCGCAAAAAGAATCAGAGTTATTCCTTTTTTAATGGAAAATCCATCCTTGCTCTTTGTCTTTTATACGGCTTTAAGCTTCATTCCCCATAAGCATCTCCCTTTCTCCTTCGCCAGGAGAAAAAAACAAGAAAACATTTTTCCTTAGATTTTCATCACTTCTTGTTCGAACTTATCTCTATTTCCCAGTGCCTTGTTACGATATTTACTGCGATAATTGTAAACTGTCGTTATAGAATAACCCAAGAAATGAGCAATGCTGTTGGTATCTGTTACCCCCAGACGTATCAATGCAAAAATACGCAACTCAGTATTTAGCAATTCTCCCGGCTTCACCACAATCCGTCCGTCTTCTACCAACAGATTATTAAAGTCCTCAATGAAATGCGGGAAAAGATCCAAAAAAGAATGGTCAAAATCGCGATAAAACGCTTTCCGCTCATCACGCAAGAATTGGTCAGAACGGATGGCCGCGAACAATGCTTCGATTTGCGAAGCCATGGCCAGCTTCTCCAAAGAACGACGATATTGCTCCAACTTGTCCAAATACCCCACACAACGATCCAGGTACCGGGCAATATACACTTCTTTGATTTTACCCGTTTGCTCCAGGTTCTGATTGACCGCCTGTAGCTGCAAATTGGCTTCACTGAGATTGTGCCGCATGGCTGTCAACTTCTTCATCCAACTATACAAATAAAAGACAGCCGCTATTAACAACAATGACACTACGCTGATGCCAATCAACAACCCTGTCACCACAGCACGCTCATGAGCCTCTTTTTCTTTATAGGCCCGGTCAATGATAGGATAAACTTCGGTAACCTCCAAGGACCTCAGACGTGCATGACAATCCACAGCATCTTCCATCGAACAATTCAGGTAATTGTAAGCCCGGTCTATATCGCCCTGTTCATACAAAAGTCGAGCCAATTTATGCAACGAAGCATATTCACGCACCACGCGTTTCATGTCCCATAAAGCCGTACGTGCCAGGTATTCAATCTGTTTCTCCACATCTCCCTTAGCCAGATAAGCTTCGTACATGGTATAATTAAGGTAAGACAACGTTTCCATATCATCTGTTCCAGCAGGAAGATATTTCTCTAAAATGGCAACAGCTTCTTCGGCACGCCCATTCAAGGCAGCCCGTTCAGCCCGCGCAATATCAGCAGTGATAGGTATGTCCACCAACAAGATAGAATCTCTGTATTGGTCCGTTTTCTCCAAATATTTCTGTTTAACTCTCTGTTCTATGGTATAATCTGCCAGCCAGCCATAGCAAGAGCGACATGCCCGGTAATATTTCGCCCGCATTTCCGGGTTCAATTTATCCGGCTGTATCTTTTCCAACACATGCAAGGCATCGGCATACATGCCCATTACTCCCATCACAGCAGCCTGGTCGATAAGCACTTCTTCTTCTCCGTTTTCATATCCCTCCAATGGCAGCAACTCCGACTGCCGGTTCAGATAATACACGGCCGAATCAGCCTGATAGTGCAGATATTCTTCAAACAACTTTCCATAACATTCATATTGCTCAATCTCCCCGGACATATACATCAACTGATGTTTCAAGGCTTGTATCTTTTCTTCCTTTTGGGTATGATATTGCTTCTTATGCTCAACGGCATCATCCAACTCTTCCAATAT
>DGYFI06202__coassemble_1298_pt1 | contig 11458 bp, 10 predicted proteins | sample DGYFI06202__metabat2_high_PE_032 | metagenome-assembled genome bin DGYFI06202 | reverse complement strand
CCACATTTTTGCTTGCGTTGACAATCTCATAGAGGTTGAACCTCGCACGTCTGACTCTTTCCTGCCCCGCACACCCAACCCTTTTCTACCTCGCACACTCGGCAACCTCGGAGAGGTTGAACTATGGGTAACCGCCGGTGGCTCCCCGCAGGGGAACACCTGCGGATCTATCCTCTTTCTCTCACATCGACCTCGAAGGGGTCGAACCACACATGTCCGGCCACATCCTTCTGACTGACAACTCATTCCCGATTCATCAACTTATTCTACCTATGTAACCTGTCCTCTATCTACAATTGCTCAAGCTCGTTCGTAAGAATGGGTGGATAAACGGTTCTTTTGGGCAGAACAAGCGTGGTTCGACCCCTTCGAGGTCGATGGAAGGGGGGAGGATGAGATAGATCCGCAGGTGTTCCCCTGCGGGGATCCACCAGCGGTTAAGCAAAGTTCAACCTCTCCGAGGTTGCCGAGTGCATGCAGGGCAGGCAATGTGGAAATGCACAATTCTAACCCGCGCAAAGTATAATTCTCCTTCTCCCAGCTAAATTTTGCTCAGCCAGATTTTGCAAGGCACCTCCTCTCCAACCCTGTACCACTATGGCCTACGCGATGCCGCACCGGCAGTCGGCATGGCTTACGGAAGTTAAAAAGGTTAATTCATGTTTATTTCCGTTCACACATGTGGAAACAGTTTTTTGGTAAATTGTCCCGTAACTTCCATCTTTGCGCCGATATTTTCAATGAATATCGCAATGCACGTACAGCAACAGGTGGCAGGCTACGAGTGGCTGCGAGAGGGCGGTTTCCAAACTGCCCTGTCAGTGCCCGCCCCCTGCAGGCAAAGGAGAGATTGCCGATATTCGCATTTTTATAAACTTCAAACGAACGTAAAAAAGACATGGAAAACATTTCCATCAGCCTGTTTAAAGGCTATCGGGACACTTGTCCGACTGAAACTGAGTTGTCAGCCATAGCTGTCATGATCCGCCAAGATGCCGCCACAGCCCGGCACACCGAAAAATACCGCTACTACCGGCAGCAGCAACAGAATAAAGCAGCCCAAGCCGAAAAATCCAACTGCCCCTGCTTTGCCGTAGCCGTCCGTTTCAAAGACGGGAAGAACAAAGAACATATCGACGGATACACGGGTCTGTGCCTGGCCGATTTCGACCACATCGATGCCGGAGAAATGCCGCGTTGCCTGCAACTGATTTGCCAGGACCCACACACCCTGATGGCTTATACCACCATCAGCGGAACAGGCATCCGGGTCATCAGCCGCTACACCATCCTTAATCCGGATTGCCGCTATTCCCACGTACGGCTATACACCGAAGCTTTTACGCAAATGAACCGCTATTATGCCGACCTGACCGGCCTGTCCTACGACGAGAAATGCAAGAACATGACCCGGTTAAGTGGCCTGGCACATGACCCGGACGTATGGTTCTGCCCGGATGCCGTCCCTTTTGAGGTAACCGGAAAGGCAATTTCCGCAACCCCTGCCAGACAGTCTAAAAACATACGGAGACTGCAACAAGCCGTAAAAGAGATTGAACAACGGTTGGCCCATGAAGGCATTGAATATGCCGAACATCACCACAACGAATATATCATGCGCACCGGATACCTGCTCAACGCCTACGGTATCTCACAGCAGGTTGCCACCGAATGGGGCTTGCAACGGTTTGCCGACTACGAAGGAGACGTGGCTGGAATCTTCCGCTCCTGCTACCAGCAGACAGACGAACACGGGACCCTGATGCTGAAAAGCCGGAAAGCACAAAACAGCATGGAGACAGTGGCCGAAATCGAAGATTTCCTCACCGGGCTGGGGCATTTCCGCAAGAACATCATCACAGGCAAATATGAAATGGCAGCCAAAGATGAGGAAAGCTTCCAGGAACTGACCGACAGGCACGTCAACAGCCTGTGGCGGAAAATGTGCAAGGAACGGAAAAAGGTGAAAGTGACCGAAATACGCAACGTCATCGAGTCGGATTTCACCCGGACATTCAACCCTTTCCAAGAATATCTGGACAACCTGCCCGCCTGGGATGGCGTCACCGACCACATCGGACAGTTGGCGGCACAGGTACACATAAAAACGGGAGCGGAACTGTTTCCTACATTTTTCAAGAAATGGTTAGTGGCCATGATAGCCTCGCTATTGGACGAACAGGTGGTAAACCACGAGATTCTGGTATTTATCGGACGGCAGGGCATCTACAAAAGCACCTGGCTGAACAACCTGCTTCCGCCTGAGCTGCGGCGCTATTTTTACCTGAAAAGCAACAGCCGGAACATCAGCAAAGACGACATGTTAACCCTATCCGAATTCGCAGTAATCTGCCTGGAAGAACTGGATGAGATGAACGACCGTGAACTGAACCAGCTGAAAGCCCTTACTACAACATTCAACATCAACGAGCGGGCTGCCTACGCCCACTACAAAGAAAACCGGCCACACATTGCCAGCCTCTGCGGAACGGGCAACAACCTGCACTTCCTGACCGACCTGACCGGCAACCGGCGATGGATGCCTTTCGAGGTAGACAGCATTGATAATCCCTACGAACATCCGCTGAACTACCGTGACATTTATGCACAGGCACGCGACCTGGCCAACGGAGGATTCCGCTACTGGTTAGAACAAGAGGAAATCATACTGTTGAACGAACATAACCGCTATTTCGAAGTGCCGTGCCTGGAACAGGACCTTATCCTGACTTATTATCAGGTTCCCCGACCGGGAGAACCGGGCGTTTTCCTTACCAACGCACAAATTCTGCAACGGCTCAACACCGGGATACACCAGAAACTCAGTCCTGTGAAGATAGGACTGGTCATGAAACAGATCGGATTTCCTTCGGCCAGGGTCGGAGGAAAACGCGGCTACCGCGTCATCGAGCTGACCGGCGAAGAGATTGAACAACGCAAGAGGAGCATGGCTGTGTTCATGACCGAACCGGAAACGCAAACCGGAAAAACAGACCGCGAAGGCTTCTTGCCGCTGTATTCCTGACAACAGGTCTCAAGCCAGCCATTCCCAAATGCCATTTGAGCGAGCTAAAGTGCCATTTTAGCAAGCTCAAATGGCATTTGAGCCAATCAGGGTTCGCCTATGGCCTCCACTATCATCTGCACCTGCACCGGCATGTACATCCGGCTGCGGGATTGGGGTGCAGCAGCCTCTAAGCGTTCGCGTAAGCGGGGATAAAGGTCAATCCACTGCTGGAGCTTCCGGTAAGCCGTTTGCGAATTGAGATGAGGGAAATAGCATACCGCCAGTTCTGTGCGCCCATAGGCACGGATAGGGAAAACATCCTTGTCCATAAAGATTTCTTTTGCCGTTCTTGATTTTTCCATTTTTCCTTGTTGGTTATGTTCACTGTTGTACATGTAAGTAAATGTCAAAATTAGGTGATACTAAACACAGAGGCACGGAGTCACAGAGTTTTTGTTTTCTTGTCCACGGTTCATAGAGTTAATTCCCCTTCTCCCGGTTGTGGCGAAGCCGCAGACTCTATGGTCTCCCCCAGGCTGTCCGAAAACCTATCAGTTGCTATCATGCTGTCATGGCGAGCGAAGTCGAGCCATCTCACCAAATCTACAGGAACGTGTCTTGAGATCCCTCGACTGCGCTCCCTTAGACAGAATGACAGTGTCGGAAGAGTTCTCGGACAATCTCCCCGTCATTATTCCGGCAGACAATTACGAAACTTTGCGTCTTTGTGTCCCAGCGTTTGACATAATACTTATTTTGCCATAAAGATACAAATAAACAGCCGAAATACCTATGAAAAGACCGGATTTAATCAACATCAATCAACATCTATCTACAACAACTTCCGACAACCGGCAAACCCTCTTGCCCCACATCATACCTTTGCAACGTAATCATTAACCATCAACCATTAACCATTAACCATTAACCATTCATGATCACCTATCGCAAAATGCAAATCAAAGGGGAGGAGACTTCCATCAGCGGGCTGTGGTATGCACGTCCCGTCATCAGCGACACGCTGGACACGGCCGCACTTGCCAAACACATGTCGAAGCACAACACCCCGTTCTCGCCGGGCGTCATCAAGGGCGTGCTCACAGACATGATCGCCTGCATCAAGGAACTTATCTTAGACGGCAAGAACGTCAAGTTGGACGACCTCGCCATCTTCTCCGTGGGCATCGTCAGCGACCACGGCGCCGAGAGCGCCGAAGCTTTCAAGGTGTCGGAACACGTCAAGGGGCTGAAGCTGCGTGCCCGTGCCACGGGAGAACTGAGCAACGCGCAGATCAACCTGGAAGGTCAGCTGAGGGAGGCAACGCCCTACAGCGTGGGCGGCAGCGGCGGCTCTACCCCCGGCGGCTCCGAAGAGGAGGAAGACGGAGGCGGTGGAGCACTGGGATAACCAGTCCCTCTATCGAACACAGAGGCACAGAGACACGGAGGAAAATCTTCTCTCCGTGGACTCTGTCCTCTCAAAAAAAAATTAAGCTCTGTGACTCCGTGTCTCTGTGTTTGATATAAGTAGTTGTTGATATTTAGTTTATATGATGTGTATCTGTCTTGTTGAGCGGAGCGCAGCGAAGTCGAAACATCTCCCGAAAGACACGATTCCCTTGGATAGTGCATGTCATGAGATTCTTCGACTACGCCCTACGGGCTTCGCTCAGAATGACAGACACCTCATTCTCCATGATAGTATAAACTAATTCTGATTGATTACTTAAATTGAATTTATTGATTACTTATCTACCTATTTTTATGCAACAGAAAAACAGTACACCGAAAAACGTGTGGGGCATCGTCCTCAAAGTCATCATCGCCGTAGCTTCCGCCGTGGCAGGGGCATTCGGCATCAGCGCCTGCGGAAATTAAAAACCGGAGAAGCATGAGGCGCATCACCCTGATAATCATCCACTGCTCCGCCACCCCCGAGGGGCGGAGCCTGGATTTTGAGACCTGCCGAAACGACCACATCCGGCACCGCGGATTCCGGGACATCGGATACCACTTCTATATCACGCGGGACGGGACCATACATCCGGGACGCCCGCTGGAACAGGTGGGGGCGCACTGCCGCAACCACAACCGGCACTCCATAGGCATCTGCTACGAAGGCGGACTGTCCGGAAACGGAAAACCCGCCGACACGCGGACCCTCCCACAGAAAGGGGCGATGCTTGCCCTGCTGCGCGAACTGAAGCGGATCTTCCCCCATGCCCTCATCGTGGGACACCGGGACCTGAACCCGCAGAAAGACTGCCCCTGCTTCGATGCAGTAAGGGAATACAAACATGTGACCGGATGAAGAATGGGCTACAAGGGATGGGTGACAAAGCGTAAGCATTAAAAAACGAATATCTTATCAGCAGTCAATGACTTGCAGCCGCGACATCACCCATCGCTTGTAGCCAAACCTTCCAATCGGGACAACAGTTTGCTGCTCAACGCCTGTTTTTCTACCCAATGGGACAAAGCCTGCAGACTGTGTGTATCCGTACCCATCACCTCATAACAGCCTTTCTCCAACAGGAAGACAGCTTTTGCCTGTGCCTCCTTCCCGTATGCCCCAAGCAACGAAAACAGGTTCAATTGAAAACGGATACCCTGCCTTTTCAGGCGCAGATAGCCGGTACGATTCATATACAGATAACGCTCCGGATGAGCCAGCAACGGATAATATCCCTTCGCCAGGACTTGCTTCAACAAGTTATCCATCCCCACAGGAGGATTAAAGTACGATGTTTCCACCAGCAACATATCCTGCGCCCGCCCTATGGGCAATACCTCTCCAACCTCCAAACGTTCTTCAAACAGCCGGTCCAGCATGTGTTCCGCAGCCAGTCGCAAGGCAACAGGGCCATGGTAAGCCTGCTGCAGTACAATCATACGTTCACGAAGTTTCTCAAGGGTATTAGGGATGTCTTCCATGATGTGGGGAGTAAGCCACACGGCAGTGACCCCCAGCCGCTCGTAGCATGCCAATATCTCCAACGCTTCATCCAAGGTCTGCACGCCATCGTCCACACCGGGCAGAAGATGGCTGTGCCAATCGGTCAAACCGCGGCACAGCCCACATCCATCTAAAGAGTGATATTGTCGGAAAAGCCACATAATAAATATAGGAACGCGGAGGCACGACAGGCTCTAAGCATAGTTGCCGTTTCCATAGCCGTAGTGATAGCCATACCGATAACCGTATTTATGATACCCGTAGCGGCCATAAGCGGTTTCGGTACCATTCAGCACCAAGGCAAGGTTCGCATATTTATCCTCAGCATACAGTTTATCTAATTCCGGAAGCATACTGCGTTCCAGCAAACCCGCACGAACCACGAACAAGGTCATGTCGGCCAGTTTGCCGATAATGGAAGCATCGGCTACAATCTCTATCGGCGGACAGTCGATGAAGATATAATCGTACTGCTTGCGCAGTGAAGCCAGCAAATTTTTCAGGCGGTCGGAGAATAGGAGTTCCGTGGGGTTTGGAGGAAGAGTACCCACCGGCAACACGGATAAGCCGGGATAAGAAGGCAAAGTAACCACCAGTTTTTCTAAGTTCACCGGCTGACCGGCCAGATAATTAGACAAGCCCTCTTTCGGTGAGTTGACGTATTCGCTCAAGGAGGCACGCCGCAGGTCTAAGTCCAGCACCATCACCTTTTTCCCTTTGATGGCCAAACAGGCAGCCAGATTGATAGTAAGAAAAGTCTTTCCACTGCCGGGATTGAAAGATGTAACCATGATATTCTTGGCTCCTCCCTCTGTGCCTGCCACAAACTCCAGATTGGTACGTACCACACGGAAAGCCTCGTTTATCATGTTACGGCTTTTCTCCTTCACCAGGATCTGACGGGTCTCCTTCCTTTCCGGCTGGTGTCCGAGCGTCTTTCGCAAACGTCCAAAGAAGGAAAGCTTACGTCCTTCCAACGGAATTTCGCCCACAAAAGGTACGTTCAGGTTCTCCAAATCCTTACGGCCACGCACACGGGTGTTCAGGTTTTCTTTCAGGAAAATGACAGCCACAGGGATAAAAAGCCCCAACGCAAGGGCCACCAGAAAGATATTCTTCTTTACCGGCGCCGTGGGCAGGAAACTTCCTCCGGGAGGAGTGATAATCCGTGTGTTATAAGCGGTAAAAGCCTGGGAGAGTTCATTTTCCTCGCGTTTCTGCAATAAAAACAGATACAGCGCCTCTTTCACTTTCTGCTGACGTTCCACCGACAACAGGTATTTGCCCTGCGAAGGATTCTCGGCCAGTCTTGCCGTAGTACGTTCTTCACTTTGCCGCAAACTGCGCAGCCGGGTATTTAGAGTGACCATCAAATTGTCGATAGACGTGATGATGGCTCCCCGCATGGCTTTCAGCGACTGGTCCATATCCATGACCAAGGGATTCTCTTCACTGCTGTTGGCCACTAAGTTATTTCTCTGTAGCAGCATGGTGTTGTATTCGGCAATCTGACTTTCCACATTGCCGCTTTCTATGCCCGTATTGGCAGGCAGAAGCTGGTTGCGGCCGGAAGCGCCTGTCAGATAATTACGGACGTAACGAGCCATCGACAACTGGGTGTTCAGAGCCAGAATCTGCGCGTTTGTCTCGCTGTTCTGAGCCATATAGAGACTGGCTGCAGCCTGCACATCAGGCAACAGGTGTTCGCTCTTGTAGGAAGAAATGTCTTCATCCACATTGCCCAGTTCACCTTCAATGACCCCCAAACGCTCGTTGATAAACATGGAGGTGCTGACTGCAATCTGATTTTTGTCTTTTACCCAATTTTCATTATAGACAGAGATAAGGGTATTCAGCACATCTTCGGCCCGCTGGATGCACACATCCTGAAAAGAAAGATTGATAACGGTAGACTTCTCGTCGCTCAGAGCCACAGACAAACGTCCGATATACGCTTCCGTAACCGCATGTAAGGCTGTGCGGCTGACATAAAGAGGAGTCTGAAAACCAACCTGGTAGTAAGGAGATGGCTCTATCACGACTCGTCCGGCAGGGGTCTGGACCGTATCGCGAAGAGCTGCTTCGATCGGTGCTTGCGCAGCAAACTTATTGCCGTTACGGACGAAATCGGCCAGGATAAACCGCTCATCGGCCGAAGACTGTAGTGTGAGCGAAGCGGTTTCATTGTCCTGAAGGTCGCAAAACACAAGTTTCACCGGAAGGTCCTGCCCGTAGAGTACTTTCTTATAGAAGGTGCCATCGGTTTTGTAGGATACTTCCAGATGCAGGCGCTTGACCACGTCGAGCATGACGGCAGGCGACTGCAGGGAGAGCAGTTCGTTATTGACATTGGTACTGGCCTGAAACAATCCCATGTCGGCAAAGGTAGAGCCGACATCGCTGCTCAAAGACTGCCCCTTACTGTCTTCTTTAATAAGCAGGGAAGCCGAACGGGTATATACGGGTGGGGTACGCAGCAGATAAACGACAGCCAAGCCCAAAGTGACCACTAAAGAAATCAAGAACCAATGCCACTTGCCAATGCAAAGTGCCAGCAGGTCCTGGATACGCATGAAATCGTCGGTTGTTTTTTGAGGTGTAGACATGTTTATAAGTAAGTAATCAATCAGAATTAGTTTATATCAAACACAGAGACACTAAGTTCTGTAACTGTCTGTCGGAAAAAATGACGGGAGGGAATAGAGTCCGCGGCTTCGCCACAACCGAGAGAAGGGAAATTAACTCTGTGAGCTATGGATAAGAAAACAAAAACTCTGTGTCTCCGTTCCTCTGTGTTTTATAATAGTCAGTTGAAAATCAATATTCCTATCGAAGTCAGCAAAGAAGCCAGCGAAATCCAGAACGAAGTAGAGCGTACATTGTTGCCGTTTACCGTAGACTGACGGGCTTTTACCTTGTTGGGCTCCACATAAACCACGTCATTTTGCTGCAGGTAATAGGCAGGAGAAGTATAGACATGCTGACCGGAAGTCAGATCAATGCCATAGACCCGCTGCACATCACCCTCCTGGCGCATGACCATCACCTTCCGTCGGTTGCCATAAATGGTCAGATCGCCTGCCTGGCTGATGGCATCCAAAACTGTAATACGATCCCGGTCGATATTGAAACGGCCAGGATTGTTGACCTCGCCTAAAACTGCAATGCAAAGGTTCATAAACTCTACGGTCACAATCGGATCTTTAACCAAATTCTTGGATACCAATTCATTCTTGACAGCCGCAGCTATTTCCTCGCGCTTTAACCCGGCCACATGAAGCTTGCCCAACACGGGAAAATCAATGTTTCCTTCCGCATCTACCGTATAACCGGACACCCCCTGGCTGGTGCCCGATATGCCATTTTGCACCGAAGTGCCCAACTGCCGGGAAACATAAGGCAAATTGAACAGATTGCTCAGCTGAGGGTCGCGGCTATTTACAATGATAGAAATTTTATCTTGCGGGCGGATAGTGATTTCTACCGGTGCAGCCATCGGAATCTCCGTTTCGCCAGGACGCATATCCTGAAAGTAAACTACCTGCTCGGACGTACCGCAAGAACCTAATCCCATCAGGGTACACAGTAATAGGATTAATAAAAAAGAATGTTTCATAAGTAATCTGTTGGATTTAGTTTATACTTTATGTACGCGGAGCGCACAATGGTCAATGGTTAATGATAAATGGTTAATAGGTTGTACATGAACCATTTTGTCACGTATTAACCATTTATCATTAACCATTGCGGGCAAATCCCGCTAAATTATCATTTAATTCTTGCAACTTACCTATCATTAAAGTTTGCACATTTACTTAACTCTTAAAGAGCCCAATTTAAACGCTCTTAATCCACAAACTCAATATATTCCGGCTTCACCTCTACCCCCACCGACAACAGTCCGGGCAGTTCAACCAGCAGACGTTTTACTTTAGAACCACGTATTGTCAGCAACTTGCCTTCGCACAGATGCAAAGAACCTCCGATAATGCGAATTTTACGCCCGCAAGACAAAGCTGTCAGTTCGGAAGGCAAATAGAAACGGGGAGAATCGGTAGCATGAACTACCTGCATAAAGCGTTCCATATCTTGAGCGCGCACCACCATCGGCTGGCGATAGGTTTTGCGCAAGAAACGGTACTGAAGAGTGGGAATCTGTTCAACCAGTGGATCGAGAATGGACCGGCAAGAATATACAAAAAGCAAATCGTGCATAAACGGCACCTGTCGGCGTTCACGCTTACCCTGATGGCAAAACAATTTCCAAATCATCGGAGTAAAATAACGGAAATTAAGTTTATCCAGCAACAGATAAGCCGGTAACTTGGCGTTGGGGCGGGTCAAATCGCGCATGACAAACCATTGTTCATGCTCCTGCCCGCCTACCACCTCCCCACTCACAGGTGTTCTGCCTATAGGTTTCCCTTCCATCATATCCGTTTGCTTAAAGACAAGACTTCCAATCCTGCATGTCTGTCTTATAAATTGATATACACGCAGTTACAAGCTTCCCTTCAAAAAGTTCGGAACTAAAATCTACAACCTGACCCACTTTCATAAGAGGCAGAAGTTTGTTTATTTTATTTGCCCGATAAAAAAGCCATTTCCAGACTTTTATCGTACATCTCTTCGTAAGAGATGTACAACTTCATGTAATCATCTGAAATACAATAGAAAAGAGAAATATGAGAGAAAGTTTTGCTAAACATGATAAGCAAAAGAATAAGTGAAAATTTGATTTTATATGCTCTATAGTTGGCTGTAATCAAATTTTTGTCTACTTTTGCCTCAAAATACATCTCTTACGAAGAGATGTAACACTACAACACCATTATAAGTCTATTAATCAGCCATATCGGCAGTATAGTTAGCAACAGACTATATAAGCAATCCATTAGATTTAGTATATCAAACGCAGAGACACAGAGTCACAAAGTTTCGTAACTGTCTGTCGGAAAAATGACGGGAGGAGACCACGGCGTCCGCAGCCTCGCCGCATACGAGAGAGGGAATAAGCTTGTGACTCCGTGAAGAGTGCTCAAGCTCATCCGGAAGAATGGGATGGAGATGGATGAACGGTTCTTTTTGGTAGAATAAACGTGGTTCGACCCCTTTGAGGTCGATGGAAGGGAGGAGGATGAGAAAATCCGCAGGTGTTCCCCTTCGGGGAGCCACCGGCGGTTAAGCATAGTTCAACCTCTTTGAGGTTGCTTCGCACGTCTCCTCTTTCTGACTCGTACGTCTGGCTCTTTCTGGTTTTTGTACGTCTGCCTCTTTCCGGCTCGTAAGTCTGCCTCTTTCCGGCTCGTAAGTCTGCCTCTTTCCAGCTCGTAAGTCTGCCTCTTCCTGGCTCGTAAGTCTGCCTCTTTCTGGCTCGTAAGTCTGCCCCTTCCTGGCTCGTACGTCTGCCCCTTCCTGGCTCGTAAGTCTGCCTCTTTCTGGCTCGTAAGTCTGCCTCTTTCCGGCTCGTAAGTCTGCCTCTTTCCGGCTCGTAA
>DGYFI06202__coassemble_1041_pt1 | contig 13615 bp, 13 predicted proteins | sample DGYFI06202__metabat2_high_PE_032 | metagenome-assembled genome bin DGYFI06202 | reverse complement strand
TCTTTTAAATCAGTTTCCTACGAGCTTTCTAATATCTCTTCCCTCAAATCTTGCCTTGCTTATTATAATGCCTTTTGTCCTTGGATATGCTTTCTGATGAGGGAATTCGCAAAGACTGCAAATCTCGGTTCTTATTTAGACAATATCTATATAAGCAAATATTTTTATTTGTCTTTTTTGCCAAAGAGCGAGAAGTGAACATAGCGTTTCGGATGCAATCGCAGGTCTTCCAACAAGCTTGCTGCATTGGCCGTGGTAGCACTTAAGTTATTATAAAGAGTCGGATCGTTTAGAAGCAAGCCTACAGTATTGTCTTTGCGCCCCAGTTTATCTGTTATCATTTTTACATTAGCTAACGTGGAGTCTACCTTTTGCATGGCTGCGGCATAGTCTATCTGTTTCATGTTGTCTGAAATGGCAACAAAGTTGTCGCCGATGGCGTTGAGTTTGCCTGTCAGCTGAGGAATGTCGTTGTTCATCAGTGCCTGCAATTGTCTGCTCGTGGTCGAGAGATTGGCAGTTAGGTTTTCCACATTGTGCAAGGTAGCAGGAATAGCAGGGTTGGCCAACAGGGTGTTGAGTGAGCCCAAGATAGAATCCAGTTTGGGCAACATTTTTTCCAACTGAGGCACCATCTCGCCTACCTGTCCCATCATGCCGTTGTTCAGATTGCCGGGAATGGTATCTCCTATGGCATGTTTTTCGCGGGGATTGTTAGCTAATAATAAGTTCATGCGCACTCCTCCCAGCATTTCAGTGGCCAGTTCTGCACTGCTTCCTTTCGGAATCCTCAGATCCGGTTCCACATCAATCTCTGCCACTACGTTGCCCGGATGTTCGTAGTCGTAATACAATTCACGTACAATGCCTACACGGAATCCGTCGGCAAAGACCGGACTTGATTTGGTAAGACCGTTTACGTTTTGGAACTTGACGTAGAAATAGCTTGTAGGCTTGAATAAATGTATGCCTTTCAGGTAGTTGATGCCATAGACAAGTACGCACAAGGCGATGATGCCTGCTATTCCTATTCTGACTTCTTTGGTGAAATACTTTTTAATGTTCATGTTATATGTCTCTTTTTAATGTTTCAATTGGATGAATTATTTTTTTTGAAATCCCGGATAGCCTGGTTGACATCCGTTTTCTGGCCATTTCTGAAGGCGATGATGAATGCATCTTTGAACTTTCCTATGACGTCTCTCCGGAGTCGGACGATGGCGTTATAGTCTTCTGAAGCTCCATAAGTATATTTGTATAATCCGCCTTCTTGATAATGTTCCACGCCTTTTAAGCCTTTCAGGCGATAGTCATTGCTTTTCAGCAGTTCGGCTGAAGTACATATCTGGATTTTGAAGACGGGGCGCCCGTTGACTGTTTTTTTGCCCTCTTCCTTGGGTTGGGCAGAAGCCGGTACAGCATTGGGGGCTTTTTGTGGGGAGAAGGAAGACCGGTTTCCGCTATTTGCATCTCCTCGTCTGGCTTTTTGTTCTTGTTTATAAGTGCAGAAAGCCTGATAAATGCCCAAGGCCAAGGTGTTGATGCCGTCTTGTGAGTTCAGATACCGTTCTTCTTCTGGCGTTGAAATGAATCCCAATTCGATTAGGATACTTGGCATGGCACTGGCTTTCAATACCAGAAATCCTGCCTGGTGTACGCCCCGGTCGTGGCGTTTGCAGGTATGGCGGAATTGTTTCTGTACCAATGAAGCCAAGTGGACACTTTGTTCCATGTATTTGTCCTGCATAAATTCGAAGATGATGTATGACTCGGCAGAATTGGGGTTGAACCCTGCGTACCGTGTCTTATAGTCATTTTCGTACAGGATAACAGCATTTTCGCGTTGGGCCACTTCTAAGTTGGCCTGCGACTTGGCCAATCCCAGCGTCCAGGTTGATGCACCTTTGACGGTTCGGTTCTGTGCCAGAGAGTTGGTATGAATAGAGATGAAAAGATCGGCTTTGGCATCGTTCGCTATTTGGGCACGCCGGTCCAATGGGATGAAGACGTCCCGCTGTCGGGTATAGATTACTTTCACGTCCGGACAATTCTCCTCTACCAGCTTGCCGAGTTTCAGGGCCACGTTCAGGTTGATATTCTTTTCTTTCGAAATGCGGCCGATGGCTCCAGGGTCATGTCCTCCATGACCTGCATCGATGACTAACACGAAATCTTTATCCGTGATGCAGGTGTGCCCCTTGGCGGGGAGGATATTCCCCAGCAATAAGAGTATATATAATATGTATAGCCAGTTCTTTTTCATTCGGATACTTCGGTGCAAATTTAGTGCAATTTTGTAGAAAACTCATGCGTATGGTTTAAGTTTTATACTTTTTCTGCTTAATAGAGCAAAAAAAAGTGGATACAGGATAAGATTCTCAGGAGAAGGGCGTAATTTTGCGGGCGTTAAAATTGAGTATGGAAGTGCTTTCCTGAAGAGAGGAAACGCTTTTGGTAGAATTGTCAATAGTTTACTATGCTGATTCGTTTTCTGAAAAATTGGACATTGCCTGTTGCTATGGCATCGGGTGCGCTGATTTACTATTTGTTTGCCGGAGTGTCATTCCTGGCTCCTGTCAAGCCTGCCATTAACTGGATAGTGGCTGTATTGACTCCCTTGCTTATTTTTTCGCAATTGTTACTTACTTTTTGTAAAGTAGAAGTCCGGGAACTGGCACCCAAGGCTTGGCATGGGTGGCTCATCTCGTTTCAGCTTTTGTCTTGTCTGTCGGTAGCGTTGCTGTTGGTCTTTTGTCCGATGAATATGGTTTATCACGAGGTGTTCGAGGGAGCTATGGTTTGTCTGATTTGCCCCACAGCTACTGCAGCAGCTGTCATAACAGGCAAGTTAGGAGGAAATGCGTCCAGCTTGACTACTTATACACTGCTGTCCAATCTGTTGGCGGCCGTAGTCGTGCCCTTGGTCTTTCCGTGGGTAGAGCCGCATGCCAATGTTACATTCTGGTCGTCTTTCCTTAAAATTCTGAGTAAAGTTTTTCCTCTGCTGATATGTCCGTTTCTGCTGGCCTGGTTCCTGAGGGCCTTTGTGCCCAGGATACATGCCTGGCTGCTGCAATTTCATGGGGCGGCTTTTTATTTGTGGGGGGTATCTCTGGCTATCGTGTCGGGGCAGACGGTGCGTTCATTGGTCAATAGCGATGCTCCCTCGTGGGTGAAGTGGCTTATTGCTTTGGCTGGGCTTTTGGCGTGTTGCCTCCAGTTCTACTTGGGCAAGCGTATCGGCGGGCATTATGCAGAACGCATCAGTGGCGGGCAAGCTTTAGGACAGAAAAATACGGTGCTGGCTATCTGGATGGCTTATACCTATTTGAATCCGTTATCTTCTGTGGGTCCGGGTTCATACGTCTTGTGGCAGAATCTCATCAATTCCTGGCAGTTGTGGAAAAAGCGGAGACGGGAGGAAAAGGGAGAGTAAGGCTGTTGGCAGCTACTTTCCTATATATAAGCGGTCACTTTCCTATATATAAGCAGTCGGCTTCTTGTATATAAGCACGCCGCTTCCTATATATAAGAAGCAATGCGTTGCTTATCAGGATGATATGGATTTGTCTGTCTTCTATGTCTCTATAAGGTTAAAAGTTTGGGGCGCTTCCGTGTTAATGTAGCTGTAAAGTGCAGGTTTGTTACGGAATAATTTGTATTTTTGCCCCCCGTATCAAGTATGAAAGCAATGAATCCTATTGATATTATTGACAAGTATTATCCTGAAGAAAACGAATTGCGGCATATCCTGTTGACGCACAGCCAGTCGGTTGCCGACAAGGCACTGCAGATAGCCGACCGTCATCCCGAACTGAAGCTCGACCGGGATTTCCTCAGAGAGGGGGCCATGGTGCACGACATCGGCATTTTTCTGACCAATGCCGATACCATTTTCTGTTTTGGCGATAAGCCCTATATCTGTCATGGCTATCTGGGAGCCGACTTGATGCGTTCCGAAGGCTTTCCGCGTCACGCCTTGGTGTGCGAACGTCATACGGGAGCCGGACTTTCATTAGAGCAGATTATAGCTCAGAATCTGCCGGTTCCTCATCGGGAGATGATGCCTGTCAGTTTGGAGGAACAGCTCATCTGTTTCGCTGACAAGTTTTATTCTAAAACTCATCTGGATTGTGAGAAAAGTGTGGAAAAAGCACGCAAAAGTCTTGAAAAATATGGAGAGGCAGGTGTCCGACGTTTTGACCATTGGTGTAAGATGTTCTTATAGCATTTAAAAAACTGTGAAAAAGAATGCTTATCCCTATTATTTTCCGTACTTTTGCCGCGGTTTGTGCCATTTAATTATTTATTGACGTCCTTGAAAGCGAATGTAATCATATCATTTATAGTATTGTTTTTGTTGCTTCTTATTTCCGTTGAGGCTGACTCGCAGCGTCGGGGAAGGGAAGGACGGTGGAGCGGTAACCGAACGCAAGCCATCCTGCAACAAAACGATTCATTGCCGGCAGATACTTTGCTGTCGGATTCGTTGAGTGTAGATACTGTACCCAAAAAGAAAGACGGGTTGGATGCTCCTGTTTCCTATGAAGCCAGCGACTCCATTGTTTTTACGCAAGATGGCTATGCTCACCTCTTTGGAGATGGAAAAGTCAATTATCCTTCACAGCATATTGAGCTGACAGCCGAAGTCATCAGTATGAACATGGATAGCAGTACGGTCTATGCCCACGGCGTGGAAGATTCGGTGGGGGTGATGCAGGGACTTCCGGTTTTCAAAGACGGTGATACTCCGTATGAGACCAACACTATCCGTTATAATTTCAAGAGCAAAAAAGGACTTATCAGCAATGTGGTGAGTCAGCAGGGTGAGGGGTATGTGACCGGTAATAATGCCAAGAAAGGTTCCGGTGACGAACTTTATATGAAAAAAGGCCGTTATACTACGTGTGATAACCATGAACATCCGCATTTTTACATGCAGATGACCTACGCCAAGGTCCGCCCCAAGAAAAATGTAGTGACCGGCCCTGCTTATCTGGTGGTGGAAGATGTGCCGCTGCCTCTGGCCGTGCCGTTTTTCTTCTTCCCTTTCTCCAGCAGCTATCAGTCCGGTTTCCTTATGCCTACTTACATGGATGACTCCAGCAGAGGTTTCGGCCTGACAGACGGAGGTTATTACTTTGCCATCAGCGACCAGATGGATTTGCAGCTTACGGCTGATATCTTTACTAAAGGGTCGTGGGCTTTGCGCGCACAGAGCAACTATGTGAAACGCTACAAGTTCTCCGGGTCGTTCCAGTTCGATTATCAGGTGACGAAAACCGGCGACAAAGGATTGAGCGATTATATGGTGGCAAAGGACTTTAAAGTTGTGTGGAGCCACCGTCAGGATGCAAAAGCCAATCCTAACTCTACTTTCTCGGCCAGTGTGAACTTTTCGACCAGTAGCTATGAGCGTACCAATATAGACAATCTGTATAATTCGCAGCTCATGTCTCAGAATACGAAAACTTCCAGTGTCAGCTATAGCCGTAACTTCTTCAATAATTTGCTCAGCATTTCGGCTACGGCCAATATTGCACAGACTATGCGCGACTCATCCATATCGGTTACCTTGCCCGATTTGAATATCTCTTTGAGCACGGTTTATCCGTTCCGTCGCAAGCATAGAGTGGGGGATGAGAAGTGGTATGAGAAAATCAATCTGCGCTATACCGGTCGTATGACCAACAGCATCCAGACGAAAGACAATCTGCTTTTCAAGTCCAACTTGGTGCGCGACTGGGAAAACGCCATGCAGCATAACATTCCCATCAGTGCTACCTTTACATTGTTCAATTACTTCAATGTGACTCCTTCGTTCAACTATACCGAGCGCTGGTATCCGCGTAAGATAACCAAGGGATGGGACCAGCATGCACAACAGGAGATAGAAACAGATACGACTTATGGTTTCCACCGGGTGTATGACTACAGCGCGAGCATAGGTATCAATACCAAGATTTATGGTATGTACAAGCCGATTCTCTTCCCCAAAAAAGAAATTCAGATTCGTCATGTCATCACACCATCTATCAGTTTCAGCGGTTCGCCAAACTTCGGTTCGTCGCATTACGGTTACTATGATTCTTATGTGAGAACAGACAGAAATGGCTTGCCGGTGGATACAGTGCGTTATTCTTACTATCAGGACCAGCCGTTCTTCAGCGGATATTCCGGAAAGTCGGGTACGGTTACCTTTGACCTCTCTAATAACTTAGAGATGAAATACCGGGACAAAAACGACTCTATCCGTAAAATCAGTCTGATTGATGAACTGGGATTGGGCATATCCTATAACTTTGCCGCTAAGGAGCAGCCTTGGAGCGACTTGGACTTCCGGCTTCGAATGAAGATTACCAAAAATTATACGTTGAGTATGTCTTCAAGGTTTGCCACTTATGCTTATGAGTTTGACGAAAACGGTAATGTATATGTGGGTAACCGCACGGAGTGGTCTTATGGACGCTTTGGGCGTTGGTCGGGTTATGGAACCTCATTCAGCTGGACGCTTAATAATGATACGTGGAATAAGATACGGAAACTCTTTAGGGGTGGAGATGATGAAGAAAGCGGTGAGAAAAGTGGGGAAGGAGATGCTGCAGCCGACGGCGGACAGAGCGCAAGCACAACAGACAGTGGAAAGAAGACCAAGCAGAAAGCAGAGGTAGACGAAGATGGCTATCAGGTGTTCAAGATGCCGTGGTCTATCAACTTCAGTACCGGCTTTAATATCTCGGAAGATACGAGTAAACCCATCAACCGTAAGAGGATGCGCTATCCTTATAAGTTCAGCCTTAATGCATTGAATATTAATGGAAACATAAAGATTTCCAATAAATGGTCTGTCAATTTTAACTCCGGTTACGATTTCAATGCAAAGGAAATTACGCAGACTACGTTTAATATTACCCGCGACTTGCACTGTTTCAGCATGTCGGCCAGTATTGCGCCTTTTGGTCGTTGGAAGTATTATAACTTTACCATCCGTGCCAATGCCAGCATCTTGCAGGATTTGAAGTACGAGCAGAGAAGCCAGACGCAAAGCAATATTCAGTGGTATTAATAAACACAAAGACACGGAGTCTATGAAGGCATTTCTGGCTTGATATGCGGCAGGACTGTGTGCTTTCCATCGCTTCTATCTGCTACAGAAGCAAAAAACTTCGTGTCTTTGTGGGTTTAACGTAAACCAACAGCCATTTGTTGTTTATGATGTCTTTCGGGTCTGTTTACCATACGATGGGCGTTTCTCCATGAGCAATCAGATATTCATTGGTCCGACTGAAATGTTTGTTTCCAAAAAAACCGTTATAGGCAGAGAGGGGCGAAGGATGTGCTGAAGCCAGCACCAAGTGTTTGTTCCTGTCTATGAAAGCTCCTTTACGTTGTGCGTATGCCCCCCAAAGGATGAAGACTATATGCTCTTTTTCATCAGCCAGCATACGTATGACAGCATCTGTGAACGTTTCCCATCCATGTCCTTGGTGTGAACCTGCCTGATGGGCCCGTACTGTTAGTGTGGCATTAAGCAGGAGTACTCCTTGTTGAGCCCAACGGGTCAGATTGCCTGTAGTAGGCATATCCGTGCCAATGTCGTTCTTGATTTCCTTGAAAATGTTAAGTAGGGAAGGGGGGAAAGCTACTCCATCGTTGACGGAGAAGCAAAGTCCATGCGCCTGTCCAGGACCATGATAAGGGTCTTGTCCGATGATAACTACTTTAACTTTGTCAAACGGACAGAGGTTGAAAGCATTGAAAATTAAACGTCCTGGTGGGTATACGGTTCCGTTTTGGTATTCACTTCGCACAAAGTCGGTCAGTACATGGAAATATTCTTTATCAAATTCCGATTGTAGATGCTTCTTCCAACTTTCTTCTATTTGTACATTCATAATCTTCTTTGCTTGTTTTAAAGTTCGGGTTGCTAAGGTACGAAAAAATACGTAGAATGAAGAAGGTGGAAAGCTTTCTTTTATAGTATCAATGTTTTTGTGTTTCGAATCGTATCAGTTAAGAACCTGTTTAATTCTATTCGGCCTTTATTTTGAGTGCTGTTTCCGAGGATATTTTTCCAGTGTACTGAGGAACGTAGCGGGCTACATGACAAAGTATGCCGGGAAAAGAAACCGAAAGAGGCTCAAAGGAAGCTGAATATAAATCTTAAAAGAGGAAAATTTGAACAAGCTCTAGGCTTCTATGTTTAATTCTCCTTTAAAACATTTAGACTTCAAACTTAGTCCGAGCAAAATCTCAAAGAATGAATGGATTAGCGTGAAAAGGTGGCTTGTGGAGAATACTTCATGGAAAAAACAGGAGAAAAAGACAAAAAAAGTCAGATATGTTTTGCTGGTTTCCAAAAAAGATGTATCTTTGCACCCGAAATCAAGAGAGGACATCAGATGTCCTCTAAAAGGTGCGGTAGTTCAGCCTGGTTAGAATACATGCCTGTCACGCATGGGGTCGCGGGTTCGAGTCCCGTCCGCACCGCAACTCGAAAAAGCAAAATTAGGAAAAGCTCTGATTCCCAACGGAATTAGGGCTTTTTTATTGGTTTTCGGGCGGCAAAAAATAGCGTTTTGAAGAAGTTATGAGGGGCAAATTCAGGGTCCTTTTTAGGGTCACTGAAAAAAGCACCTGAAATGTATTATACTTCGCTGATTTTCATATTCTTGTATAGGATTTACCTGTTCCCTATTTTGCTAATTTTGTAACGCTAAAAACAAGGTGAAATGAAACAGGATTCAATGAAGATTTTGTTCTTCATCCGCAAGAGCAGGCTGAAGAAAAACGGCGAGGCTCCGGTGTTCCTCCGGATAACCATCAACGGACAACAGGATGAGATACGCATCCAACGCTCTGTCCCAATCAATCTGTGGAATAACCTGAAGGGATGCAGCAAGGGAAAGGATCGTGTGTCCTTGGAACTGAACAGCTACATAGAGGCTCTGAAAGTACGGCTGTACCAAATCCATAAGGAACTGCTCTGCCGGGATGCGCTGATCACTCCCAGAAACATGCTGGTCAAACTGTTCTCTAAGGAGGAACGGCATCTGGTTGTGGAAACAATGAAAAAGTGTATTGATGACTGGCGCTCTCTTGTCGGGCAGGAATACCAACCGTCTACTATCTCCCGCTATGACAACTGCTATGAATCGCTGAAAACAGTGGTAAAGGAATTCTATAAGAAGGAGGACATCACGTTCTACGAACTGAACGGGGAATTCATCGACACGTTTGAAATGCACCTGCGGACAGAAAGGAAACTCTCGCAGAATACGCTCACCAAATACATGAGCTGCTTCCGTAAGGTATTGGGCATAGCCAGGGATAACGGCTGGCTGAACTTTGATCCGCTGGTGGGCAAACGGAAACGGCTGTTCAAGAAAGAAGAGACGTGTCCGACTTTCCTCACACTGGACGAACTGCAACGAATCATGGAGAAGGAGTTTTCGACGGAACGGCTGAACCATGTGAAGGACTTCTTCCTGTTCTGTTGTTATACCGGGCTCTCGTACATAGATGTGAGCACGCTTCGTCCCATACACCTGTACCGGGACAACAACGGGAAGCTGTGGATACACAAGTCGAGGGTGAAAATCACGACGAACAAGGAAACCTGCACGAGTAATGTGCCGTTGCTACCGCCTGCCATCGCCATTTTGGAGAAATACAAAGGATGGAACGAAAAAGATCCGGACGCACCTTGCCTGCCCATCCCGTCGAATCAGAAGATGAACGAATATCTGAAGGAAATAGCTACTTTATGCGATATAAAGAAACGCCTGACCGTCCATGTTGCCCGGCACACCTTCGCGACCACGGTAACGCTCGCCAACCATGTGGCCATCCAGAACGTATCGAAAATGCTGGGACATTCGTCCACACGCATGACCCAGCATTACGCGCGGGTACTTGACAACAGCATCATGGAGGACATGAAAGGAGTGGCTGGAATATTCCGTTAAATGTTTCATGAAGTCTGAAATGCTTCTCAACCGGCTGGTCTTATAACAAAACCAGAAAGGATTGTTTCTCGTAATGACAATCCTTTCTGGCTTTATATCTCTCTACCGGAAAGCTTCCCGCCTGTTCTCTACAAGCAGTTTCTCTATGTCTGCTTCCCGATACAGAATTTTACCGCCTATTTGATAAAACGGGATTTTTCCTGTATTACGATATTCCTGTAACGTGCGTTTTGTCAATTTCAAGTGCTGTGCCAGTTCGGTGTCAGTCAGAAAACTTTCTCCATTCAATATCGGTCGAGTATTGGTTTCCAGCATGTCGAGTAAAGCAGATAAATGCTTCATGTCCTGAAAAAACGCAACAGCCTGCGGATCGTCACGCATTATAACCTTATTCATTTTTCTAATTCCTTCCTTGATTTACGTCTGTAGCCTGTTATGCCTACCAGTTTCATCACGTCTTTTTCCTGATAATAGGTCCTGCGGTCTATCTGGGTATAAGATAGGGCACCAGTGCTCCGCAAGGATTGCAAGGTACGTGGAGAAATGCGCAATATGGCGCATACTTCCTGATTATCCAGCCATCTGTCCAGCCGCTTGGGTAAATGCCTTTGAGATAAAGTCTCCACTTTCTTTTTGAGCAGTTCTAAAGCTATGCACATGTCTTCAAATGTTTTAGTCTCTATACATACAAATTCCATACATTTCATCTTTAGGTCGGGCAAATATATCACTTGTAACCATATTGTCAAAACTGATGTCGGCAACTGACAATTCATGACATCAAATGTCATTCCAAATTCATAGATTTAAGTTTTTCAAGCAATTACAAAGATCCTGTTTTAAATCGTATGCTGCCTTGCTAAAATCTAAATGTTAACTAAAACATTTGCAAAAGTGTGGGGAGTTTATCAAATAATCCCTATTTTGGTCCGGTGTAATATCTAATCTTACCTAACGAAATGAATGATTTTATCCTGACCCTATTGATAAACGGAGGCGTAGTCTTATGCATTGTTGGGCTATGGGCTTATGCCAGGTACTGGCGGCGACAAGCAGCCAAAGCGTTTCTTCAGCATGCGGTGGCCTGCTACAAGAAAGAAGACAGGGAAGAATTAGCCGGACAAGCCGTGATGGCCGGGAGCAGACATGCCGGTTTGTTGTATGCGCTGACGTGCCCGGAACTGTTTGACATCGTACGGCCGATGCGGGCTTTCCGTTTCGGGAAAATACGTTGCGTGTGTGCCGGCTATTATTTTCCCCAACGCTATGAAAGCTGGCTGAGGGATGATCAGGCAGATTTTGTACAGGATGTGTATGCCTTTAAGGACGGGAAAGAACTATGTGAAGACTATTTCTCACAAGCATTTGAAGTTCTTTCCGTACATGAGAATGTGACAGCGGTATTTATGCCGTGTAGTACCTCTGAACGGTATTACAGGCGTTTCGCAAAAATAGCCTGCTATTTGGAGTTCCACGGCTATGCTATGTCCGGACTGCACCTGATAGAAATCATCAGAAACCGGGAAAGCAAACACACTGCCGCCCAACGGTCGAGCGTTGATACGGCAAACTACTCCATGTCGCTGGCATTGCAAGGGAAAAAGGTCGTGATTGTGGATGACCTTCTCACAACAGGAAGCAGCCTGGCCGGATTTGCCCGGAATCTGGAACGAATTGGCGCGGAAGTGATTGGGGCAGTGTTTCTTGCCCGCACATTTCAGGTTCCGTCATGGAGGAAGGTTTGTTGGATGGTGTGGAAAAGACTCATCTTGCCTAAGTAGGTAAGAGGACAACAATTTTTTATATCAGAGTTTATACAGAATAAGAAACAGGGTAATTGAAAATCATCATCCTAAAACATTATTCGATATGTTATCTATTCTAGCATCTGAGGAAAGATAATTTTTAGCTATAACGCAAAAAGAAGCCCACCATTGACCTTTATTTTGTCAAAGACGGGCAACTTACAATGTTTTGATTTATAACAAACTCACGTTACTTACTTTACTCATATTCCTCAATTCTAATTTTAGATACATTATTCCGCCAACTCTTGGTGTAATACCTTTCTCTTTATCTTTAAATGGTGTCGATTGCAAATGTCAAGAATTTGAATATCTCAGATAATGGAGGCTGGAAATTCTTTTTCTAAATTAATTCGAGCATCGTTTGAAGCGACCGGCTTCCAGACGTTTCATATACATCACCATGCCTCCATCTTCTGCATGAAGCAATTTCATGAGTTTGCGGCTGGAGCCGATGAAGATGAAGACATCACCGTTCTTCACTTCACTGTTCATCTTTTCATGTACCACTCCGCACAACGAACTGATACTTTTGCGCATATCTGTAATGCCCGGACACAGGAAGTAGCGCATAGTGTCGTTCAAGTTAAACATGGCCGCCTCCAAGACTTTTGGTCAATAATTCCATAAGTATCTCTTCAGAACCATTTCCGAAGTGGGCACGAAGACCATTGGGAAATAGTAATGCCACACCATGAGGTATTTGTTCTTCAAGGGAAGATTCCGTAGCAGCCTGTTTGAAACAGATGGGAGCCAACTCTTGCCTGACACTATTCTTGTCAACTGAACATTTTTTACGCCAATAGTGATAGGTCGAATAACTTACACCTATTTGTTGTAGGTACGACTTCAACGGCAGTCCACTTTGTTGTAACTGCAGTTCTAATTCTTCAAATTCTTGTCTGTTCATAATACCTGAGGTTTGATTGTATTTGCTATCGCAAAGCTATAACCAAACCTCAAGGTTTAAAAGGTGCATTTATTCGAATGCTTACAACTAATTCGCAACACTTTGTACTTGAATTAGTTGGTTAATTTTATGACATTTACTGAATGTCCCTACATTAGCAACTGAGTAATAGATTTCTATACGCAAACTGTTTTGTTCACAATCGCATGGACTTAAAAATCTCGTAGAATCTACTATGTATGGCTAATATTACATTATCCCTTGATAGAAATACTTGATGATAAATCTATCAAAGTCATCCAGCCCATTCACAAATACTAAAAGATTGTTTAATCCGATTCCTTTGAACTTATCTATTACAGTTGATATTTCTATACTGTCATCTTCTAGATTAATCACCCTAGAGGAATGTATCTTCTTGCTTATCATTCTGGGCAAACCATATTCTTCTAACTGGAATACCAATTTCGGAAGAAATGCGTTCGATGCGCGATGAATAAATTCAGAGATATCAGGAGTGTTAGAATATACGGCTTGCTTTATCAGATTAATAATGGAAAGAACTGAAGCAAAATTAAAGGAAATTTTACGTTCAAAATCAAACATATCCTCCATTGTAATGCCATATTTGCTAACTTGATTGTAAATATGTGGAATTGTCACAGACCATCCGTTGCTTGCAAGACAAGCATAGGTTTTTACTTGTCCTTTACGTCTAATATTGGCAATGTCTATCACATCCTCTATAGCAAATCTCCAATCCCATGTATTCCTACGTGTCAGAGCGTCATAGTTACGAGGCCAATTGGGATTCTGTTTTAATTTCAATGCAATTGCCTTTAATAATGTAGGATTGCAAGATTTTATTTGAGGATTGCTATACAGGCTATTCCAAACATTGGAACCTAGTAATGTTGCCATTTCATCTTGAT
>DGYFI06202__coassemble_964_pt1 | contig 14445 bp, 12 predicted proteins | sample DGYFI06202__metabat2_high_PE_032 | metagenome-assembled genome bin DGYFI06202 | reverse complement strand
CCCCGTGATGAACGGGGAGGGGATTTTTTGTATGCTCAGTATGAGTATTAGTATTAGTATTGGCTAACGGGTGCAAGTCCCCAATGGGGCTGGCCCGGACAGACAACTATCATGTGGCGAAGGTCACGAATGATTTTGTACCGGACCAGGACGCTTATGAGCAGGTGTGGAAGGAAGCGGCAGCTTTTCGTTCGTCTAATGGTTTCGATGATTTATTGTCAAATGTTGTTGTGCCGATTCGTATCATCCACGGCGAGGAAGACTTGCATCCGTTGGTTGGCGTTACAGCATCTTTAGAGAAGGCTTCTGTCAATTATTTGTTGCGTACCCTGTCGCAGTGTGGACATTCCCCATTTTTGGAGGTAGAAGTGAAAGAGAAGTTCTATGATGCTCTCTATGAAATGATTCAATGTTAGTGTATCAGTAGGAATCTTGTTTCCGTTTCTGTCAGTTGGTTTGCCTGAATGCTTTCTGTCATATTTTTAGCTTTCCTGTTTGTATTCTTATAAAATGATGTTTATTTGGATAAAAAACTTATTGATTTGTTTGCAGGCTATGAAATAATCCCTACCTTTGCGGGCGTAATAGCAAAATGGCAAGATGATTCAAAACTTTACATACATTCTACTATGTGGCAATATTATTCTACTGGCAAAGGTTAGTGGAGGTGAGCATTGCGCATGACAATATGTAAAGAATCAATGGCAGTTATATTCGAAAGCCTTTCTCACTTCCTGGTGCGAGAGGCTTTTTTTATTCTGATTCATCAATTTAAAGGAAGATACAATGAGTGACAGATTATTCATTTTTGACACGACGCTCCGCGACGGTGAACAAGTTCCCGGATGTCAGTTGAATACGGTAGAAAAGATTCAAGTGGCTAAACAGCTTGAATTGTTAGGTGTGGATGTGATTGAGGCGGGATTTCCTATCTCCAGCCCCGGCGACTTCCATTCGGTGATTGAAATATCAAAGGCGGTGACGTGGCCCACGATTTGTGCCTTGACCCGTGCCGTGCAGAAGGATATTGATGTGGCAGCAGATGCCCTGAAGTATGCCAAGCACAAGCGTATCCATACCGGTATAGGAACGAGTGACGAACATATCAAATATAAGTTCAATTCGAACCGGGAGGAAATTATCGAACGGGCAGTAGCGGCCGTGAAGTATGCCAAGAAATATGTAGACGATGTGGAGTTCTATGCCGAAGATGCCGGACGCACGGACAACGAGTATCTGGCCCGCGTAGTGGAAGCCGTCATCAAGGCGGGTGCCACGGTGGTGAACATCCCCGACACAACGGGCTACTGTCTGCCTTCGGAGTATGGCGAGAAGATTAAATATCTGATGGAACATGTAGATGGTATACACAACGCCGTCCTCTCCACGCACTGCCACAACGACTTGGGCATGGCTACGGCCAACACCATGGCGGGTGTGTTGAACGGTGCGCGTCAGGTGGAGGTCACCATCAACGGTATTGGCGAGCGGGCAGGCAATACATCGCTCGAAGAGGTGGCGATGATTTTGAAATGCCACAAGCATATCGGTATTGATACGAACATCAACACACAGAAGATTTACCCCACGAGCCGCATGGTGTCCAGCCTGATGAACATGCCCGTGCAGCCCAACAAGGCCATCGTGGGCCGTAATGCCTTCGCGCATTCCAGCGGCATTCACCAGGATGGTGTGCTGAAAAATGTGCAGACGTATGAGATAATCGACCCGCACGATGTGGGCATCGACGACAACAGCATTGTTCTTACCGCCCGTTCGGGCCGTGCCGCCCTGAAGAACCGCTTGCATGTGCTCGGCATCGATCTGCCGCAGGAGAAGTTGGACAAGGTGTATGAAGATTTCCTCAAGTTGGCCGACAAGAAGAAAGACATCAACGACGACGACATCCTGCTGTTGGCTGGTGCCGACCGCAGCCAGAACCATCGCATCAAGGTGGATTACCTGCAGGTGACCAGTGGCGTGGGGGTACACTCTGTGGCCAGCTTGGGATTGAACATCGCCGGCGAGAAATTCGAAGATTGTGCTTCGGGCAATGGTCCCGTAGACGCTGCCATCAAGGCGCTGAAAAAGATTATCAACCGCCAGATGACGCTCAAGGAATTTACCATTCAGGCCATCAGCAAGGGCAGCGATGACATGGGCAAGGTGCACATGCAGGTGGAGTATGACAACCACATCTACTACGGCTTTGGTGCCAATACGGATATCATTGCTGCTTCGGTAGAGGCATATATCGACTGTATCAATAAGTTCAAATTGGATTAGTTTGTGAAGAAAATGGTTGTAGAAACTCTTGCTCTCCAAGGGTTGGTTCACAACTGACGGCAGATAACAAAGTGGTTTAAACTTTCACGTGCAACATGGGTGCATCGTGCGTTGTATAGAGCGGCTTCTCTGCTAACCCCTTGCCAGGAAACAGGCGGGCGATAAGCAGCCAACTTCCGGGCGATAAGCAGTAGGCTCCTTATATATAAGAAGCAACGCGTTGACTGTCAGTGTGAAATGAACTAAGCAATTCTGAGGACAGCACGTTTGAACCTCTACCATCATGCTTCACCCTCTTCCCCGTATCACTTAGGGGGAGTGGAGGTGATAATATTCAGAAGAATTACTAATTGGATAGTATCCTAATAACGACAAAGATATGAATACCTTATTCGACAAAATCTGGGACGCCCACATCGTGCAGCAGGTGGAAGACGGTCCCACGCAACTTTACATAGACCGCCTCTATTGTCACGAAGTAACCAGTCCGCAAGCCTTCGAGGGATTGCGGGAGCGTGGCATCCGGTGCCTCAGGCCCGACCATATCTATTGTATGCCCGATCATAATACGCCCACGCACGACCAGGACAAGCCGATAGAAGACCCCGTTTCCCGCGCCCAAGTCGATACGCTGGCCCGGAATGCTAAAGAATTCGGCCTGACCCACTTCGGAATGATGGACCCGCGCAACGGCATCATTCACGTTGTCGGACCGGAGCGTGGACTGACCTTGCCGGGCATGACCATCGTCTGCGGCGATTCGCACACTTCGACGCACGGGGCGATGGGCGCCGTGGCTTTCGGTATTGGTACCAGTGAGGTAGAGATGGTGCTCGCCTCGCAATGCATCCTCCAGACACGGCCCAAGACCATGCGCATCACCGTGGACGGACGCTTGGGTAAGGGAGTGACGGCCAAGGACCTGGCGCTTTACATGATGTCGCGCATGACCACCAGCGGTGCTACAGGTTACTTTGTGGAATATGCCGGCGAGGCCGTGCGTTCCCTCACCATGGAAGGCAGGCTCACGTTGTGTAACCTCAGCATCGAGATGGGGGCCCGCGGTGGTATGGTGGCACCAGACGACGTGACTTTCGAGTACATAAAGGGTAGGGAATATGCGCCGAAGGGCGATGATTGGGAACGTGCCGTGGCCTATTGGCGTACCCTCCGCAGCGATGATGATGCTCAGTTCGACAAGGAAGTCCGTTTTGATGCTGCCGACATCGAGCCGATGATAACCTACGGCACCAATCCGGGCATGGGCATGGGCATCACGCAGTCTGTCCCGACAACCGAAGGCATGGGCGAGGCAGCACAGGCTTCTTTCCTGAAGTCGCTCGATTATATGGGTTTCCGTCCCGGCGAGCAGTTGCTGGGCAAACCGATAGACTACGTCTTTCTCGGTGCCTGTACCAACGGTCGCATTGAAGACTTCCGTGCCTTTGCCTCCATCGCCCGGGGGCGGAAGAAAGCCGACGGCGTGGTGGCATGGCTCGTCCCCGGCTCGTGGATGGTAGACAAGCAAATTCGCGAGGAGGGGTTGGACAAGGTGTTGGCAGAGGCTGGCTTCGAAATCCGTCAGCCGGGCTGCTCGGCCTGTCTGGCCATGAACGACGACAAGGTGCCCGCAGGTAAGTATGCCGTATCGACCAGCAACCGCAATTTCGAAGGTCGGCAGGGACCCGGTTCACGCACGCTCCTGGCTTCGCCCCTGACGGCGGCTGCTGCGGCTGTCACCGGGGTGATTACCGACCCGCGCACGCTATTATAATCATACGTCGCGTAGATGGTATCTGTCATCCTAAACGAAACGAAGTGAAGCCAAGGTGTTCACTATGCCCTTTGTAGGATGTTTGTCGGGAGATGTTCCGACTGCATCCTGCGGGCTACCAATGACAGATATTCTTTGCGTAAATTATCTTCAATCACATTATAGAATAGGATTATGAAACAGAAATTCGACATACTGACATCCACTTGTGTCCCCTTGCCTTTGGAGAACGTAGATACCGACCAGATTATCCCGGCCCGCTTCCTGAAAGCAACCACCCGCGATGAGAAGTTCTTTGGCGACAACCTTTTCCGCGACTGGCGTTACCGTCCGGACGGAACTCTGAACCCGGATTTTGTGCTGAATAGCCCCACCTACGGCGGACAAATCCTCGTGGCAGGCAAGAACTTCGGTTCGGGCAGCAGCCGTGAGCATGCCGCTTGGGCCATAGCTGGCTATGGCTTTCGGGCGGTGGTCAGCAGTTTCTTTGCCGATATTCACAAGAACAACGAACTGAACAATTTTGTGCTGCCGGTTGTAGTCAGCCCTGCCTTCCTGCAAGAGTTGTTCGACAGCATTCAGGCAAATCCGAAGATGCAGGTGGAAATCAATCTGCCTGCCCAGACCATCACGAACAAGGCTACGGGCAAGAGTGAGCATTTCGACATCAATGCCTACAAGAAACATTGCCTGATGAACGGTCTGGACGACATCGACTTCTTGCTGGAGAATGTAGACAAGATAGTAGCTTACGAGCAAAATGCCTATGACCCATCCTGAAATAGAAATCATGGACACTACCCTCCGCGACGGCGAGCAAACCAGCGGAGTGTCGTTTGTGCCCCACGAGAAACTCATGATTGCCCGCCTGCTGCTCGAGGAGCTTAAGGTGGACCGCGTGGAGGTGGCATCGGCCCGGGTGTCTGAAGGCGAGCGCAATGCCGTGCAGATGATTTGCGACTGGGCTGCGCGGCGCGACCTCTTGCCACGTGTCGAGGTGTTGGGATTTGTAGACGGGCACGCATCTGTCGACTGGATTCGCTCCACCGGTTGCCGTGTCATCAACCTGCTGTGCAAGGGCTCGGAGAAACATTGCCGCTACCAGCTTGGCAAGACGCCGGACGAACACATCGCCGACATCCACCGTGTGGTGGATTATGCTCAGGAGCAGGACATGGAGGTGAATGTTTATCTGGAAGATTGGAGCGGGGGGATGAAGGATTCTCCCGACTACGTATTCCAGCTGATGGATGCTTTGGTCGACAGTCCCATCAGACGCTACATGCTGCCCGACACGCTGGGCATACTCAACCCGCTGCAGGTCATCGAGTACATGCGCAAGATGAAGAAGCGATACCCGCAGAAGCACTTCGACTTTCACGCGCACAACGACTACGACCTGGCTGTCAGTAACGTGTTGGCTGCCGTGCTGAGCGGGTGCAGAGGGTTGCATACGACGATAAACGGGTTGGGCGAACGCGCGGGGAACGCCCCGCTTGCCTCCGTACAGGCTATCCTGAAGGACCACTTCCAGGCCCGTACACGCATCGACGAGAGCCGGCTCTATGATGTCAGCCGTGTCGTCGAGTCGTATTCGGGCGTTGTCATCCCGCCCAACAAACCGATAGTCGGCGACAACGTATTCACCCAGGTGGCGGGCGTGCATGCCGATGGCGACAACAAAAAGAACCTCTACTGCAACGACCTCCTGCCCGAGCGCTTCGGCCGTAAGCGCGAATATGCCTTGGGCAAGACCTCGGGCAAGGCCAACATCCGCAAGAACCTCGAAGACCTGGGGCTTCAGTTGGATGAGGATTCCATGCGTAAGGTGACTGAGCGCATCATCGAGTTGGGCGACAAGAAAGAACTGGTGACGCAGGAAGACTTGCCGTATATCGTCAGCGATGTGCTCAAGCACGATGTGCAGGGCGAGCGCGTTCGTCTTGTGAGCTATATCGTGAATCTGGCGCACGGACTTAAGCCTATGGCTACACTCCGTGTCGAAATCAACGGCACACCGTATGAGGAAAGTTCGAGCGGCGACGGTCAGTACGATGCCTTTGTCCGCGCTTTGCGCAAGGTCTACAAGGGTACGCTGGGCCGCCGTTTCCCGATGCTGACCAACTACGCCGTTACCATCCCTCCTGGCGGACGCACCGATGCTTTTGTGCAGACTGTCATCACATGGCAGTTTGATGGGCGTGTCTTCCGTACCCGCGGACTCGATGCCGACCAGACGGAGGCTGCCATCAAGGCCACGATGAAGATGCTGAACCTTATTGAGGGCGAGTTCGACACGTCCGTGTGAGTGGCTGAAGCCAGGGAACGGATATGAGAAGCCCTTCTTGTTGAAGAAGGATATAATATTTAAGGAGTAGTCTTAAAAAAACGGAATATGAAGAAGAAAATCCGGCTGCAGTCTTGGATGCTATACGCATTCGTGTTTATTTTGCTGCTTGGCATCCGCGTAGTATTAGGCCGCTTAGACCCGCGTGACGATGCTGATGCGGAGGGTAACTTGCTGGTCAATGTTGTTTGTGCTGCTCTTATGACAGCCGGCTTTGCTGCCGGTCACCGTTACATGCTCCGCAATCGCAAATCCAAAGAAGAAGTAGAACGAAGATTAAAAGACATAGATTTATGAATTTGAAAATAGCTGTATTGCCCGGTGACGGAATCGGGCCCGAAATTTCTGCCGTAGGTGTGGACGTGATGAATGCCGTTTGCACGAAGTTTGGCCATCAGGTGACTTACCGTTATGCCCTCTGCGGTGCCGATGCCATCGACAAAGTGGGCGACCCTTTCCCGGAAGAAACTTTCCAGATCTGCAAGGACAGTGATGCCGTTCTCTTCTCAGCGGTGGGTGACCCCAAGTATGACAACGACCCTACGGCTAAAGTGCGTCCGGAGCAAGGTCTGTTGGCCATGCGGAAGAAACTGGGCCTTTATGCCAATATCCGTCCGGTGCAGACTTTTAAGTGCCTGCTGCACAAGTCGCCCCTGCGTGCCGAACTGGTAGAAGGTGCCGACTTCTTATGCATCCGCGAACTGACGGGAGGCATGTATTTCGGTGAAAAATATCAGGACAACGACAAGGCCTGGGATACGAACTTCTACACCCGTCCCGAAGTGGAGCGCATTCTGCGTGTGGCTTTCGACTATGCCCGTCGCCGCCGTCATCACGTTACGGTGGTCGATAAGGCCAATGTGCTTGCCTCGTCGCGTCTTTGGCGTCAGATTGCGCAGGAGATGGCACCGCAATACCCCGACGTGACTACCGATTACATGTTTGTCGACAATGCTGCCATGAAGATGATTCAGGAGCCGCGCTTCTTCGATGTGATGGTGACAGAGAATACCTTTGGCGATATACTTACGGACGAAGGGTCTGTCATCAGTGGCTCTATGGGTCTTCTGCCTTCTGCTTCTACAGGCGATAGTACGCCAGTCTTCGAGCCAATTCACGGTTCGTGGCCCCAAGCCAAAGGGCAGAACATTGCCAATCCGCTGGCTCAGGTGCTCTCCGTGGCTATGCTTTTCGAACATTTCAATCTGTCGGACGAAGGTGCCCTCATCCGCCGTGCTGTTGATGCCTCGCTCGATGCCTGTGTCCGTACACCGGAGATTCAGGTGGAAGGAGGCTCCCGCTATGGAACGAAGGAAGTGGGGCAGTGGCTGGTTAACTATATCCACAGTGAAAAAGCATGAAGATAGCGAAAAACCTTGTCAGTCTCATCGGTCGTACTCCGTTGATGGAGTTGGCCGGATATAGTGCCCGCTTGTCGTTGCCCCGTCCGCTTGTGGCCAAAGTCGAAGCATTCAATCCCGGTGGGAGTGTGAAAGCCCGCACGGCTTTTGCCCTTATTGATGATGCCGAGCGGCGAGGTGTGCTCTGTCCCGGGGCTACTATCATCGAACCTACCAGCGGCAATACGGGCGTGGGATTGGCGATGGTGGCAGCTATCCGCGGCTATCGTCTTGTGCTGACCATGCCCGAAACGATGAGCCTGGAGCGGCGTAACCTGCTTCGGGCCTTGGGGGCAGAAATCGTGCTGACGCCCGGTGCCGAAGGAATGGCTGGCAGCGTGCGCAAGGCAGAAGAGTTGCATGCCTCTATTTCCGGTTCATTCATCCCCGGTCAGTTCGGTAATCCTGCCAATCCGCATATTCACCAGCTTACTACCGGTGAGGAAATCTGGCACGATACCGACGGCAAGGTGGCGGCTTTTGTGGCTTGTGTGGGTACTGGCGGTACAGTGACGGGGGTGGCCCGCTCGCTGAAGTGCCATCGGCAGGATATACGTGTGGTGGCAGTAGAGCCATCGGCTTCTCCCGTATTGGAGGGAGGACAGCCGGGTCCTCACCGCATCCAGGGGATTGGTCCCAATTTTGTGCCGGACAACTACGATGCATCGGTAGTGGATGAGGTGGTTTCTGTGTCCGATGACGATGCCATCCGTGCTGCCCGTCTTCTGGCTCGTACCGAGGGGTTACTGGCTGGCATATCTTCAGGAGCGGCACTCTGTGCGGCTGGACGTCTGGCTCTTCGCCCCGAAATGGCTGGCCGTCTTATTGTTGTTCTGTTGCCCGATACGGGTGAACGCTATCTGTCTACCGACTTGTTTGCTTTCGATTCGTATCCATTAGATTGAGAGATTATATGTATAAGAGATTGTTTCTTGCCGTTCTGCTATGCGGAACGGTCTGGTCTGCCGGAGCACAGACGTATGAAGAATTGTGCGAGCGTGCTTCTACAGCCATCAGCCGCGACAGTCTGGTCCAGGCTGAGCATTATATCCGCCAGGCTCTTCGGCTGGATCCTGCCAATATGCGCAACGCGCTGCTGTTTGCCAATCTGGGCACGGTGCAGCGGATGCGCCGTCAGTATGACGAAGCTTTGGAGTCGTACACATACGCTCTCAATATGGCGCCGCGCAATCCGCTCATCCTCCTGAACCGGGCCAGTCTGTATCTGGAACTGGAACAGGTGGATAAGGCACGCATTGATTATTCGCTGGTGCTTGATGTTCAGCCGGACAATCTGGAAGCGTTGGAAATGCGGGCCTATATCTATACGGAGCAGAAAGATTTCAAGGCAGCGCGGGCAGACTACAATCATCTGCTGGAACTGTCTCCGCGTCATTTCAACGGACGCTTGGGGCTGGCCATGCTGGAGCAGAAAGAAGGGCGGCTGAAAGAGGCGCTTGCTATCCTGGACGGCATGGTGAACGAAAAAGGCGAGGGAACCTCCTTGCAGACTGCCCACCAGCATGCCGTGGCCTATGTGGCGCGTGCCGGTGTGCAGCAGGATTTGGGAAATTTCCCGATGGCTCTGATGGATTTGGACGAAGCCATTCGTCTGGACAAGTCGCGTTCTGAAGCTTACCTGATGCGGGGGCAGATTTATCTGGCACAAGGAAAGAAATCGCAGGCGAAGGAAAATCTTGAAGAAGCCGTCAAACTGGGCTTTTCTAAGGAGGAACTGTCGGATCTGCTGGAGCAGTGTAAATGAGGCTCTTGCCTTTCCCTGAAATGTACTAATTGTTAAAGTTTCTTTCACTTTCCCATTTATAGCGTAGCAGCGGGCAATATGCCTATTTCCCTACCCAAAATAAACCCTGCAAAAGTTGCGTATATAAAAAAAATGTCAGACTTTTGTAAAACCTTAGTAATTTGTAAAGCTAAGGCTTGTAGTACCAATAACCCTAACCAGTAAAATGAATGAGTGAATTAGAGAACAAGGCGCAGGAACAGGAATTCAAAAGGCGTCCTTATAACCTGCGTGAAAAGAAAACCAAGGATGCTGCCTACCGGTCGCTGATACGTCCGGAACTGGCAGATGAATTGTACGACAAAATACTTAACATCATCGTCGTACAGAAAAAGTACAGAGATTCGGATTTTTCAGCCAAAGACCTGGCCAAAGAACTGCAGACCAACACCCGCTATTTGTCGGCGGTGGTTAATTCTCGTTTCGGTATGAATTATTCGTGCCTGCTGAATGAATACCGCGTCAAGGAGGCTATGCATCTGCTGACAGACAAGCGTTATGCCGACAAGAATGTGGAGGAAATCAGTACAATGGTTGGTTTTGCCAACCGCCAGTCTTTCTATGCCGCTTTCTACAAGAATGTGGGGGAAACGCCTAACGGATACCGTAAGAGGCATGCTGAACGTAAGAAATAACCTGTTGCCGTAAGGTGCGGTTACTATAATATGCGTAGAAAAGGAATATTTCGGGAAATGCTTTTACCTTCCGGAATACTCCTTTTCTCTTTTCTAAGAGCCTGTTTAAATTTTGTTCAGTCTGATTTTGACGGAAAGAAACTCAAAAGCGGTTGGATAAAACTCTTTCAGAGGGAAAATTCAGGCAAGCTCCATGACTTGAATAAGTTCTTTTATTTTATTATATCATCATGAAGAAACAGATTCTTTTGGCGGCGGTTGCCGTCTCTTCTTTATTCAGTGCTTGTGGCAGTGCTTCGAAGGAGCCTGCCGTAACCGAAAAATTTGATTATACAGTGGAACAGTTTGCAGATTTACAAATTCTACGCTATCGCGTACCCGGTTTTGAGACTTTGAGTCTCGATCAGAAGAAATTAGTGTATTACCTCACCGAAGCAGCCTTGCAGGGCCGAGACATCCTTTTCGACCAAAATGGCAAGTACAATCTTGTTATCCGCAAGATGTTGGAGGCTGTCTACACCGGCTATAAGAGCGATAAGACGTCGGCCGATTTCAAGGCGATGGAGGTTTATCTGAAGCGCGTCTGGTTCTCCAACGGCATTCATCATCATTACGGATGTGAGAAGTTTGTGCCCGGTTTCAGTCCGGAGTTCTTCAAGCAGGCGTTGCTTAGTGTAGAGCCTTCTGCCTTGCCGTTGGCAGACGGACAGACTGTGGAGCAGTTGTGCGATGAAGTGTTTCCCGTCATCTTCGACCCCCAGGTGATGCCCAAGCGGGTGAACCAGGCCGATGGCGAGGACCTGATTCAGACCTCTGCCTGCAATTACTACGATGGCGTTACGCAAGAGGAGGCCGAGGCTTTCTATGCCGCCATGAAGGACCCCAATGATGAAACACCCGTATCTTACGGCCTGAACAGTCGTCTGGTGAAAGAGAACGGCAAGCTGGTGGAGAAAGTCTGGAAGGTGGGCGGACTGTATGGGCAGGCCATCGAAAAGATTGTCTACTGGCTGAAGCAGGCAGAGACCGTGGCCGAGACTCCGGAGCAGAAAGCTGTCATTGCCAAACTGGTGGAATACTACGAAACGGGCGACTTGAAGAAGTTCGATGAATATGCCATCTTGTGGGTGAAAGACCTGAATTCGCGTGTGGACTTTGTGAATGGTTTTACCGAGAACTACGGTGACCCGTTAGGACTGAAAGCCAGCTGGGAATCGTTGGTCAACTTCAAAGACTTGGAGGCCACGCACCGCACGGAGATTATCAGCAGCAATGCCCAGTGGTTTGAAGACCATTCACCCGTAGACAAGCAGTTCAAGAAGGAGCAGGTGAAGGGCGTGTCCGCCAAGGTCATCACCGCCGCTATTCTGGCCGGCGACCTCTATCCCGCTACGGCGATAGGCATCAATCTGCCTAATTCCAACTGGATACGTGCCCAGTACGGTTCGAAGTCAGTTACCATCGGCAACATCACCGATGCCTACAACAAGGCTGCTCATGGCAATGGATTCAACGAAGAGTTTGTTATCAGCCCCGAAGAACTGAAACTCATTGACCAATATGCCGACTTGACAGACGAATTGCATACCGACCTGCACGAATGTCTGGGCCACGGTTCGGGCAAGATGGCGCCGGGAGCAGACCCCGACGGACTGAAGGCTTACGGCTCTACCATTGAGGAAGCACGCGCCGACCTCTTCGGCCTGTACTACGTGGCAGACCCCAAGTTGGTGGAACTGGGATTGCTGCCCGACACCACCGCTTACCATGCCCAATATTACACCTACCTGATGAACGGCCTGATGACGCAGCTGGTGCGCATTGAACCGGGCAACCAGGTGGAGGAAGCACACATGCGCAACCGCCAGCTCATTGCCCGCTGGGTTTACGAGAAAGGTGCCGCCGACAAGGTGGTGGAACTGGTGAAGCGCGATGGCAAAACCTACGTGCAGGTGAACGACTATGGCAAGTTGCGTGGACTCTTCGGGCAGTTGCTGGCCGAGATTCAGCGCGTGAAGTCAACCGGCGACTTTGCTGCTGCCCGCAATCTGGTAGAGAACTACGGCGTCAAGGTAGACCCTGTTCTGCACCAGGAAGTATTGGAACGCTACAAAAAGCTGAACCTGGCTCCCTACAAGGGCTTTGTCAATCCCGTTTATACAGCTGTGACCGATGCCGACGGACACATCACCGACGTCACCGTGAGCTACGACGAGGACTACGTGGAACAGATGTTGCGCTACAGCCGCGATTATGCCACGTTGCCCGTGCGTAATTAAGTGAGAAGGAAACTGTTTGGGAGGGTGTGTCAAAATTCAAAATCACTATCATTAGCTTCGCTCAAAACCTCTTTTGACTATTTCATGAAGGTATAAGTCTGTCATGTTGAGCGGAGCGAAGCGAAGTCGAAACATCTCACATTAAGCATAGTGAGAACCCTCGACTAAGTTTGGGGTGACAGAATGATAGGTAATATCTATTTTGACACACCCTCTTTTCTTGACAGGCCGTATTCTTCTTTGTTTGATTGAAAAAGAAAGAAAGTATGGATTTACACGAACAACTGAAAGACATCAAGACTCAATTCCGCCTGGCCATGAACGGTGCCGTTTCGCAAAGCATGCGCGAGAAAGGGCTGGTCTACAAACTGAACTTCGGTGTAGAACTGCCCCGCATCAAGCAGATAGCCGCCCGCTACGAGAAAAACCACGACCTGGCCCAAGCGCTGTGGAAGGAAGACATCCGTGAGTGCAAAATTCTGGCTGCTTTGTTGCAGCCCGTCGAAACCTTCTATCCCGAAATCGCGGACATCTGGGTAGAAAGCATCCGCAACATCGAGATAGCCGAGCTGACCAGCATGAACCTTTTCTGCCACTTGCCCTACGCTCCTGCCAAGTCCCTGCAGTGGATGGCCGATGAGCGCGAATATTTCCAGGTGTGCGGCTTCCTTACGGCGGCCCGTTTGCTCATGCAGAAAGGCGACCTGGACGAACGGGCTGAAAATGAGCTGCTGGACCAGTCTGTCGCGGCTTTCCTCTCCGGTTCCTACCATGTGCGCAATGCCGCTGCTGCCGTCATCCGCCGTTTCATGCAGCACAGCGAAGAACATGCCTTCCGCATGTGCCGCCGTGTGGAACAAATGAAAGATTCTGCTTCGGCCGATGAGCAACTGCTCTACAGCCTGGTGAAAGAAGAGGCTGGGGAAATTGGCTGATAAATAAAGATTTACTTCTTATATACAACAAGCCTGCTTCTAAACGCTTAGGGGCAGGCTTGTTTGCGCTTAGGAGTTCCTTTCTACTTTTTATCGGGCAAGTCCGAAGACCCGGTTGGAATTAGCAGTTCATATTTAGGTTATACCATGAATGAGAATTAAGGAGTTAAGTCTAGGGTAGAATTGCACGCCATATATAATGGAAGAAACCTGTGGCATATAAGGTAAGGTTAAAGTGAACTACGATAAAAATAGATTGCATGCAATATCAAATTTCAGAGTGCTAACTGTGACTTTTAGAACACTCACTATGACATTGACCGGAAAAAAGGACGTAAATGAGCCATCTGTCGCCCAAGGGATGTGAAAGTGAAAAACTACTGCTTTCACAGCGGTTGGCTTAATATATACAAGAAAGAGAGTGTGAAAGCAGATGGAGACGTCCAGCCCGGTTTCCACCACACCAGAAAAAGAAACCTCAATCTGCCTTCACGGTTTCACGCACAGATAATCCGTTGTAATTTAGTGCGTTGTTGTGAAAGATAATGGTTTCATGCTGCTTTCACGGCTTTGTGTGTGAATGTTCCGGAGTGAGGGATATACATCAGAGAATCGAAATTGAGATTCCTTATAAGAAAGTTTTGGAACAGATTAAGGCAATGCTTACTGATGGAACAATAGAGTCGGAAGGTAAAAACAGATGGATAAAATATAAGCTGAAGAAATGATGATTCTCATTTCCAAAATCGGGAATAGAAGAAGTGATAAAAAACGATTTGGAAATGATAAATGGAAATGATAAGTTGTAATGTTTTGATAATTAAATGATTGGTCGTTTTCAAAATTGAAAATAAGAAAAAGAGAAAATCGATTTTGAAAGAGAAAAATGAAAAAGATAAAGCTTTAAACGTAGAAAACCATGATTGATAAGTAAATGTGCAAAATTAAATGATACTAAACACAGAGGCACGGAGACACAGAGTTT
>DGYFI06202__coassemble_828_pt1 | contig 16191 bp, 14 predicted proteins | sample DGYFI06202__metabat2_high_PE_032 | metagenome-assembled genome bin DGYFI06202 | reverse complement strand
TCACCATCCTCAAACTCACTCCAGGCAGCAGGATAATACATAGAGAACCATGCCCCGGGTGATATAAATTTCTTATCTTGTGCCATAATCTCAATCAGTAAATCTTATCTACCTTGCAAAGATACATTTTTTAGCCGGAATGCCAAACAATCGGGCAAAGAGAGTCCGTTTTTAACCCCTTCAAGTATTTTCTCTCCAACCTCCGCTGCTTCAAACTGAATAATGCACTTCTCGTGCTTTGTAAGCAGGCATCCGGCATGAAAGACAAACGCCTGATAGTCTACCCATATTATCCGCATAGTAAACAATAAAGGATTTCATTCTTTTTATGTACGACACTCGTACACAGCACACAGAACAGCCTTTCTGACAAGCTCTTTATGGGAAACTGCCAAGCAATAAGCAGCCAACTTCCAAACGATAAGCAGCAGACTTGTTATATATATGAAATAGCGCATTGATTATCAACAGCATAACATCTTATCCAATCATCCATCTCCAAGTATAAACCACTTCAACATATTGAGTGGCCATTTACAACAAACTGACAGGCAATAAAAACAACCACAGCCCAAGCCGCATCATATTGTCAAACCATTTGATGCCTAAGTCCGCCATTGTTTTGTGGATATAAAAAAGGCCATCTCAATTTTTATTTTGAGACAGCCTCTTTTTGCAAATGTTTCTAAAGTTGTCGGAAATCGATATTTCCTACTCAACCTAAGTAAGATTTGAGCAATTTGCTACGATTACTTTGTCTTAATCGTCTGATAGCTTTTTCTTTAATCTGGCGAACACGTTCACGGGTCAGACCGAATTTGTCGCCGATTTCTTCCAGGGTCATTTCCTGCTGTCCGATACCGAAAAACATCTGAATGATTTCTTTTTCGCGATCGGTTAACGTAGAAAGAGCTCTATCAATTTCCCTCGCAAGAGACTCGTTCACCAACGAGCGGTCAGCCATGGGAGAGTCATCATTGACCAGCACATCAAGCAGGCTGTTGTCTTCTCCTTCCACAAAAGGAGCATCCACCGAAATGTGACGGCCGGAAACCTTCAGTGTGTCGGAGATTTTGTCAACGGGAATGTCCAGCTCATCAGCCAACTCTTCGGGCGACGGACGACGCTCGTTTTCTTGCTCGAACTTAGAGAAGGCTTTGCTGATTTTATTCAGTGAACCCACCTGATTCAACGGCAAACGAACGATACGCGACTGTTCGGCCAGAGCTTGCAGAATGGACTGGCGTATCCACCACACAGCATAACTGATAAACTTGAATCCACGTGTCTCATCAAACTTCTCAGCAGCCTTAATCAGTCCCAGATTGCCTTCGTTAATCAAGTCTGGTAAACTCAATCCCTGATTCTGATACTGCTTGGCCACAGAAACAACGAAACGAAGATTGGCACGTGTCAGTTTCTCCAATGCTGCACGGTCACCCTTACGGATGCGTTGAGCGAGCTCCACTTCTTCCTCTACAGTAATCAAGTCTTCACGACCGATTTCCTGCAAATACTTGTCAAGTGACGCGCTCTCTCTGTTAGTGATACTTTTGGTAATTTTTAATTGTCTCATTCTTCAAAACATATTTGGGGTACAAAGTTACGACAAATTATCGGATTCCAAGCAATCTGACATAACTTTTCATTTTCCTATAACAAAAAAGGTGCCGACTTGGTTCATGTCAGCACCTTTTTACTCAGCTTCTGTTAAAGAAAGCTACAATCAACCTTTTTACCTATACTTATTTACCTAAATCTTATTCCTCTTGCAAATCAATGGGATAATATCCACGCTTACCAGAAGGGAACATGCCTGTGACGAACATTACCTGCTCCGGCGACTGCGTAGCTTCCTTCAAAGCACTCTCCAGATCATCAACAGTCTTTACGCTTTGTCCGTTAGCTTTCAGGATTATGAAGCCCTTGCGGATGCCCGCATCTTTCATCTTGCCCGGACCTACAGCCGTTACTTCCAAACCATACCCCAGATTGAGCTGGCGTTTCAGTTCATCGCTGACAGGCTTGAAGGCTGCACCCAGAATCTCCATGCCACGGTCTTTTACCACCTTCGTGTTCCCCTGCGAATTTTTCAGCGTAATGGTTACCTCTTTCTCTTTCTTGTCGCGAATAATCGTAGCCTTCACCTTGTCGCCCGGACGATGATTAGCCAGAATCTCCTGCAAGTCTGTGAATTTGTGTATTTTCTTTCCATCCAGTTCAGTGATGACATCATTCTTCTGCAAGATGCCTGCAGCCGAGCCGCTGTCCAAGACCTCATTCACATAGACACCTTCTTTGACACCCAGCTCATCCGCCAGTTTCTTCCGTGCATTAATCAAATCCTCACTCATCTGCAAATCTGTGGTAAGGTCTCCTCCCTTGATGCCCAGAAGTGCACGCTGAACGACACCGTACTGTTTCAGGTCTGCCACCACTTTCTTCATGATACTGGTAGGAATGGCAAAACCATATCCCGAATAAGTGCCTGTCGGAGAATAAAGCATGGCATTGATGCCCACCAATTCACCCCGTGCATTAACCAGCGCACCGCCACTGTTTCCTGCGTTGATAGCTGCATCTGTCTGAATGAAAGACTGGATAGTAGCAGCGTTCCCGTTGGCAGCCGACGTACCGATGTCACGAGCTTTGGCACTGACAATACCAGCTGTCACAGTAGAACTCAAGCTGAAGGGATTACCCACAGCCAATACCCATTCACCAACTTTCAATGCATCAGAATCTCCGACTGGGATAGTGGGAAAATCATCCCCTTCAATTTTCAGCAGGGCAAGATCCGTATCCGGGTCGGTACCGATGATACGTCCTTTCATTTCACGGCCGTCATTCAATTCCACAGTTATTTCATCAGCATCTTCTACCACGTGGTTATTGGTCACGATATAACCGTCTTTCGAAATGATGACGCCCGAACCGTATCCGACTTTCGGTTGTGTCTTGATTTGACGTTCTTGTCCTTGCGGATTACCAAAAAAGAAGTCAAATATATCTGGTTGCATACGCACAGTTTCCGTACGTCCCAACTGAGTGGAACGGATATGCACGACAGCATGAACTGACGACTCGGCAGCCTGAGTCAAGTCGACAGGCTGTGCATTTACACTGCCCAGACCTGCCAAACGAAGATTATCCGGATTCTGCTGGAAAAGTTCGCTGAATGAAGCAGAGGCTTCCCTTTCCTTACTCAGCAGTTTGTAGGCCGAAGCACCTCCCACGCCTGCACTGACCAGGACGATGGCACCTACTATTGCTACATTTTTCATTGTCTGTTTCATAATCCATTATTCGTTTAAACGTTAATATTCGGGTTTCTTTTAAGATTTCGACGTTAAAATAAGAACAAAAAACATTCACTTATTCCCTCTGTCACTCTTTTTTGTTCTCTTTTAACAGAGGCTGACAGGGGCTTAACGGCGGTTAACGGCAAAGAGTGACAAATTTGCATTTCTATAGGATAGGGAAATGTTAAATCTGACAAGAACAGAAATAGAGAAAAAGCCCTGACAAATGTGCGGGTTTTGCAACAAGGCAATCGCTATAAAGACGAACGCGATGTATAGTTTTAAACAATAAACGCTGTCCTTGTATCTCCTAAGGCATTCTCCTATGCCTTAGGTATTTGCCAATAGACACGCCGATACTATCTGCCTGCCACAGTCCGATACCACCCATCAAAAGATTCCCGACAGTCCATTTGTTCAGTCCAGATATTCAATCTCGATGTCGTAATCCCAATCCGTGAAATAGAGATTTCCTCCCTCCCACTCCACTTCACCGTGTTGGAAATCTACGGTTTCACTGCGCGGATAATGCTTGGCTGGGAACAAAGGCATTCCATAGTCCTGATTAACAAGCATACGCCAAGAATCAACACCTCCACAGAAAAAATATTTTTCCTCTTCGCTGCGGGCAAGCGGGAAAATACCCAACGACTGGTCGACAGGAATCCACCCTATATCTTCCAGATATATTTCAGCCCAACCGTGCTGTTTCCACCCACCCGGATGCATCATAAAACCGCTCTGGAAACGAGCAGGAATGCCACTAACGCGACATAATGCAACAAACAAAAGGCTCAGCTGTCCGGAATCGCCATGACGGTTCTCCAATACATATTCCGGAATATTATCTATGGTAGAGTATTCTCTGGCCGATGCCCATGGGAAGTGTTCATGAATCCAGCGGAAGATACGGCACACCTTCAGCCAGGGATTCGGTTCATCGGCAGTCAGGCTATCCGCCAGACTTCTTAACTGTGGAGTAAAAACAACATGTTGCTTCCGTTCAGCAGTAAATTCCTTATAAAGGGGAGAATCCGTGTGGTAAGGTTTCACTTCTTCTACCCGTATGGGATGCCATTCGCCATAAGAAGTGTACTCGAAAGTTTCGGAAAAGACGGTAGGACATCCTGCCACTGCCCGCTTCTCCATATAAAGTGTACTATGACTGTATCCGGCAGATGCCAGCACATATTCCGGCTCGCTGGTAACCAATAGTTTCACATCACGCTGCCTTGGATGGTCAGTCCGGGGGTAAGGCAACCAGCAGCGTACTATCTTACCGGCCGGAACCACGTTAGTATCCACTGTCAGTGTATATGTAACCCGCATACGTTTGGGCGCAACTACCGGGGTTCCGTCCTGTCGCACAGCTGCCATGATTTCGGGGATATTTTCACTGTCCACTTGTTCCGTCACACTGGCGACAGAGCCTTCCCGGGCCACTTTAATATCCCGGCAGGTTGGATCTAAACGGAAAAGATTAGGACCGGCATTACGGAAATAGCGTTTCTCACCATCCAGTTCCATACACTCCAGCACCTTGTCGTGCTCCCAAGCACGCATCTGTTCATCGGTCACATCGGGAATGTATTTGCGGATGTAGTCTTTCACCTGCGACTCCGTCAGACAGAAATCAGTGAGCAAACGCTGATGCAAATCCTGTTCCCATGAATAAGTCTGCGAAGCGGAATTTCTCTGACAAGCCGACACTAATACCAGGCAAGCCATGATGTATAACAAACCTCTCATGCCTCAATCCTCCACTCTTATCACACCGATACCGGGCAAATCTGGCAAGGTAATTTTGCCCTTTATCACTTCCATCCCCCGGAAACGGTCGTTGGCAATAAGCAGAGCCCCGTCCAAATCGGCAAAATCCACAGCAGGCGAAAGCTGCGCAGCAGCAGAGACGGCACACGATGTTTCCGTCATACACCCCACCATGACTCCCATGTCCAAAGCCCGCGCCAGATTCAACATCTTCCAAGCCTCCCGCATGCCAGTACACTTCATTAGCTTGATATTAATACCCGTAAAGGCACCCTTCAGTCCGACTATATCCTTCAAGCGTTGAACGGATTCATCGGCAAATATAGGCAGAGGGCTTTGCTGGGTAATCCAAGCCGTATCATCCAACCGATTCTTGGGCATGGGTTGCTCCACCATGACAATGCCCTGCTCCTTCAGCCAATAAATCATGTCAAGCGCATATTGGCGGTCGGTCCACCCCTGATTGGCATCGACCGCTATAGGCAGATTAGTTACAGAACGGATAGTTTCAATCATTGCCTTGTCATTGTCAAGCCCCAGTTTCACTTTGAGAATATTGAACCGGCCAGCACATTCTTCTGTTTTCTTACGTACCATATCAGGCGTATCCATCCCGATGGTATAGGTTGTTGAAGGAGTTTTCTCCCTGTCCAATCCCCACAGCTTATACCAAGGCGTCTGAAGCAGTTTACCTACCAAATCATGCAAAGCAATATCCACCGCAGCCTTGGCAGCTGCATTTCCCTCAGAGAGTCCATCGACATAAGCCAATATATCTTCCAGCTGAAAGGGGTCGGCAAAGCGTCCTATCTTGCCTTGCAAATCTCGCAGAAATCCCATCACGCTCTCCATCGTACCCAATTCTTCCTGCAAATAAGGAGGCATGGAGGCTTCTCCATAACCAATGACACCGTCATATTCTATTTCGACCTGCACATCCGGTGTGGTCGACCGCGAATACGAGGCCACCGTAAACACATGACGCAACTTCAGCTCGTAAGGAAAAAAACGCAGCCTCATGCGGGGGACTACCCCGGCTCGGGAATTAATATGAAAACGAGGGATTGTTTCCACGCCACCTGCCCAAATCTGGTTGGCAGCCCATCCGGCACCCAATGCGGCAAACGCTGCTGTCTTCAGAAATTCTCTACGGTTCTGCATAAATACCTGTGGGTTTTAATGATAAAAGTCATTGGTAGCCGTAGTGTTCAGGGCTGGCTGGCTGCCGATATAAGGCAAGACACGTGCGGCAAACAACAGACGATTCAAATTAAATGCGTCGAACAGTTCATCTTGCGGGTCAAAGCTACTGATGTGAACATCCCCCTGCGAATGAATGAAACGCTTATTACCTATATATATAGCCACATGCACCACCCGCTCTTTTTTTGTAGAAGTAGCCCTGCGGCCGAAGAAAATCAGGTCGCCGGGCTGCAGATTGGAAAAGTCGGGCGCGATGTCGATATGTTCGCCCACATAAGCCTGCTGCGAGGCATCACGCGGAATGATAATGTCGTGCATAAACAATACGGTACGCACAAAGCCACTACAATCTACCCCTTTCGACGAAGTGCCTGCCCACAGATAGGGGACTCCCATCAGCGTACGGGCCGTGCGGATAATGTCGTCTGCACCCGTCTTCAGCGAAGCTCTCCACTTGTCTTCAGGCATGGACAGAGACTGGTGGATATATCCCTTGCGACCGTCGGGGTAAGACACCTGGTAGAAACTCCCTTTGCTGCCCTCCCACTTCAGACGGTTGCCTGCCACGATGTCAGACACCGGCTGCGAATGTTCGTCTGGCTCAGAATAGACAAACCCGTAGTGCGATGTCACTACTATTTTCGGCGCCCGGTTCCATGCTTTCAGTTCCGCCCGCGTCACCCGGTGTACGGCTACGGGATGTACCCAGGCTATATAGCGATCCGGCGTCTGAATGCGATACCATCCGTTGCATTGCAATACGCGCACAGGCATACCCAGCAACCCCTGGGTGGTCATCTCCGACGAGAAATCGGGCGACACCCGCAGGTTGGCAACCGACAGGTTTAAGATGCCGTACACCTGTTCTCCCAGCTCCTGCGTGTCGGGCAATAACTCCAGACAATCCATCATACGATAGCCTCGTGCCGTCAAAGCATCAAGGAGAGCTTCCTTTGCCTTTGCCGAAGTGGTGACTCCTCGCAACATTACGTTTTTGCCCGAAAAGGCATAGTCCACGTCAAACAAAGCCACTCGGCTGTCGGGCGCATACACTTGCTTCAGACTATCCGACAAACGGGCGACCTCGGCCGGCACAGTTTCTTGAGCTACAGTCGGCAGAAGAGCTACCAGCCAAGAGGAAAGAAGAAAAAGAAACAATGCTTTCATCATGCTCTACAGGAGTTTATAAAATTCTGGCTTCAAAACTACACATTTCCCCACACAAATGCAAATCCACGCCTTGCTTATTTCCCATATTCCGCCCTTGTCACCTGTCTATCACTTCATGGTGCCTTCATTAATCCGATGAGCTACAGACTGGGTGTATAACACTGATTATCAGCGTCTACTTCTTATACCTTCCCAGCAGATTTCTTATACTTTGGAAACCGACTTCTTATACCTCCGAAACAGGTATCTTCCTTATAAGAAGAAAAGCCGACTTCGCACGCATGCCTGCATTTGACAGAAAAGTCGTACTTTTGCACCCATAAACCATCCTGAAGAAAGAAAACTAACATGCCGACAAAGATTCTTTGGATAGACCTGAACAGTTCATACGCCCACTCCTCGCTGGCACTACCGGCTCTCCATGCCCAAGTGGCCAACCGTGAAGATGTGGAATGGGAAATTGTATCGGCCACCGTCAACGAAAATCCCGGTCCCATGGTGAGCCGCATCTATCGCAGCCGTCCAGACATTCTGGCAGGAACAGCCTGGCTGTTCAACCACGAAATGCTGCTGCATATCGCCTCACGTGCCAAAGCTCTGCTGCCCGAATGCATACTGGCATTGGGAGGGCCGGAGTTTCTGGGCGACAACGAAGCCTACTTGCGCCGCCACCCCTATATAAACTGTGTCTTTCGGGGTGAGGGAGAAGAAGCGTTTGCTCAATGGCTGTCCTGTTGGAACCGCCCCGAACAATGGAGCACAGTGGATGGATTGTGCTACCTGAATGCGTCCGACGGCATCTATACCGACCAGGGCATTGCCCGCGTGCAGCACTTCGACCGGCTGGCATCACCCGAAGAAAGCTACTTATTCAACTGGAGCAAGCCTTTCGTGCAATTGGAAACTACACGAGGATGCTTCAATACCTGCGCCTTTTGTGTAAGCGGAGGCGAAAAACCGGTACGAACCCTCTCCATCGACACCATTGCCCGCCGCCTGAAAAATATCCGACGACATGGTATCCACGACGTACGAGTATTGGATAGAACGTTCAACTACCATCCGGAACGCGCCCGCCAACTGCTCCTGCTCTTCCGACAATTCCATCCCGACCTGCGCTTCCATTTGGAGATTCACCCCGCCTTACTCACCCCTCCACTGAAAGAACTGCTGGCAGAAATACCTTCCGGACTGCTCCACCTGGAAGCCGGCATACAAAGCCTGCACGAGGATGTGCTCTGCACCAGCCGACGGGCAGGAGGACTGAAAGAATCGCTGGAGGGGCTGCACTACCTATGCTCCCTGCCCAACGTCGTCACCCATGCCGATCTCATTGCCGGCTTGCCCCTCTACCACCTGAAACAGATTTTCGACGATATTCGCACCTTGGCCGATTACCGGGCCGGAGAAATCCAGTTGGAATCTCTAAAAGTACTGCCCGGCACCGAAATGCGCCGGCGGGCCTCCGAATGGGGCATCAGCTACTCACCTTTCCCGCCTTATGAAGTATTGATGACCCGGGAGATTACCCCGGAGGAACTGCAAACAGCCCGCCTGCTGTCGCGCCTGCTGGACGGATTCTATAACAGCGAAGCATGGCAGGAAGTCACCAGAACACTCATCCTGCACGATACGGACTTCCTTCCTGCTTTTCTCGACGAACTTATCCGGCTGAATGTTATCGACCAACCACTGAGCCTGGAACGCAGAGGCATCCTTCTTTATGACTTCTGCCAAAAGCACTATCCCACCTTTGCCCGACAAGTCAGCCAGGCATGGATAGAAGCCGGACTGTCGCTCAAAAAAAAGCCAGCCGAAAAAGTACGGACCAAGCGTCAGACTCCCCCCGAACACTGGCAGGTGCTGAAAGGCCACTACCACCCCGGACTACGACTGTGCTTCCTGCCTGCAGACACAGAAGCCGGACAAGGAATCTGGTATGGTTACGAATCAGAAATACAAGCCGTACGCCCCGTATTCAAAGCTGTCGGCACAGAATAAATCTGTTCTTTCTCCTTTTTGGCAATTAGGCAAAAAAGTCATACCTTTGCGCCCGTTTTTCAGGATAACCCCAAACTTACTAAAGAAATGCATTCATTGAATGAACTAAAAGACATTACTCACTTTTTGCTGGAGTATGCCAACCGCCTGATGGGTTCGGGCGTACATACCTCACGTGTAGTGCGTAACACATGCCGTATCGGCCACTCGCTGGATGTGGAAACCAATGTATGCGTATTGCAACGCAACCTCATTGTAAGCGTGCGCGACACCGAAAGCCACGAAGTGTACAACGAAATGGCAGCTATCCCCGCCTTTCCCATCAGTTTTGAACTGAACGCCGAGTTGAGTGCCCTGAGCTGGGATGCTTACGACAACCGCCTTCCACTGGCCGACTTGCGCAAGAAGTATGCCGAAATCATCGCCCGTCCCAAGATGGACCCGCTGTGCACCTTGTTCCTCGTGGCCTTTGCCAATGCTTCCTTCTGTGCCTTGTTCGGAGGCGACTGGACATCGCGGGGCATTGTTTTCTCTGCCACACTTATCGGCTTCTACATCCGCCAGGTCATGCAGAAGAGACACATCAACCATTACATCGTCTTCATGGTATCAGCCTTTGCTGCCTCACTGGCAGCCTCATCGGCTCTTACACTCGACACAACTTCAGAAGTGGCCATAGCTACCAGTGTATTGTTTCTGGTGCCGGGCGTTCCCTTGCTGAACGGAGTTATCGACATTGTAGAAGGACACGTCATCACCGGTTGCAGTCGGCTCATCCAAGCCTTGCTGCTGGTACTGTGCATAGCCGTGGGACTTTCGTTCACACTGATGCTGGTACGCAACAGTCTGTTATAAAAAACGGCTGGCCTACACCTATTTATATATATACACTCTATTAACAATAAAGTAATACGATATGATGATTTTCGATATTATCACCGACGGGCTTTTTGCCGCCGTGGCTGCCATCGGCTTTGGTGCCATATCCGACCCACCCTTGCGCGCTTTCCCATCCATCGCCCTGCTGGCTGCTATCGGTCATGCACTACGTTTCTGCCTCATGACGTATGTCGGCATCGACATTGCTACGGCCTCGCTCTGTGCATCGTTCACTATCGGTATGGGAAGCCTGCTGCTGGGCAAGCGCATTCTCTGTCCGATGACGGTGCTCTATATCCCCGCTCTGCTGCCCATGATTCCAGGTATGTATGCCTATAAGACAGTATTCGCCCTCATCATGTTCATGCAGAACCTGGGTACCCCGGAAATGTTACAGAAATACATACAAGATATTTTCAGCAATGGCCTGGTGACGTGCAGCGTCATTTTCATGCTGGCCGTAGGAGCCACCTTCCCTTTGTTTCTCTTCATCAACCGGGCCTTCTCAATGACAAGAAGGAAGAAAGCATAAAGAAAAAGATACATAACTATTATTCACCGAACTTATATAACACTAAACAATAAACCACCTATGGAAACTTTTTGGAATACCATTGCCGAATATAACCGGGGTACTTGGATAGCTCAATGCATCATTACACTGACCGGTATCGTGCTGACCATACTACTCTACCGACGTCCCACGATGGGAGTCAAACGCACCATGAAAGCTTACATGGTCTTTGTCAACGGATGGATAGCCGCCGTATATTATATGATTTATGGAGGAATCCGAAGCTACCACTACATCCTTGCCATCTTTTGGGGCATCCTGGCGCTTATCTGGCTGTGGGACCTGTGGACTAACTACACGACTTTCGAACGCAACCGCCGATACAGTTATCTGGTAGCCGTGCTCTACGCCATGCCCTTTCTCTATCCTTTGCTGTCGTGGGTGCGCGGCATGGAATTCCCGATGATGACCACCACCGTCATGCCCTGTTCGGTAGCGGTATTCACCATCGGTCTGCTGCTGGGCTTCTCGCGCAAGGTGAACCTGCTCATCATACTTTTCATCTGCCACTGGGCCCTCATCTCTTTCTCCAAAATATACGTCTACCACATACCCGAAGACGTACTTCTGGCAGCCTCCACTGTTCCTGCCATCTACCTGTTCTTCAAAAACTATTTCGACCAGAATCTGCATAAAGAAACCAAGCCCAGCGCCCGGTTCATGAACGGATTTCTTATCACCATCTGCGTCATTATCGGCATAGCACTCAGCCTGACGCTCATGAACGGGCTTATACGCTAAAACCTGTCAACCCTGAAAAAAGATGAGAGTACCCACGCGGAACACTGTTTCCGTTTGGATACCCTCATTTTTTTGCCAGCATGTCCATACATACTTGCCCGCCATTACATCAGATTGCTGGCCAGCTCGCTCAATTCGCTCCGTTCACCTTTTACCAGATTGACATGCGCAAAGAGTTTCTGGTCTTTCATACGGTCTATCATATAGACCAGACCATTGGACTGACTGTCCAAATACGGCTGGTCAATCTGCTGGATGTCTCCCGTAAAGACCATCTTAGTGCCCTCACCAGCACGGGTGATGATGGTTTTGATTTCGTGCGGGGTCAGATTCTGAGCCTCGTCTACAATGCAATACGTATCGCTCAGGCTACGCCCGCGGATAAAGGCAAGTGCCTCGATGACAAGCTGCCCGCTCTTCTGCATATCATCCAGTCGCTTGAGTTCGGACGAAGTGGGCGAAAACTGATGCTTGATAACATTCAAATTGTCAAACAAGGGCTGCATATAAGGCGCAACCTTCTCCTGGGCATCGCCGGGCAGGAAACCGATGTCTTTGTTGGACAACGCCACAACGGGACGCGCCAGCAATATCTGCTTATAGTCACTCATCTGGCTCAACGCGGCCGCCAGTGCCAGTAGCGTTTTTCCAGTACCGGCCTTGCCAGTCAGTGCCACCAGCTTAACATTCGGATCATCCAAAATCTCGAAAGCAAAACTCTGCTCGGCATTGCGTGGCTCAATGCCATAGTTTTTCGACTTCGACACACGCACCACCGTGCGGTCGAAAGGATTATAACGGGCCAGCACACTGTTGCGGTCGCTCTTGAGAATGAAGCACTCGTTGGGATGAACCACATCGCGGAAGTCGAACTCGCCAATATCAATGCCCTCGCGCGAAGAATAAATGCGGTCAATGAGTGCCGGGTCAATACCCTCAAAGACTTCATTGGACTTTTCGAAGATGTCCACATTCATCACCTTGTCGTTGATATAATCCTCGCACAACAGGCCGATGGAACGGGCTTTCATGCGCAGGTTTACATCTTTCGTGACAAGAATAGTCTTCATGTCCGGGTGCTTGCGGCACAACCAATCAGTCACAGCCAGGATGCGATGGTCGGGAATCGATTCGGGAAACGATTCCGATACACGCGGGGCATCAATACGGCCGGTCACGACAAACAGTCGCCCCATTCCCTCGCCCAAGCTGGCTCCCCGGGTAAACAGGTCATCGTCAGTAATAAGATCCAACTGACGGACAAACTCACGCGCATTGTAATTAATTTGCTCATTGCCTTTCTTGAACTTATCCAACTCCTCCAGCACCACGATGGGCAGATAGATATCGTTTTCCTGGAAGTTCTGCAGGCAGTTGTAATCATGCAAAATGACATTTGTGTCAATCACAAAGTTTTTCTTGGCTCCCATATATGTTAGATTTAAATAGTTAATACTAAATTTGCCGTTGCTTAAAATAAACAATCCAAGGGAACAAAGGGTTTTTGGCTCCCTGGTTAAATATTTCAAAAGATGAACTATCAAGACACCTTAGAGTACTTGTACAACAGTGCGCCCATGTTCCAGCAAGTTGGAGCAGGCGCTTACAAAGAAGGACTGGAAAATACACGGGCATTGGATGCCCACTTCCGGCACCCGCATGAACATTTCCGCTCCCTGCACATTGCCGGTACCAACGGGAAAGGCTCTTGCTCGCACACGCTGGCTGCCATACTGCAATCGGCAGGATATCGTGTGGGGCTTTACACCTCCCCTCATCTGGTAGACTTCCGCGAGCGGATTCGCGTCAATGGCCAACCGATATCCGAGGACTATGTTATCCGTTTTGTAGAAGAGGAACGTGCTTTCTTCGAGCCCTTGTTCCCCTCGTTCTTCGAACTGACAACCGCCATGGCATTCAAATACTTTGCCGATGAAAAAGTGGACGTGGCAGTAGTGGAGGTAGGTTTAGGAGGACGGTTAGACTGTACGAACATCATCCACCCGGACTTGTGTATCATTACCAACATCAGTCTGGACCATACCCAGTTCTTAGGACACACCTTAGCCCAGATTGCAGGCGAAAAAGCCGGCATCATCAAGCCGGGTATCCCTATAGTTATCGGAGAAACAACTCCTGAAACCAGACCTGTTTTCTACCAAAAAGCCCAAGAAGAAGGTGCACCCATACATTGGGCTGAAGAGGAAGGACATGAAAATGATTACCCCGGACTCTCCTTCGAACTAAAAGGACTTTACCAAGAGAAAAACCGCCGCACACTGCTGACAGCCCTCCCGATACTAAAGGAAATAGGCTACCGCCTGACGGAAAACGACATCCGTCAAGGCTTCGCACACGTGGTGGAACTGACCGGGCTGATGGGGCGCTGGCAAAAGCTGCAGAATTCTCCTACACTGATATGCGACACAGGACATAACACAGGAGGCATCGCCTACATAGCCCAACAACTCCGGGCGCAACCCTGCCACCGACTGCACATCGTACTGGGAATGGTGAATGACAAAGATATCCGCGGAGTGCTGGCCCTGCTACCCCACGAAGCCGACTATTATTTCACACAGGCCAGTGTGAAACGCGCCCTGCCTGCCGATGAATTAGCCCGTTTGGGAACAGAAGCTGGGCTGAAGGGAGAAGCCTTTGCCAATGTACCGGCAGCTGTACGCGCTGCACAAAAAAGAAGCCTCCCCGAAGACTTTATCTTCGTAGGAGGCAGTACGTTTGTTGTGGCCGACCTTTTATCGAACCGCAATGCACTCAATCTCTACTGACGCACCCTTGGGCAGTGCATCGACAGCTACGGCTGAACGGGCGGGGAAAGGTGCTTCAAAATACGTGGCATAAACCTCGTTCATCTCGCCAAACAACGACATATCCTCGAGGAATACGGTGGTTTTCACAACATCACCCATTGTGAGGCCAGCCTCCTCCAGGATGTGCTTGATGTTCTCCAACGACTGACGCGTCTGTGCTTGAGCTCCTTGAGCCATCTCACCTGTTTCTGCATTGATAGGCAACTGTCCTGAAACGAACACCATTCCGCCTGCCTCAATGGCCTGGCTGTAAGGGCCGATAGCTCCCGGCGCCTTCTTACTGTTGATTGCTTTTTTCATAATCTGTATTCTCCTTTCTTCTTAAAAGGTTAAATATATTGGTAATTCATCTATTTACAATACTTTTCTATCAATGCATCCACATTGGGATCGCCTAATTCTTTGGCCTTGGCAAAAGCTTCACATGCTTCAGCATTCTTCTTAAGCTGTATGTAAGCCTGTCCTAAAAGCCGATAACCTTCCGCATACTTCTCATCCAGTTTCAAAGCCTCCTGCAACACCTTGACAGCTTCTTCACTGCGCCCTACCCGGATATTGACCACAGCCAGTTCTGCCCGGTAAAGCATATTCTGAGGCGCCAGTTCAATGGCTTTATTCAAATCGTCAAGCGCCCGCTGATATTGATGAGCCTCCAAGGCTGCCTGCTCACGATAATAATAGAATACATCATTGACATTGCCGTTCACTGCCTTGAAATAAGCGTCATAATCCAACATGGCTTTCCGGGCTTGTCCGTCATTCAACAAAGCTTGTGCCCGAGCCAAAAGATAGGGAGCAGCCGCATCAGAATAAGGCTGTCGGCAATGAGCCACACAACTGTCTAATAAAGCAACAATCTCCGAAGAAGGAGCCTTCAACATCTCTTTGGCCTGGGCTGCACTGAAGAAAGTGGCAGGCGAAGCAAGTTCTGACCGGTTTACTTCTTCATAAGCAGACAGAGCTGCAGCATAATCTTGTTTGAAGAAAAGAATATCTCCTTCCATTTGCTTATATACTGGCAAAGGCTGCAAAGCCACCGCCTCACGAATTTCCGTCAAAGCTTTGTCTATATTCCAATCCTTATAAGGCTGAGCTGGATTGGTTAATAGATAATTATAAATTGTCTTAGCCCGGTTAAAACGGACATCAGCCTTGTTTGCAGCAACTTCCAAAGCCTGATCCAAATCAGCCTCCACTAATTGCATAGCAGCCTCGTCCTGCGTTTGAGCCAAACGATTGGTAGCCCTCCGCAAATAGCCTTCAGCACTCTGGGGATATTGGGCAACATAATCGTCAAGCACCTGAGCGTATTTTTCGGGAGAAAGTTCTGAAGAAACAATATAAAGAAAGACCAAAGCCTGTTCTTCCGTATCGGGCAGCGCCTTCTTAATGCCAATATCAGACAAAGCCGTATTGCTATATGATAACGCGGAAATGGCTTGAGCCATGACATAACGGGCATCGACAGCATAACAGATAGTAGCCGTATCTTGCCCGGATGACTTTTGAGCCAGTCCGAAAACAGCTCCCTCGGCTGTTGTAAGTGGACAGCTTATCATTTTATCCTTTAAACGCATATCCAGCGTATAATAAAGATAATCCTTCTCCATTTTATCAGCAGCCTTTACCTTTCCTTCTGCACACATACGATCTTTCTGTGTGGAATAAGGTAACAAATACACCTGAGCGCCTACCGCAGGTGCAACAGAAGCTAACGGAA
>DGYFI06202__coassemble_690_pt1 | contig 19163 bp, 17 predicted proteins | sample DGYFI06202__metabat2_high_PE_032 | metagenome-assembled genome bin DGYFI06202 | reverse complement strand
CGTCTTTACAGGTCCCTTCCCCGTGATGAACGGGGAGGGGATTTTTTGTATGCCCGGCATGGTTACGGAAGTCTGTTTGCCTGCTGTCTTAGTGGGACATTCATGGGGAGCGTGGTTGGCCTTGTTTTATAACCCTACGACAGCGATAGAATTTTTAGATGTGTCCCTAAGGTTGTTCCCTTTTTTATTTGTATTTTTGCCGCCGTTATGAGCAGAATCGTAGCCATAGATTACGGACGCAAGCGTTCAGGTATTGCGGTGACCGACACTTTGCAGCTGATTGCCAATGGGCTGACAACGGTGCCGACCCATGAATTGTTGTCGTTTCTTGTGGACTACGTGGCCAAAGAACCGGTTGAGCGTATTCTGGTGGGGCTTCCTAAACAGATGAACAATGAGTACTCTGAAAATATGAAATATATCGAACCTTTTGTTCGCTCGTTGAAAAAACATTTGCCACATGTTCCAGTAGAGTATGCGGATGAGCGTTTTACTTCTGTGTTGGCACATCAGACGATGCTTGACGGCGGGTTGAAGAAAAAGGCAAGACGGAACAAGGCACTGGTGGACGAGATTAGTGCGACTATCATTCTGCAGACTTACCTGGAAAGTAAGCGCTTGTCTTTCTGATTTTTTTTAACTTTAAATTTCAAAGAGTATGGTTTTACCTATTTATGTGTATGGGCAACCTGTGTTGCGTAAAGTGGCCGAAGACATTGACCCGGCCTATCCGAACTTGAAGGAATTGATTGAAAATATGTTTGAGACGATGGACAAGGCCGATGGCGTGGGACTGGCTGCTCCTCAGATAGGTTTGCCTATCCGTGTCGTTGTCGTCAACTTGGACGTACTTTCGGAGGATTTTCCAGAATATAAGGGCTTTCGCAAGGCTTACATTAACGCTCATATCCTAGAAGTGGGGGGCGAAGAAGTCCCGATGGAAGAAGGCTGTCTGAGCTTGCCGGGCATTCACGAAACGGTGAAACGTGGCAATAAAATCCGGGTGAAGTATTTGGATGAAGAGCTGAATCCCCACGAAGAAGTGGTTGAGGGGTATCTGGCCCGCGTGATGCAGCATGAATTTGACCATCTGGAGGGTAAAATGTTTATTGACCATCTTTCTCCTCTTCGCAAACAGATGATTAAAGGTAAACTGAGCGCCTTGCTGAAGGGGAAAGCACACTGCACCTACAAGGTGAAGACTGTGCACCATAAGTAAATGCAGGTGTCTGTCGGTTGACAATATCGGCAGACCGGCATTCACAATCAGTAAAAAGGCACAAAAAATACAAAAACTACTCCATTTATCCTGCTCGATGGCAGGAAAAACGCTATTTTTGTTCCGTTTCAAGCGTTTATGATAACAATGATCAAGAAAATACTGACGGCTTTTTTGCTGTTGCCTACCTTGCTGTATGCACAAATCAATACGGAACGCATGATGACTATTGCCCGGAATGCACTCTATTTTGAAGACTATGTGCTTTCTATCCAATATTTTAACCAGGTCATCAATGCAAAGCCTTATCTGTTTGAACCCTATTTTTTCCGTGGACTGGCCAAAATCAGCCTGGATGATTACCAGGGTGCCGAGGCTGATTGCTCGGAAGCTCTGACGCGCAACCCCTTTGTGGTGGGGGCTTATCAGGTGAGGGGCTTGGCACGTATCCGTCAGAGTAATTTTGACGGAGCTATAGACGATTACAAAACGGCTTTGAAGTATGATCCGGAAAACCTGGTTCTGTGGCATAACCTGTCTTTATGTCACATCCAGAAGAAAGATTATGCCTCGGCCAAGGAAGATTTGAGTAAGCTGTTGAAAATCTCTCCTCGCTATATGCCTGCTTATCTGATGTTTGGAGAAGTTGAGTTGAACCAGAAGGATACTGTGCAGGCGTTGCAGTATTTTGATAAGGCCATTGAATTGGAAAAGTATGACGCAAGCGGTTGGGGAGCCCGTGCCATAGTGAGGTTGGCGCAGGGGAAATATAAAGAAGCAGAATCGGACTTGGACCAGGCTATTCATCTGAGTGCGCGGAATGCGGGCTATTATATCAACCGGGCCTTGGCACGTTTCCACCAGAATAATTTGAGAGGAGCTATGCGCGATTATGACCTGGCGCTTGACATTGATCCTAATAACTTTTTAGGTCATTATAACCGTGGACTGTTGCGGGCTCAGGTGGGGGATGACAACCGTGCCATTGAGGATTTTGACTTTGTGCTCGAAATGGAGCCGGACAATATGATGGCGGCTTTCAACCGTGGTTTGTTGAGGGCACAGACAGGTGACTACCAGGGGGCCATCAGCGATTATTCAAAGGTGATTGCCGAATATCCCAATTTCACTACCGGTTATTATTATCGGGCCGAGGCACGTAGGAGAACAGGTGACTTGAAAGGAGCTGAACAGGATGAGTTCAAACTGATGCAAATGCAGATAGACCGTCGTAACAATCAGGGTAATAAGGCTGCATCTCAAGGTAGCGATAAGGATTTGGCTGACAATGACGGAGCCTCTGGCGACAATGAGGAAAACGAAGGGAAAACCCGTAAGAAGTCCGATCGGAATATCCATAATTACCGTAAGATTGTGATAGCAGACGATTCGGAGATGGACCAGCACTATACAAGTGACTATCGAGGTAGGGTGCAGAACCGTAATGTAGTTATCAAACTGGAACCCATGTATGCACTGACATATTATGAGAAGGTCAGCGATGTGAAACATACAGTAAATTATCACCGCTATATTGACGAACTGAATAATACGAAGGGCTTCCCGAAACCGCTGCGTATCACTAATATGGAAGCGCCGCTGACGGAAGAGCAGGTGCGTCTTCATTTCGCTTTGATTGATTCTCATACGGCAGCTATTGTGCAAGATCCGACCAATGCACAGAAACGTTTTATGCGCGGACTGGATTTCTATCTGGTGCAGGATTTTGACAGCTCCATTGATGATTTTACCCAGAGTATTCTGCTGGATGGCAATTTCTTCCCGGCTTACTTTATGCGGGCTTTGGTTCGTTACAAGGAACTGGATTATAGGAAGGCAGAAGGGGCGATGCGGGAAGGTGCCGGTCAGCATGTTGCAGAGAATGACGCGCCTGCAGTAACAGCTATGGATTATGAGATTGTGAAGAAAGACTTGGACAATGTCATCCGTCTGGCTCCCGATTTTGTATATGCCTATTATAATCGAGGCAATGTCCTTTCCATGCTGAAAGATTACCGGGCCGCTTTGGCCGATTACGACAAGGCCATCGAACTGAATCCGGGATTTGCCGAGGCTTATTTCAACCGCGGATTGACCCGTATCTTTTTGGGTAACAACAAGGACGGTATAGCCGATTTAAGTAAGGCTGGCGAATTGGGCATCGTCAATGCTTATAACATCATCAAACGTTTTACTGAACTTCCGGAGTAAACCGGGCAGTATTCTTTTGTACATGAAGTGCTAAAATGACAAAATCGGACGGAAAGGTGTGTTAAAAATAGAATATCCGCAAATAATTAATTATTTTTGCGTGCTGTAAGAGAAACATCTATAATAATTATGATAAAAATTACATTTCCTGACGGCTCCGTTCGTGAGTATAACGAAGGAGTGACGGGGTTGCAGATTGCAGAAAGCATCAGCCCCCGGTTGGCACAAGAAGTATTGTCTTGTGGCGTGAATGGAGAAACTTATGATTTAGGACGTCCCATTATGAGCGATGCCAATGTGGTGCTTTATAAATGGGAAGACGAGCAGGGCAAGCACACTTTCTGGCATACCAGTGCCCACTTGCTGGCTGAAGCTTTGCAGGAACTGTATCCCGGTATCCAGTTCGGTATCGGTCCTGCCATCGAAAACGGTTTCTATTATGATGTAGATCCGGGAGAGACACCGATTAAAGAAGGTGACTTGCCGGCCATTGAAAAGAAAATGATGGAACTGGCTGCCAGGAAAGAACCGGTGGTCAGGACAGACATCTCCAAAGCCGATGCCCTGAAAATGTTCGGCGAACGTGGGGAAACTTATAAATGTGAATTGATTTCCGAACTGGAAGACGGACATATCACTACTTATACCCAGGGAGCCTTTACAGACCTCTGCCGTGGACCGCACCTCATGACTACGGCTCCTATTAAGGCCATTAAACTGACTTCGGTGGCCGGTGCCTACTGGCGCGGACAGGAAGACCGCAAGATGATGACCCGTATCTATGGCATCACCTTTCCCAAGAAAAAAATGCTTGACGAATACCTCGTTTTGCTGGAAGAAGCCAAGAAACGTGACCATCGCAAGATAGGCAAGGAGATGGACCTCTTCATGTTCTCTGATACGGTGGGCAAGGGACTGCCCATGTGGTTGCCGAAAGGCGCTGCCGTGCGTCTCCGTTTGCAGGAGTTCCTGCGTCGCATTCAGGCCCGCTATGACTACCAGGAGGTGATTTGTCCGCCTATCGGCAACAAACTGCTGTATATCACTTCAGGGCATTATGCTAAATATGGTAAAGATTCTTTCCAGCCTATTCATACACCGGAAGAAGGAGAAGAGTATTTCCTGAAACCGATGAACTGCCCGCACCATTGTATGATCTACAAGAACTCTCCCCGTTCTTACAAAGATCTGCCTTTGCGTATAGCAGAATTCGGTACGGTCTGCCGTTATGAACAGAGCGGTGAGTTGCATGGATTGACCCGTGTGCGCAGCTTTACGCAAGACGATGCCCATATCTTCTGCCGTCCTGACCAGGTGAAGGAAGAATTCCTGCGTGTGATGGATATTATCTCAATAGTCTTCCGCTCTATGAATTTCGAGAACTTTGAGGCTCAGATTTCTTTGCGCGACAAGGAGAACCGTGAGAAGTATATCGGTAGTGACGAGAATTGGGAAAAGGCAGAGCAGGCTATTGTAGAGGCTTGTGCCGAAAAAGGATTGAAAGCCAAGATAGAATATGGCGAGGCGGCTTTCTATGGTCCTAAACTGGACTTCATGGTGAAAGACGCTATTGGCCGCCGTTGGCAATTGGGTACCATTCAGGTGGATTATAACCTGCCAGAACGCTTCGAACTGGAATATACGGGTGCCGACAACCAGAAGCACCGTCCGGTGATGATTCACCGTGCTCCCTTCGGATCTATGGAGCGTTTTGTGGCCGTGCTCATAGAGCATACTGCCGGCAAGTTCCCTCTGTGGCTTACTCCCGATCAGGTAGCTATCCTGCCCATTAGTGAGAAGTTTAACGGCTATGCCAATGAGGTGAAGCAGATTCTGAAGCAGTATGATATTCGCGCTGTGGTGGATGAACGTAACGAGAAGATAGGACGCAAAATTCGTGACAACGAGATGAAACGCATCCCCTATATGCTGGTGGTAGGTGAAAAAGAAGCTGAAAATGGTGAAATAGCCGTGCGCAAGCAAGGAGAAGGCGACCAGGGAACGATGAAAGTGGAGGATTTTGCGAAAAAAATTCACGAAGAAGTTCAGAATATGATAAATAAGTGGTAACTTTGCGCCCAATTGTAAAGGTATCCTCCTCGGAAAGGCACGTTCTTGTCGAGGAAATGCCTTTACATGGGTTAAAATTAGAGTAAAGAGCAATTTTAAGAGTAATAAAAAATAAGGAAAGCGGAAGCGAACGTATTTAATGAAGAATGACAAATTAAAAGGGCAACACCGGATTAATGAACAAATCCGTGCCAAAGAAGTCCGCATTGTGGGCGATGAAGTGGAATCGAAAGTGTATCCGATTGCACAAGCTTTGAAATTGGCTGAAGAACATGAAGCGGATCTTGTAGAGATTTCTCCTAATGCACAACCTCCTGTGTGTCGTATTATTGATTACTCTAAATTTCTTTACCAGCTGAAGAAGCGCCAGAAAGAGCAAAAAGCGAAACAGGTGAAGGTGAACGTCAAGGAGATTCGTTTCGGACCTCAGACGGATGATCACGATTACAACTTCAAGCTGAAGCATGCCAAAGGTTTCCTTGAAGATGGGGATAAAGTAAGAGCCTACGTTTTTTTCAAAGGTCGGTCTATCTTGTTCAAGGAACAGGGTGAAGTCTTGCTCCTGCGTTTTGCCAACGATCTGGAAGATTATGCTAAGGTTGACCAAATGCCGCTCTTGGAAGGGAAACGGATGACCATCCAATTGTCTCCCAAAAAGGGGGTGGCTAAAAAAACAAATGCCGGTAAAACGTCTGCTCCCGATAAAGCCGAAGCTATCGCTGATGATGATTTGGAAGCAGAAGAATAAGTAAGGAAAAGAAAGTGTGTAACGCGGGTATAGTGCGTTGCCATATAGTTTAATAATTAAAAAACAAGTAAGATGCCAAAGATCAAGACTAACTCCGGTGCCAAAAAGAGATTTACTCTTACCGGAACGGGTAAAATCAAGAGAAAGCACGCTTTTCACAGTCACATCCTGACTAAGAAGACGAAGAAGCAGAAAAGAAATCTGTGTCATTCCACTCTGGTAGATACGGCAAATATCCGTCAGGTGAAGGAGCTCTTAGTAATGAGATAAAAGCGTATTTCAAAAGTATTTAAGTTATTAACCGAATGCATTAGCCGTAAGACCGCTGCGCGAGCAACGGCGCTAACATTCAAAAACAAGTAAAACTATGCCAAGATCAGTAAATCATGTTGCTTCAAGAGCAAGAAGAAAGAAAATCCTGAAATTAACCAGAGGTTATTTCGGTGCAAGAAAGAATGTGTGGACCGTAGCCAAGAATACATGGGAAAAGGGTCTGACTTATGCTTTCCGTGACCGCAAGAATAAGAAAAGAAACTTCCGCGCTTTGTGGATTCAGCGTATTAACGCTGCTGCCCGTTTGGAAGGTATGTCTTATTCCAAGTTGATGGGTGCTCTGCACAAGGCCGGCATTGAAATCAACCGCAAGGTTCTGGCCGATTTGGCTATGAACCATCCCGAAGCTTTCAAGGCTATTGTAGCTAAGGTTAAAGCTGCGTGATAGAGAAACAACGTTGTACAAGTTTTGGGGAGGGAGCAATTAAAGGCTTCCTCCTTCTTTTTTATGGGGAATGGGGCAGCCAGAAGTCTTGAAAGCCAAAATGAGGTATAAAATATGAAATATTACAAAGATATTTCTGTTTTTCTTGTTTCTTTCAAAGAAACTCTGTACATTTGCTGTAGAAAAAATAGCCGCATTGATTGGATCGGGAAACTCATCAATTTTTATGAAATACCGAGACAAGCTTCGCTTCTCAATGGCGGGCCACGCCCTTCGGGGTAACCTTTGAGTCGGTGGATTACAAAGAGGACGAGCACTCAAACCATGTCATTCGGAGTTTCATCACATCATCGGTGCGGCTTTCTATAAAGAAAGGACGGTTTTTCGTAAAGAAAGGCCGTCCTTTTTGTTGGTAGTGTGCCCGGCATGAGCGGAGTGAAGCGAAGTCGAAACATCTCACTTAACCATTCTTGAGACCACTCGGTTATGTTCGGGATGACAAATGATATAATCTCTATTCTTGTACACCTCTGTAAGAAGCGGAAAATAGAAGTAGGAAGAAAGCCATCTTGTTTTCCTCCTACTCCATTTATTACCGGTTGTGGCGCAAATCCCGTACTCGTACAGCTTTGCCTTCGCTTTGCGGAAGGGTACCTTTGTTGACGAATTGCAACTTGGGCGTAAGCAGAATTTCGTCTTTGAGCTGGCGGGTGATTTCTTTGCGGATTCTCTCCAGTTCCAGATAGTTGTCTGATACAAGGTCGCTTAATTCTACTTGTACAATCATCTCGTCTTGGTTGTGGATGGTATCGAGTGTGATGAGATAATTGCTGCCCAGTTGAGGGAACTGTACCAGAATCTTTTCTACCTGCATGGGGAAGATGTTGACCCCTTTGATAATGAACATATCATCACTACGCCCTTTGATGCGGTCAATGCGCAAGTGGGTACGTCCGCAGGGGCATGTACCGGGTAGGATACGGGTCAGGTCGCGGGTGCGGTATCGGATAAGGGGCATCATTTCGCGGTCGAGTGTGGTGAGTACCAGTTCGCCGATTTCACCGTCGGGTACCGGCTCTCCCGTATCGGGGTCGATGATTTCTACCAGGTAACAATCTTCCCAAAAGTGCATGCCATTCTGTTCAAGGCATTCAAAAGCCACCCCCGGTCCGTTCATTTCTGTCATACCGAAGCTATTGTAAGCCTTGACCCCCAGCAAGCGTTCAATCTTGCGCCGTTGTTCATCAGTGTGAGGTTCCGCACCGATGACCAGCGTACGCAAGGTTGTGGAAGCCGGGTCAATGCCTTCTTCTTGAAATACCTCTGCCAGACGGATGGCGTAGCTGGGAATGGCGTGCAAGGCAGTTGTGCCAAAATCCATGATGAATTTTATCTGGCGTTTGCTGTTGCCGGCAGCGGCAGGAACAGTCAGGGCACCCAGCCTTTCGGCACCATATTGGAAACCCAGTCCGCCGGTGAACATACCATATCCTGAACTGTTTTGAAATACGTCAGTCTTGCGGATGCCTACCATATAAAGGCAGCGTGCCACCAGGTTGGCCCAAGAGTCGAGGTCATGCTGAGAGTGTACGATGACAGTCGGAGTACCTGTAGTGCCGCTTGATGAATGAATACGCACCCCGTCTTCGCGCATATTACCCGCTACCAGTCCGAAAGGATAGTTGGCTCGCATGTCGGCTTTGGTGGTGAAGGGCAACTTGCGTATGTCTGCCAGCGAATGAATGTCATCGGCAGTGATGCCGATTTCGCGGAAAACTTTGCCGTAATAAGGAGAATGCGAGGCGATGCTGATCGTCTTTTTCAGGCGTTGCAGTTGTAATGCCTGCAACGCCTCACGAGGCATAGTCTCGATTTCTTCCTGCCAGTATTTGTCGTTCATGGTTATGAAGAATTGTTGTATTTTTATATCATTTTCTCAGCCATTTCTTTGCCCGCTTCCAATGCTCGCAGATTCATCTCCACAATGGCATCTCCTTTGCGTCGGAAAATGTCGCAGATACTTTCCTGCATTTTTTCGTAACTGATGCCAAGAAAGGGAACGGTAGCCCCCAGCAATATGATATTGGCTACGCGCGGACTCCCTATTTGGCGGGCAGCTTGGTTTACGTCCAATATGATGTGGTGGGGTACTTGTTCGATTTCCCTCCGGATAGCTTCTTCCGGCGGATAATTGGGTATGTTGATGAGTGGTACGGCATTGGTTACCAGCCATCCGTCTGCATTTAAATAAGGCAGGTAGCGCAGGGCTTCCATGGGTTCCAGCGAGATAATAAGGTCGCATTTGCCTATGGGGATAAGGTCGGAGGCTATGGGGCGGTCGCTGATACGCAAGTTCGACTGTACGTCGCCACCGCGCTGGCTCATGCCGTGCACTTCTGCCTGTTTCATATACAAACCGCCTTTCAGGGCTGCTTGACCGATGACGGCGGCAATAGAGAGGATACCTTGTCCTCCCACACCGGAGAGTATGATGTCTTTCTTCATGGCTGTTGTTTACTTATTACGTTTTTTACGGGCTAATGTCTGAATGCACTCGCGGCGGGGTATAATAACCGATACGCCGTGGTAAGCCAATTCTTCGCGAAGAATCTGTTCCATTTCCTCATAGTTCTTTTTCAGCGGAACAACTACGCGGATGTGTTCCGGTTCCACGCCGATGCCGGCACAGATGCTTTCCAGGCGTCCGGTGCCAGCCGAATCTTGTCCACCCGTCATGGCAGTTGTCTTGTTGTCGGAAATGATGATGGTCACGTCGGCTTGTTCGTTCACGCAGTCCAGCAGCCCGGTCATGCCAGAGTGTGTGAAGGTAGAGTCGCCGATGACTGCCACGGCCGGATAGATGCCTGCATCGGCGGCTCCTTTGGCCATGGTGATGGACGCGCCCATGTCTACGGTAGAGTGCAGGGCGTGGAAAGGAGCACCTGCCCCCAGTGTGTAGCAGCCGATGTCGCCAAATACGCGGTGGCTGGGGAAGTCAGTACGGAGCACCTTGTTCAGGATGGTATACATATCACGGTGTCCGCAACCTTCACACATGGCTGGTGGGCGCATTTCTACCAGAGAAGGAACGTGGTACAGAGGCTCATTGTGCAGCCCCAATGCGCGGGCAACATTGTCGGGCGTCAGTTCGCCGTCGGGAGGCAGGGTGCCGTCCGTACGTCCTTTAACGCGGAATGCATTTCCCAGATAACCCTTTAGCTGCTTTTCAACAAAAGGCTGTCCGTCTTCTACCACCAGCAGTGTATCACAATCGGTGGCTATTTTCATCAGTTGTTTGCGCGGCAGGGGATATTGTCCGATTTTCAGTATGGGATGCGGGCAACCGTCGGGATAATTTTCCATTACGTAGTTATAGCCAATGCCACAAGCTACAATGCCCACGCTTTTGTCATTGCCATCCACATAACTGTTGTAAGGCGATTCTTCCGAAGCTTTGAGCAGGTCTGCCTGTTTTTCAAGCAATGCGTGGTAGCGTCGGCGGGCAATGCCGGGGAGCAATACGAACTGTCTGGCATCTTCTACGGCGGCAAGCGTAGGAGGAGCTTGTGGCTCAAGACGTTCAACACCTGCCCGTGAGTGAGCCAGGCGGGTAACCAGGCGCATCAGTACCGGTTCGCCAGTCTGTTCGGAGAAGTCGAATCCGTGGTAGGCCATGTCGTAGGCTTCTTGCTGGTTGCTGGGCTCAAAGATGGGGACGAGGGCAAAGTCGCCATAAAAGCGGCTGTCTTGTTCGTTTTGTGAAGAGTGCATGCCAGGGTCATCGGCTGCTACAACTATCAGACCGCCGCGTACACCGGTGATGCCGGCATTGACAAAACAGTCGGCCGCTACATTCATGCCCACGTGTTTCATGCACACCAACGCACGTTTGCCGGCAAACGACATACCTAAAGCTGCTTCCATGGCAGTCTTTTCATTGGCCGACCAACGGCTGTGTATGGCACGCTCCTTCTGTTCGGGAGCAGCCTGAATGTATTCTGTAATTTCAGTAGAGGGAGTACCTGGATAGGCATATACTCCGGAAAGGCCCGCATCGAGCGCACCTTGAGCCAGAGCTTCATCTCCCAGTAAGAGTTGTTTGTTCATACAATTGAAGGGTTTATCATGGTTGTTGAAACAATGTTTCGGCAAATATACGTCTTTTGCCGATATTTTGCAGACATTCTCAGCGGAAAATCTTTCTTTTGTTCAGTTCTTGTTGGTAGCGGCGTGCGTTCCGGAGATGCTCGCCATAGTTGGATGCGAAGTTATGTCGACCGGAGAAATCTTCTTTAGCGCACATATACAGATAGTTATGACGAGTGTAGTTCAGTACTGCATCCAAGCCTTCGGGAGTGGCGATGCGGATAGGGCCGGGAGGAAGTCCGGTATGCAGATAGGTATTATAAGGTGATTCGATGGACAAATCGGCATAAGTGATGCGCTGTTTGCCAAAGTCGCCTACGGCAAAACGCACGGTCGGATCGGCCTGCAGTGGCATGCCTTGGTGCAGGCGGTTGATGTACAAGCCGGCTACAATGGGTTTTTCTGCCTTGTCGTTTGTCTCTTCTTCAACGATGGAGGCCAGCGTGGCTATCTCTGTCGGTGTCATGCCTAATGCTTGCGCCTTGTCGCGCCGTTCCTTGTTCCAGAACCGCTCGTGTTCTTTGACCATGCGTTGCAGGAAATCCTTGGCACTCATGTCCCAGTAAACTTCGTATGTATTAGGAATGAACAAAGCCGGCAATGTCTGGCGGTTGTATCCCCACGCTGCCATGCGGGCACTGTCGGCCCATAGTGTGGCGATGTCGGCTGAATCAGTCATGAGTTGTCTCCCTATATGTTGTGCCAGCCTGTCCAGTTGGCGTACACTGCCCACCACTAAGTTCATAGGTTCCTGGTAGCCTCGGAGAAGGCGGCTCAATACGTGGTAAATGCTTTCGCCCGGCCGGATGGCGTAACGTCCTGTGTGCACGTGCTGCTCATAATGGCGGTAGCGTACCATCCAGCGGAAACCGGTGCGGGCAAAGGTGTTGAGGGGTGCCTGGGTTTCTATCTTATTGTATATGGAGTCTACAGTATCGTCTGTATCTATATAAATATAAACGGTACGGTCCGGGTGAAATTGGGGCCCAAACCATAGATAGGCTAACGTGCCTGCACCGATGGCTGCCAAGAGCAGTATTCCTGTAGCCAGAACGAGAAGATTCCTTTTCTTTTTCTTTTCCATGTGGCAAAGATAAGGAGAATCGGCGGATAATCAGACTTTGAACAGAAAGAAAAAAAAGAGGCTTGGAGGGTTTGCACCCGATAACGGGGGCTGCGTGACGGCGGGGAATGAAAAAAGGAGGTGTTGTGGCACCTCCTTCTTTTGGGTGAGCCGTTAGCCAGACTTGAACTGGCGACCTACGCGTTACGAATGCGTTGCTCTACCAACTGAGCTATAACGGCAATCAGCAGTGTTTTGCTTACGGGGTGCAAAGGTACAGCTTTATTTTGAACCGCCAAACTTTTCTGTTGTTTTTTTAGGGTCTGTCGAAAAAACGGCTTCTCTGCCTGGGCAAGCGCTTTCTGTCCAATTGCCAAGCGATAAGAAGCCTGCTTCCGGGCGATAAGAAGTCTGCTTCTTATATATATGAAGTATTGTGCTGGTTTTCATGAAGATGCGAACCGGTTCATGTGCTGCCCGAATGGCATAGAGTTCTGCTGTATGGCGGGTATGGGAGATAAAACCGGGACCAGGCAGAAACCCGGTATCCCGACGGCCATCCGGTTGGGTGTCGTTAAAAAATGTCCGGGAATTCTGTTAGATTGATGTCCTTTTTTGAAATCTTAGAAGTTGAAAACATCTGTGTTATTAAATAAAGTATTAACTTTGCGCCCGATTCTTGTAATGCAATTAGCTAATATATTATATGCGTAGAATAATCCTTTTATTTTCGCTGATGTTTGTCGTAGCAGGCGCAGTGATGGCCCAGCAGATGACAGACGATCAGATTGTCCAGTATGTAAAAAGTGCCAACCAGGCCGGAAAGAGTCAGCAGCAGATTGCATCCGAATTGATGCGTCGGGGCGTTACACGGCAACAGTTGGAGAAGTTGTATGCCAAGTATCAGAACGGTGAAACAACCGGTCAGTCAGAAAAAACGTCTGCCGAAACCAGCCGCATGCGCTCACTTTCCACGGATAGAAACAAGGCAGAGTCTGTTTCTGGCAAGGCTATGTCTGTTTCTGGTGAGGAGATAGCCATGGAAGATTCAACCAGATTTGCGCAACCGTCAGTCGAACAGAAAGAGGACCCTACACAGCAGATATTCGGACATAATATTTTTACGAATGAGAATCTGACTTTCGAACCCAATGTCAATGTGGCTACTCCGGTCGATTATCGGCTGGGACCTGGTGATGAGGTGATTATCGACGTGTGGGGAGCTTCCGAGACCACCATCCGTGAAACCATCTCTCCCGAGGGAAGTATACACGTGAGCAATCTGGGACCGGTTTACCTGAGCGGGAAAACGGTGAAGGAGGCCAATGCCTACCTGAAAGAAGAATTTGCCAAGATTTATTCAGGCGTATCCGGCAATATGCCTAACACTCAGGTCAAACTGACGTTGGGGCAGATTCGCTCCATCCAGGTCAATGTGATGGGCGAGGTCGCTGTACCCGGTACTTACACCCTTTCGGCGTTCGCTTCCGTCTTCCATGCTCTTTATCGGGCAGGAGGTGTCAATGAGATAGGTAGCTTGCGCAGCATCCGCGTTGTGCGGGGAGGCTCTGTGGTGGCCGATCTGGATGTGTATGATTTCATCATGAAAGGTAAATTGAAGGATGATATTCGCCTGGAAGATGGTGATGTGATTCTGGTGCAGCCTTATCAGTCGCTCGTGCAGATTTCCGGTAAAGTAAAACGCCCTATGTTCTATGAAATGAAAGAGGGGGAAACTGCTGCTTTGTTGATAGACTTTGCCGGCGGCTTTACCGGCGATGCCTACAAGAAGGCTGTTCGTGTCATCCGCAAGAGTGGCCGCGAATTGCAGGTCTACAATGTCGACGAACAGGAGTTTGCCGCTTTCCCGATGGACGATGGCGACCAGGTGAGTGTGGATTCTGTGTTGCAGCGTTTTGAAAACCGCGTGGAAATCCGGGGAGCCGTCTACCGGGCAGGACTTTATCAGTTGGATGGCAGAATGAATACGGTAAAGCAGCTTATTCAGAAGTCCGAAGGAGTACGTGGTGATGCGTTCCTCAATCGGGCAATCCTGGACCGGGAGCGTGAGGACCTGGAACATGAAATCATTCAGGTAGATGTAAAAGGCATTCTGAATGGAACCGTTGCTGATATTCCTTTGCAGAAGAATGACGTGCTTTACATTCCCAGCATCCATGATTTGAAAGAAGAAGCGACACTGACCATTCACGGCGAAGTGGCCAATCCTGGCACCTATCTTTATTCGGACAATATGACCGTAGAAGATCTTGTGCTTCAGGCAGGCGGATTGTTGGAATCGGCTTCCACCACCAAGGTAGAGGTGGCGCGCCGGGTCAAGAACCCTAAAAGTTCGCAATTCAGCCAGGTTGTGGGTGAAAGTTTTGCATTCGACCTGAAAGACGGCTTCTTGACGGGCGAAGGGAGTGAGAACTTCCATTTGCAGCCTTTTGATGAGGTGTACATCCGCAAAAGTCCGGCTTATCACAAGCAGCAGAATGTCGTGGTTGGCGGCGAGGTGCTTTTCAGCGGAAGCTATGCCCTGTCTAAGAAGAATGAGCGTTTGAGCAACCTGATAGAAAAAGCCGGTGGAGTTACTCCCGATGCCTATGTGCGGGGTGCCCGACTTATCCGTCAGATGACGGAAGACGAAAAGAACCGCCGCGAGGCTACGTTGCGTATGGCACGGTCGGGTAGCGGGAAAGACTCTATTTCTGTGGATATGCTCGATTTGAGTGACTTCTATTCAGTAGGTATCAATCTGGAGAAGGCTTTGGCTCGTCCTGGAGGAGATGATGATTTGGTATTGCGGGAAGGCGATATGCTGTATGTGCCCGAATATGTCAGCACGGTGAAAATCAACGGTGCTGTCATGTATCCCAATACGGTTACTTATAAAGAAGGTGAAGATCTGAAGTATTACATCAACCAAGCGGGCGGCTTTGCCAATAACGCTAAAAAGAAGAAGGCGTTTGTTGTTTATATGAATGGTACCGTATCGCGCTTGAAGACGCGAAACTCCAAGGCCATTGAGCCTGGTTGCGAGATTATTGTGCCAAGCAAGGACAAGCGCAACCGGATGTCGCCGGCCGAGATACTCAGCATCGGTACTTCTACGGCTTCTTTGGCTACCATGATAGCTACTTTGGTTAACCTTTTTAAGTAAATCTGCAATGAGCGAAGAAAAAATACAGCAGCATAACATGGCTCCTGCGCAACCCGAGGAGCAGGAAATAGACCTGATAGAACTGGCCCAGAAGGTGTGGGCTGAACGTAAACTGATATTCAAGGCTTGCGGCATAGCTGTCATAGTAGCTTTGGTGGTGGCTTTCAGCATTCCTAAAGAGTATGCGACAAGTGTAACCCTGGCACCGGAAACCGGTGGAAAAAGCACGTCGGGCAGCATGGGTGCCCTGGCAGCCATGGCGGGCATCAGCTTGGGCTCTTCTTCCGGTGAAGATGCTCTTTCGCCCGAACTTTATCCGGATATTGTGAGTTCTACGCCTTTCTTGACCAACCTTTTTGATGTGCGGGTCAAGAATGAAGAGGCAGAAATAGATACTACGCTGTATGCTTATCTGAAAGATTATCAGCGGGCACCCTGGTGGAGCATGGTTGTTTCTGCTCCTTTTAAGGCTATCGGCTGGTTTGCATCCTTGTTCAGGGATGAAGAAGAAGGTGGGGAAACCCGTCTGGATCCTTTTCATCTTACCCAGGATGAGGCTGCTATTGCTGATGCGTTGAGCAGCAAGTTGGCCGTATCGGTCGACAAGAAAACGGGTGTCACAACTTTGACGGTAACCATGCAGGATCCGCTTATTTCGGCTTCCCTTACCGATACCGTCATGCGTAGTTTGCAGAGTTACATCACAGACTATCGTACCAACAAGGCGCGCCACGATTTGGCTTTTACGGAGAAACTCTATGAAGAAGCCAAAGAAAACTACACGGAAGCTCAGGAAAAATATGCCAGCTATGTTGACGTGAATCAGGGGATTATCAAACAGAGCTATAAAGTGGAGCAGGAGCGTCTGCAAAATGAAATGAACTTGGCTTATCAGGTTTATACGCAAGTGTCCCAGCAGTTGCAGATGGCGCGGGCCAAGGTGCAGGAAATTACTCCGGTTTATACGGTTGTGCAACCTGCTACCGTTCCTTTGCGTGCCTCCAAACCCAACAAGGTTATGATTCTGGTAGGGTTTGTTTTCTTGGCTGCGGTAGGCTGTGTCGGCTGGATTCTTTTTGTAAAGGACTTTATCAAAAGCTGGAAGACCCCCAAAGCGGATTCGCCTGCAGGCGGGGAAGTCTAATCCGACGGCCGCTGATCAATAGGCGACTGAGCGAGAAATAGATGGGCAGTTTCTTGAGCTTGTGGAAGTAGGGACTGCTGTCTGTCTGTCTGATTGGCGGCATGTAAGCATCGTATTTTCTATCAACTAAGTGCCGGAGTTGAGTTTAATCAACCTCGGAGTCATAAAAGCACAGAGTAGTGGGTTTGCCTGCATTGCATGAGGCGTACGGAGTCATCCCACTGCTCTGTGCTTTTTATATGAGTATGGTTGGACCGACCGGAGTGTCGGGGGCTTGCTATCTTCACCGCAGTGTTTGATACGGACTAATTTTATACATATACTTATGTCGGGGGTATTGGAGGTGGAGGAAAAATTGTATTTTTGCATCAGAATCAGACAAAAAGATAGTTATGGTAGTATTTTCGGAAGACCACATACAAGAAACCCGACGCCGTGGACGGATTGAAGTAATCTGCGGTTCTATGTTCTCCGGCAAGACAGAAGAACTGATCCGTCGGCTCAAGCGTGCTCAGTTTGCCCGTTTGCGGGTGGAAATTTACAAACCTGCCATTGATACGCGCTATTCGGAAGCCGATGTGGTGTCGCACGATAGTCATGCTATATCGTCTACCCCGGTGGACTCTTCGGCCAGTATCCTGCTCTTTACCTCAGAAGTCGATGTCGTAGGCATTGACGAGGCACAGTTTTTTGACGATGGTCTGGTAGATGTGTGTAATCAGTTGGCGGATAGTGGCGTGCGCGTTATTGTGGCTGGGTTGGACATGGATTTCCGCGGGCGTCCCTTTGGTCCTATGCCTGCGCTTTGTGCCATTGCCGACGAAGTGTCGAAAGTACATGCCATTTGTGTGAAGTGCGGCGAACTGGCGGCTTTCTCGCACCGTAAGGTGAAGAACGACAGACAAGTCTTATTGGGTGAGACAGAAGAATACGAACCCCTGTGCCGCCAGTGTTACCGGAAGGCAATATGGGCAGAAGAGGAAAATGGTAGGTCTGACGGCCATAAGTAAATTTTAGCATATAATTAGTGATGGAGCGTAAGAAAATTACATTCGACAGTTTTATTCGCGGCATCTTGGTGGCAGTGATTATTATCGGTGTCCTGATGCTTTTCAAGCGGCTCAGTAGCGTGTTGCTGCCTTTTTTTGTGGCATGGGTGCTTGCTTATCTTATTTATCCGCTTGTTACGTTTTTCCAGTACCGGTTGAAGCTGAAAAATAGAGCCGTTTCTATTTTCTGCGCCTTATTTTCCCTCTTGTTGGTGGGCGGATTGGCTTTTTATCTGCTCGTTCCTCCTATGTTACAAGAGTTTGGCCGTCTGAAAGATTTACTGTTGGAGTACTTTTCCTACGGACATAGGTCGGGCAATATTCCGCAACTGCTCTCTGAATTTTTGCGTGAGCATGTGGATCGTGAGGCCCTTGCCGAATTTGTAAACAGCAGCGATATTCTGACTGCAGTCAAGGATGCGCTTCCCCGTGTGTGGGGACTGTTGGCAGAGTCAGTCAATATCCTTTTTAGCTTCTTTACCGTATTCATGGTATTACTTTATGTCGTATTCATTTTGTGGGATTATGAAAGCATAGCCAACGGTTGGGTGCATTTGGTGCCTCGCAGCTACCGTCCTGTTGTGGTCGGCATTTTCAACGATGTGAAGGACGGCATGAACCGTTATTTCCGTGGTCAGGCACTGGTTGCTTTCTGTGTGGGTATCCTGCACGCAGTCGGTTTTCTCATCATCGACTTTCCTTTGGCCATTGGTTTAGGGTTGCTTATCGGTTTGCTCAACATGGTGCCCTATTTGCAAGTATTAGGTTATGTGCCAACAGTTATTCTGGCTATTTTGAAAGCGGCCGATACGGGAGGTAACTTCTGGTTCATTTTGTTGGGAGCTGTCATTGTGTTTGTGGTGGTTCAGCTTATCCAAGACATGGTACTTGTGCCTCGTATCATGGGTAAGATTACAGGACTGAATCCAGCCATAATTCTCCTTTCGCTTTCCGTATGGGGTTCGCTGATGGGTATGCTGGGGATGATTATCGCTCTGCCCCTTACCACTCTGATGCTCTCCTATTACCAGAGATATATCATAAACAAGGAAGATATTATGCGAACTCATATCTCTGACAATCAGTGATTTGTTGTTCTTGCACAAAAATAATTCCAAAAAAGTTTCTCAAAATATTTGCAGATTACAAAATAATGCCTACCTTTGCACTCGCTTAACAGCACTAAGGTTTGATTCGCTAGCTCAGCAGGTAGAGCACAACACTTTTAATGTTGGGGTCTTGGGTTCGAGCCCCAAGCGGATCACCAAATAAAGCCCTCTAAAACAGAGGGCTTTATCTTTTTCAAACACTCCACAGATGGTTGCTTTGGAATAAAAAAAAAGACAAATCATGCCACTTTGGGCATTAAGAGCTTGTCGAAAGCGATTCCGAAAAAATTGTGACAACCTTGAAAATTGCCGTTGTGCCAGCCAAGGTGCTGAAAAACGGAAAGCATAAAATCAGAATAGCTATCGGACATAACCGGGTTACAAAGTATCTCGTTGCCCGGTTCGTTGTGGATACTCCAGAACAGCTTAGGGACGGACAGGTCGTGGACATCCCTGATGCTCCACACAGTTACAGAACTTTGTGTCTCTGTGTTTGATATAAACTAATTCTGATTGATTA
>DGYFI06202__coassemble_673_pt1 | contig 19765 bp, 16 predicted proteins | sample DGYFI06202__metabat2_high_PE_032 | metagenome-assembled genome bin DGYFI06202 | reverse complement strand
TCAACTTCTGGGAGAGCATGTATCAGTTGTACACGAATCCTACTCCGGAAGATGCGATGACGCCATTGGATCCCATTACACTACAACCTTATGGTGAAGGTGTGAATGCTCCGAATATTTCTTCGGAAACAGATCCGTATGCTGAGGGTAAATATTACTTGCCTTATCGTAAGAATCCTAATAATATAGGTTTTGATGGCTTGAACTGGAATCCGGCCAAGTATCTGTATCCTATCAGAAACTACGAATTCCGATTGACAACAGAAGTGGAAGGAGATGATAACATAGATACTTCTTCTATTTATCAGAATCCGGGCTGGAGCAAAGAGGATGGCACATTACCTGAAGGCGACTGATGATGATTTGATATAATAATTATTACGAAACCACCATTTTCTCTGATTTTGTTCATTGAAAATGGTGGTTTTTTATTGATAAATATTATATTTGTAGCCAACTTTATTATTTTGATTTATGAAGCATATTTTTTTGATATGGTGTGTCTGCCTATGGTCTAATGTGGCTGTTTGGGGACAAAAGACGGAGTTGCCGAAACCCACCGCCAGCCAGCTTGCGTGGCAGAATGCCGAGATGGGTGTAGTGTTCCATTATGATTTGCATGTGTTCGATGGCAAAGTGTACGGTCAGGGTTATAACCGCATCAATCCCATAGAAGATTACAACATTTTCAATCCGACGCATCTGAATACCGACCAGTGGATTGAAGCTGCAAAGGCAGCGGGAGCAAAGTTTGCTATTCTGACTGCTACCCACGAAACCGGTTTTGCCTTGTGGCAGAGTGATGTGAATCCGTACTGTCTGAAAGCTGTGAAGTGGCAGGACGGTAAGGGCGATGTGGTGAGGGACTTTGTCAATTCGTGCAGGAAATATGGTATCAAGCCGGGCATTTATATCGGCATCCGCTGGAATTCATTGCTGGGCATACACAACTTCAGAGCCGAAGGGGAAGGGGAGTTTGCCCGCAACCGCCAGGAGTGGTATAAGCGTCTCTGCGAAAAGATGGTGACGGAAATATGTACCCGCTACGGCGATTTGTTCATGATTTGGTTTGATGGCGGGGCCGATGACCCGAAAGGATTGGGACCGGATGTGGAGCCTATTGTGAACAAATATCAGCCTCAATGCTTGTTTTATCACAATGTCAACCGGGCCGATATTCGTTGGGGAGGTTCGGAAACGGGCGCAGTGGGCTACCCTTGTTGGTCTACTTTCCCCACTCCTTACAGTCATAGCAATGCTACCGAGGGCGTGCAGAACTACGAAGAACTTCTGGCACACGGTGATCCCAACGGTGCGCATTGGATGCCTGCCATGGCAGATACTCCCTTACGCGGATACAACGGACGCCATGAGTGGTTTTGGGAACCGGGGGATGACAATCGTGCGGTCAATCCGTTGGACCGTCTGATGGATATTTATGAAAAATCGGTGGGAAGGAATGCTACACTGGTCGTGGGGCTGACTCCCAATCCTGACGGACTGCTGCCGGAGGGTGACGTGAACCGGCTGAAAGAGTGGGGAGAGGAAATTCAGCACCGTTACGGGCAACCGCTGGCCAGTGTGTCCGGCAACCGGAAACAACTGACGCTGTCTTTGCCCCGCAAACAGTCGGTGGACACGTATGTCTTGCAGGAAGACTTGTCGCAAGGCGAGCGCATCCGCGCCTATCGCATCGAAGCCAAGGTAGATGGTCGCTGGAAGACGGTGGCACAAGGTACCGCCGTGGGCAACAAACGCATCGAACGTTTTGAGCCGGTGCAGGCATCGGCTTTGCGTGTGCGGGTGGAGGAAAGCACCGGCGAACCGGTCATCAGTAACTTCAGCGCCTTTTGTGTGGCAGAATAAAAGTCTGTTTAATTCTGCTCAAAAGAAACTGATAAGAATGACAGATACCTCATTCTTCATTATAGTATAAACTAATTATGAACGGCTACTTAAATCTTAAAGAGGAAAATTTAAACAAGCTCTAAGTAAGTAATCAATCAGAATTAGTTTATATCAAACACAGAGACACAGAGCCACAAAGTTCTGTAACTGTCTGTCGGTAAAAATGACGGGAGGGCACAGAGTCCGCGACTTCGCCGCAACCGAGAGAAGGGAAATTAACTCTGTGAGCTATGGAGAAGAAAACGAAAATTCTGTGTCTCCGTGCCTCTGTGTTTAGTATCATTTAATTTTGCACATTTACTTAATCAATCAGATTTTGTACATTTACCTATTATAGAATCTATGATGAACAAATCTTTTTTATGGGCCGCTGCCGGCCTGTTGCCGTGTTCGTGGGCAAGCGCGCAGGCACCAGTCTCCGAAGGAGCCGCTGAACCGGCCCGTCGTCCTAACATTATTTTCTTTCTGGTAGACGATATGGGATGGCAAGATACCTCCCTGCCTTTCTGGACAGAAAAGACCTATTACAACGAACGCTACGAGACACCCAACATGGAGCGCTTGGCCCGGCAAGGCATGATGTTTACACAGGCGTATGCATCGAGCATCAGTTCACCTACCCGTTGCAGCCTGATGACCGGCGCCAATGCGGCCCGCCACCGGGTGACCAACTGGACGCTTCAGAAAGATGTGACTACCGATGCTCCCAGCGAGGTATTGCAGTTGCCCGATTGGAACTACAACGGCATAGCGCAGGTGGAAGGAACGAACAACACGTTTGTGGGTACCTCGTTCGTGCAATACCTGAAAGATGCCGGCTACCACACCATCCACTGCGGTAAGGCCCATTGGGGAGCCATTGACACACCGGGAGAAAACCCCTGTCATTTCGGTTTCGAAACCAACATTGCCGGTCATGCTGCCGGAGGACTTGCCACCTACCTGAGCGAATTCAACTATGGGCACGACGACCAGGGCAATCCCACCAGCCTGATGTCGGTGCCCGGCTTGCGCAAATACTGGCAGACGGGAACCTTCGTTACCGAAGCATTGACCCAGGAGGCCCTGAAGGCATTGGACAAGGCAAAAGCCTATAACCAGCCGTTCTATCTGTATATGTCGCACTATGCCATCCACATTCCTATAGATAAGGATGTACGCTTTTTCGACAAGTACAAAAAGAAAGGCCTTTCGGACAAGGAAGCGGCTTATGCTTCGCTGATAGAGGGCATGGACAGGAGTTTGGGCGACATCATGGACTGGTTGGAGAAGAACGGTGAAGCCGATAACACCATCATCATCTTCATGGGTGACAATGGCGGTTATTGCACCGGAGCCGGATGGCGCGACCAGCCTCTGTACACCCAGAATTATCCGCTGAACTGCGGGAAGGGGTCGGCATACGAGGGAGGCATACGCGAGCCGATGATTGTGGCGTGGCCGGGAGTGACAGAACCTGGTACCCGGTGCGACAAGTACCTGATTGTGGAAGACTGTTTCCCTACGATACTGGAAATGGCGGGCATACGCGATTATAAGACACCCCAGGTGGTGGATGGCATCAGCTTCGTGCCGATGCTGAAACAGACAGGCGACACATCGGCCGGCAGAAGTCTTTACTGGAATTGCCCCAACGAGTGGGGCGAAGCCGGACCCGGCATCGGGGCGACCTGCACCATCCGACAGGGCAAGTGGAAGCTGATTTACTTTTATGAAACGGGAAAGAAAGAACTCTATGACATCCCTGCCGATATAGGTGAAAAGCACGACTGTGCCGCCGACCATCCGGAAGTAGTAAAGAAATTGTCGGCCGATTTGGGCAGTTTCCTCCGTTCGTGCGGAGGACAGCGACCTTCGTTCAAAAAGACAGGCAAACCGTGCCCCTGGCCCGATGAAATCTGAACCATCGTGGTAGATGTAGAAGCATTCAGACAGGAAGTGTTCGGGATAGTGGCAGCCATTCCCTACGGAAAGGTCACTACCTACGGACAACTGGCATGGTTGGCAGGTTTCCCTACCTGCTCGCGCCTGGTGGGACGGGTGTTGCGGGGAGCCCCTGCCACGTTGGATATGCCCAGTCACCGGGTGGTAAACAGCCAGGGACGTACCGTGCCGCATTGGCGGGAACAACGGGAATTGCTGGAGGCGGAGGGAGTGGTTTTCAAAGACAACGGATGCGTGGATTTGCGCTGTTGCCGGTGGCTCCTGCCGGATATGGAAGCAGAGAAAACGTCTTGCCCGGCAACAGACAGGAAAACGGATTGAAAGAAAAGTAATCTTTTTTGTGATAAAATTTTGGATATATCGCGGAGATGCTTTATTTTTGTCGCGTTAAAAAGAAAAAGGAATGAAGACTTTCAAGACACATCACCATCATCATTATCCTGGCGAATAAAATCCGGTGGGCGATGGGACTGTGTGTGAAAGAGAACATAGGAAATGAAACGAGGCTTGCCGGTGTTAGGGCCGGTAAGCCTCGTTTTTTTATGAATTACAGCAAACGTAAAAAGTCATGTTAAGAATTGCAGTACAGGCTAAAGGACGTCTTTACGACGAAACAATGTCGTTTCTGGAGGAATCGGACATTAAACTGAGTGCCGGCAAGCGAACCTTGCTGGTACAGTCTGCCAACTTCCCGTTGGAAGTGTTGTTTTTGCGCGACGATGACATCCCCCAGTCCGTGGCGACCGGAATAGCCGACATAGGCATTGTGGGAGAGAATGAGTTCGTGGAGAAAGGCGAGGATGCCGAAATCGTGAAAAGACTGGGGTTCAGCAAGTGCCGTTTGTCGCTGGCTGTGCCCAAAGACATAGAATACAAGGGGGTGGAGTGGTTCGACGGCAAGAAAATTGCCACATCCTATCCGGGCATTCTGGACAGCTATCTGAAGGAAAAAGGGGTAAAGGCAGAGATACACGTTATTACCGGTTCGGTGGAGGTATCGCCGGGCATCGGATTGGCCGATGCGATTTTCGACATTGTAAGTTCGGGGTCTACATTGGTGAGCAACAGCCTGAAAGAGGTAGAAGTGGTGATGAGGTCGGAAGCCTTGCTGATAGGCAACAAGCATTTGAGCGAGGAGAAGAAGGACATCCTGCGTGAGTTGCTCTTCCGGATGGATGCCGTGAAAACTGCCGAAGACAAGAAATATGTGCTGATGAACGCTCCGAAAGAGAAACTGGAACAGATTATCTCGGTGCTTCCCGGCATGAAAAGCCCCACCGTGATGCCTTTGGCCCAGGAAGGCTGGTGCTCTGTACATACGGTGCTTGACGAGAAATGCTTTTGGGAAATTATCGGAAAGCTGAAGTCGTTGGGCGCAGAAGGCATCCTGGTATTGCCCATCGAGAAGATGATATTGTAAATACAGACCCGATTAGAAATACAGAAAGATATGATACAGATAGATTATCCGGAGCGGAGCTTATGGTCCGACATCGTGAAGCGTCCGGTGATGAACACCGAACATTTGTTTGACACGGTTCGCGCCATCCTCTGCCGGGTGAAAAGCGAAGGCGACAGGGCCGTGCTGGAATATGAAGAACAATTCGATAAAGTAGCCTTGGCTTCGCTGGCGGTGACGGAAGACGAAATGCAGGAAGCCGGGCAGGCGGTCAGTGAAGAACTGAAAGCAGCCATTCTGTTGGCCAAGCAGGATATTGAGGCTTTTCATGCCGCCCAACGCTTTGAAGGGAAGCGGGTGGAGACACAACCCGGGGTGACTTGCTGGCAGAAGGCGGTGCCGATTGAGCGGGTAGGACTGTATATTCCCGGAGGGACGGCTCCACTGTTCAGTACGGTGTTGATGCTGGCTGTGCCGGCACGCATTGCCGGGTGTCGGGAAATCGTGCTGTGTACTCCCCCCGGACGCGACGGCAAGGTGCATCCGGCAGTGTTGTTTGCTGCCCGGGTGGCGGGCGTAAGCCGGATATTCAAAGCCGGAGGCGTACAGGCTATCGGAGCCATGGCCTACGGGACGGAGAGTGTGCCCCGTGTTTATAAGATATTTGGCCCCGGCAATCAGTACGTTACTGCAGCCAAGCAGTTGGTCAGCCTGCATGATGTGGCCATTGATATGCCTGCCGGCCCTTCCGAAGTAGAGGTTTTGGCAGACGAAACGGCCAATCCTGTTTTTGTGGCAGCAGATTTGCTTAGCCAGGCAGAGCATGGAGTGGACAGTCAGGCCATGTTGGTTACGACGTCGGAGGCTTTGCGCCGGGAGGTAGTGAAGGAGGTGGAACGCCAGTTGGCTCTTCTGCCCCGAAAGGAAATTGCTGCCCGCTCGTTGGAGAACAGCAAGTTGGTGTGTGTGGCCGACATGCAGGAAGCCATCGAACTGACCAATGCCTATGCCCCCGAACACCTTATCATTCAAACAGCCGATTATGCCCGTGTGGGCGAGCAGATATGCCATGCCGGTTCTGTCTTTCTGGGACCCTATTCGTGTGAGAGTGCTGGCGATTATGCGTCGGGCACCAATCATACCTTGCCCACCAACGGTTATGCCCGTGCGTATAGCGGTGTCTGCTTAGACAGCTTCATCCGGAAGATGACGTTTCAGGAAATTACGTCCGAAGGCTTGCAGCGCATAGGGCCGGCCATAGAGGTAATGGCTGCCGGCGAACAGTTGGAAGCACACCGTAATGCGGTGGCAGTCCGGTTGGGCAGAGGAAGCTCTAAACATTGACTAATTTTTGAAAGGACATGAAAACATTGCAAGAACTGACGCGCCCCAACATTTGGAAGCTGAAGCCTTATTCTTCGGCGCGTGACGAATATAAAGGAATAGCGGCATCTGTTTTTCTGGATGCCAATGAGAATCCCTACAATACCCCCAACAACCGGTATCCAGACCCCCTGCAATGGGACCTGAAAAAGGCTTTGGGAAAACTGAAGGGCGTAGCTCCGGAGAACATCTTCCTGGGCAACGGAAGTGATGAAGCCATCGACCTGATGTTCCGTGCATTTTGCGAACCGTGCCGGGACAATGTCGTGGCCATAGAGCCTACGTATGGCATGTATCAGGTGTGCGCCGAAATCAATGAGGTGGAGTATCGCAAGGTATTGCTCGACGAGCATTTCCATCTTTCGGCGGACAAGTTGCTGGAAGCTGCCGACGGACATACCAAACTTGTCTTTCTCTGTTCGCCCAACAATCCGACAGGTAACGACCTGGACCCTGCCGAGATAGAACGTCTGCTGCTGAACTTCGACGGACTGGTGGTGCTCGACGAGGCGTATAACGATTTCTCTGATGCCCCTTCTTTTTTGAAACGCCTGGACGAGTTTCCCAATCTGGTCGTTTTGCAGACTTTCTCCAAAGCATGGGGGTGTGCGGCTATCCGTTTGGGCATGGCCTTTGCTTCGGCAGACATCATAGGCATCCTGACCAAGATTAAATACCCCTACAATGTCAACCAGTTGACACAACAGCAGGCCATGGAGATGCTGCACCGTTATTATGAGATAGAGCGTTGGGTGGATATGCTGAAGGAAGAACGCAACCGGATGGAAAAGGAGTTTGCCCGTCTGCCATGTGTGAAGAAAGTGTTTCCTTCGAATGCCAATTTCTTTTTGGTGAAGGTCACCGATGCCGTGAAGATATACAATTATCTGGTCGGTGAAGGCATTATCGTGCGCAACCGCCATACTGTGACCTTGTGTGGCAACTGCCTGCGTATCACGGTAGGTACCAAAATGGAGAACGAGACATTGCTGGAAGCATTGCGAAAGTATGGGGTATAAAGCCTCTTGTGGACTTGTAGCCAAGAGACTTGCCAAGAAAGTTTATGAAAAGACTGCGTATGAAGAAAAAAGTATTGTTTATCGACAGAGACGGCACATTGGTCGTTGAGCCCCCCTTGGATTATCAGCTGGATTCGCTGGAAAAGTTGGAATTTTATCCCAAGGTGATGCGCAACCTGTGGCTTATCCGTTCCAGGCTGGACTTTGAGTTTGTAATGGTGACAAATCAGGATGGCTTGGGGACGGCTTCTTTTCCGGAAGAGACCTTCTGGCCGGCACACAATCTGATGTTGAAAACGCTGGCAGGGGAGGGCATCGTGTTTGACGATATATGTATCGACCGAAGCATGCCTGCCGACAATGCTCCTACCCGGAAGCCGCGCACAGGCATGTTGGTGAAGTATCTGGATAATCCCGATTATGACCTTGCGCACAGTTTCGTGATAGGAGACCGCCCGACGGATGTGGAGTTGGCCAAGAACCTGGGATGCCGTGCCATTTTCTTGCAGGAAGACCCATCGGTCTTGTCGGCTTGTGAAGGGTTGGAAGCCGTCTGCGCCCTGGCAACTACCGATTGGGACAAAGTGGCGGAGTTCCTTATAGCCGGCGAGCGGAAGGCGGTGTTGCGACGTACTACCCATGAGACAGACATCCGCGTTTCCCTGAACCTGGACGGACATGGCATCTGTCACATCCACACAGGGTTGGGCTTTTTTGACCACATGCTGGAGCAGATAGGAAAACACGGCGGGATAGATTTGGATATAGAGGCAGACGGAGACTGGGAGGTGGACGAACATCACACCATTGAAGACACGGCTTTGGTGTTGGGAGAGTGCATCTATCAGGCTTTGGGAAGTAAACGCGGCATGGAACGTTATGGATATGCCGTGACTATGGATGATTGTCTCTGCCAGGTGTGCCTGGATTTTGGCGGCCGTCCCTGGTTAGTGTGGGATACTGAATTTCACCGGGAGAAGATTGGCGAGATGCCGACAGAGATGTTCCTGCACTTCTTCAAGTCGTTGAGCGATGCAGCCCGGATGAATCTGAATATCCGGGCAGAGGGGCAGAACGAGCACCATAAGATAGAGGGCATCTTTAAGGCAATGGCCCGCGCCTTGAAAATGGCGGTAAAGCGGGACATGTATCATCTGGAACTGCCCAGTTCGAAAGGAGTGTTGTGAAAGTTACGAAACGAACAGATACAAAAAAACGAGTCAGTTCTCACGAACCCCTCGCCTCCTTGAAGAAAAGCCATAAAGGCTTTTCTTTTTTTTACATCCAAATGTTACCTAAAATCAATCTTTACTTTTACCTTTAAAAACAAACTTCAATTACCTATTTTGAAAACTTACAATTTTTAATCTTTACCTTTTACCTTTTACCTAATTACCTATTAATCCAAATCTTTAGCCTATGAAAATTTTATCAATTCTTTTATCGTAGCAATTTCTCAATTGCGTTGCAAAGATACGGGCATTTTCCGAACTTGCAAATAGTAACGCCGTATTTTGTATGTTTTATAACATAGTTTTTGATTTCGAGGTACTGCTTTTGCACTTGTAAACACAAGAAAGGGAGAAAAGGCAGAAAAAGGCCTGTCGGAACAAAGTCTTGCCATCGTTCTGAACTGAGTGAAGAATCTCCCACAGGCACAGGCCGGCAGGAGATTCTTCACATCCGTTCAGGCAGACAGGGTCCAATGACTGTCAATAGTCACTTCGGCATACCCTCTTGGAAATGTTTCCCGATGTCATAGCAGGGAAGTGAGGATTAGCTTGTTGGCTTTGTCTACCGAAGAGGTATCTAAAGAAGCGAGGTAGATGCGTGTCGTGCGTTCGGAGTCATGTCCCATAGCTTCACTGATGACAGATACTGAGATGTTTTTGCTTTTGGCTATGCTTGCCCAGGCATGGCGCGCCACATAAGTAGTCAACGGTGCAGGCAGTTCCAATATTTCGCCCAATTTTTTCAGTTTCCTGTTTATCAGGTGGACAGCGCTCAGATATTGCTGTCGTTCGCTGCAATTGATATTTTTGATGATGGGCAGCAGATACGGGGTATCTTCCGTGTCGTATTTCTCAATGATGTCCTGCATGGGCTTTTCCCATTTGATATAAAGCTGTTGTCCTGTTTTGTGCCGCCGGTAGATGAGTATGCCGTTTTGAAGGTCTTTCTTCTTCAGAAAGGCCATGTCTATGAATGACATACCACGGGTGTAGAAGCTGAACATGAAGATGTCGCGGGCATAGTCCATGTTGGGGCTGTACGTCAGGTCTATGTCTCTTATCTTGCGGAGAGTATTCAGCGGGAGCGCTCTTTTGACGGTTTTGGCTATGCCGGTATAGACATGCTTGAAGGGAGTCTGTGGCAGACAAAGCCCCTTGTCTATGGCCTGGTTATAGATGGCACGCAGGTTACGCATATAAAAAGAAATGCTGTTGGGAGTAAGTCCTTCCGATTTCAGGTAACCTTGGTAACGTATAATCAGTTCCGGGGTAAATTCCTCCATAGGAATATCATCGGCTTTCTGGTAAAAACGCAAGAAACTGTTCAAGGTACTTTGATAAGTCTCGGCAGTACGTGCCCGGCCGGAATTCCGTAAGGAATAGATTAATTGTCGGGCGAAGTGCAACATGCCGTTGTTGTGCAATGAAACGCGGTACGTTCTCAGCATTTGGTCGACGTCGAATTGGGTCCCTTTGGTCAGTTCTATTCTTCTGAGCTGCTTCAGCAACCGTTCCTTTTCCTGTGGTATGCGTTTCTGTAGGGTTAACAAATAAGAATAACGTTCCGAATCGGATTCCGGGAGTATCACTGTACCTTCATCAGCATCCCACTCGTTTTGAAATAATTTACATCCCAGACTGACTTGCCGTATGGTACGTTGGTGAATGACTTGGAAGTAAAGGCTTCCTTTTTTCTCCTTTTGAATGGAGGGGCGAAATTTAAGTTTGATAGTTGACATAATTTTTATGAATTGAGATTCGTATCATTCCATACGGCCTTTGAAATGATTCAAACGTTCCACTCCTCCCCGAAAGGCGTACTCTGTATTCTTTTGATAATCAATATGCTATTTCTGATATATAAGCAGCACGCTGCTTACCGCCTGGCAGCACGCTGCTTACCGCCTGGCAACATTTTGGGAAGGGCTTATCAGAGAACTGTCGGGACATCAGTACTGAGTTTGTTTAAATTTTGAATCACCTCATTTTGTCTTTCTGCCGGAAAGACCGTTTTCTTGTGGACAAAACTATTAAATTTTAGCCGTTCGGGAACTGATTGTATCAGAAGGGAAGCCACCATATTGCACCATGCTATTTAAAAACATTCTAAATTATTTGTGACGTATGAACTTATCCTTTATCTTTGCGGGCGTTAAAAGAAAAGTATATGCGTTTATCAGAACTGAAGACCGGTGAAAAAGGGGTCATCGTAAAGGTGCTTGGGCATGGAGGATTCCGCAAGCGCATTGTAGAGATGGGATTTATCAAAGGCAAAACCGTGGAGGTACTGCTTAATGCGCCGCTCAAAGACCCTATAAAATACCAAGTGATGGGATATGAAATATCCCTGCGCAGACAGGAAGCTGCCATGATTGAGGTGATGAGCGAGCAGGAAGCCAAACAGGCGGAACTGCAGCCCGACTTTCATGGCGGTTTACCCGAAGACTTGCCTGTGAGCGACGAAGAACTCAAAAGACTGGCATTGGGCAAACGGCGCACCATCAACGTGGCACTGGTGGGCAATCCGAACTGCGGCAAGACATCGCTTTTCAATATCGCTTCGGGGTCGCATGAGCGGGTGGGCAATTACAGCGGGGTAACCGTAGATGCCAAAGAAGGTTACTTCGACTTCCAGGGCTATCACTTCCGCATCGTCGACCTTCCGGGCACTTACTCTCTCTCGGCTTATTCGCCCGAGGAATTGTATGTGCGCAAACACATCATTGAAGAAACGCCGGATTTCATCATCAACGTGGTGGACTCTTCCAATCTGGAGCGGAACCTGTATCTTACTACGCAACTGATAGACATGAATGTGCGCATGGTCATAGCTCTCAATATGTATGACGAACTGGAAGCCAGCGGCAACAAACTCGACTACCTGACACTGGGCAAACTGATGGGCGTGCCGATGGTGCCCACCGTATGCCGTACCGGTAAAGGCATCGAGCGTCTGTTTCATGTGATTATCAATATATACGAAGGAGGCGATTTCCTGGACAAAAACGGACAGATCAGCCCGGAGATAAGGAAAGACATGCAGGACTGGCATAAGGCTTACGTGCCCGACCACGACTTCGGCACCGACGAGGAAGACAAACATCCGCACCATGTCTGCCGGCATATACACATCAATCATGGTCCCGAACTGGAACGTAGCATCGAAGAAGTAAAGCAGGCCATTTGCCGGAACGAGGATATTCGTTACAAGTATTCTACCCGTTTTCTGGCCATCAAGCTGCTGGAGAATGACAAAGACCTGGAGCAGGTGGTGAGCACACTGCCCAACGGGGCGGACATCCTCGCTGTGCGCGACCACGAAGAAGAACGTCTGCGCCAGGTGCTGAATGAAGAGAGCGAACAGGCCATTACCGATGCCAAATACGGCTTTGTGGCAGGAGCCTTGCGCGAGACATTTGTGGACAACCACCAGGAGAAATCACGCACCACGCATTTTATTGATGCCATTGTAACGCACCGCATCTGGGGGTATCCCATTTTCTTCCTATTCATGTATCTCATGTTTGAGGTGACCTTTTCGGTGGGACAATATCCTATGGACTGGATAGAGTCCGGCGTAGCTTGGCTGGGAGAATACATCAATATCCACATGCCCGAGGGACCGCTGAAAGCCATGCTGGTAGATGGCGTCATAGGAGGTGTGGGCAGTGTCATTGTATTCTTACCCAATATCCTTATTCTGTACTTTTTCATCTCGCTGATGGAAGACTCCGGCTACATGGCACGCGCAGCCTTCATCATGGATAAAATCATGCATAAGATGGGACTGCATGGCAAGTCGTTCATTCCGCTTATCATGGGATTCGGATGCAATGTGCCTGCCATCATGGCATCGCGCACCATCGAGAACCGCAAGAGCCGTTTAGTGACGATGTTCATCAATCCGCTCATGTCGTGCAGTGCCCGCCTGCCTATCTACCTGGTTCTGACGGCTGCTTTCTTCCCGCATCATGCCAGCCTGGTGCTGCTTTCCATCTATGCGATAGGTATCGTGCTGGCCATTGTCATGGCACGTCTGTTCTGTCGTTTCCTGGTGAAAGGTGATGATACTCCTTTCGTAATGGAGCTTCCTCCCTATCGTCTGCCTACCTCCAAAGCTATCCTTCGGCATACGTGGGAGAAAGGCGAGCAGTATTTGCGGAAGATGGGTGGTATCATTCTGGTGGCATCTATTGTGATTTGGGCATTGGGCTATTACCCGCATTCCGACCATTATGAGACGGTCACCGAACAGCAGGAAAATTCTTATATCGGTCGTATAGGCAAGGTCATTGAACCCGTTATGGAGCCATTGGGATTTGACTGGAAATTAAGTGTGGGCATCCTGTCGGGAGTAGGGGCAAAAGAACTGGTGGTCAGTACGCTGGGAGTGCTTTATGCAGATGATGCCGATGCCGATTCCGTCAGCTTGGGCGAACGCATACCTATAACTCCTTTGGTGGCCTTCGGTTACATGGTATTCGTGCTGATATATTTCCCCTGCATAGCCACATTGGCAGCCATTAAAGGAGAAACGGGCAGTTGGAAGTGGACTTGCTTTGTGGCGGGCTATACTACAGTTCTGGCTTGGGTTGTATCATTCCTTATCTACCAGGTAGGAGGGCTGTTGTTATGAGCGATTGGCAAGATTGGGCGGTCACTCTGTTGCTCATATTGTGTGTCGGGCGTATCATCTTCGGCGTGGTCCGTTCATTCCGTCGGGCGGGTCGGGGTGAAAATCCCTGTTCTCATTGTGCGGGCTGTTCTTCTTCCCGTTCTTCTTCCCGGCAAATAGGGCCAGTGGACGAAGCAGAAAAGGGGGTATGTGCGTGTTGTGAGAAGAAAAAAGCAGGAAAGAAGAAGAAAAGTTGCTGTAGATAGTTGGTAGTTTAAAAAAAAGCATTACCTTTGCACCCGCAATGAGATAACAACACTATTGTTGTTCCTCTGATTCTGGTACCTTGGATGAGTGGCTTAGTCAGCGGTCTGCAAAACCGCGTACGGCGGTTCGAATCCGCCAGGTACCTCAATCCTTGCAAAAGCTTCACCGAGACAATCGGTGGAGCTTTTGTCATATATTGGCTTTCAGTAACTTAACTGTATGCCTTCCCTGATGAATGTCGTACAAATGTAGTCCGGACGTAGACAGGTGCAACGAAAACGAAAAGAATCCCGCAGGTAAGAAAGCTAAAGCTTTACTTCTTAAACCTGCGGGATTCTTATATAGCGAATGTGTTCTTTGAAACCGTATTCACTTAGAAAGTGATGGCCGTGTTTCTTTAATTTCTATACCACATAATTCGATGTCTGCCCCCATGGGCGGATTGCGTTTCATCAATCTCAATTCCACCGCATTTATGCCTGGAAATTCTTGAAACAACCTATGGACAATGCGGCCGGCAATATGCTCTAACAGTTTCGATGGTTGAACCATTTCTTTCTGTATGGTTTCAAAAACCTCGGCATAATTTATCGTGTCGGCCACATTATCTGTTGCCATGGCTTGCGAAAGATCTGCGTGTAAGCGTAAGTCAATGGTGAATTCATTGCCTACCCGTGTTTCTTGGGGTGCTACACCATGGTAAGCGTAAAAGCGAAGCCCCTGGAAGAAAATACAACTCTCCATCAGACCGCTTTATTACTTATCCGCATCTTGACGCACCACACGTTTTGCAGATGAGGCATCCTTCCTGATAGACCAATGTTTCGTTGCCACAATTCGGGCATTTCTGTCCTTTCAGTTCTGTGCCGTCGGAAACGTATTTCTTTAAGGCACGTTCTACGCCGTTTTTCCAAGTGTTGATGCTTTCGTTGTCCAATTGGAGCGAGCTGACCAACTTGATAACCTGTTCGATGGGCATGCGGTAACGCAATACGCCTGAAATAAGTTTGGCGTAGTTCCAATACTCCTTGTTGAATTTCTCCGACAAGCCTTCGATGGTAACCTTATATCCTCTCTTATTCTCGAATTGGAAGTCATAGTGCTTGCGTCCGTCGTCATCGTAATTCTTTATAATATGACCGGAAGTTACGCTTTTAGGCAATACGATGCCTTCTTCATCGTCCAAGACGCCGGTGAAGATTTCATAAGGATAGCCGTTCAGCAAGCCTACAAAGGCAACCCATTTTTCTTTGTTGTTTTGGAAACGCACTACATCAGCTTCCAATATTTTGGGGCGGGTTTCTACAATCGTAGGCGGTTTGCAGGGAGGCAATTCATCTTTCTTGTCTTTCTTGGTAGAAAGAAGAACTCCAGAACGTGACCCTTCACGGTATACCGTACAACCTTTGCAGCCGGAACGCCAGGCCTCAACGTAGAGAGCATTGACTAAATCTTCGCTGACATCGGCCGGTAGATTGATGGTGACAGAAATAGAGTGGTCTACCCAGCGCTGGATGCGCCCTTGCATACGTACTTTCATTAGCCAATCCACATCATTGGAGGTAGCTTTGTAGTAGGGAGACTGTTTTACCAGGTCGTCAATCTCTTCTTGTGTATATTTCTTGGCGGGGTTCAGCCCTTGGGCTTCCATCCACGTAACGAATTTGGGATGGAAAACAATGTATTCCTCGAAAGCATCGCCCACTTCATCCACATAGTCTATATGGACATTGGTATCGTTGGGATTTACTTTACGCCGACGTTTGTAAACAGGGAGGAAGACTGGCTCGATGCCGGAAGTTGTTTGTGTCATCAGACTGGTTGTGCCTGTGGGGGCAATGGTAAGGCAGGCGATGTTGCGTCGGCCATATTTCTTCATGTCTTCGTACAATTCCGGATCAGCTTCGCGCAGGCGGTTGATAAAAGGATTGTTCTTTTCACGCTCCGTGTCATATACCTCAAAAGCTCCGCGTTCACGTGCCATTTCTACCGACGAGCGGTAAGCTTGCAGAGCAATGGTGCGGTGTACCTTTTCAGAGAAGTCTGTAGCTTCTTCCGTACCATAGCGCAGTCCTAACGCTGCCAGCATATCACCCTCGGCAGTAATGCCTACGCCGGTGCGGCGGCCTTGTCCGCTCTTCTTGTAGATTTTCTGCCACAATGTGCGTTCGGTATGCTTCACATCTTCATTCTCCGGGTCAGCATCGATTTTAGCCAATATCTTTTCAATTTTCTCCAGCTCCAGGTCTATGATGTCATCCATGATGCGTTGGGCCAGTCCTACGTGCTTTTCGAACAGTTCAAAGTCGAAATATGCATTTTCTTTAAACGGATTGACTACATACGAGTAGAGATTGATAGCCAGCAAGCGGCAGGAATCATAAGGACAGAGTGGAATCTCTCCGCAAGGATTGGTGGATACGGTACGGAACCCTAAGTCGGCATAACAGTCGGGTACGGACTCTTTCAGAATGGTATCCCAGAACAATACACCGGGTTCTGCCGATTTCCAGGCGTTGTGGATGATTTTCTTCCACAGATTCGAAGCATTGATTTCTTTTCGTACCACCGGTTCGGTCGAATTGATGGGAAATTGCTGGACATACGTTTTGTTGTCTATGGCTGCCTGCATGAATTCATCGTCCAGTTTTACCGACACGTTGGCTCCTGTCACTTTGCCTTCTGTCATTTTGGCATCAATAAAGGCTTCAGAATCAGGATGCTTGATGGATACACTCAACATGAGTGCGCCGCGTCTGCCGTCTTGTGCCACTTCACGTGTGGAATTGGAATATCGTTCCATGAATGGTACCAGACCGGTGGAAGTCAGTGCAGAGTTTTTTACGGGAGAACCTTTAGGGCGTATGTGCGACAAATCGTGTCCTACACCACCGCGCCGTTTCATCAGTTGTACCTGTTCCTCGTCAATTTTGAAGATGGCACCATAGGAATCGGCCTGTCCATCGATACCAATAACAAAACAGTTGGACAGAGAGGCTACCTGGTAATCATTGCCAATACCGGTCATAGGGCTTCCTTGTGGTACGATGTAGCGGAAGTGATCCAGTAACTCAAACAGTTTTTCAGCTGTCAGCGGATTAGGGTACTTGGATTCAATGCGCGCCACTTCGTTAGCGATGCGCCAATGCATGTCTTCGGGCGACTTTTCGTAAATGTTCCCGAACGAGTCTTTAACTGCGTATTTGTTGACCCAAACGCGTGCGGCCAACTCGTCTCCTTGGAAGTACTGTAAAGATTCTTCGTAGGCTTCCTGATAAGTGTACGTCTCCTTTTTCACGATGCTTTATTTCTTTAAAGATGTATTCTTGAATTATTTAATTGTAGAAGTTGTGCTTCTCATGTGGTAATGTGGTTGCAAAGCTATGATGTTTTTCCCATTCTTCCAAAGAAAACCATACTTTTTTCTTGAGCAGGGAGCCGATTTGTTTCTTTGTAATCTGTATGTATTGATAATTAAATTGTTATGTGTGAGTTGGGGTGAGGAAAGTACTCCAAAATATAAAACATGTATTCTCTTTTCCCCAAGAGGATATGTTGAAGATAGAAGAACTTTGCGAATATTCTTTTAGTAAGAATTTCTATTGTACGGTTCTTTTCGCTATATTTGCCAAAAAAAGAAAGAGATGGAAAGTTTGAAATCAAGAAAGACAATCAGAAAGTATAAGCAAGAAGATATTTCTGATGATTTGTTAAATGATTTGCTTGAAGCTGCTTGCCGTGCTTCTACATGTGGCAATATGCAGTTGTATAGTGTTATTGTCACTCGCAATGCCGAAGGGAAGGAATGTTTGGCCCCGGCTCATTTTCATCAGCCTATGGTGACAGAGGCTCCTGTGGTACTAACTTTTTGTATAGATTTGCATCGTTTTTCTCGCTGGTGTGAACTGCGCAAAGCAGAACCGGGCTATAATAATTTTGAATGGTTTATAACTGGTGCCATTGATGCGTTGCTGGTTGCGCAGACATTTTGCAATGCAGCTGAAGAAGCTGGTCTTGGAATTTGTTATTTAGGAACTACTACTTACAATCCTCAATCTATTATTGACGCTTTGCAGCTTCCGGATTTGGTTTTTCCCATTGCAACCATTACGGTTGGCTGGCCGGCTGAGAATCCTTCTCAACCAGACCGTTTGCCGTTGAAAGCCATCGTGCATCAGGAGGTTTATCATGATTATACGGCAGAAGATATAGATCGGCTCTTTGCTTATAAAGAATCGTTGGCTGAGAATAAACAGTTTATTTTGGAAAATGGCAAAGAAACCCTTGCCCAGGTATTTACGGATGTGCGTTATACTAAAAAGGATGCAGAAGCCATGTCGCAGGCGTTGTATGAGGCAATGAAAAAGCAAGGATTTTGATGGGAAAGCAGGTGTCTGTTATAAGTCATATATAGCCAAACGGTAGACAGCTTATTATTTTGAATGGGCTGTCTACCGTTTGGTTATTTTTTGAGAGATGCCACAATCTCTTCCATCTCAGTTTGGAAGCCTTTGTCGACCTCCCTTAACTCTTTGATTGTTTTACATGCATAAAGCACAGTCGCATGATCCTTATTGCCTATCAGACTTCCTATGCGTGCAGCAGAAAGGTCTGTGTAGTTTTTGGCTAAATACATGGCCACTTGCCGGGCCTGTACCACATCACGCTTGCGGGATTTAGTGTGTATGGCTGAAGTATCTAAGCCGTAGTGGCTGCACACAGTACGTATGATATCATCTATAGTAACGGCTTTGTTCTCGTTATGGGTAACTTTTTTGACTATGCGTTGTGCCAAGTCCAAGTCTATGTCCCGGTTATAGATAGTAGAATGAGCCATGATGGAAATAACGATTCCTTCCAGATCGCGTACACTGTCGCTTACATTTTCGGCAATGTAGTCAATGACTTCAGGAGGGAACTGTAAACCATCTCTTCGGATTTTGTTACATAGAATGTCGCGGCGTAGTTCTACCGTCGGTTTCTCCAATTCGGCTACCATGCCCCATTTAAAGCGCGTAATAAGTCTTTCTTCCATACCTTGAAGCAAAACCGGCGAACGGTCTGATGTGAGAATCAATTGTTTGCCGTTCTGGTGCAAATGGTTGAAAATATGGAAGAATGTGTTCTGCGTTTTGGTCACACCGGCAAACTCCTGAATGTCATCAATAATGAGCACATCAATAGTTTGGTAGAAGTTGATGAAGTCATTGACCGTATTGTTGCGCACAGAGTCGGTATATTGCACCTGAAAGAGGTGTGCAGATACATACAATACACGCTTGTTGGGGTATAGTTCTTTAATTTTAGTGCCTATGGCATTGACCAAATGAGTTTTTCCCACACCTGATGCTCCGTAGAAAAACAAAGGATTGAAAATTGTCTTAGCCGGATTAAGAGCCACCGCCTCAGCCACGCTGCGCGAGAGCTTATTGCTTTCCCCTTCAATGAAAGTGTCAAAGTTGTAGTCGCCCTTCAAGTGTGAATCGAGTTCGCTGATTTGCGGATGGGCTGGCACGTCTTTCACTTCTTGTCTGGCAACACCTGTCTGCGCAGTGCCTGCATGCGGAGGAAGAGGTACACTCGTAGGTGGATTTTTAACCACCATGACGTTGTACATTAACTTGCTTCCTTCTCCGAAAACCTTATATATGGCTTGGCGCAGCAAGTCGATGAACTGTTCTTCCAGAAACTCATAGAAGAACTGGCTTGGAACTTGCAGCACCAGGGTCTTGTCCTCATATTTCAAAGGTTTTATGGGGAGGAACCACGTTTTATATGTTTGCGGTGGAACATTGTCCTGAATAATTTTAAGACAACGGTTCCATTGCTCCACATGATTTTTTTCGCTCATACGGCTATTGACACATTTTGAGGTTTAAGCATAACTTCTACGTTTGCAAAAGTCGGAATCTTATTTGAGAAAAACAAATCGTTTTTTTCTTGTTTTTCTCATGAAAGTAATAATCTGTTTACTTTCAGTTACTTATACTGCTGTATG
>DGYFI06202__coassemble_646_pt1 | contig 20635 bp, 19 predicted proteins | sample DGYFI06202__metabat2_high_PE_032 | metagenome-assembled genome bin DGYFI06202 | reverse complement strand
ATCAATAGTTGTTTGAGTAGGAGATACGATAAACATCCTTCCTAATTCACCTAATGGGATATATTCGCCATCAATAAGGTTCAGTTTCTTACTCCACGCATCTGCCCAATTCCTTTGAATCAATGTAGATAATGCCAAAGCCTCTTTCTTGCCAACTTTGTTTTCGGTATTTGGTTTCCATTTAGGAATATAAGTTTTCAATACTTCAATTTGTTTCCGCTCAAAATTGGTAAGCGGCTCCACTTGTGCATCATCCTCTTTCACGAAAAGATTGTTGTAGATGATATGGTCTATCTTAAGTTCTGGCATTTGATAAAGCATATTGCAAATGCCATCGATGTGATCTGTATCAATATGTGTTACCACCAGATAGTTGAGATGGCAATGAAGCGTATCTGTAACGATAGCCTTTATCTTCTTGGTGAACACATGGCAGTCCACCATCATTGAGTAATATGTACCATCGCCCTTGTCTACAAGGCAAAAAATACAATCTCCATTGCCAGATGTGGGGAAAAAGAGTTTCATATTATAGTTGTACGATCTTATTAAGAACCTATCTAATTTTTAAAATTTGATATTGAAGACATGTGCATTCACATGTATTTAGAAAAAAACACAGTGGAAAGTTATCAAAAAAATATTGAATATGCAAGAAATGAAGCGAAAATATAATTTGCCTAAGATTTTGAACGCTATTTGAACGCCATTCATTTCCAGTAAGAGACTTCTGCAAAAGCCTGTCATTTGTCTGTTTTTTTTAATTATATACACTAATTATCAACAAGTTATATTTAATAATGTTGACGCAAAAGGTGGTTTTGCAGAGGTCTTAATAAATCTAACGAAAAAAGCAAATCAAAACGACTGTATGAAATGGCGGATATTTTGTCATTAAATGTATTCGATTAAGTTTAGGCTGTTTTGTGATAGGTTGTCATAGGGAGTATATTTGCCTTAGTTCATCAGCTAAATCTTCGACATACTTGTTTCGTTTATGGGCTGTGCGTTCCGAAACACGGGTGACGGTTTCTTTTTCGAGTGAAATAATAAGCAGGCGGTTTTCATTCATGGCGGCATCATAGATTTGGGGAAGTTTGCGGTACATTCCACGGGCAAGAATGACAATGATGCCGCACTTGCCTTGCAACAGGAATTTGAGCACGTCTTTTTCGAGGCGTGAATGGAAACCGCTCACCACCGCCACATCCGTCTGTTTGCTCATCTCTACCGCCCAGTCAAGTGTGGGCAGAATGGCGGAAGTGGCAATCTTGCGCGAAGCAAGAACGCCTATCTTCCACCTGTTTAGTAGCTCTTTATTTCCAAGATAAGTACACATGCTTATTCTTCGTTTAATTCATCGCCCATGCGATATTTGATGTCGTAATTGATAATAAAGTCAAGCTCTTCTTCTGTAAAGCCATAATGTTTGGCAAGGAGGAAGTCTATTTTATCAATAATACACTTTGAGCATTTCTTCTTATATACAAATGAAGAAACGATACCACGAGTTGCACTGTTTACAATAAGCTCTTGTTTGTTCTTATCCAAATCTCTTTCCAAAATCTCAGACAATTTATTTATCTCAGAATCAAATTCATAATTCAACCTAAAACTAAATATCATATAGTCTTTCAGATTGAACATGTCGAAATTTAGTGCATAATACCACCAAAATAGGTTAGAATTTAGAGCTGCCATATAGAATTTAGCCTTATCTGAAGAATTAAAATAGGCTACTTTATTACTCAGCGATTCTGTTCCAAAACCTTTATTTAGGAATATAATCCAATATCTAATACCCGCTGTTCTGTAATAAATTGAAGAACCGAACTCATGGTCATTGCATAAATAACATGAAATTTCAGTATGTTTACTGAATTTATTTATGATACTAAGTTCAATATCAGAAGATGTTCTCCAAATACTGCCTTTATTAAATGACAAAGTATAATGGATGGAATTAAACAATAAATTTCTGAATTCTGTTTTCCACCGCAAAATTGATGTGCTGTACATATTATTTTTCTTAGACTTTGCTCTAACAATAAAAATGGTGAGTCTTTGTTCAACTCCATCAAATAATCGTGCAGGTCTTATCTCAAAATGTGAAAAGTATATATCGTTCTTAGTACACAAAAAGTCACGTAGAATCTGCATATTATTATTTGATGCAATCGTTAGTGGAACTATGAATCCAACATTATTACAATATTTGACAATAGAAAAACTACGTTCTATAACAAATGCATAAAGATTAGAACATTTAAATGTGACATAGTTTCTTAGTTGATAAATATCTGCAATGGATTTTCCTGTCTTTTTATTTTTCCTTGTATATTCCACATACGGCGGATTACCAATAATAACATCAAAGCCCCCGTTGTCGTGAATGATTTGATAGAATTCGGCAAGCCAATGGAATGGCTGGTGCGTTTCCAGCCAATCTTCGTAGGGAATGGACGTGGTTGCCGCGTGCAAACGGCGGTTGAGCAGTTCGTTGAGTTTGCCAAGACGTTCATTCAGTCCACGCTTTGCCTGTTTGAATGTCGCCATGTCCTCGCTCTGCGTAAATTGCACAGTCTTGAACGTATCGTAAGCCGTGGCGACAAGCTGCATTTCGGTCTTCAGCTTGTCCTTGAACTCGTCATTTGCCCACATCTGGTTGAAGTCGGAAGGATTGTCGAGGTCTTTAAGCAATTCATCTTCCGTGGCATACCCCACCAACGTATTTCCGCAACGGATGTTGAAGTCAATGTCCGGCAACGGGTCAAGACCTAAGTTGTCGGCGCGGAAGTCCACTTCCACCACCGCCATCATCTTCAGGAACAGGCGCAGCTTGGCAATCTCGGTCGCCTCCACCATGATGTCCACGCCGTAGAGGTTGCGCAGTATAATACTCTTGTAGATGAAGTATTGGATGTTGCTGCGGTACTTGTGGGCTATTTCCTCCAGTTCCGGCTTGAACCAGTTGGGATTCTGTGCGTTGAACTCCTGCATCCGCTCGATGCAGACTTCATAGAGCGGTTCAAGGATGTTCATGGCGGCGAAAAGGAAAGCCCCCGAACCACAGGTCGGGTCAAGGATGGTGACGCGCTGCAATGCCTTGTAGAAGTGGAGGACAAACAAGCGGTCATCAGTATTGTGCAACAGGTTATAGACAAACGAGCGGATGTCAAGGTTGTAAGTGACGAAGTCGTTGATGTGCGTGATTTCGCCTTTTCTGATTTTAGCGAGTACCTCCTCACAGCGTTGCAACCGTTCCACCGTTTCGCGCCATATCTCCGTAGGCAGTGCGAAAGCCTCCTGAGTTTTCGTATTCCAGTCCTTGCGGCGTTCCAGCAGACCGGGCTTGGTAGTGTCAAGTCCAATAGCAATATTTTCAGGGATTCGGCTCTGCCAGTCTGCCGTATAGCCTTTCTTCACGGCATCATATATATAGCGGTCACCGCTTTCACGCAGCGTGCACCACACATAACCATCCGGCTTGAACGCTTCGGGTGAGGTTTCCGAAACCTTGTCCATGAGGAACGGCAGGATGCAGTTCTTCCCGATGTACTCGGTGATGTCCTCCTTGGTGTAATAAGCCCCCATCTGCGCACGGTCGTTGATGTACTGCTCGAAGATGTAACCCAGCACGTCGGGGTTGATGTCCTTTCCGCTCGCCGTGATGCGCGTGTCCAGATGCCACCGCCACGTGTCGAAGAACTTGAACAGGCGGACAAAGGCATCATCGCTGATGTCGATGTCCTTGTATTCACGTTCCAACTGATGCTCCTCGAACATGCCGCCGTTAAGATAAGGTATCCGTCCGTACACGTTCTCGAACTCGTCGCTGTGCTTGGGCGAGTTCAGCCCTCCGTGGAACAGCTCGAAAAGGAAGCCGCGGTAGAAGGTCTTGAAAAAGCGGTTCTCGCCACGCTCACGCTGTACCCACCCCAGCTTTTCCTGCAAATAGTCGAAGTTACCGTCAAGGAAACCTTTTTTCTGTATAAAGTAGCAGAACATGAGGCGGTTGAGCATGACGGACGTGTACCACTGCTTGTTGCGGTTCTCCGTGGCGGGTATCTGGTCATCTATTCCGCTGATGAAGTCGGCAAACGCCTTGTGCTCCTTGCGGAAGCCCGCGTAGAAGTCCTTGGTGATTTTCTCCGAGTTCACGGCGAATGCGCCCTGTATGCGCTCCTTCACGTCCACTATGGTGGTCTGCTCGTCAATGTCGAAAGAAAGGTCGGGTATCTTGGAGAACAGGAAGTCGGCTTTGTCTGCGTTTTCGTATTCGATGGTCACGATGTCGCGCTTTTCCACGGTCTTAACCGGGGCAATCCATTGCTGGTGCTCCGTGCCGGAAATGAAGAAAATGCAGATGTAGTCGTTGGCACTGCGGCGCAACTTGCTGTCAATGCGCTTGCAAAGTGTGTTCGTGGGTATTTCATCGACAGAGCACGCCAATATCTGAAAGCCGTTACGCTCGGCTACGGTGATAATCTTGTATTCCTTGTCTTCAATGGCTATCGGTACAAGTTCCGCCTGTCCGTGGAATCTGTTCCAGCCCATTTCGGTGATGAACAGCCCACGGAAATCGGCATCCTTGATATATTGGTTGAATGAAGTCCTTTTCATGATTCAAAAAAGTTTTTATGGTTCTTGCCTAAGCCCTATCGAGCAGATGATGACCGGGTCTTTATGGATGTTCCTGTCCTCGTCAATCCGGCACAGGGTCATGTTCTTGCGCATCTCCAACACGTATTCCACTATCTCGTCGCTGGTGTTGGTGCGGAGCATACGCCCTAACGTGAACTTTGCCCCTTCGAGCAACGGGTAGTTGTAGATGTCGTCGATGGCCAGTTTCAGCATGTCCTTGCTCTCCTGCGAAAAAAAAAGTGTCGGGGGATTTTTATAGTAGCTTTCCAGCAATGTGATGATGCGGTAACGGGTACTGAAACGGTTGCCCAATACGCCGCCGACTGAGGTCGTTTCGTTGTTGATGGACGCAACCGCCTTTGCCACCAATTCATGATGGTTGGCGTACGGTGGCAAGGCCGGAGTGTCCGCATCGCAAGCCAATGCGTTCAGGATGCGTTTCTGCGACTGGCTCACCACGTTGCCGTACGCGTCAAGCCATGTCAACACGTCGAAGTCATTGTAGGTCTTGGCGTAGGTGATGACACCGCCCTGCTGTCCATCCTCCGCCGTTTTCGTGGAATACACGACATCGCTCAATGCCGGGATTATCCTTTTCAGCTTTGGGTCGGCATCCGTCGCGTTCTTCCATATCTGGTAAGCCTGTGAAGAGAGGTCAACGTCATTGTCGTCTTCGTCATCGAGCGAGCCGCTCTTCTCGTTGAACATATCGCGCAGGTTCTGCTCGTTGCCCTCGAAGAACACCTCGTCGCTGCCCACGATATGCGCGTTCTCGTTGATACGGGCGTTCAGGCGCGACCGCAGGCGGATGATTTCCTCCACGCCGTCAGCAGGAAAGAAAGAATAACAGTAGATTTCATTCGCCTCCTGACCGATACGGTCCACACGTCCGGCACGCTGGATAAGGCGGATGATAGCCCACGGCAAGTCGAAGTTCACGATGACATGGGCATCCTGCAGGTTCTGACCCTCGCTGAGCACGTCGGTGGCTATGAGCACACGGTATTGCTCTGTGTCGGGATAGTCTTTGTCGTTGCTCTTGGGAGAGAAACGCTCCACGATGTCCGTCGGGTTCTTGCTGCCTCCCGTCGCACAGCCGACCTGCGGTATTCCGCGCCTTTTCAGTTGCCTGTAAACGTAATGCGCTGTGTCGGAGAACTGTGTGAACACGATAACCTTGTCCGCTCCGTGCTTCTTCTCCAACAAGTCCTCCAGCTCGTCCAGTTTCGGGTCTGCATCGGGTTGCCATGCACCGCACAAGGCTATCATCCTCAGCAGGATGTCGCAGTCGTGCCTGAGCTGCTGTTTCAGGGTACGCTTGAAGTATTTGGATGAAATCCACGAACAGGCATTTCGGTTCTCTATGATGGAATAGCACTCCTCTGCCTTTTCCATGTAGAAGTCGAAATCAGTAGGGAAAGAGATTTGCTTATCCTCTGTGGACTCATCGTCATCAGCATTGCCAAATATGCTCACGTTTTCGTCTTCATCCTCTACATAGTCATCGGGAAGCGAGCTTTCGTCACCGATGGGCAGCGGCAGCTTGCTGTCAATGGCATAGATGAACACGGCGTTGCGCAGGATATGGCGGTAGAGCGTCAGCAGGAAGGCGAAGCCGCTGCTGTCTATGCGCTTGAAGAACGTGCTCCGGCAGAAACCCATCATGCGCTGTCCGGCACGCGAGAGGTTCTCGATTACCTGCCTTTCATGCGGCTGTATGTCAGTAGCCTTGTTCCCGTCATAAAAATGGATTAGCCCGTAACGGGGCAGTTTCAACTCTTCCATCAGGCTTATCATTTCAGGCGAATACAGGCGGCTGTACTGGTCGCCGGAAACAGTGGCTAACTTGACGGCACGGGGTATCCTGTCGGGAAAATAAGATTTCGATCCATCAGGAAACAACAGGTATTTCCGCCCGTTGCCTTCATCCGTCTTGGCATAGTTCTCCTTGATGAACGTCCTTGTGCGGCGGATGAGGAACAGCTTCATCAGTTCGTTCCAGTCGTCCGCATACGGGCTTTTCTCGAACGCGCGGATGGAACGGATGTGGATGTCGCTATGCTTCCGCTGGAATTCCCTCTCGCCGCCGATGGAGCGGATGTATTCTTCCGGACGTATGCCCAAGTCCTGGTCTTCGCCTATGAACAGGCGGAGCTGGCTGCCCAAATCAGAGAAGTCCTTGTTGTATGGCGTGGCGGTGAGCAGCAGCACCTTGCTGCCCTGATGCTCGATAAGGCTGCGGATGTTGCGGTAGCGTATGCCATTGGCGTTGCGCAGGTTGTGGCTCTCGTCCACGATTATCAGGCGGTAATAGCGTGCCGAATCCACGTCTATCGTACGCGCCATTGACCAGACTTCCGCTTTCAGGTCGTACTTCCGGATATATTTCCTCCACATGTCCTGCAAGTTTGCCGGACAGATGATGAGCGTGCTGCTGGCAAAGGCCATCTCGTACAGCTTGGCGATGGCGCAGGCGGTAATGGTCTTGCCAAGACCTACCACATCGCCAATCATCGCCCCGCCGCGCTTGTCGTTGTTCAGGTTCTTCGCCGCTATCTTTACGGCGGTCTGCTGGAAGTCGAATAGGTCACGCCTGAACTCCGGCGGAAGCGTGAACTCCTTGATGCCGCTGCGTGCCTCTTGGCTCAGGTGGTAAGCCGTCTTCAGGTAGATGTAATAAGGCGGAATAGCCCTGTCACCCGCCCAACTCTCGTCTATTATCCGTGCAAGTTCCTCGGTGATGTCCAGACAGAACCGCTCGTTCCAGCGGTCATCAAACCACCGTGCCAGTTTCTCCGCACTGTCGCTGTCGGCGAACTCCGCGTTCAGCTCGCCCTGTTTGGTCAGCCCGGCATACGTCAGGTTGCTGCTGCCCATGATGGCCTGAATCTTGTTGAAGTTGTCATCCGGGCGGTGGGCAAGGTAAAGCTTGGCGTGCAACGGTTCTTTCAAGTACAGCTTTACACACACCTTTCCCTCCTTCAACTGTACGGACAGGCGGCGCAATGTCTTTTCATCGGCGGCGGAAGGCAATCCCAACAGAAGCTGGTTCCTGAAATCCTGCGCAATCTGCCGCTTGCAACGTTGCACGTATTCCGCATCGGGCATGCTTTCCTGACGCGAATAAAATCCTCGTATCAAGTCCTCGTCGGGGCGGTGCATTCCAATCAACAGTCGGCAATACCTCATCTTGCGTTTGTCATCCTCGTACACGTAACCGCCGGGCAGTTTGTCCACCTGTTCCACTATCAGGTTCCAGCCGCGCAGGTTAAAATAGCCCACGCAGAAATCGACACGCTTCACGCCTGTGTTTTCGATAATGCCGCGAAGCCCGTCCGTAAACTTTATGTCTATGTTATCGTATATTCTCGCCATTTTCTCTTGGTAAGAGATATACGCCAAGGACATATTTTCTATGAATCAGAACATTATCGAATTGCGAAAAGTGGATTTGCCAAACAAATTTTATCCTTCATCCCATTATAAATGAGAACTTTTCACGGAATTTGCAATATTTTGCGTACCTTTGCGATATAACTATAACTCTTACCAAGAGATTCTGATTTTTGCAAAACAATTTTCTGATTATATTTCCAATTACAAGTCTTTCAGGATAAGGCTGTTCGCCCTGTCCACCACGCTCGTGTCAAGCGAGGCAAGATAGATGCGCGTGGTTTCCTCCGAATCGTGCCCCATTCCCTCGCTGATGACTGAAAGCGGTATGTTCTTGCTCTTGGCGACGCTTGCCCACCCATGCCGGGATATATACAAAACGGGTATGTATGAGTAAATAGATATAATAAAAATCATAGATTATAATGAATACCAATGATATACAAACAAATATGCTAAATTGATATTCCATTTGTTTTTCGTTAGTCGGCAGATATTTCCGTCTTTTATGTTACTTTTTTGTTAGTCATTTCTTGGTATTTTGGATGGGTTTTGTTATCTTTGCACAAGCAGTAACAAATAACCAAGGAGGAAGTTATGGCACGTACAAAGAAATCAGAGTCTGTACCCGTCCGAATCCGCTTTAAGGAATTGGAGAATGGGAACAAGTCCATCTATCTCGACATATATTATGAGAGGAAAAGACGGTATGAGTTCTTGAAACTGTACCTTATACCAGAAACTTCCGCAGAGGCGAGAGCGCAGAATGAGCATACGCTCAAAGCGGCCAATGCCATCAAGTCACAACGCATCATCGATATCACGAACAAAAAGCAACCGCTTGTTTTGTCCGAGAAAGGCAAGATGCGTTTAATAGACTGGATGGATATATATATGGAACAAAGGAAGCAAAATGGAAAACGCGGATTGGAGCCAAGCGTTCATTCCACTGTGGTCCAACTCCAGAAATATGACCCGAAAGCACGGTTGTGCGATGTGGACAAAGAATTTCTGGATGGTTTTGTGGAATATATGACAAAGGTTGCCAAAGCCAAACGTACCAAGAAGCCTTTTGCCAAGAAGACCATCAGCAATTATGTAGGCTATATCATTTCTGCCCTGAACCTTGCTGTTGACGAGGGTATCTTGTCTGTCAATCCCGGATTGGCCATTGACCGAAATGCCATACAGGGGGAACAGAAGAAACGGGAATACCTGACCATCGACGAGGTAAGGTTGTTGATTGCCACACCTTGCCGTGAAGACGTGAAAGTCCCTTTCCTGTTCTCTTGCTTTTGCGGGCTGCGGCTTGGTGACATGCGTTCTCTGCTGTGGAAAAACGTGATCGAGGAAGCCGGGAAGGTTCATCTTGAAGTATGCCAGCGGAAAACGGGCAATATGCTTTATCTGCCACTCAGCACCCAAGCGCAAGGGTATCTTCCGGAACAACGTGGTAATTCTGAAGAGCACGTGTTTTCCATCCCGTTCACAACGACCTTGGATGTTGTACTAAAACGGTGGGCCAAAGCGGCAGGTATAAAGAAAAATCTTTGTTACCACATGAGCAGGCACACGTTCGCAACGATGGAACTGACGTTAGGCGCGGACCTGTACACCACCAGCCAACTGTTAGGCCACAGGGACGTGGAAACCACGCAGGTGTACGCAAAAATTGTCGATGCGAAAAAAGAAGCAGCCGTACTGATGATAGACAGACTATTTGAATGAAAAACAACTAACCAGAGGAAAAAACATGGCAAGACCCAAGAAACAAGTAAAGGCCAAAGAACCTGTCCGCCTGCGATTCAACAAGTTGAAAAGCGGGAATACTTCCATATACTTGGACATCTACCATGATGGAAGAAGAAGCTACCAGTTCCTCAAACTGTATCTGGTACCTGAAACCGATTATGCTTCCAAAATCCAAAATGCCAACACGCTTGCCACGGCAAATGCGATAAAATCGGAAAAGATATTGGAATTGACCAACAAGGTGGCCGGTATCACCGACCGTTCATACAAGGCGAAGATGTTGTTCACCGACTGGATGCGGGTCTATCATGACTATGTGATGAAACGGGGCGGCTCCAAGTCCGCTTCGACATGGATAAACCGTTCCATTGCGGAATTGGAAGAGTACAATGGCACGGTTACGCTCGCTGAAGTGGACAGGGACTATTTGCTTGGCTTCATGGAGCGGCTGCTTGCAAGGAAGGCTTACACGCGGGATCATGGGAAACTTGCCAAAGAAACGGTTTTCATGCACATGGACTACCTTCGTGCCGCACTCAATTATGCCGTCAAAGAAAACTTGTTGCAAAAGTCGCCCTATAAAGGGATAAAGCGCAGCATGGTTGTCGGAAAAGAGACCAAACGTGAGTATCTTACCGTGGATGAAGTAAAGCGTCTCATAAAGACTCCGTGCCGGAGGCCGGACATGAAAGCAGCTTTCCTGTTCTCATGCTTTTGCGGCTTGCGCATCATGGACATTAAGTTGCTCTGTTGGAAAAACATCATTCGGAACAACGGGAAATGGCAGGTTGAGATTACCCAATACAAGACGGGTGTGTTGCTGTACCTGCCATTGAACATGAATGCAAGGAAATGGTTGCCGGAACAAGGCGACGCTTCGCCTGAAGACCCGGTGTTTCCCACCTTGAGCATTTGGTACAAACACGTGCTCAGCGATTGGGCAAAAGACGCCGGAATTGATAAGAAATTTTCATTTCATGCAGCCAGGCACACATTCGCGACCCTTGCCTTGACCGCCGGGGTTGACATTTACACGACCAGCCAGCTGCTCGGCCATACCACCATCAGGCACACACAACGCTACGCCAGAATCATCAATAGCAAAAAGAACGATGCGGTTTCCCTGTTGGATAACGCATTCGTCCAGTAATAATAACCCTTTGATTTTTTCATAGTATGATTAGAAAGCGTAAGAAGATGCCTGCTTTTAAAAAAAGGACAGGCGAACCGTGCCAATTCTCATGCAGGCCGTGTATTGCAAAGTGACCTGAACTCCCTGCTCAGGGAAGCAGTAACCATGTACAAGTCCGAGGTCGTGACAGGTGGAAAACTGTACAAGCTGTTTGCTGAAGATTTTCTGAACAACCACCACCACACCGACCGACGTGATGCGGCAGGATTGAACGAGCACCGGAAGAGCCTCGGCATCCTGAGACGAATCCTGTTCACACGGAAAGACCTCCTTGTGCGGTTCTCTGAAGCGGGTACGCCCGATGACGCCACCTTGAAAGACCTGTTGCACTTGTACTACACGACGGAAGCTCCTCCGGGGCAAGAAGCGGGTGCAGCCGTGCCCTCCACCGCCGTGCAAAACCATTCCTTGTCGTTGGGCTGCTGCCTTGACGATGACCAACTGAGCCTCATTGCCGATTGTGCCAATGAGGCTCGTGTGTTTGTGGAAGTGCTTGATGCATCCATCCTGCGTTCTCTTTTGGAAGGCAAGCTGGCTGTCCCGCTGCGTTCGCGCAACAACCGGATGCTCTCCTACTTTTTTGACCAGTTGTGCCGGCATGGTCTTATCCTTCCCCGTTGGCAAAACTTGCTGGAACAGGCCGGAAGCATACTCGGCCCAAAGGACAACAAGCCCTTGAGGCATGAGCAATTCTCGAACGCGCTGACCCATGCGAGGAATACCCCAAACAGTATGCAGAAGAAAATCCGGGAATGCATCCAAAAAGTGTAAGAACAGCTTTCAAATGACGGAACAGCCAGCAAATGACAAGGCAAAACAGCAATAGTTGGAGCAACAGTTCCGAACTGTAACTGTTGTTCGTACAACCGTTTGGAAGCAAGAGTCTAATTTCGCCCTCTGAAACGAAAAAAGTTTCGGAGGGTGCCCCCTCATTGCCCAACTTAAAATGCGAGAATGATGGAACAACAAAGAACTGCAACGAATGAACAGGCAGAACGAGTGGAATGCCCGTCCTGCCTATTGAGACTGAGTCTGCTACAAGCGCAGGTGGAAAAAGTGGAAAAGCTGCTGTACTGCATCAAGGACACGCTCAACTTCAAAGAGGCGTGCCGCTACACTGGACTTTCGGACAGCCAGCTTTACAAGCTGACAAAAACGGGAAAGGTGCCGCACTACAAGCCCAGCGGGAAACTCCTGTTTTTCAGCAAACGGGAATTGGACGGTTGGCTGTGCCGCAACCATGAAAGCGGGGAATTGCCCTGTCCGGTTGAAGCAACGGAAGTGGAACTTAAAGGAATGGACGTATGACGGAAGCAGGATTCTTGGAAACATTGGAGCGGGTGGAAGCCGTCCACTCCATATTGAAACGGATGGAGGACATTGATTGCGTATTGGACAAGATAACGGTCATAGAGGAGTTCATCAACCGTTTTGGCACATTGGAGGCATTGATTGCCCGGTTTGAGGAAGTGGAACGGCAGCTTTACATTCTGAAGGAAGTATTCAACGTGGAAGAAGCGGCCAAGTACCTGAACATATCCACCGGGCATCTTTACCGCCTCACGTCCACCCACGAGATTCCGTTCTCCAAGCCCAACGGAAAGCACATCTTTTTCGAACGGAAAGCGTTGGATGACTGGAAACGCCGGAACCCGGTGCTGTCCAACCGGGAGATTGAACGGCAAGCGGCACTTGCCGGAATCAATATGGAAACCGGAAGCCAACAAATGAAGAAAGGGAAGAAGCCATGAACACACACGGAATCATACCGGTGTCGGAAGATATCGACAGGCAGGTTTACGAGCAGATATTGAGCTTCATCCGGCTGCGGGTGACAGAAACATACGCCTACCCTCCTGAAATCGTGCAGGTGGACGGCATCACCATCGCCACGCTCGGAAATTTCAGCGCGTCCGTGGGCAAGCCCAAGAGCAAGAAGACCTTCAACTGCGCTGCCATTGTGGCGTCGGCTTTGTCAGGCAAAAACATCCTGCATTACAAGGCCCACCTGCCCGAAAGGAAACACAAGGTGCTGTATGTGGACACCGAGCAGAGCAAATGCCACTGCCACAAAGTGCTGGAGCGCATCCTCAAACTGGCCGGGATGCCGACAGACCGGGAAACGGACAGGTTGGTGTTTTTCATGTTGCGGGAGTACAGTCCCAAGCAGCGGAGGCAAATCATCAACCATGCGCTTGCTTCCGACCCGGAGATAGGCTTTGTCGTGATAGACGGCATCCGCGACCTGATGTACGACATCAACAGCCCCAGCGAGTCCGTGGACTTGATAAACGACCTGATGCGCTGGTCGAGTATGCACGACCTGCATATTCATACCGTACTGCACTTGAACAAAGGTGATGACAACACGCGCGGGCATATCGGTACCGAACTGAATAACAAAGCGGAAACCATCCTGCAAGTGACGAAAAGCCAGTTTGACGGCAACATCAGCGAGGTCAAGGCGATGCACATCCGGGAAAGGGAGTTCCAACCTTTCGCGTTCCGCATCAACCGAGAGGCTCTGCCGGAACTGGTAGAGGATTACGCTTTCACGCAGGAACGTAAACCTACAACTGAGGCCATCACGGATGCCCAGCACGCAAAAGCGTTGGAAATTGCATTCGGAAGCGGCCCCATCGTAGGATATGGACTTCTCATCAAGTCTTTGCGGCAAGGGTATGCGGAAATCGGTTTCAAGCGCGGACGCAATGTCTGCATCGAACTGAACAAGTACCTGATGGGCAGGGGTGTCATTGCCAAAAAGGACAAGGCTTATGTTTACCGGCCAGAAGTATTGGACAGCGGGGACAATCCTGCCTCCGAAGAGGTTTAGTTTAACGGGAGGGTATATATAAGACAAACTTGGAGAACTTCCATCCCGGCATAACCAATGCGGGAGATTGGAAGCAAACAGGTTTAGTTTAACACCGGGCGTATATATATGACAAACAGGGCAAACTTCCATCTCCTTGCCAATTATCAGGGATGGGCAGGCCAAAGAGGTTTAGTTTACTCAGGGCGTATATATATGGGTAAACTTGGTTATATCCACTTCAATATTCATCAAACATAGAAACAGAATAACATGAACATTTTGCAAATCAAACAGATAGCCATCGTAGATTTTCTGATGGCCATCGGCATACGGCCGATCAAGGAAACCACAGCGTCCGCATGGTACCACGCACCTTACCGTGAAGACGAAGATCCGTCTTTCAAAGTGAACAAGAACCGCAATGTATGGTACGATTTTGGCACGACCAAGAGCGGCGACATCATTGACCTTGCGGTATTGGTGTACCGTACTTCAAACATCTCCAAAGTGTTGAAGATGATAGAACAGGCGGCACCAGCCGTGCCTTTGAAGGTACGGACATTCGTGCCGCATCCGCAACCGTCCGATGGCAAGCAACCGCAAGCGACCGCATTCCAAAACCTGCGGTTGCAGGCGTTGGCATCCATTCCTTTGCTCTCCTACCTGTCCAAACGAGGCATAGACATGGAAATAGCCGGACAAGAATGCCGAGAAGCGCATTACACCTGCCATGGGAAAAGCTACTATGCCATCGCGTTTCCCAACGAGGCGGGTGGTTATGAGATTCGCAATCCTTATTATAAGGGGTGCATCGCCCCGAAAGCGGTGTCAATAATTTCACAAGGCCATAGAGATAGCGTTTGCTTGTTTGAAGGGTTCATGGATTACCTGTCCTTTCTGACCTTGCGGAAACTGGAACGGTTGTCCGTACCCTGTTATGGGGCAGACCTGTTGGTATTGAACTCGGTGAACAACCTGCCCAAGGCATTGCCACGGCTGAAAGCCTACAAGCATATCTATTGCTATCCTGACAATGACGATGCAGGACGGCGAGTGGTGGACATGCTTCGGGAACTCAAAGGCGATGCCGTGCATGACATGATGGAAGCCTATCCGCTTTACAAAGACCTTAATGACATTCTTGTCGGGAAGAAAAAGATGCCGTAACAATATGAATCTGCTTATTACAGAACCTACAATTCCCTATTTATGCGAATGTGGTGTGAAATATTTCGCAAAGAGAATGAAGAATTGCTTTGGAATATTTGACGGTTTGGGATGGATTCGGTATTTTTGCATAGAAATTATCACCAAATTCACAATAAAGGCGAATATGGCAACAAAAATACAGCAAATATTGGAATCGAACCCTAATAGTTCATTGTTCTTCGGGGATTGGCTCACGAAGCAGGGGCTTAACCCCAAGGAACAATATTCGTACATGAAGAGGGGTTGGCTCACTCGTATCTCCAAGGGTGTTTATGCTTTGAAAGGCAAATTACCCACGTTGCTGCAAACGGTGGCGGCTTACAATTCGCAACTTGGTAAGCAGTGCATCGTGGGAGCTTATACCGCTTTGGAATTAAGGGGGTATTCACACTATCTTTCCCTCGGCAAGCCTAAAGCCTATCTGTTTACCGACAAAGAAAACAAACTGCCCTCTTGGATTGTTCAAAGGGAATGGGACATGGCTGTCAAGTACATGACAACCTCCTTCCTTGGAACAGACTTGAAAGCTGTCGAGCCAATGGCTGTTAACAGTGAAAGTTTGCTCGTTTCTTCTCCTGAAAGGGCATTCTTGGAATGCCTTCATCTGCCAGATGCAGCTTCCTCCTTGCTGGATATGTATTACATCATGGAGGGCCTGACCACGCTTCGCCCCAAACTGGTGCAATCGTTGCTTGAATCATGCACTTCGCAAAAGGTAAAACGCCTGTTTGTCTATATGGCAGAGAAAGCAGCACACCCTTGGTTCAAAGCTTTAAAACTGGACTCCATAACATTAGGCACATCCCGATATATGGTGGTGCCAACCGGAAAATATATCGCCAAATATAATATGACCATACCCAAAGAACTTGCAGAATATGAATAGGAACAACGCCAATACACAGATATACAGTCAAAAGGTGGAACTTTTGTTGCGACTGATGCCGATTGTCATGGAAGAGGGCGTGTTTGCCGTACATGGCGGCACAGCCATAAACCTTTTCCTTATGGATTTGCCTCGATTATCAGTTGATATTGACCTGACATATATTCCATTGGCAGAGAGAAACCAAAGTTTGGAGGACATCAACCAGCACTTGAAATCCATAAGCGAGAAAGCGAAGAAAACTTTCAAAGGAATGCATATTGTGCCTAAGTATGACATATGCAAACTACTTTGCGAATACCGGGGCAAACAAGTCAAGGTGGAGGTGAACCAGACAAAGAGAGGACTTGTCGGTGGCGAGGCAATAACCATGCCGCTGAGCGACAAGGCACAAGAGGAGTTCGGACTCTACTGCGAGGCTAACATAGTACCACAGACACAGCTATACGGCGGGAAGATTGCGGCGGCTCTTTCCCGCCAGCATCCTCGTGACCTGTTTGATGTAAAGTATATGGAGTTGCCAATGGAAGATTGCAGGGAGGGGCTTATCTTCAACTTGCTTGGCAGCGACCGTCCTATACATGAGTCGTTTTCCCCGAGGCTCATAGACCAACGTGAGGCAATGGCAAACCAGTTCGATGGCATGACTGACATTCCTTTCACTTACGAGGAGTTTGAAGAAACAAGGACAAAACTGATAACCGAAGTCAACCGATTGATGACCGATGATGACAAGAGGTTTTTGGTCAGTTTTGAACTGGGCGAACCGAAATGGAATGGATATGAGTTTGAATACTTCAAGGATTATCCGTCTGTAAAATGGAAACTTGTCAATCTTGCAAAGTTGGCAAAACAGAATCCACAAAAACTGAAAGATGAAGCAGCCAAGCTTAAAGTACTTTTTGATGTGGAGTAGTCCATCAATAATCTGTTTATATAACAGTTTGACAAGTATATAAAAGGAATACCAAGCCTTAGCTTGTCAACTGGTATAAAGAAGGACAACCGTCATGCCATATAGGTAGAACGGCTGTCCTTTCTTTATTTCCTGTCTTTTACGCCGGTCTGCGCCCTCTGACTTTCCAGCCATAGACATCGGCAACATAGGGATAGAGTGAACGTGTGAGCTTGCGGAAACCCTTCTCGTCAATTTCAAGGTTGTAAATTTTGTCGGCTATCCGCTCGGCATCCTCTCGGCTTTTCGCCACCCGGTAAAGCACATAGTTCGTGCCGTCGTGGTGCGTGAGTCGGGCACGGATGTTGTAGCCGTCGCCGTACCATTCGTTGTCATCGCATGAGCTGCGCAAGATGTCGGCAAGGTTGCTGCCCAAAATCTGGTAGCCCTGCCTGCGCCCCCGCCACAAGCCCAAGTCGCCAAAGGCGATTATCACGCCGTCCACCTGCACATTGAGGTTCATGCGCTCGTCATCGAGCCAACTGTACACTTCCTCACCCCATTCTTCATCGCTCACTGTGTAGCCGTCATCTTCCAAATACTCACGCTGGCAGTCTTGGTAATACTCCCTTGCCTTGTCGTCAAAATAGCTGTCGTTCGACCAAATAATCTGTTTCATCGTTTCGAGAATTAAAATGTTAGACTTTTTGTTCTTTCCCTGCCGTCGGGCTTCCACCCGTCCACAGGGACTTGTTTTTACGTGCAAGAGCCAAGGCGGAAAGTCGGGAACGAATGCAAGAAGGCAGTAGCCACTGCGCCTTGCAGCTTCCCGACAGCCTTACCTTTGCACAGGAAAAACAACGACCGTGGAACAGCCCTTGCACTTCATTGCCGGAGAAGATATGCTTCGATGGTTGAGCAAGTATAATTTACCCAAAGAAGCAAGTATAACTGTCCTTGGAAAGGCTTTCAAAGTATGATTGACCGTATGATTTTTTCGCCTGAAGAAAAATCAAGTTAAAACAGCACAGTATTTCCATCAGAGGTTTCCCGAGGCAGCCTTTCCGCTATTCTTTTGCAGGCAAAACGAGATTGTAAACCCATAAACCAGACAATGCAATGAGTCCATTTATGATATTCGCCTTGGTTCTGACGATAGCCTACGTCCTCTATTATGCGGTGGTCGTCGCCAAGGATTTGCAAGGTAAAAAAGGAATCGCCAACTCCACCGAGGAGGTGTTCGACCTGGACGGCATGGAGGAAGAGGAGTCCGTGGAAGTAAGTGAGACCGCAGACAGTTTCCAAGTGGGAAATTCCGGAGAAAAGCAGGCTGCCTCGCCTGAGTCCACAGCGGTTGACCCTATTGAGAAGCCGGAAGCCCCCACATTGAATGCGGTAGAGGAAAAGGCAGAACAACTCAAATCCACCCTGCTGGAAGCCGACATAACGAGCGAGAATGGTGTGACCGCTCCCGAACTCCATGAGTTGTTGGAGGGCAAACGGGAAACCTTGTTCAAAATCCCCATGAAAGTTACAAGGAATGAGTTGTAAGATGCGCAGGTTGACAGGCTTGTTGTTTGGCGTGTGTGCGGCCTTGCCCGCCTCGGCCAAATGTGGCGGCGTGGACTACAGTTGGGGTGCTGACGCATTGGCACTTATGCACGATTATGTCGTGACGATGATGCTGTATGTCCTCTACCTGCTGTACGCCATTGCCGCCATCGTCGCCATCTATGCCAGTTTGCAAATCTATATCAAGATGAATACGAGGGAGGAAGGCATCACAAGGGAGATAATGATGGTGGTCGGTGCTTGCCTGTTTATCATAGGTGCATCCATCGTGTTCCCGGCATTCTTCGGCTACCGGGTATGACAGGAAGAAATGAGACAATTCACATAGTGTTTAATTTTTAAGGTAAAAAGAATGTTTAAGGAAAAACTCAGAAAGTGGATGAAGGGACTTTGCCCTTCCGGGAGATTGAAAATGCTCTCCCTTATGCTGCTGGCAGGCACAACCGCAGCACTCGCCCAGAACGCCGCCGGTGACTATACGGCAGGCACCACCGCCCTCGGTACGGTGACGACCGAAATCGCCAAGTATGTGCCCTACGTGGTGAAGTTGTGTTACGCCATCGCCGGTGTCGTGGCCATCGTGGGAGCCATCAGCGTGTACATCAAGATGAACAACGAGGAGCAGGATGTCAAGAAGTCCATCATGATGATTGTGGGCGCTTGTATTTTCCTTGTGGCGGCCGCACAGGCACTCCCGTTGTTCTTCGGCATCACCAGCTAAGCCATGTCCGGAACGAACGGTGACACCCGGCCACTGGAATACCCCATGTTCAAGGGGCTGCAACGGCCTCTTGAATTCATGGGGATTCAAGGCAGGTACATCTATTGGGCGGCAGGAGCCATCGGTGGTGCCATTGTCGGCTTCATCGTTGCCTACTGCCTTTCCGGTTTCCTTGCCGGGCTGATAGTCCTGGTGGTGACACTTTGCGGCGGCGCGGCACTTATCCTGCTCAAACAGCGGAAGGGGCTTCACAGTAAAAAGAACGACAAGGGCGTGTTCGTCTATGCCCGCTCTAAAGGATTGTAAGTAGGATTTCACTCTATAAAACAGCAGATACGAAAATGATTAAAAACCTCTATAAAACAACGAACGGATGCAAGCCTTTCTGATAATATGTATCGGGCTGCTCCTCGCCTCCTGCGGCGGTAAGGAACAGCCCAAGTCCACGGTCGCCGCCATTGAGTCGGGCGAGAAAACCCGCATGGAATGGCAAAATAGCCGCAAACCTGTTGAGATCCACATAGAGGCTGTGGAGGGAATAACCCCTGCATGGCCCCACTTTGGCATATATATGGACGTAAGCGCCACCACACCCGAAGAAAGGCAAGCATTTGCAGGAACGATGTTCACCCGAAAAGGTGGTGTATATGTGTCGGGAAACAGCCATGCCGTCACTAGCGACACGACGGCAACCGTCAGTGTTTGCTATCCATTCCGAGAAGGATTGGGAACAGACGACATCATCCGCTTGGCCGCTCCGTTCGATGAAAACCTTTATGGAGTGGAAACCCACCGCGTCATCGGAAACGCCATCCAGCCGGCATTCAGGCTGCAAAGTTCCATGGCACTGCTCCGCATTGTCTGTGAGAGCGACGACCTGCGTGACCGGCTGGACGACATCACTCTCATCGGGGATAACCTCTATACAGAGGGCGGCTACCAGCCTTATACGGGCAGATGGCTCGATAAAAAAGCCAATGGTAGCCTACAAGCGAAAGATGCGGATTGTCTGTTGAACAATGGCAGGAAGCATGACCTCTATTTGATTCCTACTGAAACCGCTTGCTCGGTTACAATCAACATCCGTATCAATGGAAAAGACCATGCGTTGCGCACCATGCTGCCACCCTTGACGGCAGGGAGCATGACGCACCTTTCCATCCGTAAGGGGCGTGAGGGCGTGGCCATCAATGGCAGTTGGGTGGAAACAGAGCGTAGCTTGGCGTATGAACACCGGATGATGCCGGTTGATTCTGTGCAGGTGGGCCATTACCTGCAAAAAAACGGAAAGGTACAAGCAGGACGTGACTCCCTTTCCATCGCCGTGGTCGTGGAAACAGACGGCAAGCATGGCAAGGCCGTAGCCCTGTCTGATTGCAACGGGATGTTCGTATTCTCTGGTAACGACCTTTCAAGCGGCAATCTGTATTCGACCATAGACGGAACTCGTCATGAGGGCATCATCAATCCGACTGGCGACACCCCGGAGGATGACAAGATTACTCAAGTTTCTGATTTAGCTTTTAGGCAGTTTGTGCATATGCCTGTAGTGC
>DGYFI06202__coassemble_591_pt1 | contig 23178 bp, 20 predicted proteins | sample DGYFI06202__metabat2_high_PE_032 | metagenome-assembled genome bin DGYFI06202 | reverse complement strand
TACACTGATAACAAGTTAGTTACAAAGACAAGGAAACTAGCGGGAGAACGGGAAGGGGGAAAGATGGACACATTATTATATAATATATAAGGGAGAAAGACAGAAGAAAGGAAAGGAAAAAATTCGAAAAACAGGGAAATGCAGACTACCACCCAAGCAAAAAAGAAATAAAAAGGGGCACAACGCCCCTCATTATTATTCAAGTCTTGCATCTATTCAAACGGAATTTTGCTTTGCGTGAAATAAATTATGCATTGCTTGCATCTAAAATGCCAAGCCGCCGAACCATAGAGTCTTTTCCGTTGACAGTGAAGATAAAAGAGGCACCTGTTGTGGCGCATAGAGGAAAATAGGAAAGGAAGCATTTTTTCCCATTCTCCAGTTGCTCCTATCCACAGACTGATGGGACCAACAACAAGACTCTACCATTCAGCGACTCAGCATCTCGAACAAACACAAACAATACTAAGAATCTATATTTGCAATATGCTTACAAGAAACAGCCTATTGCAAACATAGGGATTAAAAATAGTTTCTCATACACTGCGCGGAATAATCTTCTCCATAGCCTTGCCTTTGGCCAAATCGTCAATCAGCTTATCCAGACACCTGATTCTACGCATCAAAGGGTCTTCTATGGTTTCCACGCGCACACCACAGACGCTGCCTTTGATGCTCTCCACCTGCCGGTCGATACAAGGAGCCTGCCCGAAGAAAGTCCGGCAATCCACCTCATCCCGCAACAACCGCGCCAGAGACTCCCTGTCATATCCCGTAAGCCAACAAATGATTTGATCCACTTCGGCTTTCGTCCGTTTTTTCCTTTCCGCCTTATTGACCAGCAGAGGATACACTTGGGAGAATTTCATCGAAAAGACTTTTTCATTATCCATCGCCCCACCTTTCTTCCTACAGTTAGTTCTTTTTCGTTTTATCCGTCCCCCACCAAGTCCACCGGTGCCAGACATACTCCAGCGGTCCTTGCTTATGACGCGCCAACCACCATTTGCTGAACCGCACCTGAAGCAAGAAAGTACAGATGCCGATGCACAAGCTCACCGTATATCCGCAATAAGGAGCCAGATACAACCCAAACGGGAAATAAATGATAGCACCTATAATAGACTGCGTCACATAGTTGGTCAGACTCATCTTGCCGTAAAAACGCAGGTTATTCACCCGTCTGCTGAAGTTTTTGCCGGAATAAAGAAGCACGAACGAGGCAACCAGCACAAAGGTGAACGCCAGCTTCTGCCACATGTCAAAGGCCGTCCCCACCGTCTGCTGCACCAAAGCGTCATTCTTCATCACCAATTCTTTCAGCGTATATAACGGAGCAAATGAAATGGCAGCCACAATCAGCACCTTGCCCCAAAAGCGGTAATTGCTCTCAGAAGGAATGAAAAAGCGCCTTCGACCTATATAAAAGCCCAAGAGGAACAGACCGGCCGTCTGCACGAAACGCCCGGCATTGACTGCCCACAGCAGACTGGCTTTCTGCCCCAGCGTGACATTACACCCCAGGAATGTCCAGAAGTCGCCCGACTTGGTAGATTCGGCCACCTCGGCATACATCTCGCCCACTTTCAAATCGGGCAACTGATGGGCCGGATTGACCAGGCTGGCCACATAATGATACCACTCCACCGGCTGCAAGAGGAAGAACACGGCAGTCACCAACAAAGCTTTATCGCTCCAGTTACGGGTCAGGAACAGCACCAGCCCCACCACCACAAAGAGCAGCAGTACATCGCCAGCAGGGAAAAAGGCCGCATTCAGCGTGGCAAATCCTGCTAACAAGACCAGCCTCCACAAGAAGCGATAACCAAAGTCCTTGCCCTGCCTCTTCTGGTTATTGGTCTGAATATAAAATGTGAAACCAAACAACAAGGCAAATATGGCATACGCCTTCCCGGCAAACAGGCTGAAGAACCCATTGAACACTCCCTGATCCAACACGTTCAGCCAGCCAGGAGAATGAGCCGGATAGACAGGGAAAATAAAATGTTCCAGGTTATGCACCAGAATGATGGCCATAACAGCCAACCCCGCGCAAAGGGCACCCCACTTCCTAGCGCTTTGGCATTTGCTTCTTATATATAAGAGATTTGTTCACGCTCCACGTCCATTTCTTTTTCGCTCCTTGTCTGGTGTATTTCTGTAAAATAGGTTAGATATTCTGTAGTTTGTATAGGTGACACATTGCTAAAGTTTTCTTACCTTTGCAACTGATAGGATTCATATACAGCTTAAACACTAACTATTATGTTACGCAAATTAAGACTAACGCTGGCCATTTTATTTTTTACCTGCATCACACTGCTGTTTCTCGACTTCACGGGAAGCGCGCATCTGTGGTTCGGCTGGATGGCCAAGATTCAATTTCTGCCTGCCGTTCTGGCACTGAATGCAGGCATCATTGTCCTGTTGGTAATACTGACCTTAGTATTGGGTCGTGTGTATTGTTCGGTCATCTGCCCGCTGGGTGTGTTTCAGGACATAGTCTCATGGATAAACGGACGGCGCAAGAAGAAAAAATACCGTTTTTCTTATTCGCCTGCCTTGTCATGGCTCCGCTACGGGGTGTTGGGCGTGTTTGTTGTCGCCCTGCTGGCAGGCATCGGTTCGCTGGTAGCCCTGCTGGCCCCATACAGTTCCTACGGCCGTATTGCCGCCAACCTGTTCGCACCGGTGTACCGTTGGGGCAACAACCTGTTGGCTTACTTCGCCGAACGCGCCGACAGCTACGCCTTTTACTCCACAGACGTATGGCTGAAAAGCTTGCCCACATTCTTCATTGCCCTGGCAACGGTGGTGATACTTATCGTGCTTGCCTGGCGCAACGGACGCACCTACTGCAACACCATCTGTCCGGTGGGCACGGTATTGGGGTTCCTCTCCCGGTTTGCCTTGTTCCGCATCACAATTGATACAGCCAAATGCAACTCGTGCACCCTCTGCTCACGCCATTGCAAGGCTGCCTGCATCAACTCTAAAGCGCATCAGATAGACTATAGCCGCTGCGTGGCCTGCATGGACTGCATAGACACATGCAAACACGGAGCCATCAGCTATCGTTATGCTTATGGCAAGCACAAGCCGGCTGTGGCTCCCAGCCCCGAGCAACCCAGCAACGAAGGCGGGAACTCACGCCGTAGCTTCCTGACTGCCACTGCATTGGTAGCTGCCACTGCATTGGTCAAGGCACAAGAAAAGAAGGTAGACGGAGGACTGGCCGCCATAGAAGATAAAAAGATTCCCGACCGCCAGACTCCCATCCTGCCCCCAGGAGCACAAAGCGCCCGCCATTTTGCCCAACATTGCACGGGGTGCCAACTCTGCGTATCGGCCTGCCCCAACGGCGTGCTGCGCCCGTCCACCAATCTGATGAAACTGATGCAGCCCGAAATGTCCTACGAACGCGGTTACTGCCGCCCCGAATGCAAACGCTGCTCCGAAGTATGTCCCACGGGCGCCATACACCTGACTGACTTGGCAGAAAAGGTATCTACACAAGTAGGACATGCCGTATGGGTGAAAGAAAACTGTGTGCCCCTGACCGACGGCGTAGACTGCGGCAACTGTGCCCGCCACTGTCCGTCGGGAGCCATACAGATGATTCCCTCCGACCCGTCCGATCCGGACTCGCCGAAAATTCCCGCCATCAACGTGGAGAGGTGCATCGGCTGTGGAGCCTGCGAGAACCTGTGCCCTGCCCGCCCCTTCAGCGCCATCTATGTAGAAGGACACGAAGTGCAACACATTGTATAAACCCGGATACCAAACATAACGCTCAAGACAATGGACAAAAAGCAAAACAAGGCAATCAGCCGCCGCGACTTTCTGAAAACAGCCGGAGCTGCCGGACTGGCTTCAGCTGGATTATATGCCTGCCACAACGCCTCCAACCCTGCCGGCAAGAACAAGGCAGATACGGCCATCACCGGAGAAATGACTTACCGGACAAACCCGAAAACGGGCGACCGGGTATCGCTATTGGGTTTCGGCATGATGAGACTGCCGTCGGTAGGCGGAAGAAGCGCCCGCGAAGGTAACGAAGAAATTGACCAGGAAACCGTAAACCAACTGGTAGACTATGCACTGGAACATGGAGTGAACTACTTCGATACCTCCCCCGCTTATTGCCGCGGAGGCTCGGAACGCGCCACGGGTATCGCACTAAGCCGACATCCCAGAGACAAATACTTCATTGCCACCAAACTGAGTAACTTCGCGCCATCTACATGGAGCCGCGAAGCCTCTATCGCCATGTACCAGAACTCGCTGAAACAACTGCAGACTGACTACATAGACTACCTGCTTCTGCATGGCATAGGCATGGGGAAAGATGGTATGAAGGAATTTGAAGCACGCTATATAGACAATGGTGTATTGGACTACTTGATGGAAGAACGACGTGCCGGACGTATCCGCAACCTCGGCTTCTCTTACCACGGCGACATCCGCGTGTTCGACCATCTGCTTGCCGAACACGACCGCTACCAATGGGACTTCGTACAGATACAACTGAACTACCTGGACTGGAAGTATGCCAAGCAAATCAACCCGACAAACACAAATGCCGAATATCTGTACAACGAACTTGCTAAACGACACATACCCGCCGTCATCATGGAGCCGCTGTTGGGGGGACGGTTAAGCAATGTGCCCGACCGCATTGTGGCAAGACTGAAACAACGCGAACCAGAACGCAGCATAGCCTCATGGGCTTTCCGCTTTGCAGGAAGTTTTCCCGACGTGCTGACCGTACTAAGCGGTATGACACGCATGGAGCACCTGCAAGACAACCTCTCTACCTACTCGCCCCTGAAAGCGCTGACCGACGATGAGTTCGACTTCCTGCAACAGACCGCCACCCAGATGATGCAGTTTGACACTATCCCCTGCAACGACTGCAAATACTGTATGCCCTGCCCTTATGGAATTGATATTCCTGCATTGCTGCTGCACTATAATAAGTGCCTCAACGAGGGAAACATCATCGCCGACCCGCAAGACGAAGACTACCAGCGTGCCCGCCGTGCTTACCTCATAGGCTACGACCGCAGCGTGCCTAAATTGAGACAGGCCGACCATTGCATCGGATGTAACCAATGCAGCCCGCACTGCCCGCAAGGCATCAACATCCCACACGAATTGCACCGCATCGCGCACTATGTGGACAATCTGAAGCAGGAAAAAACGGGAGGCAAAAGACAACAGCATCGCCGGCGTAGAGGCTGGCAATAGCCGTCCTCACCTCAGAATTGGAAGTAGATGAATGGCTGGATGTCTGCACTCTTCATCTGAATAACCACATAAATCAAAGCAACCAGCAACAGCGCCTTTCCCAACAGGGGGAGGCGCGTTACTGTTTTTACCCCTGCTTCTTCCCAACTGTCGGGCAGGAAATGCAACACAAAGCCTAAAGCCATCAATGCGAATACAGCCGGATAACCGGCCAGAAGCTGCGGCAAAAGTTCGGGATGGAAGGCCGTACCTATCTGCTGAATCATAGACAAGGCATCAGTAAAGGAGGCATGGCGGAAGAATATCCAGCAGAAACACACGAAATGAAACGTTACAACCACGCCCAATACCCGACGGATTCCCCGGCTTTGCCAACCCTTAAGACGACCCATAAACTGCATCCAGGCTTTATGCAAAGCCAGAGCCACACCGTGCAGCATGCCCCACAAGACGAAATTCCACGAGGCTCCATGCCACAGACCACCCAAAAACATAGTGATGATAAGGTTGACATACTGCCTCAATTTACCCTTGCGGTTACCCCCCAGCGATATATAGAGATAATCGCGCAGCCACGACGAGAGTGAGATGTGCCATCTACGCCAGAATTCCGTAACCGAAGCCGACTTGTAGGGCGAACGGAAGTTGATATTGAAATGAAAACCCAGTAGCAGTGCCAAACCGATAGCCATGTCGCTATAACCCGAGAAGTCGCAATATATCTGCAAGGCATAACCATAGACGCCCAGTAAATTCTCCACGCCCGAATAGAGCGTAGGATTATCGAAGATACGTTCTACAAAGTTCACACTGATGTAGTCCGAGATAACTGCCTTCTTGAACAAACCGCTAAAAATGAGGAAAACGCCCCGACCGAACATCTCGGGCGAAACATTGAGCGGGCGGCGTATCTGAGGCAGGAAGTCGCGGGCACGCACAATAGGCCCCGCCACCAACTGCGGAAAGAAGGATACATAAAAAGCGTAGTCCAGCAGATTGGTAAGAGGTCTGATTTCTTTCCGGTAAACGTCGATGGTATAGCTGAGCGACTGAAAGGTGAAGAACGAGATACCCACAGGCAGAAAGATATCCAATGCCGTAAATGTCCCGCCCGTCAGCGAAGCCCAGACCTCACCCAGAAAGTTGGTGTACTTGAAGTAGGCCAACAGCCCCAGATTGACCGTCAGACTCAGCACCACCCAGGCCTTACGCTGCCACTGCACCGATGCGCGTTCCATCAGCCGGGCAATGCAGAAATCGCTCACCGTAACCACGGCCAGCAGGAAGAAATACATGCCGCTGCTCTTATAATAGAAATAATAAGAGAAAGCTGTAACGAAAAGCAGGCGGGCCGTCATACGCCGCTGCAACAGCAGATAGACTACCGCAAAAGCGGCAAACAACCAGACAAAAAGTCCGCTGCTGAAGATGAGGGGAGCGTGCGGGTCGTATAGGAAGACATCACGCAGGCGGGCCAGGTCAATATCGAGTCCGGCAAGGAGTTCATTCAGATTCCACATAATCATTATAGGCTTTTAAAAGAGCATGAAACAACAATCGCCCTTGCAGGTCGTAGCCTTCGGGCAAGAAATGAATATGGTCGGGACGCATCAGACCGGCTTCCCACCAGTTGCGGCAGGCACGTCTCGCGCCGCCTCCTATTTCATAAAGGTTCCATAGAGCCAGACCGTTGTCGTCGGCAAAGCGGCGCATGGTCTGCACGGCAACCTGGGTACGCGGATTGATGCGGTAGACTCGGCGACGAACCCGCTCATAGGCACCAGGCGGGGTGGTCAGCAACATCGGCACATGAGGCAAAGCCTGCTGCAACAGCCGTACCAGCTGCGCCATTTGTCTATAGTGCAGACTGGAAAGGTAACGGCGGTTGTGTGCTTCGTTGGTGCCGAAAGACAAAATCAGCAGGTCGGGATGCAAGGCCGCCACTGCTTCCACACGTTCAGGGCGGGTAAAGCTGCGGCAGGTGGCACCGTTGATGCCCATATCGGTATAGGTAAGAGCACCGAACACCTGCTGCAACAGCGTCCCCGTGGTTTGCGGAAAGATATGTCCACGCACATGGCTGTCGCCGATATGGACAATGCAGATTGTATCGTCCGAAGCACCGGCATGCAGCAGACGCAATTTCTCCCAAAATGGATTGAGCAGACCGACACTGTCCGTCAGATAGTTATCTGTCGTTTGAAGGAAAGCGGAGGGGAACGCCAGCGGAGGCACAGCCACCGTGTCTGTCCGTGCCGAATAAAGGGGCAGCGTATCGCACACCGCCATGACTGCCGGAACGGCCGGGAGGGGAGGCAGAGCGTCCTGCGCCCACAGCTTTCCGCAAACAGAAAGAACCAGGCAAACCAGCAGTGCTCCCATACGGCACCTGCACTTACTCTGCTTCATAAGCACGCCTCCTGTCGTATTCCTTCTTGCCATGCACCAATGCTTCGTAGAGCAACCCGGCTAAGTGCTTGCCTCCGCGAAAGTTGATGTGTGTATAATCTTTGTTGGCCATAGGGGGCTGCGCCTCTACCAGTCCGGCCATGCTCAGGTTGCCCCCCATCGCTTCAAAGAGATTCCAGAAGGCGATGCCATTGTCGGCCGCCAGATTCTGTTGGTAGCGCACTAAGTTGCGTATGCCCGGCATGGTGCGCAAGTTACCGTCTTCATCCTTGTAGTCGCGGTCACCCACCCCCACCAGCAGGATAGAGGCTTGGGGAAAAGCTGCTTTCAGATGTCCGATTGTGGTATTCATGCCGGCGGCGTAGCGGTCGTAGTTTTTGCCGCGCTCGGTAGCGATGTTCAGGCCATATTGCAGCACGATAAGGTCGTAGGGCCGCAAGCGGTTGAAGTCGCTCAGACGTTCTTGAGGAATACTGCGGATGGAGAGTCCCGTCGAGCCGCGCAGAGAGAGGTTGTCCAGCACGATACCCTGGTCGCCGTCCATGCTGAGTCCGTAGAACACAGCGGAATCGGCCTGCTGCACCGTCCAGCGCACTTGCCCGATGCGTCCCTCCACGCGAGCCGTCTGCACGTGTGCCGAAGGGCCGAAGGTCTGTGTCTGTGCCGCTCCCCGGTTCCGGCTTACAGCCAGCTCCACCGTTTGGGAACTGAGGAAGAAGAGGGTTGCCTCCCGACAGGTATCCAAATGGGCAGCGTAGTCTTTCTGTCCGCGCAGTTCGACGTAAGCACCCGGTCGGGGCAGAAAGTAACGCCCCGCCATGCCCTGAAGCTTGGCGTCAAAGCCCAGACTGTCCGTCCAGGCATGGCTCTGCCAGCCGTCGAAAGCATGGCGCACGGTAGGACGGAAACCGTAGGTCTGCGAGGTAATGTCTACATAGCCCACGCCGCAGCCACCATAACGCTCCTGCAACAAGTGACGCAGGTCGGCCGTGAAAATATCTCCTTCGATAAACGAGTCGCCGAAGTAGGCAATGCGCACGGGCCGGCTGCCTGCCTCGTCCAGGGCACGGTAGAAGGCTTCCATACCCCGGTGCGTGCTGTCGCCATAGTCTTCAATGCAGGTCATGCCCGGCGGACAGGAGTCCACAAAGGCAGGCTTCACCTTGGGTGGCGGGGGCAACAACGAGTCGGGTTCGTCTACGGGTGGGGCAAGGCGGCGCACATCCGACAGCAAGTCCACGCGCCTCATCCGATGTCCGCCCACCTCCGGCGCGGGCAGAAGGTGCATCAGCAGCAGGGCAGCCAGCACCAGGCAGGCCAGCAGGGCGGTATTTCGCAAAACGTTCTTTTTCATATATTCATTCCTAACGCTTATTTCTATCAGACCGCAAAGATATAACTATAGACGGAATTAGTATGCAGACAGAAGGAAGAAACTTGCAGAAAGAGCTGGGAAGAAAGGAGCTGGAAAAGAAGAAAGACATTCCCTTCTGCTGCAAAGCGATAAGCACCGCGCTGCAAAGCAATAGGCACCGCGCTGCAAAGCGATAAGCAGTACGCTACTTAGCCTATAAGGCCGGAACGCTGTTGCATACGGGCACAATCCTGCCCTGACTGAAAAAAAATGTGCCCTTTCCACTGGCATGACTGCAAAATAATGATTTACTTTGCAACAGAATAACCTGCGGAAAATACCATAACCTATGAAATACTTTTTCAGCCTCTTCGTCTTCGTATTCGGCCTGCCCGCCACCGCCCAGCAAATCATCTACGCCAACATCGATGAACTGCGCGAAGAACGCGGCGACACCGTCAGCACCCTGCGCGTGGAACGCCGCACCAAGAACCAGCTCTACCTGATGGGAGGCGGCGACTACCGCATAGAAGCACACGATAACCACGGCCTCTGCCGCTACTTGCGCAAACGGTGCTATGCCGTACGCATTGATACGGCCCTCTACGTCAACTGCCGCAAGATGCGCTACAAACGCTACCGGCTGGGCGGCTGGTATGCCCCTGCCCTGGAAATTGAGAGACACATATTCTACACGGCACAACCCGTAGGACAGGCAGCCACCGAAACACTGACACCGGCAGATGCACAGAAACTGCGCGGCGAAGTGGGCGATGCCATCCAGGCTTCGGGCTTGGTAGACCAGCGCGTCTACTACGAACTGGACTTGGAGACGGGACGTTCGACTTTTGTAGACAAAGAGCGCATGCTGCAACTGCTGACAGAATATCCGGAGTGGCAGAAGGAGTTTGAGAAAGAAACAAGCGAAGCGGCAGAAGTTACGGGCAGGTATCTACAAAGATTACGCGATGCTAAGAAAGAGGAGGAAAAGTAGAGGAACCTTCTGTAAGGAAATCAAAGTGTGGCGGGATACATGGGACAGCGATATTGTAGTTGAAGGGGGCAGATAGCGGTGTACCGATAGAAGGAGGAGAGAATAATACAACCAAAGCCAAAAAGATTTTTGAAAACAGAAACATTGATGAAAACCATTTTTACTTTTCTTTTTCTGTCGCTGTGCTGCAATTGCATCCACTTGACAGCACAAACCAACTATTATCCCGAGACCAAGACGTTCCACGAGAACGGCTACACCTACCAGTGCGATGTGGACGAGGCATCTATGGTCAGTCTCTACAACGCCGAGTGTACGTATTACAAAACAGAGCAAATTGACCTGACCACAGGAAAAAGGTATGAATTCACTCCGGGAAAACCGCCGCTTGCCAGAGAACCATATACAAAACCACAATGTTTCGCCATCGTAAACAAAGCTTTTTCCCCGGAGGTGAAGGCCCGAATCGACGGAAGAGAACTGATGATTAAACTATATATTGAAACTGCCACGGGAAAAATTGCAGATGTAGTCTTCAAATTTACTACGGGGAATTTAGCAAAGATATATACCCAGGTCCCAGTCTCTGTATACCGGGAAATAGAAGTAGAACTAAAAAAGAACGTCCGGTTCACACCGTCTGCCGTTGGTAAAAAACTGAACTATATCTTCATGTTTTGGAAACAAGACCCCAACGTCACTATCAAAAGTACTCCACTGACACCCGGAGGGCAGGTAGACCCGGACTCGGCAAAAGATAAATAAAAAGGTAGAAGATATCTTTTTGCCAAGAAATCCCAATACATATTTGCAAATATCGGGATTAATTCATAACTTGCGGCTCATTAACCAGAGTCTCCGTGACAAAATGAAACCCGAACCATGAAGATAACCCTCAGCAACCAACTGCCCCCCTACCCGGCCTTCATCGAAGGTATCCGGCGGGCACCCGACCGTGGCTATACCCTCACCCCCGCGCAGACCGCCACGGCTCTGAAGAACGCCCTGCGCTACATTCCCAAAGAACTGCACGAACAACTGGCACCCGAATTCCTTGAAGAGCTACGCACCCGGGGCCGCATCTACGGATACCGCTACCGCCCCGAAGGAGACCTCAAGGCCAAACCCATCGACCAGTATAAAGGCAAGTGCATCGAAGGCAAGGCTTTCCAGGTGATGATAGACAATAACCTCGCCTTCGATGTCGCACTCTATCCCTACGAGCTGGTGACTTACGGCGAAACGGGCCAGGTCTGCCAGAACTGGATGCAGTACCGCCTCATCAAGATGTACCTCGAAGAACTGACGCAGGACCAGACACTGGTCGTGGAGAGTGGACACCCGTTGGGCCTGTTCCGTTCAAACCCCGACGCACCGCGCGTCATCATCACCAATGCCCTGATGGTAGGACTCTATGACAACCAGGAAGACTGGCACACAGCCATGCAGCTGGGTGTGGCCAACTATGGGCAGATGACTGCCGGAGGCTGGATGTATATCGGCCCGCAAGGCATCGTCCACGGCACATTCAATACGCTGCTTAATGCCGGACGCCTGAAGCTGGGCATCCCGCAGGACGGGAACCTGAGCGGACGGCTGTTCGTTTCCTCCGGACTGGGAGGCATGAGCGGTGCACAACCCAAAGCGGCGGAAATGGCAGGTGCGGCAGCTATCATCGCCGAGGTAGACAGTTCTCGCATCGAGACACGTCTCCGACAGGGTTGGGTAGGCAGTGTGACGGACAGTATGACCGAAGCTTTCGACCGGGCACAAGAAGCCAAGTGCCAGGGAAAACCTATGTCTATCGCCTATCACGGCAATATCGTGGACTTGCTGGAATATGCGGTAAAAGAAAACATATTCATCGACTTGCTGTCCGACCAGACATCGTGCCACGCCGTGTACGATGGAGGCTATTGTCCCGCAGGACTGACCTTCGACGAGCGTACCGCCATGCTGCACACAGACCATGAAGGCTTCCGCACACGGGTGGACGAAACATTGCGCCGCCATTTCCATGCCATCCGCACGTTGGTGGAACGCGGTACGTATTTCTTCGACTACGGCAATTCCTTCATGAAGGCCGTCTACGATGCCGGCAATCCGGACATCGCCCGCAACGGTGATGACAAGCAGGGCTTCATCTTCCCCAGCTACGTAGAGGACATCATGGGCCCCGAACTTTTCGACTATGGCTACGGGCCTTTCCGTTGGGTATGCCTCAGCGGACGGCACGAAGACTTGGTGAAGACCGACCACGCCGCCATGAGTTGCATCGACCCTGCCCGACGGGCACAGGACCGCGACAATTACAACTGGATTCGCGACGCGGAGCAAAACAACCTCGTAGTCGGCACACAGGCACGCATTCTCTACCAGGATGCCGAAGGACGGCTGCGCATCGCGCTGAAGTTCAACGACATGGTACGCCGCGGCGAGGTAGGACCTATCATGCTGGGACGCGACCACCACGACGTGAGCGGCACCGACTCTCCCTTCCGCGAAACGGCCAATATCAAGGACGGAAGCAACATCATGGCCGATATGGCCGTGCAGTGCTTCGCCGGCAATTGTGCCCGTGGCATGAGCCTCGTCGCCCTGCACAACGGCGGCGGCGTGGGTATCGGCAAGGCTATCAACGGTGGCTTTGGCATGGTGTGCGACGGCTCGGAACGGGTGGACCGCATACTCCGCTCGGCCATGCTGTGGGACGTGATGGGCGGTGTAGCACGACGTTCGTGGGCACGCAACCCGCATGCCATGGAGACAGCCGACGAATTTAACCATACGCATGCCGATGGCTATTGCATCACCATGCCCTACGTGGCCGACGATGCATTGATTGAGAAATGTATAAGCCCCCTCAACTCCCCCCATGAGGGAGCTTAAGATACAGCATGTGAAGATCTCCCATTGTATCAGAAGCCTCCCCACGGAGGAGGTTGGTGGGGCTTCTATGTCAAACCCGTAAAACCTATTCTATATGAACCGAATCATGGAATGTGTCCCCAACTTCAGCGAGGGACGCGACTTGCAGAAAATAGACCAAATCGTGGCTCCTTTCCGTGGAAAGAAAGGCGTAAAACTGCTGGACTACAGCAACGATGAAGACCACAACCGCCTCGTGGTAACCGTAGTGGGCGAACCCGAACCGTTGCGCGATGCCGTGCTCGAAGCCATCGGTGTAGCTGTCAGCGTAATAGACCTCAACCACCACACGGGACAACATCCGCGTATGGGTGCTGCCGATGTAGTTCCCTTCATTCCCATCCGCGGCGTGACAATGGATGATGCCATCGCCTTATCTAAAGAAGTAGGCCAAGCCGTGGCCGACCGCTACGGCGTGCCCGTCTTCCTGTATGAGAAATCGGCAACGGCTCCCCACCGCGAAAACCTGGCTGCCATCCGCAAGGGCGAGTTCGAAGGTATGGCCGAAAAGATACACCAGCCCGAATGGAAGCCCGACTTCGGACCCGCCGAGCGACATCCCACTGCCGGCACCGTAGCTATCGGCGCGCGTATGCCGCTCGTGGCTTACAACATCAACCTTTCCACTCCCAGCTTGGAGATAGCCCACGGCATCGCCAAGAAAATCCGTTTCATTGGCGGTGGTCTGCGCTACTGCAAGGCAATGGGTGTCGAACTGAAAGACCGTGGCATCACACAGGTGTCCATCAACATGACGGACTACACCCGCACGGCCCTCTACCGCGCCTTCGAACTGGTGCGTATCGAAGCCCGCCGCTACGGTGTCAGCATCGTAGGTAGCGAAATTATCGGACTTGTACCCATGGAGGCACTCATCGACACTGCTTCTTATTACTTAGGACTGGAAAACTTCTCCATGCAGCAGGTACTGGAGGCGAGGTTGTTGGAAAATGAAGAATGATGACCGAAGAATCTGCCGAGCAAAAACAGCGCGTACCCATTCTTCATTTATCACTCTTCATTCTTCAACCTATTATTCATTCTTAATCCTTCATTCTTCATTTAAAAGATGACTGAGAACCTGATTATCTTCAACGCCCGCCTTGTCACCCCCACTGGCTTCACAGCCCGTCGTGGTAAGGAAATGGGCAAACTGCTGGTGTTGGACGATGCCACCATCGAAGTGACCGATGGTCTCATTACCTATGTCGGCCCTAACCGTGGCGAAAAACGCGACGGTTACTACCAGCACTACTGGCACTATAACGCCCGCGGCCGCTGTGTGTTGCCCGGTTTCGTAGACTCACACACGCATCTGGTGTTCGACGGCGAACGAGCCGAAGAATTCGGCCGACGTCTGCGGGGCGAAAGCTACATGAGCATCATGCAGAGCGGTGGAGGCATCGTCAGCACAGTAAAAGCGACCCGCACCAGCAGTCACATCCGCCTGCGCAACCGGGCCGAAGACTTGCTGAAACAGATGTCGCAGATGGGGGTCACCACCGTAGAGGCCAAGAGTGGCTATGGGCTGGACAAAGAGACGGAGCTACTGCAACTTAAGGTGATACGTTGCTTAGACAACGACGAACGTAAACGGGTAGACATCATTCCCACCTTCCTCGGTGCGCACGCAGTGCCCGAGGAATATCGGGGACGTACGGACGACTACGTAGACTTCCTCATCCGCGAAGTCATGCCTGCTGTCCGCGCCCAGCACCTCGCTGAGTTTTGTGACGTGTTCTGCGAAGAAGGTGTCTTCTCCATCGAACAGTCGCGCCGCCTGCTCACCGCCGCCCGCGACATGGGTTTCCGCCTGAAGCTGCATGCCGACGAGATAGTGTCCTTTGGCGGAGCGGAACTGGCAGCCGAACTGGGTGCCGTCTCTGCCGACCACCTGCTGCATGCCTCCGACGAAGGCATACGCCGCATGGCCGAGTCCGACGTGGTAGCCACCCTCCTGCCTCTTACAGCCTTTGCCTTGCACGAACCCTATGCCCCTGCCCGACAGATGATAGATGCCGGATGTGCCGTAGCCTTAGCCACCGACCTCAATCCCGGCAGTTGCTTCTCCGGTTCCATCCCGCTTACCTTCGCCCTGGCCTGCATCTACATGCATCTCAGTATCGAAGAGGCCATCACGGCGCTGACGCTGAACGGAGCCGCCGCCTTGGGACGTGCCGACCGCATTGGCAGCATCGAACCGGGTAAACAAGGTGACTTGGTGGTGTTGAATACAAACAACTACCACTTTCTCACCTATTATATAGGTATGAACTGCGTACAGGCCACGATCAAGGGAGGAATCATACATCCGAATTAGCGCCCCTGGCTCGCAACTATAGGCTACGAGTTACGAGCTACAAGCTACGAGTTACGAGTTACGAGTAGCTACACACTAAGAACTAAAGTCACTATACTTGTAGCTCGTAGCTCGTAACTCGTAGCTAAATAATTATCATTTAACACCAAACATTATGCTTACCGAACTAACCGTAAAAGATTTCCTGAACAAAGTGGCAGGCAGCGACCCCGTTCCCGGTGGAGGGAGCATCGCCGCCCTGAACGGCGCCCTGGCCTCAGCTTTAGCCGCCATGGTTGCTAACCTGACGATTGGCAAAAAGAAATACGCCGAAGTGCAAGAAGACATGCAGGCCATCGCCCAAGAAGCCGAAGAGTTGATGACTGCTTTCACCGCCGACATCGACCGCGACTCCGATGCCTACGACCGCGTGTTTGCCTGCTTCAAGATGCCGAAAGACACCGATGAAGAAAAAGTCGCCCGCAGCACTGCCATCCAAGAAGCTACGAAATACGCCGCTCAGGTGCCTCTGGAGGTGGCCCGACGTGCCTGCACCCTGATGCCCCGCATAGCCGAAGTGGCTCTGAAAGGCAACCAGAATGCCGTGACCGACGCTTGCGTAGCCATGATGTCTGCCCGCAACGCCGTACTGGCCGCTGTACTGAATGTGCGCATCAACCTGACCTCACTGAAAGATGCGGAATTGGTGGCACGCTTGCAAGCTGAAGCAGACGGGCTGGAACAACAGGCCTGCAACCAAGAACAGGAGCTATTGGCTAAAATCAAGGCCTTGCTCAATGCCTGATTCTTCATTCTCAGAACCTCAATTCTTCATGGATAATATGAATAATGTATATTACATCGGTTCAGGCAACCTGTCTTTCGAGCTCATCGAACGCATCCTGACCGAGAACCTGAAGCTGGAGCTGGCTCCTGAAGCAAAAGTACGCATACAGCGGTGCCGCGACTACCTGGACCAGAAGATTGCCCAATCTGACGAGCCGCTCTATGGCATCACCACGGGATTCGGCTCGTTGTGCAACAAAAGTATATCTGCCGACGAACTGGGCACGCTGCAAGAAAACCTCATCAAGAGCCACGCGTGCAGCGTAGGCGAAGAGATACGCCCCGTCATCGTCAAACTGATGATGCTGCTCAAGGCCCATGCCTTGTCGCTGGGGCACAGCGGCGTGCAGGTCATCACCGTGCAGCGCATCCTGGACTTCTTCAACAACGATGTGCTGCCCATCGTCTACGACCGCGGTTCGCTGGGCGCATCGGGCGACCTGGCCCCGCTGGCCAACCTCTTCCTACCGCTCATCGGCGTGGGCGACGTTTACTATAAAGGGAAAAAACGCGAGGCTATCAGCGTGCTCGACGAGTTTGGCTGGGAACCCGTCCGACTGATGAGCAAGGAGGGGCTGGCCCTGCTGAACGGTACGCAATTCATGTCGGCCAACGGTGTCTTTGCCATCCTCAAGGCCCAACGCCTCTCACGCCGCGCCGACCTCATCGCCGCCCTGTCGCTCGAAGCCTTCGACGGACGCATCGACCCGTTCATGGACTGCATCCAGCGCATCCGTCCGCACCAGGGGCAGATTGAGACAGGCGAGAACTTCCGCCGCCTGCTGGAAGGCAGCGAACTCATTGCCCGGCCCAAGCAACACGTGCAAGATCCCTACTCCTTCCGCTGTGTGCCGCAGGTGCATGGTGCCACCAAAGATGCCATCCGCCATACGGCCTCGGTTCTGCTGACGGAAATCAACTCGGTGACAGACAATCCTACCATCTTCCCCGACGAAGACCTCATCATCTCCGGCGGAAACTTCCACGGACAACCCTTGGCACTGGTCTACGACTACTTAGGCATCGCCTTAGCCGAACTGGGCAACATCTCCGAACGGCGCGTGGCACAACTCATCATGGGGCTACGCGGTCTGCCCGAATTCCTGGTGGCCAACCCCGGACTGAACTCCGGCTTCATGATTCCACAATACGCCGCTGCGTCGATGGTGAGCCAGAACAAGATGTACTGCTACGCCGCATCCTCCGACTCCATCGTGTCCAGCAACGGACAGGAAGACCACGTCAGCATGGGTGCCAACGCCGCCACCAAGCTGTTCCGCATCATGGACAACCTGGACCACATCCTTGCCATCGAACTGATGAACGCCGCCCAAGGCATCGAATTCCGTCGGCCGCTCAAGACATCGCCCTTGCTGGAACGCTTCCTCAAGGAGTACCGCAAGGAGGTGCCCTTCGTGCAGGACGACATCGTGATGTATAAGGAAATACACAAGACCGTAGCCTTCCTGAACCGCACGAAATTCGACTTTTAGAGTTCGTTTGAATTTTGCTCAGTTTTATTTTGAGTGCTGTTTCCGAGGATATTTTTCCGGTGTACGGAGGAACGTAGCGGACTACGTGACGAAGTATACCGGGAAAAAAGACCGGAAAGAGGCTCAAAGAAAGCTGAATATAATCTTAAAAGAGGAAAATTCAAATAAGCTCTTAACTCCCTCCGAGACACTTTGCAGAAGAAATATGGCTGTCATGAATAAAAAAAGGAAACTCAACTTGGCTGTTGGGTTTTCTTTTTTTATCTTTGTTTCGATTTTAAACAAACCCGAATTGCCAAGCATTCCAACTTCAAAAGAATAAATGCGTTATGAACGAACATGCCAGACATACAGCAGGCCGTCAAGAGCTGAAAGAAAGAATCATCACATTGGCCAGTGAACTTTTCACCAGACAAGGCATACGCAGCGTAACCATGGACGAGATAGCCGCTGCATTCGGCATCTCCAAACGAACGCTCTACGAAGTCTTTTCCGACAAAGAGACCCTGCTGCTGGAGTGCATCCGGCACGGTGTGGCGCAGGAAGAAGCCTACATACGCGAGCATCTCTCGTCTACAGACAACGTCATGGAAGTGCTGCTGAAACGCTACCAGCGCAGCATCGAACACTTTCATGCCACCAACAAGAAGTTCTTTGAAGACATCCAGAAATATCCGCGCGCCTGCGAATTTCTGAAGAAAGGCAACAACCGCACGACGGAAGAAGCCATCCGGTTCTTTAAAGAAGGCGTGAAACAGGGCTACTTCCGCGAAGACATCAACTTCGCTATCGTCAACCAGCTGGTGCAGGCGCAATTGGACATCCTCATGGAGAGCGACATCTGCAAGACCTATCCTTTTCTGGAAGTATATGAGTCCATCATGTTCACCTTCCTGCGCGGCATTTCTACCCCCAAAGGAGCAGCCGAACTGGAAAACTTCATCCGGACACACCGCAACTCCTGACCCGCACAGTCATCCCCTTTGCACGCTTGCTCCTTATACCTTAAAGAGAGTGTATCAAAATAGAGATTACCTATCATTCTGTCATTCCGAGCGTAGCCGAGGAATCTCAAGATTGGTTAAGTGAGATGTTTCGACTTCGCTTCGCTCCGCTACCAATGACAGACTATACCTTAATGAAATAGTCAAAAGAGGTTTTGAGCGAAGCTAATGATAGCTGTTTGTCATTATGATACATCCTCTTTAAGGTATTAGAAAAAATCTTATCTTTGCACCCCAAACAATCTGAAAAGACAATGCAAACCATAGAATCCATAGCGGCCGATTACCGCCGACGGGCAGAACTGGCCGAAGCAAACCTGAAACAAGTGCAGCGACAGATTTACCGCATCAGCCTGCTACGCGTGGTGCTGTTTGTGGGGGGCATTGCTACCGCCATCTGCCTGCGCCACGACGGTTGGATGGCATGGGGCGGCGCACTGGCCGTCACGATGCTGCCCTTTCTCGCCTTGGTGAAATACCACAACCGCCTGTTTCAACGCAAAGATTACGCAGAGAAAGAAGCCGAAGTGAACCACCAAGAACTGGCTGCCTTAGACTACGACACTTCGGCCTTCGCCGACGGAAACGAATACAACGACCCGGCACATCTCTATGCCTTCGACCTCGATGTCTACGGCCCGCACTCACTCTTCCAATACCTCAACCGCACCAGCACACAACCCGGCAAGACACGCCTCGCCGCCTGGCTGGGACAACACCTGGAGGATAAAGCTGCGATAGAAAAACGCCAGGAAGCCGTGCGCGAACTCTGTGCGATGATCGACTTCCGGCAGCAGTTCCGCATCCTGGGCCTGCTGCACAAAGGAAAGAGTGCCGACGAAGGCGAACTGCGCGAATGGGCAGCCTCGCCATCCGTGTTCCGTCCACGCCCGCTGCTCCGGCTGATGCCCTACGTGGTGGGAGGCACCAACCTGCTCTGCCTCATACTGGTGGCGACCGGCATATTGTCTGGCACTGCCTGGGGGCTGCTGTGGATGTGTTTCGCCCTGTTGAGCTTCGTCTTCACGGGACAGGTAACACGCGTGCAAAACGTCTACGGCAAAAAGCTCCAGATATTGGGCACCTACGCCCGGCTGCTCCAACTGATGGACCGACAGCCGCTGCAAGCCGCCCTGCTGCATGACATCAAGGAAGAGAGCGGCCGCGCCTCGAACGCCATCCTGCGACTGAACAGACTGATGAACGAACTGGACCAACGAAACAACTACCTGATGTACACCGTACTGAACGGCACTTTCTTTTGGGAGTTGTGGCAGATGATGCGCATTGAACGTTGGAAAGAACAGCATGCCGCCTCGCTGCCCGGCTGGTTAGATGCCATCGGACGGACAGATGCCCTGATGTCTCTCGCCACTTTTGCCTACAACCACCCGGACTACACCTACCCCACGCTGACAGATGCCACGGAGCAATCGTTCACCTTCCGCGCCACGGCCTTGGGACACCCGCTGATGCGCCGCGACCGCTGTGTGCGCAACGACTTCCGCATGGAACAACGCCCGGAGTTCATCATCATCACCGGAGCCAATATGGCCGGCAAGAGCACCTACCTGCGCACGGTGGGCATCAACTTCCTGCTGGCCTGCCTCGGTGCCCCCGTCTGTGCCACCGACATGACCCTGACACCCGTGCGGCTCCTTACCAGCCTGCGCACCAGCGACTCGCTGAGCGACAACGAATCTTACTTCTTCGCCGAGCTGAAGCGCCTGAAACTCATCATCGACAAGCTTCAGGAGGGCGAACGCCTCTTCATCATCCTCGACGAGATTCTGAAAGGCACCAACTCTACCGACAAACAGAAAGGCTCGCTCGCCCTCATCCGTCAGTTCATGTCGCTACAGGCCAACGGCATCATTGCCACGCATGACCTCGCCCTCGGTACCTTGGCAGACGCCTTCCCCGACCGCATCCGCAACTACCGCTTCGAGGCAGACATCACGGGCGACACGCTGACCTTCAGCTACCGCCTGCGGCCGGGCGTGGCGCAAAACATGAATGCCTGCTTCCTGATGCAGAAGATGGGGATTGCGGTGACAGAATGATTTAGCCAGACAGGCCGCCATATCGAAAGCGACAAAACGTACTTTGACTTACATTTTGGGCAGGGGCAATACGCCGAGCTGGCCCAAGAGCGAAAACAGGTCGGGCAATCCGTGTTCGCGAATAATTTTGCCATCGCGCAGTTCATAAATGTTCATCGCCGTGACGCGGATGGATTTTCCGGTGGCGGGGATTCCCATAAGGGGGTGTGTCTGCGTGCCGCTCATGGTGAATCGAATCATCACCTTGTCGCCTTCCGCAATTGTTTCCTCCACCGTCCAATGTACATCAGGCATTGCACCACGCATCATATTCAGCACGGCGGCATATCCCTCCAGCCCCGTCATCGGTTCGGGCGATGTGGGAGCGTAAAAAATTACATTAGGAGCGATGATTTCCCGTCCGATTTCCATATTGCCTGTGTTGATAAACTCCACGAAGCGTTCCATTACTTTTTTGTTCTGTTCCATTTGATTTGAATTTTAATTAGTTGATATTGAATGCAAATATAGAGTAGATTAAATTTATGGACAAGAGGTAACTAAAAAGTAAGGTAGTTACCGGAAGGTTAGTTTTGCTGAATATGAGCGGGAAAATTTCTAAAAAAATCCCCCACCGCACGCCAGCGGCAGGGAGATTGCTTATCATAAAAGAGAATAGCATCCGTCCTTTTACTTCTGAATGGTATCCGAATTCTGATTATATGCCTTCGCCACGCACCGCCACTCGCCGTCCATTTTCATCAGCAGCAGGTAGTCGGTGAAGTCGATGCGACCTCCCCATTTCTCCTCCAGCACGCGCACCACGGCGAGGGTTTCCTCCACGTCCACCACGTCGATGCGTGCCTTGAAGTCATCGCCTGCGCCTACGGTGTCCACATTGCGGTAGAACTGCTCGATGCTGCCGTGCTCCAGCTTCCCGTCCAAGTAACCGAACAGGACGGCTTCGTCAATAAACAACTCGCGGGCGTACTTGCTGTTGCCTTCTGCCACGCTTTTCACAAACTTCAAGGCAGCGGCTTCCACTGCCTTGTACTCTTCGATACTTGCTCTCATGATGTCTTGTAGTTTAATTGGTTTATCATTAACGGTTGCAAAGATAGGGGATGCCACATATCCTTACAAGTACCGAAAAATTATTCGGGTACTGAAAAATTATTCGGTATATTCTGCCGGTGGAAGATTATCCTTACCTTTGCGGCATAACATTCAAGAACGACAGAACCATGTACGAAAGAAAGATACCCGTCGATTTGGATTGCCCCCTGCGGCTGACCATGAGCCTGATTGATTCGAAATGGAAATCGTGCATCCTGGACGAACTGCGCCACCGTGCCCTGCGCCCGAGCGAACTGCACAAGATATTCCCCGAAGCCACGCCTCGTGTGCTTGATATGCAACTGAAGGAACTGGTGGAGGACGGGCTGGTGGCGAAAACTATTTTCCCCGAATTGCCTCCGCGCTCGGAATATGCCATCACACCGCTGGGCATGACGCTGATTCCCATTATTGACGCCATGATTGCATGGGGAGAGAAGAATACGGAATTATTTGAAAGGAAGTATGGTATGCAAGCAAATCCTTAATCGGTCTATGCCCAAGATACTGAAAATAAAGAATGCCAACGGCCACAGCCAGTATGTGGGCAGGAAGACAAGCATCCACCGGTCAGCATGGTAGGACATGCGAAGGTGTCGCCCGTCAGGAGCAGCCGTTCACTCAATCAGTCTAAAGTGCCACTTTACGCCGCTGAAATGGCACTTTACGCCACCAGAATGCAGGTTTAGCCGCATAACTCTAAGGTTTACGCTACGCAGCCATGACTGGTTGATAAAACAGTGGTACTTTCATTTTTTGCCGGTGCTTCAGATGCCCGTTTGCAGTGTATGATGCTGTGGTTATGCCTTTGCATCCGATGTTTCACACCCCTCTATATAAGTTTTTCCGTTCCTTCCCTTCACGCTTTCACCGCCATCTAATTCAGTAGTTGTCAGCATATTGATGTGAAACATCGTGCTCTCACGCATCTTTCACAGCCTTCCGCTTGTGATTTTCTTGTGTTGTCCTGATAAACCGGTCAGCTTTCAGGCGCTTGGAAGCTTCCTTCCGGGATATAAGAAGTTTGCTTTCAAAGTATAAGCAGTTTTTCCCCAATAAACGAGTCAACCTAAATTAGGAAACCACAACGCAAATCCGTGAATGATGCGTGAAGGAAGTATCTTTCACCATATTTACCTTTCAATAAATGAATTAAAATACGGGTGAAGGTTTGAAGGATTTCCGGAGGAATTTGTTCGTACGTTTTTTCCTGCGAAATAAGCCGGGAATATATCCGTTTTCCATTTACAAAAAATCGTCCTTAAAAAATTATCACTCATCTGTATATGAATAGAATACGGTGAAAGATACGCTAAAATCATTTATAAAAAATGCGATTTTCACCTCTTTTTCAAAAGAGAGCGACAAACTGTAAGCAGGGCATGAAATATCCGGGAAAATTCTGCACACTTACTTATATCCATAGACAGCTTCTACTTTTCT
>DGYFI06202__coassemble_581_pt1 | contig 23698 bp, 21 predicted proteins | sample DGYFI06202__metabat2_high_PE_032 | metagenome-assembled genome bin DGYFI06202 | reverse complement strand
AAGTTCTGTTGCCAATACTCGACTGCCGGGTAAAGCATCACCGGGTTTCAGACCACCGGACATAATCTGTGCTTGTATCTTTTGTGCAATCTGTTTATAGAGAGGAATCTGTTTATTCTCTTTGTCCAACTCTATCGCAAAATACCATGGTCGTATCATCTGGACTCCTTATTTATAATAGTTCTGGATATAATCTGGAGGCCAAATATACACTACTTTTGCAACATAATAAAGGCAAAACAGAAGAATATGAAGCTATTTGAAGTTTATTCCCTATATGACATCAACCTGACACATGCCAAAGGATGCTATGTGTATGATGCCTGCGGACAAGAATACTTAGACTTATATTGTGGGCATGGAGTAATTTCTGTCGGTCACACGCATCCTTATTACGTTAATAAGCTGACAGAACAGTTGAACAGAATAGGGTTCTATTCCAATGCTGTAATCAATGGATGTCAGCGTGATTTCGCAATAAAACTTGGAGAAATTACAGGTTATAAGGACTATGCGTTATTCTTATCAAACAGTGGAGCGGAAGCTAACGAAAATGCCATAAAGCTGGCCTCTTTTTCCAATAAGCGGAAAAAGGTACTTAGTTTCAACGGAGCTTTTCATGGACGTACTGCCGCCGCTGTTATGGCAACGGACAATCCAACTATTGTTGCGCCAGCAAACCAAAGCAGCCACTTCACCAAGATATCTCTGAATGATATCACCTCGTTAAAGAGAGAACTGCGGACCGAGGAATATTGTGCTGTCATCATGGAAGGCATACAAGGGGTGAATGGCGTAAGATTCCCTTCGGCAGAATTTGCAAAGGAGGTGCAAGATAGTTGTGCGGAAACTGGAACCGTCTTTATTATGGATGAAATCCAGTCCGGCTGTGGACGGACCGGGCGTTACTTCGCCCATCAGCATTGGAATATCAGGCCGGACATCATTACGATGGCTAAAGGCATAGGAAATGGCTTCCCTCTTGCAGCTACAGCTATTAGCCCCATGTTTACCCCTGTAATCGGGCAACTGGGAACGACTTTCGGAGGGAATCATTTAGCTTGCGTGGCTGGTTCTGCCGTTATCGACATCATGCTTCGAGAACATTTGATGGATAATGCCAAGACAACGGGAGAATATTTGTTAGAAGAACTTGGAAAACTACCTTACATAAGTGAAGTGCGGGGAAAAGGGTTGATGATAGGAATAGATTTTACTTTGCCTGCCTCAAAAGTACGGAATGCATTGATAACAAAAGAACATGTCTTGACTGGCATATCGGGACAGAACACTCTTCGCTTACTTCCTCCTTTATGCCTTTCTATGGAAGATGCGGACTTATTCATTCATAAATTGGCTCATTGCCTTTCTAAGATTCATTGATAGACAAACAAAAAACAGAGAACGATGATTTACGATAATTCAAATGTAAGAAGGCAAAACCGTCTTATGCCTGAAGATAAGGCTTACCAACTTTTGCAAGAAGGGGAATACGGAGTTATGTCAATGATTACTCCGGAGGGTATGCCCTACGGTATTCCGATTAATTATGTATGGGATGGAAATGATAGCCTGTATATCCATTGTGCTCCAGAAGGAAAGAAATTACGTTGCTTACAGTCTTCGCCACAAGTATCCTTTGCCATTGTAGGCCATACGCATGTCATTTCCGGGAAATTCACGACCAATTACGAAAGTATTATTCTCACTTGCCATGCCCAAATAGGATTGACTCCGGAGGAACGTATGGAAGCCCTACGTCTGTTGGTCAGGAAGTATGCGCCTTCGTTTCAGGAATTGGGAGAGAAATATGCACATGGTTCTTTCCATCGCACGGAGATTATAAAACTAAGCATACTGTCGTTTAGTGGTAAATGTAAAAACATCCCAGAATAAGTATGGAAAAGACATTGCACATACCTAAAATTCTGCTGATAGGAGGCAGCGAACCGCTTGGATGCGCAGGTATTCAAGCGGACTTAAAAGCAGTGTGCGCTTGTGGCGGATATGGAGCCGCAGCCCTTAGTTGCATAGTGGATGAGGATACACATCGAGTAAAAAGTATTCATCCACTTCCCGCACAACTAATTGTCGAACAATGCATCTCTTGTCTGCAAAGCATGGATGTAGATTGCATAAAGACAGGATTGCTTTATTCCGCAGAGACCGTCAGGACCATAGGGGAAATCTTACATCGCTTCAACAATATTCCGTTAATCATTGACCCGGTATTTGTAGGCTATGCCAAGACGCTATTGATAACACCAGATGTAATCGAAGCTTATCAGAAATATTTGTTCCCTTTGGCCGCCCTTATCACACCTAATGCGACCGAATGTGAAATCTTACTGCAAAGGTCTCTTAAGACAGATAACGTCCAAAGCGAATTGAAAGAATTATGCCAATGGGGAAATTACAGTATAATAATGAAATCAGTCTTTATGGAGGGGAAGGTCTGTGATTATTTTTATGAAAGTAAAACAGATTCCCTGAAAGCTTATTCCAAAGTTCCTATTAGAAAAAAGATGAAGGAATCAGAGGTGCAGGCGACAGTTTTGCATCATCTATTGCAACTTATTTGGGGAAACAATATCCACTATCAGATGCCATATGGAGAGCCGAATTTTTCATAGACAATTCCATTCAGTTTGGCCATAAAATAGACTTCTCCTCAAAGTTCAACGTGGTACATTCATTCGGAAGCGATGATTTCAAAAAGATAAATTAGCCAACAATCAACTTTATGTTTAACCCGTCTTTCTGTCAAGAATTATCCAATAAACAACCTGCCCGCAGACACCCCAATTTCCCGTCAGGGACACACGACATCCTCGTCGGGGACAAACGGGGTGCTCGTCGGGGACAAACGAGGCCCTCGTGGGGGACAAACGAGAGACTCGTGGGGGACAAAAGACAACCGCTTGTCAGTCAATCGGTTGCAAAGGCGTTTGATAAGGAGGGACGAAAGACACAAAAAAGGAGGTTTGTATGATATTTTGGAAACGAGTAAAGCAAGCCATCAACGACCTGTGGTATCCCCGCAGCGTCACCGTTGGCAAGCCTGTGGAGACGCAGGAACTTGCCAACCGCATCGCACGTGAATCGACCGTGTCGCCCGCCGACACCCATGCCGTACTCCGTGCCCTGCCCAACATCATGGCAGATTTCATGAAGGAAAGCCGTGCTGTGCATTTTGAAGGATTGGGCTGGTTCCGCTACACCACCGTTTCGGCAGGAAACGGCGTTGCCACGAAAGAGGAAGTGAGCAGCGACCAGATTACCGGCCTGCGTGTGCAGTTCACTCCCGACCGTACCCGCAACATGAGCGGCGGCTACACCCGCGCCCTCATCGCCGACGAAGGCATCACCTTTATGGAATGGCTGGGCAAGGAAAGCGATGAGACGCAGGTGCCGGAGGAAGATGATGACGAAGGGCAGACGGAAAATCCGTTGGGATAACTATCCGGCAACTTTATTGAGTAATCCTGCAACGGATTGTCCCACGTTGCGGGATTTTTTGCGCATATATTCGGGATGGGATGGGGATTTATATTACCTTTGCGGACAAGACACAAAAAAAACCCGGATTCATCACCAGTAACTAAAAGCTGGGAGAGGAACGCCCGGGACTGCGATGCAAAAGTAGTAAAACAATGGAATATAACAAAGCATTTTTTGAGAAAGTTTTCTCGTGTAAACGTATGGAACGGTATTTCAACCTCTATCCGAATGATGAGACACGTGCTATCTTACATTACCAATGTAACCTGCAACTGGCAGAAAATCTTTATGTTAGTCTGTCGGTGTTTGAAGTAACGTTGCGTAATGCTCTGTGCCGTGAGTTGGAAACCATGACCGGTCGTGAAGATTGGTATGCCATATTCCCCACAACTCCGGGCTTGGCAAGGCTGAATCATTACATAACACAAGCTTGCAAGCAAATTGTCGGACGACACGAAAGTATTACTCCATCTAAAATAGTCGCAGAATTGACATTAGGCTTTTGGGTTTCTCTGTTAAACAGTGAATATGAACGGCTGTTGTGGAAAGATTTACGCCGCGCTTTCCCATTCATGCCCAAGCGAGAAAGGCAGCGTAAAAATGTATCTGCCCCACTGAATATGTTCCGTACATTCCGTAATCGTGTATTCCATAACGAATCCATTTGTTGGAATTTGCAACGTGTCGAAGAAATTCATCAAGAAATGATTACTGTAATCGGCTGGATGAATAAAGATGTTCCCGGCTGGTTACAACTCACTGATCGCTTTAATGATGTTTGCCGACAAATCAGACAAACGATGAACTGGACATAAGCGCAATTTCCATTCTTTCATTTATTCCGCCTGCCCTTCCGTACAAACACAGAAAGGCAGGCGTTTTTTATGCTCTCTCCCAAAAACTGAAATATTGGTACGAACTCCGAATGAATGGATACGCCCGTCTTTTATGACCTGCATAACTTTGCATTGTCATAAAAGAAATGAGTATGAATACTGAAAATTTCACCTTCCAAGACATGCAAGAACTGGTCATTGCGGTTGCGGAACTCTTCGGATTGCCAGATGAAGATAACTATCAGGCTGTTATCAACAGGGATTTTTCTTCCCACTTTTTAATTCACGTTAATCTGCCGATTTTCGTCGGATCTCCCAAAGTTTTTTCTTATTTTTGCACATACTTTATTTGTGTTTGTTCTATATGAAACATAGAGGCACAGGACACAAAGAACCGGCTTTTTTACTATGTAATCATTGTTAGAAAAATTAATATCATGAATGGATTTCTATTGAATGTGTTGGCAAAGAAGAACCGACACTTGACTTCTGGGGTAAGTCTGCTGTTTAAGAAGACTTCTAAACTGTTTTGTCTGCTGGCTTGTCTGTGGATGGCAGGCGGGTTGCTGCAACCGCTCCATGCGCAAAGCGCCCCACCGTCTGACGAGTTTGAAATGCTGATGGAGAAAATCCGTCAGGACTTTGTATCCAATCCGGATATTGAGAAATCATTGGCTAAGTATAATGAAAAGGATGGTTCGTTTGCGGATGTAGACTATGCCAGCGAACAGCGTACCAACTGGCCTCCCCTGGCGCATGTGGACCGCATCAGCCGTTTTGTTTTTGCCTATACCAACCCGGCGAACAGGCATTACCGCGAGGCAGATCTGTATGATAAGATAGTGAAGGGACTGGAATATTGGCATGCACGCAACCCGCATTGCAACAACTGGTGGTATAACCAGATTGCCGAGCCGCAGAAGTTGGGTGTGTTGCTCATCCAGATGCGTGTGGGCGAGAAACAACTACCGGCAGAACTGGAAGCGAAAATCCTGGAACGGATACGACAAGATGGCGGGAATCCGGCTAAATGGACCGGCGCCAACCGTACGGACATCGCTTTGCACTGGATATACCGTTCTTGTCTGTCGCGCGATGCCGAAGACCTTGCTTTTGCCATGGATAATGTTTATAATCCTGTGGTATATACGACCGGCGAAGGATTCCAGTTCGACAACAGCAATTTCCAGCACGGAACGCAATTGTACATCGGGGGATATGGCGATGAAATACTGAAAGGAGTGACTCAGGTGGCCATGTATGCCCGTGGTACGCGTTTTGCCATGCCATCGGAGAAAATCGACCTTATCAGTAAGTTCATGCGCGAAACCTATTATGCTACTATCCGGGGCAAATATATGCTGTTCGATGTGATGGGACGCAGCATGAGCCGTCCCGGTGTGCCGGACAAGTCGGCTACGGCCCTGTTTGCCAAGCGCATGTTGCTGATCGACCCGGCGCATGCCGATGAATTCCAGGCTATTATTGATCGTCTGGAAGGCACACAGCCTGCCGGATATGCACTGACGGGCAGGCATACCCACTATTTCCGGGGAGATTATACGCTGCATGTCCGTCCGACTTACACGTTTGATGTGCGGATGGTTTCCACCCGCACATGCCGTTGTGAGTATGGCAATGGAGAGAACCTGAAGACTTATTTCTTGTCCGATGGATGTACGAATGTGGTAAGGCGCGGCGATGAGTATGAGGGCATTTTCCCCGTGTGGAACTGGACCCGCATCCCCGGCGTGACGGCCCCACAAGTGAAAGAGATTCCGATGGCTGCCAGCGACTGGCAAACCCGAGGTACGTCGACCTTTGCCGGTGGTGTGTCCGACAGCCTGTATGGAGTTTCAGCCTATGCTTATATGGATACCTTCCAGGGCATGAATGTGGGAGACCATAAAGCCTGGTTCTTTTTTGACGATGAAGTGGTCTGCTTGGGAGCAGGCATCTCTTCGGCTACGGCTGAACCTGTGTACACGACTGTAAACCAGTGTATCGCCCATCCGGAAGGGGCTTTGGTATCTGCCGGGGGCAGACAGACGGGCATCCCGGAGGTGGAAACAAAGTATGAGAATCCCGACTGGGTGTGGCACGACGGAGTGGGGTATTTCTTCCCGAAAGGCGGACAGGTGGTGGCTGCCGTGCAGAAGCAGACAGGAACCTGGTATGACATCAATCATAGCATCAACCGGAAAGAACCCGTTGAAAAGAATGTATTTACGCTGTGTGTAGACCACGGCACACAACCTCGTGACGGCTCGTATGCTTATATTGTGCTGCCTGGGAAAACGGCGCAGGAAATGGAAAATTACCGTAGCAGACCGCATGTTGAGATACTGAGCAATACAGCCGATGTGCAAGCTGTTTGCAACCGGAAACTGGATGTCTGGCAGATTGTCTTTTACTGTCCCGGCACGTTCCGCAATGGAGACCTGACCGTTAAGGCCGATAAGCCTTGTGCTTTGATGCTGAAACAGGTGTCCGGCGGGCATGCCCAACTTCACATAGCCGATCCCGGACAAACCGGACAGCCCATTCAGCTGCAGATAACATTGCCTGGCAAAGAACAACAGACCGTTGTGCACCGTCCCGGTTCAGACCCTGTGTATGCAGGAGCATCCCATGCATATAACTTATAAATTTCAGATGTTATGAAAAATATTTCTATCGTTGCCCCGATGACAGTCATGGCTGCCGGGGGATTGTTGCCGGCACAGATGCAGGCACAACAGAAACCTCACATTATCCTTATCATGTCCGACCAACACCGTTGGGATGCCATGAACTGCATGGGCAATGAGGCTGTCATTACGCCTCATATGGATGCCCTTGCTGCCGAAGGTACCTTGTTTACTAACGGCTATTCGTCTACTCCGAGTAGTACGCCTGCACGTTCCGGGCTGCTGACGGGGCTTTCTCCCTGGCATCACGGTATGCTGGGGTACGGCCGCGTGGGGCTGCACTACCGTTATGAAATGCCGCAGATGTTGCGTGACCTGGGTTATTACACCTTTGGTATCGGAAAGATGCACTGGTTTCCGCAGAAAGCCTTGCACGGCTTCCACGGAACACTTGTGGATGAAAGCGGACGGGTGGAATCGCCTGATTTTATCAGCGATTACCGGTTGTGGTTCCAGATGCAGGCGCCCGGTCTTAATCCGGACTCTACCCACATCGGATGGAACGATCACGGAGCGGCCGATTACCGGCTTCCCGAACGTCTTCATCCTACAGCCTGGACGGGCGAAACTGCCTGCGAGATGATACATAATTACCGCAACGGCAACGGGCAGCCTCTTTTCCTCAAAGTGTCGTTTGCCCGTCCGCACAGTCCTTACGATCCGCCGAAACGTTTCTCTGACCTCTACCGGAACCGAGAAATTCCCGCACCTTTTGTGGGCGAATGGTGCAAGGATAAGGACTATGCGGCTCTGAAAGATGCTTCGCAGGCACCGTCTGATGCCGCATACGGCAATTTCGGCGAAGAATATGCTCTCAACTCCCGCCGGCATTATTATGCCAACGTCACTTTTATAGACGAGGAGATTGGGAAAATCGTGCAGGCACTCAAGGATGAAGGCATGTACGACAATGCGCTGATTATTTACGTTTCTGACCACGGCGATATGCTGGGGGATCATTATCACTGGCGGAAGACTTATCCGTATGAGGGTTCTACGCATGTGCCTTATATCGTGAAATGGCCGGCTTCCCTGGGTCTCACGCCAGGCGGAAAAGTGGATGCGCCGGTTGAATTGCGCGACCTTTTGCCTACTTTCCTCGAAGTGGCCGGTGGAACTGTTCCTGCAGATATGGACGGGCAGTCGCTGTTGTGCCTGTTGGACGGACGTAAGGATACGTGGCGGCAGTACATCGACCTGGAACATGCCACTTGCTACAGTGCCGACAACTATTGGTGTGCTTTAACCGATGGAAAGATGAAGTATGTATGGCGCTTCCATACCGGAGAGGAGGAATTGTTCGACCTGGAGGCTGACCCTCACGAACTGCATAATGTCGCTTCGGAATCGGCATATCGTCAGCGTTTGCAGGAGTTCCGGCAGGCTATGGTGCGCCATTTATCGGAGCGCGGTGATGAATATGTGAAGGATGGCAAACTGCAGATATTGAAGCGTACCATCCTGTACAGTCCCAACTTCCCGGACAAAAATCCGACAGATACGGGCATCTGAACCGGTCAGACTTTTTGACGCACCCTGTTCCCTTGTCCTGCCTGAGTCTTATTGAGCAGAAGTGGCAGGTGCCTGCCAGAACCATTCATCGTCGTTCACACGCAGGTTACGTGGATTTTCCACCTTTGTGTCGAAACCGGTGGGCATCAGGTTGACGTAGAGTTTTTCGTTGTAGCCGTTGCTCTCGGTATTGAACTCGTAGCGCAGCCAGCAGTTGAGGTAATAGAGGTTCTTGGCCATGTATTTGTAGAGGTACTCCTGGACGGTCTTCTTGCTCTTGTTGTTCCAGTTGGCTTCTTCGTTCAGCACGAGGGGACGGCCGTCGCGCAGGCGTTCGCGCACTTCCTGGATGCCCAGTAGGTTGCCGGCTTCATCCATCACCCAGGCATTGTTTGTGGGGTCTATCCACAGCCATTTGCCAAGGGTGGTGGAATAGACGGCGTTGATAACGTGGCAGTCGCTGATGAATGTCTTCGGCATGCAGGTCACTACGCGTGATGGAATGCCCAGCGACAGGTAGCATTCATTGAGCACGGTTGCCAGTCCGCGGCAGTTCAGTCCGCGTGAGCCGTCTTTGCAGGCTTCGGCCATATTGATGGAATTCTGTTCGCCGGAAGGATTCGGGTGCTGTCCGTCATGTAGGATTTTGTTGTGGATATAGGTCAGCACATTCTTTATCTTCGACACCTCGTCTCCGGTTCCGGCCACACTGTCCAGCCGGAAGTATTGGCGGACACGCACCAAGTTGGGGTCGTCGGGCAGGGCGTAGGTGAAGCGGGGCAGGGTGTCGGGGCGTGTGCTGCGTGTGTAGGCGTGAGCTTGCTGCAGAATGTAGAGATAGTCGCTGGCTTCTTTTACCTTTTGGACAATCGTCTCGAATTCTTTGTCGCCATACAACAGCTTCAGTGCACTGTCTTTGCTTATCGTGGGGTATTCTATCCCCGATTTCCCGTTGTCATACGCTATTTTGAAGGCTTCCAAGGCTTCCTCCTTTTTGCCTTGCAGGCAGAGGCAACGCGTCAAGTGATAGGCAAAGTTATTCTTTTGCCAGCCGTAGTCCTCTTTCAGTTTGGCGGGTAACTTCTCCACCTGTGCCATGGTGGCACGGCAAATGTCGGCTCCCTGTGCGTAGTCATCTTGCCGGTAGGCGGTTGTCAATAGTTGGGCTTGTTCCTGCAGGAAGGCTTTGAACTGCTCCTCGGTCATTTCGTTCTGGGCCTGTGCTTGCCAGGCGTTGCCTGCTGCGATGCAGAGCAGGAGCAACATGAGTTTCAGATGTTTCATAGGTTTGTCTTATTGAAGTTATGTGGGTTTACAGCAAGTGGTTGACAGCGAAGTATTTCCATAGTGGGGCCGCCATGAGCGACTGTTTAATCCGGTCGGTCTGCAAAAGAGTGCGTACCTCGTCCACGGTCAGCAGTTCGATGCTGATGTCTTCCGTCGCCTCCTGGTGTTGGGCGGCGATGGGTTCTACGTCCGTGGCCAGGAAACAGTGGCACAGATTGGTCATGGTACTGGTGTTCGCCGAAATTTCCATCCAGGGTTGCCACGTGCCGCCTCCGTAACCGGTCTCTTCGTGCAGTTCGCGTTGGGCTGCCAACAGGGGCTCTTCTCTTGGTTCGCACACACCGGCACAGATTTCATAACTGGTCAGTTGCAGGCCGTGGCGGTACTGGCGTTCCATTAGGAAGCGGCCGTCGCGGGTCAGGGCAATGACGTTCACCCAGTCGGGATATTCCAGCACATAATATTCATTGTTTTCCACACCGTTGGGCAGTCTTACGTGGTCTTTTCTTGCTGTCAGCCAGGGTCGGCAGATGAGGTATTCGCTTTCCACAATGGTCCATTTCCGGTCTTGGTCGTTGGGTTTCAGCATGGTCTTTCAAGTTTTGTTTCCGCAAAAATAAGAAGAATGTATGGCTTCACGAAGTTTTTTCCTATTTTTGCGTCTGTTTGAAATCTAAAAAACGCCTTGCCTGTTATGAAAGAAAGCAATGTACAACCTGTCATCCTGAACACTTCCCGTCTGATTCTCCGTCCCTGGCAGGAAACCGATGCGGCAATTCTCTACCGATATGCCAAAGACCCTGCCGTCGGTCCCATAGCCGGATGGCCTCCGCATACCTCCGTAGAACACAGCCTTGAAGTCATCCGCACCGTCTTTGCCGCTCCCGAGACATACGCCCTGGTACTGAAAGAAACGGGTGAGCCGGTGGGGAGTGCAGGTATCATGTGGGGGGATGGGGTGCACAGTGCTGCCATGCAGCCCGATGAGGCAGAGATTGGCTATTGGATTGGCGTGCCTTATTGGGGACAGGGACTGGTGCCCGAAGCCGTGCAGTGCCTGCTGCACCGGTCTTTTACCGACCTGGGCGTGTCGGCCGTATGGTGCGGCTATTACGACGGCAACAGACAGTCGCGCCGTGTCATGGAGAAGTGCGGACTGACCTACCATCATACGGAAACCGGTAACGTATCTCCTTTGGGGGATGTACGTACGGAACACTTCATGCGTATCACTGCAGCGGAGTGGAAGGCATTCGGACAGTTGCGTGAAATAAGCCGGAGTGAACGCACAGAGAAACTTGTCAACCAATTGGTTCAGTTGTGGGAATCGTCTGTTCGTGCCACACATCACTTTCTGACCGGACAAGACATTCAAAACATCAGACCGATTGTAAAGGAAGTGTTGCAGACCATCGGCATTTTAGTCGTGGCGTTTGAGGATGATACGCCTGTCGGTTTTATGTGCATGCAGGATCAGAAGATAGAAGCGTTGTTCCTTGCTCCTGCCTATATGGGTAAAGGAATTGGGAAACGACTTATCCGATTGGCCATATATACATACAAGGTTCTCTATGTCGATGTGAATGAGCAGAATGTCAAAGCCGAAAGCATCTACCGACATCTGGGCTTTGAGACCTTCCGTCGTGATGCGGTAGACGACCAGGGTAATCCGTTCCCCATATTGCGCATGAAGTTGAATTATCCTCTTTAAAATTTATAAGTAATCAATCAGAATTAGTTTATATCAAACACAGAGACACAGAGACACAAAGTTCTGTAACTGTCTGTCGGTAAAAATGATGGGAGGGCACAGAGTCCGCGGCTTCGCCGCATACGAAAGAAGGGAAATTAACTCTGTGAGCTACGGACAAGAAAACAAAAACTCTGTGTCTCCGTGTCTCTTGTTTAGTATCATTCAATTTTGCACATTTACTAAAATGCCCGATGCCTTTACAAATCTTTTTTGTACATCCGTATCATGTCACCGCTTTCTTCCTGCACCATGCCAAAGAAACTCCACCCATAACGTTCATAAAACGCAGTGTGTTCGGTGACAAGATAAAGTGAAGCCAAGGAACGCTTCTTCATATCCCGGCACACCCGTTCCAGCAGTTGCCGGGCAATGCCCTGATTGCGGAATTCTTCTTCCACATACAGAGCACAGACATTGGGAGTAAGTTCTTTCCGCAAGTGGAAGTCGTTTTCTATCAGTCCTATGCCTCCGATGATGGTGTTATGGTCAGCCAGTGTTACATACCATTGGGGAATGTCGTTATTTCCGTCAAGGCATTCGTCTATGCTGCTGAGGTATTCTTCTGTTGGGATGTCCCATTTCCGGTGGAACCATTCTGCCGCCTGCATGCGCAAGTCGGGCCGTTCTGCCAGATTAACGGTGAGGTACTTATTCATATTCCAGTTGTTAGCGGCACAAAGATAATGAAAGGTAAGCGCCAAGGGAAAAGAAAAACATTTTTTTTCGATTTCACCTTGTCGAACCGCATGGAGATGTATCCTTAGCCTAACTCCCGGTTTCTGTGGCCTTAATCTGCTGATTGGCTTTGGTTATTCCAGCGGTAATGCTTATTTTTGCAAACCAAAGACTGGCAAAATGTATTTAGAAACCCTTTCCCCGGATATAAATCTCGTGACCGCAGATAAAAAGCACTATCTGCCTTTGCTGCTTCTTGCAGACGAACAGGAGTCGATGATAGATACTTATTTGGAGCGTGGCAGTTTGTATGTGATGTCGGACAAGTCGGGCGATGTCCTTGCCGTAGCAGTAGTTACCATCGAGGGTGAAGGCATCTGCGAATTAAAGAACCTGGCCGTCAGCCCTTTGTATCAGCGGAAGGGGTGGGGACGCAGACTGGTGGAATACCTCTGCCGGATTTACCGGACATCCTGCCATACGATGCTGGTAGGTACGGGCGAAAGTCGGCAAACGCTCAATTTCTATCAGAGTTGTGGCTTTGTGTATTCGCACCGTGTCCCTGATTTTTTCACGCAGAACTATGACCATCCGATTGTGGAGGAAGGCAAACTGTTGCGGGACATGATTTATTTCCGGAAAAACTTGTCATGAGGATAGCCAAGTCGCTTACCTATATCTGTATTCCGTATTCATGTTTTACCTCATCCATCACAAACACGCTTTCCAATGAGCCGAGATGTTCTATCGTGCCTAAAACATTCAGCACAAAAGCCTGGTAATACTTCATGTCCGGTGCGTGAATCTTGAGCAGATAATCGAAACTGCCGGAGATATTGTAGCATTCCGTCACTTCAGGAATCTTTCGGATAATGTTGGCAAACTCTTGGGCAATGTCCCGGTTGAGGCGGCTCATCTTGACGTGGCAGAAGACGATGAAGCCCCGGTGCAGTTTGTCGGCATCCAGTACGGCGATGTATTTCTGAATGTAACCGTTTGCCTCCAACCTTTTCAGGCGTTCGAACACCGGAGTAGACGACAGGCTGACCCGCGCGGCAAGTTCTTTGGTGGTCAGTCTTGCATTTTCCTGCAAGGTACGTAGTATCTGCAAATCTGTTTTATCCAATGTATCCATATCGGAAGAATTTTATTCTGCCTGGCGGGCTTTTTCTGCCTTTGGACAGTGTGAATATTCTGGTTTCTCCTGCAAAAATAGAGATATTATCTGAATATCCTCTATATCTTGTGTAATTTATCTGCTTGTTGTTACTTTGCACCGAACAAATAAGTAGCCGTTCATAATTAGTTTATATTATAATGGAGAATGAGGTGTCTGTCATTCTAAGCGAAGCCCATAGGGCGTAGTCGAAGAATCTCATGACATGCACTATCCAAGGGAATCGTGTCTTTCGGGAGATGTTTCGACTTCGCTGCGCTCCGCTCAACAAGACAGATACACATCATATAAACTAAATATCAACAACTACTTAGAGCCTGTTTAGATTTTGCTCAGCTTTATTTTGAGTGCTGTTTCCGAGGATCTTTTTCCGGTGTACTGAGGAACGTAGCGGGCTACGTGACGAAGTATGCCGGGAAAAGAGACCGGAAAGAGGCTCAAAAGAAGCTGAATATAAATCTAAAAGAGGAAAATTTAAACAGGCTCTTAGTATCATTTAATTTTGCATAGTTACTTAAATGATTGTCCTATGGAAAGAAAGCATTTACATTTCGAGACATTGCAGTTGCATGCCGGTCAGGAACATCCGGATCCAGCCACCGGAGCCCGTGCTGTACCCATTTATCAGACAGCCGCATACGTATTCCGCAGTGCCAGTCACGCGGCCGACCGTTTTGCCTTGCGTGACGCCGGAAACATCTACGGACGCCTGACCAATGATACCCAATCCGTTTTGGAGACCCGCCTGGCAGCCCTGGAGGGAGGAGTGGCGGCTCTGGCTGTGGCTTCCGGTGCGGCCGCTGTGACCTATGCGCTTCAGAACCTGCTGCGTCCCGGCGACCATCTTGTGATGGCAGACAACCTGTATGGAGGTTCCTACAACCTGATAGTGCATACCTTGGCAGCGTGGGGCATTACCCATACCATCGTGTCTGTCAACGACCTGGCTGCACTTGAAGCAGCCATCCGTCCGGAAACCAAAGCGGTGTTTGTAGAAACCTTCGGCAATCCCAATTCCGATGTGACCGACATTCGGGGAGTGGCCGGCGTGGCACACCGTTATCAGGTGCCTCTGATTGTCGACAATACCTTTGCTACTCCCTTCCTGATTCGTCCCATTGAACACGGTGCCGACATCGTGGTGCATTCGGCTACCAAATTTATCGGCGGTCACGGCACTACGCTGGGAGGCATTATCGTAGACGGAGGCAACTTTGATTGGAAAGCCTGTCCGGATAAATTCCCCACGCTGGCACAGCCCGAACCATGCTATCACGGAGCTGTTTTTGCCGATGTGGCAGGAAAGGCAGCTTTTGTCACCCGTGTCCGTGCCGTGCTGTTGCGTGACACCGGTGCTTCGCTTTCTCCCCTCAATGCATTCCTTCTGTTGCAGGGGCTGGAAACGTTGTCTCTTCGGGTGGAGCGACACGTGGCCAATGCGTTGAAGGTGGTAGATTTTCTGAAGAACCATCCCCTTGTACAGCAGGTGAATCATCCCTCTTTGCCGTCGCACCCCAGTCACGGTCTTTATCAGAAATATTTTCCTCATGGAGGAGGCAGTATTTTTACCTTCGAGATTCGAGGCGGGCAGAAAGAAGCCTGGCGATTCATCGACTCGCTGCAGATTTTTTCTTTGCTGGCCAATGTGGCAGACGTGAAGAGTCTGGTCATCCATCCTGCCACCACCACCCATTCGCAGCTTTCGTCCCGCGAACTGGAGGAACAGCACATTACGCCTGCCACCATCCGCCTTTCTATCGGTACTGAACACATTGATGATTTGCTGGCCGACTTGCAGCAGGCGCTGGAGAAGTCTAATCGTTCATGACTACCCAGTACCCATTCCCATACCGTGTATGCACCCGCCGCCCCATCTGCGCCAGCAGTCGGCTGAAGGCCGTACACGAACAGTCGCGCAGGGCCGCCGCATTCTTCCGTTTCAGCACGGCATACATATCGGCAGCGGACATCAGGCGGGCGCCCGGCTCTCCCGGTTCCACGAAGCGGAAGCAGGTGCCGACCAGTTCTTCGGCAGGCGTTACGCGGTAAAATTTCCGGTTGGACTGCTGGATGGCGGCTTCTTCCTCCTTGCTGAACCAGTAGCGTTCGCCCCGCTCTATCTCGTGCTTCAACTGCGCGTAAAGCTGTCCGTAGTCAATGGGCGTGGTGCAGTCGATGGCACGCTCCACCTCCACACAGATGAAGCGGCGACTGCCGCTCAGGTCTGTCAGCAGGTCCAGTCGGTTGCTCGTGCCGATGAACGAGGCGATGCGGGGCAGGGGCTCGGCATTCCTCTTGTAGGCACGGCGGATGCGCAGGCTCTCCATCTGCATCAGGTTCTTCAATTGGGGCAGACGGGTAGCTGGCAAGCGGTCGAACTCATCAATATTAATCAGACCGTAGGCTGCTAACTTGTTTTCCGCGCCGGAGGCGTTGTTCAGGTCAAAGCTTTCGGTGAAATAGTCCTGCAAAGGTTTGGGCAGGAGCATGCGGCAGAAGGTGGACTTGCCCAGACCCTGCTGCGTGCTGATGAGGATGGGGGCTACGCTGTTGGCACGACTGCCATACTCCTCCCTGCCCATCCACTGGGCGGTACAGGCCAGCATCCAGCGGTGGAAGGAGTTTATCCAAAGGCCGTCGTCCGATACACGCCGTGCCAGCCCGGTGATGCGATCTTGACCGTCCCATTCGGGCAGGTTATCAAAATAGTGTGTAAAGGGATGATAAGCCGGCACGTGTGCCGATTCAACGTAGCGTTTCACGTCGCGGTCCCAGCAGGCGATACCCTCATCCATAGCACGGAGCACGATGCTGTTGAGGGCACGTTGGTCTACGGGCATATAAGCTGCTTCGCCTGCACCGGTTACGGCACATTCCGTGCGGTCTGCCAGGCGGTTATAGCGGAAGCTGTAGTGTTCCTCCAGGTGTCCGATGAGCTGCTGCATGATCTGTTGCTGTTTCGGGGCTTTCTCTTCCTTTTTCGGGGAAGATTCCTGGACAGTTGGGGGCTGTGTGGGCTTTATAGGCTGTTCCTCAGCCATTTCCGTTTCTTGCTGTTCCTCCCATCCGGTCACTTTGCCATTATCCTCTATGCAGTAGACCTGTTTGGGTGTGTCAGTAGCGGTTGTCTCCGGAATCCAGGTCAGCCGGATGCCGAATTCTCCGTTGCCGCAGACGAGGAAGGCTTTCCCGCCGGGCACATCGGCACACGCCTGCTGCAAGGCAGACAGAAGTTGTTGGTAAAGAAGGGTGTGGTCTGCTGCGGCATTCTTCTCGGTGTTCGGCAGTTGGGGTGTTTGTGTCTCATAGAAGAAGTTTCTCAAACGGGTAATCAGGTTCATGGGCTTTCTGTTTTTGAAATGATTTTCCGCAAATATACAACTTGCCGATGGCATTTGTCAAGCGGGAAATTGATTCTGTACCACAAAATGCAGGTTATAGTTGGTTAGAGCGGATTGTCGTTGATTATCCCTTTATCTGCGTGGAAATATATGCCTGTCGGCTTCACGCCTTCACCGCCTTTCAAACCCTTGTAGTTTAGAAGGTTGCTGTGAAAGATGCTGCCCTCACGCATCTTTCACGGTCTTTATTTGGGAGCCGGACTGCCGGGGTATGGAAGAGCGGCACGGTCTATATGGGGAGCCGACTTGTTATACCTTGCCACTAAAGGCTGAAAGGAGTCGTGAAAGCAGCGTGAGGGCAGCATCTTTCACCGAAACTTTCCGGAAATCAATGGGTTGGTGGGTGTGAAGGCGTGAAGGATGCTGCGGGCAGTTGATGATACAGAACACAGAGGCACGGAGTCACAGAGTTATCCTCCCTTCCAGATAGTTACGAAACTTTGTGCCTCTGTGTCTTTGTGTTCATTTAAGCTTCACCAAAGTCAGAGTTACGTCGCTAAACGTCAGAGTTACTCGGCTCATTCTTGGCGTTAGCAATGCGTGCCTCAAGCGGAGTAGTGGTGAATCCTATCTTATAGAGGTTAGGGATAGCCGCTATTCCGGGGTCTTTTTCCCAGATTATTCACTGCCATTTTTTCTTCTCTTTCTGTTTAATTCATCTGAAAATTCTTCGTAGAGAGCCACAGGACCAAAGTGCCAGAACTTTGTAGTTTCTTCTGCCAGTTTTTTATAGGTATCCGAGCTGTAAAACCGATAAAGGGCTTCTGTAAGTGGTATCTTTTGGTCGTTGGCATACATTTGTGCTACCCGACTGACTTTGCCGGGTAATAGCAAGTATAGATTCTTATTCGTTATTTCCAAATTCATACACGAACCTCCTTTGCTTCTTTAAATGATATACTTCCAAGAGAACGCTCCGTATGGAACAGCCATTGGTCAACCAGCACGTATGTCTTCAACTCATTGATTAGCTCTGCTTTGTCCAACAGTCCACCTTCATACAAGGCAAAAGCCGCATATACGCGGTCGTTGGCTACCGGACCTATTACAATGTCGTGCTGATGTTCAAAAACCGCTCCCGTAATCCAATGCTCTATTGGCCTTTCTGATTTCAGGCTTCTAAACAATAATCGCTGTGATCACCGAGAACAAAATTACAGACTTTCTTTCAGAAATCAGCTCATTTTTTAGAAAAAATGACGCGCATAAAGCGATGTATTCCATCCAACCCAGATTGTGATTGGCTGATTTTTAACGCACAATTACTTGTATATATGCAGAAGATATTCTATCTTTGTCCCCGCACGCCCATTGAAGGGCTGTTTTTATAAGTATGAATCATAGCTTTGTTCAAATTTCAAAGAATCTCCGTGCAATGTCCGGTGGAGGGATATAACATCCCACTGCCGTATCTGACTATGTTCGTGTTGCACTGTGTTCTTTGAAATATTGGACACCGTCCGGCAGGTTCGGGGGTATGGATTACCCTTGGGTGATGTGGCCGGAAAGTTCGGCATCTTTTCTGCCGCGGCATGCTTTACCGGTGTGCCGGATTGTTGACGCATCTCTTTAGAGGGTGCGTTTTTTATTCACTTAAAACGGATAGAAGCTATGATTAAAAAACAAGATACTGTTTCGTACAACGAAAAAAAATCTTTTGAACATCTGTTGAATGATTTCCTGCAAGACAAAACGTCTTGTCCGGAATCTTCTTTGTGTACATTCAGCCATAAAGGCTGCACTTATATAGTGCCCGAACACGAAAGAAACTCACTGACCACCGAGTTCTCCGACCTACGTTTTTCGTGGGGCAAACAGTCTTTCGTGCCCGGACAGGGCGAAGCTGCCCGCTTTTTTGTCGGTCCGGAGGCTGGCGAACCGGCTGGATTCTCCCTTAACATGGAAGAAACGATTTGCAGCGATGACGATGCTTCCTGTCCGACAGCTTTCTACATCTATCGGGAAGGGGAGCCGGAACCTCTGGCAGAATGTCAGGAAAAACAGATAACGGGATACGGTTCGCAGAACGATTTCTCTGCTTTGAAGAGCCCGCTGACTCCCGGGTGCTATTTCCTGCTGGCTGACGGTCTGACCGATGACGGGGAAAATGCCGTATTCCAGCCGCTTGGCAATTATCTTTATCTGCCTTTCCGGGTAATGGAGTCGGGAGAAACCTTGAAACATCCTGTGGTGAAAGCCGTGGAAGTGAGCCGCCCGCAGGAAGAACTGGCAGACGGCCCCTATACTTCGGGCATAGTCCGGATGTCGGTTTGTTTTTCTGCTCCTTTGCCTGTGCATCGGGAGTTCTCAGCCCTCTGTTTTACCCAAGACTGGCGGTTGCTGTCGCAAGATGTCCGTCTGTTTACCGGGCATCGGTCGGAAAAGTATTCTTTACATTTCCGTTTCCGTTCTGAGTTGATTTGGATGCCGGGGCGTTATACGGTTATTCTGACTCACAACCGCGAGCCTTTTGCGGCTGTCGTTTTTGAATACGATGGAATGCCGGAAGCTGCTGTTTCCTGGCAGGCTCTTACTCAGACGGATGCCGAATATCTTTGGGGAAAGTATCTGGCAACGGACAAGGACTGGAAATGCATTCAGAATTTTGTCGGAATGGGCAAGCTGAGGCTCCGGTTGGCTGATTTGGCACGTCAGAGCAGTTACAACGATTGTTGCGAGGCTTTGTACCTGCCCGAACTGCGGGAGAATATATATGCCGCCGTTCTTTCCGATGAACCTTTTTACGCAAAACGTCTGGCTTATTGTCTGCCGTTATTGTTGCATTACTGCACGACGGGGCGTAAGCAGGTAGATTGCGCCGAATGGTTGGAAAACAATTCTCCGGAAGATTGGCTGGAAGAACGCAGCGGCCTTGCCGTTACCTTATATAATATACAGGTACTTTGCACGGATAGAGGGCGTGACCTGCTGGAAAGGCTGGAAGAAGCCGTGGAAGACACTTTTAGATTCTGGGCACTGACGCTGTGCGGCACGGAGCAGGAGGTGGAACAGGTGCTGTCCTGCTCACCGCTGCTGGCCCGTGCTATCCGTCCGGAATACCGTTTCGGCTTGGAACAGCCTTCGGTAGCCGAAGTGGTTCATTCGTTTCAGCAAGCGCTGGAGGAAACCGAATACCGGCTGGAGGCTGCCGCCCAGGATGAGTTGGCCCGTCAGGCCGTGGAATATTACGAAGTGCTTGGCCTTTGGCAGAAAGATGACTACACCCGCTTCGTGCTGAAGGGACTGTTGGGACGGGTGAAGCAGCGTGTCCGTCGGAATTATGTGCCGGGCAGTAAGCCTGAACGTTCCGGACTGATTCGGGTGAAAGCTGAAGATGTGGTTATCGGTGAGTGGCTGCAAAGCCAGGGAGCAGTGCAGGATTTTGCTTCGGAAAGCAAAATGCTCAGGCGGGTCTTTGAGGAAAGCAAAAAGGAACTGGATGCCATGGTGGGACTGTCCGACCTGAAAGAAGCTCTGCATACCACCTTCTGTCGGATGCTCTTTAATGAACAGCGCCGGCGGATGGGGCTTCCGGTAGAAGATGAAGGCATTCATCACGTTGTCTTTACCGGGAATCCCGGTACGGGAAAGACCACCGTGGCGCGTCTGTTGGGAAAGATTTACCATGCCTTGGGGTTGCTCTCCAAAGGCGAAGTCATCACAACGGAGCGGCGTGAACTGGTGGGCGAATATATCGGGGAGACCGAGAACAAAATGAATGCGCTCTTCCAGCGTGCCCGCGGTCAGGTACTTTTCATTGACGAGGCCTACAGCTTGTGTACGGATTCCAGTGACCGTCGGGATTTCGGACATCACATCATCGAGAGCTTGCTCCCGATGCTTACCAAACCGAATCCGGACATGCTGGTGGTGCTGGCCGGTTATCCGGAGGAAATGGAGCGTATGTTGCAGTCCAATCCCGGTTTGAAGAGTCGTTTTCCCTATCATTTCCATTTTGCCGACTATGGGGCAGACGAACTGATGCAGATAGCCCGCAACACGTTGGAACGTGAGGCTTATGTGTTGGTGCCCGAAGCAGAGGTCTTGTTACGGCAGGCCGTAGAGGAGGCGCTGGAGCACAAAGACCGCCATTTTGCCAATGCCCGCTGGATAAAGACTTTCCTGGTTTCGGGTGTATTGCCCGCCATGGCGCGGCGTGTGATGCAGGCCGGTAGTGCAGCTACGGTAGAACTTTATCGCAACATAACGCGTGCCGATGTGGAGGAAGCTATGCGCACGCAGGTGAAGGTTCGGGCTTCGGGCACAGCTTCGCCCCGGCGTATCGGATTCAGAGCATAAAAAAGCTTCCCTGAGAGAGAAAAGCTCTGCTTTGTTGGGATAGAATCGGAGAAAGAAGTATATTTGCGAAAACAAACTTCATTTTATTACATCACACTATGAGCAATATCTTAGAACTGGCTCCACAGAATGTGTGGAAGCATTTTTACGCATTGACCCGCATTCCGCGCCCGTCGGGACACGGTGAGCAAATCACGGAATTCCTGTTGAACTTCGGTAAGGGATTAGGTCTGGAATCGTTTGTGGATGAGGCTGGCAATGTCGTTATCCGCAAACCTGCCACGCCGGGCATGGAGAACCGTAAGGGGGTTGTCCTGCAGGCACACATGGACATGGTTCCGCAGAAGAACAACGATAAGGTGCACGACTTTACCCAAGACCCCATTGAGGCATACGTGGACGGCGACTGGGTAAAGGCCGACGGAACAACGCTCGGAGCCGACAACGGGCTGGGAGTGGCTGCCATCATGGCTGTGCTTGAGGCCAAGGACTTGAAGCATGGTCCGCTGGAAGCCTTGATTACCAAAGACGAAGAAACCGGTATGTATGGCGCTTTCGGCCTGAAGCCCGGTACGCTGCAAGGCGAGATTCTTCTGAATCTTGATTCGGAAACGGAAGGTGAACTTTATATCGGTTGTGCCGGCGGCATTGATATTACGGCCACGATGGAATATAAGGAAGAGGCTGCCGATACCGCTCTGGTGGCTCGCAAACTCACGCTGAAAGGGTTGCGTGGCGGTCACTCCGGTCTGGAAATCAACGAGGGACGTGGTAACGCCAACAAATTGCTGATTCGCGTGGTTCATGACCTGCTGATGGAGTTCGATTGCCGGTTGGCTTCTTTCGAGGGAGGAAACATGCGCAATGCCATTCCCCGCGAGGCACATGCCGTGTTGCTCTTCAATCCGGAGGACATTGCCGACTTGGAGGACTACATCAACGACTACCGGGCAACCATCAACGAAGAATATACGCCCATCGAGAGTGACGTGCAACTCTATATAGAGGAGGTGCCTGTGCCCGATACGCAGGTGCCCGAAGAGATTCAGGACAATGTAGTAGATTCTCTGATGGCTTGTCAGAACGGTGTGATGCGCATGATTCCCACGGTGCCCGATACGGTGGAGACTTCTTCCAACCTGGCTATTGTTACGGTAGGAGGCGGCAAGGTGGACATCCGCATCCTGGCACGCAGTTCGTCCGATTCCATGAAAGAATTTCTGGCCGACAGTCTTGGCTCCTGCTTCTCCATGGCAGGCATGAAGGTGGAGTTCAGCGGTAGCTATTCCGGCTGGCAGCCCAATGTCGAGTCTCCCATCCTGCATGCCATGAAGGCATCCTACAAACAGCAGTTTGGCGTAGAACCTGCTGTGAAAGTCATTCACGCTGGCTTGGAGTGTGGTATCATCGGGGCTACTTGTCCGGGCATGGACATGGTATCTTTCGGACCGACGCTTCTTTCGCCTCATTCGCCCGACGAGCGTGCCTACATTCCTTCGGTAGCCAAGTTCTATGAATTCCTGGTGGCTACATTGGAGCAGACACCTTCAAAATAATTAGTTGATGGTGGGCTGATGTTTTCAGGCGCAGATGTTGCGGGAAAGGTAGGACACACTTCCGGTTTCCCTCCTCATCTGCGCCTGTTTTTATGGGTTGTAACCTATCTTTTTATCTTTCCGTTCTTTTTTCTCTTTAATGGCAGTCTGTTCTGTCATCTTGGCAGCCTTTTATGTGGCAGTCTGATAAATGTCTGCCGCTTGCTCTTCTCTTTTTGACGAAAGTCAAGAAATGTGTTATATAACATGTTTTCTTTCTCTTGTCCCTTGTTCTTTTCTGTAAAGGTCCTACATTTGCAGTGTCATAAGCGAAGCAAATAAAGGATAACGAAATTAGAGCCTGTTTAAATTTTGCTCAGCTTTATTTTGAGTGCTGTTTCCGAGGATATTTTTCCGGTGTACTGAGGAACGTAGCGGGCTATGTGACGAATTATGCCGGGAATAGAGACCGAAAGAGGCTCAAAAGAAGCTGAATATAAATCTTAAAGAGGAAAATTTAAACAGGCTCTTAGTAGGAGGATTAGAAAATGAAAAAAGTAAAGGACAATTTCATGAAGATGTTGCGTAAAGGTTTGATGCACATCGGCGAGAATGAAGAAAGGGCTTTGGGCCTGCTTCATTAAAACTGTGTAGTGAGCAGTATTTTTTCAGGATAACAATAATAAAGATATAGGATAACAGAAAACATTAATCTAAATTGTACGATTATGAAAAAGAATATGACCAATGCCTTCAAGCGTCTGTTGAACGCCATGGGCAAAAACTGGATGGAATCCATGAGATATTATAGTCATTCATTATAACTACACGGACTTGAGTTAAGAGAGAAGAGGATGCAGCGGATAGCCGTTACATCCTCTTTTATTATATAAGTAATCAATCAGAATTAGTTTATATCCAACACAGGGACACAAAGTCCTGTAACTGTCTGTCGGAAAAAATGGCGGGAAGGCACAGAGTCCGCGGCTTCGCCGCATACGAAAGAAGGAAAATTAACTCTGTGAGTCGTGA
>DGYFI06202__coassemble_572_pt1 | contig 24142 bp, 21 predicted proteins | sample DGYFI06202__metabat2_high_PE_032 | metagenome-assembled genome bin DGYFI06202 | reverse complement strand
GGCTTCTTTAATTTCCTGCAACTGCACTTCTTCCCGACTTGCTTGCTGCATGATTTCCAAAGGTACAAAATTCTCATCTGCCTCCAGAGCCGTCAGTTTCGTGCGGCCAATATTGTCATAGATATAGACCTTATTGGTTGTTTCATTCAAGACTTCCACGTAAGCCAGTTCGAATTCATCTTTGTCATTCAATACATACACTGCATTATTGAACTTCAGGCTACCGTCCTTAAAGTCGCCCAACTCACCCTCCGGCACGTCAATCGCAATAGAAGGTAACGTATTGAATCCGATGTTCAACTTATTCGTAGATTCATCATAATCGCCCACGAACGGGTTTTCAATAGCCAATCGGTCACCGGCCAATTCCGTAGCCACTTCCTGAGCGAAAAGCTGCTGTTGCTTCAGACGAGTCTCGTCATTCACACGGATAGCATATTCTTCCATGGTTTCTCCCTGCATCATTTTCACCCATTCATTCATGCGGGCATCCACCTCGTCATTCAACAGTTTGCCGTAGAAAGGATTCAAGCCATTGGCATCCCAGAACACCAGACTGTTCGGGCGATTAGAAATCATGAAAACCTCGCTGTTTTGGCGGTTGATAAAGAAACGGCTGCTCAATACACCGCCCATTTTCTCTTCCAAAGTCTGCTCTACGGCACCGTTTTTCAGGTTCACCACCAGAATGGCATTCCCATCTCTCACCACACTCACATACTTGCCTTGCGGATGGAACGAAGGTGAAGCCAGTTTGCCACCCAACTTGTCATAAACAGCGACCTTATTCCAAGTCTTCGTGTCCCAGATACTCAAACAATTATCATCAGTGACCACAGCCAATTGAGAAGCATCGGCAGAGAAATCCAATCCAACTACCAGGCCTGTCACAGGCAGGTTCTTGCGCAATTCTCCGGTGCGTACATTCCAGATGTCCACACTCTTGCCCGTACCGGCTGCAATAAAATAATTATTTGAACTTACCGCCAAGGTCGTAGCCAAGGACTTTCCCTGAATATAGGCCTGCGGTTCGTACGCACGCGTATCATAGATTACGATTTCTCCCAAAGAGTTGGAAACCATAAAATGACGCGCATCCGGTGCATAGCACATAGCCAAAGGCATGCGTTTGCCTTTTCTTAGCTGTTTCACCTGCTGTTCTGTCAGGTTCATCAACGGGCCTTCAACTTCCGACAAGTCAGTCGGCACATCCAGTGCGAGCACTTCTCTATCCTTCAGTCCCTTACGTTTATCTTTCAGTTCAAAGAGCCTCTGATTGCGCTGACGGAACGAATAAATAGTAATGTTCTTGTCACCACGGATCAGAGCCAATGAGCTGCCAGTCGGATTGAAGGCAATTTTGTCAATGTCGCTGATATCCACGATAGCAATGTCGCGTAAGGTGTACAACGAACCATGCTCGTCCAAGAAGGCCGTGCAGAACGTTGTGTTCTCAAAAGACGCAATGTCTTTGTCAGACGCAAAATTACGCTTTTCTTTGACCTGCGCCCATGCCTGTCCACCCATCAGGGTAAAGGCAACAAACAAGGTACCTCCCAAGACAAGGCGATACCGAAATCCTTTAGCATTCATAAACGTGTGTATAAAATCATTCATATTTGTTTCTGTTCGCAAATATAAAGATTATTTCTTTACCCACAGAACAAGAAAGTAGCGTTTTTTCACTGTCCATTCAGTTTTATAGACCAAAACATTCAAAAAAGGGACTAACCGGACAAATTTAAGCATTATTATCTACTCTTTTCAGCCCCATTTTCTCTGCCCGCTTTAACATTAAATCACGTGCAGCCTCATATTCATTGGGAATCACCCCATCCAAAATGGCATCTTTGATACATGCCTTCAACACTCCCACCTGCTGGCAAGGCGGCAGTCCGAAGGTCCGCATGATTTCTTCCCCGCTTACAGGCGGCTGGAAATTGCGTATCCGGTCTTTCTCTTCCAAGTCTTTCAATTTACGGCGCACCAGTTGGAAGTTGTCCAGAAAACGCTGTTTGCGCTCGCGGTTCTTCGAAGTTATGTCTGCTTCACAGAGCATCATTAAATCATCAATATCGTCTCCGGCTTCAAACAGCAAACGTCTCACGGCAGAATCTGTCACCTCCTCATCGGCAATCACGATGGGTCTCATGTGCAAGCTCACCAGTTTCTGCACATATTTCATTTTCTCATTCATAGGCAGCTTCATCTTCCGGAAAATGTCAGGCACCATTTTAGAGCCTACAAAATTATGATTGCGGAAAGTCCAGCCCACCTTGGGTTCCCAACGCTTGGTCAATGGCTTGGCTATATCATGCAACAGCGCAGCCCAGCGCAGCCACAGGTTGTCTGTATGCCTGCTGATATTGTCCAGCACTTCCAGCGTATGGTAGAAGTTGTCTTTATGCCCCCTGCCGTTGCGCATATCAACTCCCTGCATCGCTACCAGCTCCGGGAAAATAAGCTCCAGCAACCCGCAACGGTCCAAGTCGATGAATCCCTTCGAGGGTACAGGGGCAAGGATAATCTTGTTCAGTTCGTCGGCAATACGCTCCCGCGAAATAATGGAAATGCGCTCCCGGTTCCGTCCCAGTGCCTCAAACGTTTCGTCGTCGATATAAAAATTCAATTGGGTAGCAAAGCGTATACAGCGCATCATGCGCAAGGGGTCGTCGCTGAAAGTCACATCCGGGTCCAAAGGCGTGCGTATGACCCGTTCTTTCAAATCGCCCATGCCATCAAACGGGTCCACCAGTTCACCATACCTTACTTTATTAAGGCACACCGCCAAGGCATTGATGGTGAAGTCGCGCCGGTTCTGGTCATCCTCCAGCGTGCCATCCTCAACAATGGGCTTCCGTGAATCATGCGAATACGACTCTTTCCTCGCCCCTACGAACTCCACTTCCGTGCCCCGGTACTTCAACTGGGCAGTCCCGAAATTCTTGAACACCGACACGTGGGCACCCTTGCCAAGCCGCCTGCCCAAAGCCTCGGCCATGGCAATGCCACTGCCCACTACCACCACATCAATATCTTTCGAAGGGCGCTGCAAGAAGATGTCGCGCACATATCCTCCTACCACGTAACACTCCAATCCCAACTCATCTGCTGTGGCAGAAATCTGTCGGAATATCTCGCCCTCAAAACACCGTTTCAGTTCTTCTGTCGTAAGTTCCAGCATATATTTTTCTGTTTTTTCTTCACTAAATGACCGCAAAGATACGGAATTATTTCTATTTTTGCCGCCGTCAACAGAAGAACAACTCATTATGAAACAGTCCGTCTTTCTTCTGGCAGGGCTTTGCTGCGCGCTGACAGCCTGCCAGGATATAGAAAAAAAGGCCGCCACGCGGCTCGAACTGGCCCGCCAGGCCTATGAAGCCGGTCTATACAACGAGGCCAAGCTGCATATAGACAGTATCAAAATACTTTATCCGAAAGCCTACGACACGCGGCGGGCAGGCATCTACCTGCTGCAGGATGTGGAATTGGCCGAACAGCAGAAGACTTTGGCCTACTTAGACAGCTGCTTCCAGGCCACCAGCCAACAGTTGGAAGAGCTGAAGCCTCGTTTTGTACTTGAAAAAGACACGGCCTACCAGCAAACCGGCCGCTACTTGGTTCCTTCGCAAGTAATCGAAAAGAACCTTCACCGCTCTTTTCTCCGTTTCCAGACAGACGAACGGGGGGTGCTCAGTTTCACATCTATCTACTGCGGCAACCGCTCCATCCATCACACGGCAGTAAAAGTCATTGCGCCTGACGGCAGCTTTGCCCAAACTCCTCCCTCCAAAGACAGCTATGAAACCGAAGACTTGGGGGAGAAAATAGAAAAAGCCGACTACAAACAAGGCGAAGATGGAGGAGTCATCGCTTTCATCAGTACGCACAAAGACCAGAATCTGAAAGTAGAATATCTGGGCGACCGTACCTTCAGCACAACCCTGACCAGTGCCGACCGCCAGGCAGCCAGCCTGATAACTTCTTTGTCGCAAGTTCTTGCTGCCCTTACCCACATCCAAGAACAGACCGAAGAGGCCAACCAGAAAATCCGTTTCATCCAAGAGAACATGAAACGGAGAAAGACAAAAGAATAACCTCCTGACACTCAGTATCCTACTTCAAAGGTACAAGAAGCAGGACTGTAAAGTATAAGAAGCACGTCCGCAAGGTATAAGAAACAGACTTCAAAAGTATAGAGAAAATTCGCAGAGGAGGCTCTTCCGCATAGGGAATGCCTCCTTAACTTTGTGCGCATCAGTCGGCAGACTAATCTGAGATTTTTCTTCGGCATCGTTGATATTGGTGCTTCAATCCGTAATCCGTGTATAGACACACACTAATCCGCTTCCTAACTTTGCGCCCTAATCAATAAAATCTGAATGTTATGGACCCATTCACTTATCAATACCCCGTCCGACAACACTTCGGCAAGGGGTGCGCAGAGAGTGCAATCAAGGAAGAAATGACCCGTGTGGGCAAGAATGTGTTGCTGGCCTACGGCGGCTCGCTGAAACGCACGGGGCTGTATGACACGCTGATGGAATGGCTGCACGAGTGCGGCAAGAACGTGGTGGACTTCGGCGGCATTATGCCCAATCCCACCTACGACAAGGTGCAGGAAGGAGCGCAACTGGTGCGCAAATACGGCATCGACTTCATCCTGGCCGTGGGCGGCGGGTCGGTCATCGACTGCTGCAAGATAGTATCGGCACAGGCACGACTGGACGAAGACATCTGGGACATGCAGTACACGCGGCATCAGTTCCCCACGAAGTTTGTGCCAATGGGAGCCGTAGTCACCGCATCGGGCACGGGTGCCGAGCAGAACAACGGGGCGGTCATCACCCACGCCGCAAAGAAACTGAAACAACCGCTCGTCGGTGCTTACCACACTTTCGCCATACTCGACAGCGACCTGACGAAAACTTTGCCGATGAAGCAAGTCGTCAGCGGAGCCTTCGACACACTGAGCCATTGCATGGAAACGTATATGGGCCGTCCGCAAGAAGACAATCTTTCCGACGAAATCAACGAGGCAGTAATGCGCAATGTCATCAAGAACCTGCGTGCCCTCATCGCCAATCCCGACGATGACTTTGCCCGCGGCGAACTGATGTGGGATTCCGCCCTCGCCGAAAACAGCCTGCTGAAACTGGGCAAGCAGACCGATTTCCAATGTCACATGCTGGAGCATGCCGTAGGAGCCTACACCGATTGTAACCACGGGCAGGGACTGGCCGTCATCCACCCCACCCTCTACCGCCACCTCCTCGCCGAGGGTAAGGAGAAGCTGGCACGCATGGCAGAACGGGTGTGGAACGTGAAAGGTGATACGACAGAACAGACCGCCGCTCTCGGCATTGATGCCCTTGAAGCCTTTATCCGGGAAATCGGCTTGCCCACCCGCTGGAGCGAGATGGGCATCACGGACGAGACAGTCCTGCGTGCCGCTGCCGACACCTGCCTGCTGATGCCCGGCTGCTGCAAGCAGTTCACAAGGGACGAGCTGTTTGAGGTGCTGAGGGAAAGACTATAATTCTTTATATTTCATTCTTCATTGCTCAGAACGCTTCCGCAAACTGAAACACAAACCCGCCCGTGTCCTTGCCGAAGCCGTAATCAATACGGATGTTCACGTTGTGTTTGAACTCCACACGCAAGCCCAACCCGTAGTTGGGTAGCACGTCTTTCATGCGCAGCCCGCTCAGTTTGGGGAATACTGTGCCGCCACCTGCCCACGCCACACAGCCTACACGACCGTAAATGTGCTGGCGTAACTCCATCTGGGCAGACAGTTGGTTGTTGTCGATGTAACGTCCGGCGTAATAGCCGCGCATCCGGCTGGTGCCTGCGCCCAATTCTTCGCGCAGTGTCCAGGGCACGTCGTCACCGTTCAACTGGCCGTAGAGGTCGAAGGCAAGGACACCGCCTCGCCAGACAGGCACGAAGGCATCGAAAGTGAGGGTGGTGGCAAAGATGTTCCGGTCGTGGCTGCTCAGCCAATGGGGATAGAACACTTCGCGAACAAGGAAGTAGATACCCCGCTTCGGATTGAGGATGAAGTCGCGCGTGTCGTATTGCAGGGATAACCCCACGCCGGTAAAGAAATACGACGAGCGTTGGCCGGCGAGGTATTCCGGACGTGTCAGCCGCGTTGCCCGTGTATAGTTCAGGTTGAGAGCGGCCCCCACATGGAAGTCCGGCGTCAGCTTATAGACGTAGTCCGACTCCCAGCGCACCATTTGACGGCGGTAACCCGACACCGGATTCACCCGGCAGGCATCATACGATACGCCCCAGAAGTCCAGGTTCTTATTCTGGAATTGCAGCCGATACGACAACCGCGAACGGTTACCCCGGAAGTGGTTGTTGCCCTTCACGGTCAGTGTGTAGAAGCCGTTGACCGAGGCGTTGCCCGACAGGGAGATGTCCGACGGCTGCATCAGCGAGTCCCGCCGGTCTAAGCGGTACAGCCCTGTGGCCGCTCCGCCGATGCCGAAACTGCCCTCACGCGTATAGCTGGGAGCGATGATGAAACTCAAGTCCATCCGCCGCTCGAAGGTGCGGTCTACGTTGCCATGCACCAGACTGTTCCAATAGCGTTTCAGTCCGCTTGTCCGCGTGGAGTCCGTCTGCGCCGTGAGAGGAAGGGCGATGATGAGTATTAGAATGCTTAGGATGATGTCTCTTTTATTCATATCTCTGCGGATAAGGGTTATTTACCAAAACGATAAGCCACGCCCACGCTGACGGCGTGTGGGTACATCTTGACCGTGTTGCTGTTGGCGTCCAGCAGGTTGGTGACGCTCGCCTTGTACGTGGCATTCAGTTTCAAGCCGCAAGCCAACTCGTAACCTACCTTCACAGCGAAGCCCGTGTTTGAGTCGCGCAAGATGGGCAGGCCCGTGTCTGTGTCCTTTTCATACAGGTTGCTTTTCACTCCGTTGCGTTTCAGCGTGGCATCGAAGCCGAACTCCGTGTAAGGACCGAGGCCAACGGTGAACTGTGCCCCGCTCCGCAAGTGGAAGTGATAGAGGGCATGGACGGCAAACTCAGCGCCGACGTACCGGAACTCGCCTGTCTGTCCGTCCCATTCGAAGTCGCTGCGTTTGACGTGAAACAGCAGTGTGCCCTGCACCGAAAAGGCCGGCCGGATACCTAAATCGAGGAAACCGCCCGCAGACACACCCGCCCGCATCCGGCTACAGCCTCCATCTACGCCGGAGTGGAAGAAACCGGAAAGATTACTTTCAAGTACGGGACCGCCCGAAAGCGTAAGACGTTGTTCCGTCTGAGGTGCATCCGCTGTCTGGGCATGCACGACCGGAGAAACAGCCAACAGAAAAGCCGTGAGGATAATGGAATATTTCTTCATAAATGTACAATTTGTATTCGGGTGCAAAAGTAGGCATTGCCCTCATGCACGGAAAGGTCGTTTCTTTGACGGTATTGGACGATTTATCGACTGCGATGTCAAAGGGAATGAGAAATAGGCTATATTTGTGGGTGATATATACAATAGACTCTATAAAATGGAAAACGTAAAACTCCTGAGCCTAAGTGAACGGATAAAGTCCGCACGCCCCGACGCGCTGTGCTTTGAGGACGACTTCTTTCTTTTCGACGTCAATCATCCCGCAGTGCCCGACCGCCCGTTCAAAATGGATAGCTACGGCTTCTACCTTTGCTTGGAGGGAAGCACACAAGGCACCATCGACCTGATGCCCTACGAATTGCGTGCCGGCATGATGGCAGTCAACGTGCCGGGGCAACTCATCACCCGCACCTGCGTCAGCAACGACTTCCACGGAATCAGCCAAGTGATGACGCAACGCTTCGTCGACAGCCTGGGCTTGCCCTATAACTTCAGTCTGGCCATCGGCATACGCGAAAATCCTATCCTTACCCTGAAGCCCGGCGAACTGAATGCCATACGAAACTACTGCGACATGACCCGCAGCCTTCTCGAAAAGAAACGCCCTTACCAGGCGGAGACGCTGCGCCACCTCACTTGCGCCTATGCCTACGGGCTGGGCAGTTATCTCTATAGCGTGGCCGAAAGCCGCCGCCTGTCCAATGACGAACGGCTGATGCAACGCTTCCTTGCCGAAGTCCGTACGCACTACAAACAGGAACGCAGGGTTATCTACTACGCCGAACGGCTGCATATCACGACCGGTTACCTTTCTACCCTGGTGCATCGCGTCAGCGGGAAATCACCTTCCGACTGGATAAACGATTTCGTGGTGATGGAGGCCAAAGTGCTGCTGAAGTCCTCTACCTTGACAGTGCAACAGATAGCACACGAACTGAACTTTCCCTCGCAGTCGTTCTTCGGAAAGTACTTCAAACGCTTGGTGGGCCTGTCGCCCAAAGAATACCGGGAGGGGGAAAAGCTACGCTGAAGAAAAAGATAAGGTATAAATTCCATAAGGCGAATGCAAAAGAGGAAGAGAATGAGCAAGAGGAAATGGCTGAAATAAGCGACCAACGGACACCCTCCTACTACCAGACGAAAGACGGGCACAAGAGTTTTCTTTCAGAGGTGAACAGCAGAATGATACGCCCAAGGCAACTGCCCCCAATAAATCAGTAAAAGGATTACAAATCTCCGTGAATTTGTTACGCCCATTCACGCAAACCCCTCCTACCTTTGCATAAAAAAACAGGGAGTTGTCATGAACGGAAAAATAAACAGAAGAGATTTCATCAAAACATCCTTTGTGGCGGGAAGCACATGGCTTGCTTCCACTGCCATTCCCACCCAAGCAATAAATCGGCTGCAAGCTTCAATGGACGGTGCAGACCTTGCCGATGACGGGTTATTGAAGGGAGTGTGCGACATCCATCTACACTGTCGCCCGGATTCACGCGAGCGTTCGGTGGACGAATACAGCTTCATGCAAGATGCGATGCGTGCCGGATACCGTGGCGTAATGTTCAAATCCAATGATTTCAGTTGCCACGACAGGGCGTATATCATCAGACAAGCATTGCCGGGCGCAGAGTGCTTCGGTAGTTTCTGCATGAACAAGGTGCATGGAGACAAGGTAAACCCGTTTGCCGCACAGAAAGCCGTTGAAACCAGTGGAGGGCTGTGCCGCTGCATCTGGATGCCGACGTTGGATGCCGCCTATCAATATCAATATGAGAAACGAAAAGGAAAAGGGATTCCCGTATTAGACAATGCCGGCCGGGTGCTTCCGGAAGTAGTGAAGGTAATGGAGATATGTGCCGATGCGAATATCATCTTTGCCACCGGGCATTCATCACCCGAAGAAAGCATTATCCTTGCACGCAAAGCGCAAGAGGTAGGCGTGAAGAAAGTGGTCATTACCCACGCCAATTCATCAATATGGACAATGACTCCCGACCAGATCAGGAGATGCATCGACTTGGGTGCATACATCGAATACTGTTACTTGCCTTGTCTTTGGGGAGAAGGAAGCAAGATGCCTCAATACGAACGGCAAAGTATTGAGAAGTTTACCTCATTGGTCTGCATTGACCCCACGCGGAGTTTCATCTCCACCGACTTAGGGCAGGCTGTCATGCCGCACCCCATCGAGGGCATGAGGGATTGCATCCTGAAATTGCAGGCAGAAGGCATCCCTCAAAGCGACATTGACTTATTGGTGCGTAGCAATCCTGCATGGCTAATAGGTTTGGATAAATAAGGTAGAACATTCAGAATATGGAAAGACGGGATTTTATCAAAAGTGGGCTTTTTGCCGCAGCCGTAGGAGCCATAAAAGGGCCGAAAGCCATTGCGCAGGAAGCCGAGAATCGAGCGATGAAGGAACAACAGGCAAAAGACATCCTCAACTATAATCCGCAAATGCGATACCGCCCCATGGGACGCACAGGGGTAAACGTGTCGGCATTGGGCTTCGGTATGCTGCGCCTGCCTATGAAGAACGGGCATGTTGACTTCGACCAGACCACCCCGATGGTGCGCCGTGCCATTGAGGGCGGAGTGAACTACATCGACACGGGGCGTGTCTATCTCGGCGGAGAGAGCGAGCAGGCTGTTGGCAAGGCCCTCGCCGGCGGCTGGCGCGACCGGGTATATGTAACCTCCAAGATGCCGTGGTGGGAGATGCAAAGCGCGGACGATTTCGAGAAGTTCTTCGACCAGTCCAGACGGGCCATCGGCACGGACGTAATAGACTTCTACCATATCCACATGATTATGCACCGGGCCTGGAAAGACTATATACTGCCCTACAGGCTTATCGAAAAGATGGAGAACCTGAAGGCACAGGGGAAAATACGCTTCATGGGATTCTCGTTCCACGACAGCCTGCAGCTTTTCAAAAAGGTAGTAGAATACACACCGGCATGGGATTTCTGTCTTATCCAGCACAACTATCTGGATTATGAATATGAGGCCGGTGCGCTCGGTCCGAAATATGCTGCTGCCAATGGCATGGGACTGGCTGTCATGAAGCCCGTCCGCACAGGTTTTCTTGCCCATCTGCCGCAAAGCATGAAGGAAGCCCTTGCTTCCACCGGCATCCATAAGCCGGATGCGGAATGGGCGCTGGACTATCTGTGGGATATTCCGGAGGTCAGTGTGGCAGTCAGCGGCATGGGAAGCATGGCTGAGGTGGAAGAGAACTTGAAATATGCAGCCAAGGCCCAACCCAATATGCTCACACCTGCCGAACGGGAGGCTTTGGGAGCAGCCATCTATGCCTACCGTCATGCACCGGGGCACATCGACTGCACGGGCTGCTACCAGTGCATCCCCTGTCCGCACAATGTGGCCATCGGCTACATTTTCGCCTACGTGTACAACAACTACCTCCTCCACCGAAACAAGGAGCGGGCCATGGCAGACTACACCGTCTCCATGTCGCCTGTGCAACGTGGCGACCCGGCCTCGTCCTGTGTAAACTGTGGAGAATGTTTAGCCAAATGCCCACAGCATCTGGATATACCGGACTTATTGGCCAAAGTAAAAGAAACGATGGGCAAATAAGCCTCCGGGCTCTCCGGTTCTACGCCGGGACAGGTAAATGTAACACGCCACACCTCGGTATCCAGACGTCTGCACAGATACGGATGCAGAACGCTTACTTGGAAGGGATGTAAAATTATCGGTCTGAAAACAGTTTATTACATATTACACTGATAACCAGCATGCTACTTCTAATATATTACCAAGGTGTTGCTTATCGCTTGGCAGTAGGCTGCTTAGCGCTTGGCTACAATTTAAGAAGCCCTTGACAGGGGCTGTCTTATACACACAAGGTCTCAGTACGGAACATGGCGTAAAACATCATTATAAATGAAAGGAATTATGAGCAGACTGATTATAACCACTTTCCTGATACTGTCCACTTTTACGGTAACAGTTCAGGCACAACAAAAAGCATCAGACAATCAAACGAAAGTAAATATGGAAAGTAACACTATCAAACTGACAATTGAAGGCGGCAAGACATTCACTGCCACCTTGGTAAACAACTCTTCTACCCAAGCCCTGCTGGAACGGCTCGCCGTAGGCAATGTGACCGTGGAAATGGAAGACTATGCCCAGATGGAAAAAGTCGGCTCGCTCGGATTCAGTCTGCCACGCAACGACCGGCAGACTACGACCGGTCCGGGTGACCTCATCCTCTATCTGGGGAATCATCTCGTCATTTACTACGACACCAATTCTTGGAATTTCACCCGTATAGGAAAGATTGACAACGCCACGCAGGCAGAACTGAAGGTTGCATTGGGCAAAGGCGATGTAAAGGTAACGCTCTCACTGAAATAAGCCAAAGGAAGTGGGAATGAAGAAGCAATGGATTACAGGCCCGCTGCCGGTAGCCCTGGCACTTTCTGCAAAAGCCCAGCAGACGATAGATGTGCACAGCCACATCATCGTACCCGAATAGTGATTATCCTTACCTGCCCGATGCCGTACTGAACGCCAACCTGCAAAGACTGAAACAGACACTTGCCTCCGATAAAGAACTTGTTCAATATGCCGACTTGTTTTTGTGGAAGAATGCCGAACGTCTGTTTATCAGGAATGCAGCCTTTGGCAGTATTCCGACGGAGTGATGCCCTCCTGTTTCTTAAACATTCGGCTGAAATGCTGGGAGTACTCAAAACCGAGACGGTCGGACACTTGGGTGACAGTTTCCCCGGCGGCAAGACAATTCTTGGCAAGCTGGATGACGAAGCGACGGATGTGGTTGCTTGCCGTATCGCCCGTGGTCTTTTTGATGACATCGCCAAAGTAATTGGACGACATACAGAGCTTGTCGGCACAATACTGCACAGTGGGCAGGCCGAGGGTCAGTTGAAGTTTATCCTCGAAATAATCGCGAAGCAGATGGTCGAAGCGGACAAGGATGTCTGAGTTTTCTATCTTTCGGGTAACAAACTGGCGGTTGTAGAAACGTTGGCAGAAGTTGAGAGTCAGTTCGATGTAGCTCATGAGGATGGCGTTCTGAAGTCCGTCTGGTTTCTTGTCCAACTCTTCGCGTATCTGGCGGAACAGCGAAACAAGAATATCGTGTTCTTCATCGGTCATGTGCAAAGCTTCGTTCACGCGGTAATCGAAGAAAGAATAATCCCGGATGCGTCTTTCCAGCGGAAATCCGTGCAGCAGGTCGGGATGGAACAGCAACACCCAGCCCGTAATTGCCACCCGCTCGCCGTTGTCCTCCTTGCCGCCCACCTGTCCCGGAGCCACACAAAGCAGCGTGCCTTTGTTGTAATCGTATTTACCGCAACCATAGTCGAGTTCCACCTCGGCATCATCCCGCAGGAACAGCCCGTACACGCTATAATTGTTCAGACTGTGGCGGATGGGTGACACCTCGGCATAATCTATGACGCTGACCAGCGGATGCCGCTCGGCACATCCGAGGTAACGGCCATAGTCATTGACATTCCTAACTTTCAGAATCTTGCTCATCGTTCTCTCCATTAAACCGATACAAAGATAAAGCATTTAACGGACAATGACTTATGCGGATACGCAAATTCTGTAAAAATGGTACAGTTTGCCTACGTATGGTTACAAAAGACTCCATCGTTCCGGTGTAACTTTGCATCAGATAAAACAAGAAGATAATGGAACAGAAAACAGAATTACCAGAAGAGCTGTACGCGGACGAGGCGGTGTGCTTCATAGCAGACCGTTACAGCGTCACACCACAACAGCTTTTGCATTATTTCCTTTCCGGGAAGACTTCCACCGAAGTCTTGAAACCGCCGGTTCAGACTACCATACCGTTGAAATCCAATGAAATAGAAATACTGAAAGGACTGTATGAAGCCGTCAAAGATTAAACTGAATGAGATATAAAATCAAGATAAGTTATCAATCAGATTTAATTGATGTGAAACACAGAGACACAAAGTTCCGTAATGTTCTGTCGAAGAAACGACTCTGTGTTTAGTATCACTCAAATCTTACACATTTACTTAACAATGAAAAAGAATATCGGAAATGTATTGGCTTTGTACCCCACCCCTGCCGTGGTAGTGGGTACGGAAGTGAAAGGAAAAGTGAATTGGTTGCTTGTCGCCCATGTGGGCATCATCGGGCACGACCAAATCATGCTCAGTATGTTCAAGAAACACTACACCAATGAAGGGGTGAAGCAGTCGGGCAAAGTGTCCGTCAATATGGTGAACGAGGCGATGCTGGAACGTGCCGACTATGTGGGTTGTACAAGCGGTGCCAAGACAGACAAGTCGGATGTGTTCGTGTTCCATCGGGGCGAAGCCGGAACACCCGTCATCGACGAAAGTCCGCTGGTCATGGAATGCGAAGTAGTGGACAACTACGAAACGGAGACTTTCGACAATTTCATCTGCAAGATAACGAATACCTACGTAGACGAAGACTGCCTGAACGGGAAAGGGAAGCCCGATTATGACAAGCTGAAACCGGTGCTCTTTGAGATGCCGAACTATACCTATCTGCGCACAGGCGAAACCATCGGTAAATGCACCACTTTCGGGAAAGAATACAGAAAGGAGAAATAAGAGATGAAAACAAGAACATTAGGAAAAGACGGACTGAAAGTATCAGCCGTGGGGCTGGGCTGCATGGGATTCACGCAAAGCTATCCACCTTATCCCGACCGCAAGGATGCGATAGAGACCTTACGTAGGGCGGTGGATTTGGGCATTACATTCTTCGATACCGCCGAAGTTTACAGTTACGGCAAGAATGAAGACTTGATAGGCGAAGCCCTGCAGCCGGTGCGCGACAAGGTAGTCATTGCCACCAAATTCGGCTACGACTTGTCAGAAATGCCCGACCTTACCACATCGGCACGTCCCGTATCGCTTTCCAGCCGCCCGGAAACTATCCGCAAGGCAGTAGAAGGTTCGCTGCGTCGTCTGCGCACCGACCACATCGACTTGTATTATCAGCACCGTGTAGACCCGAATGTGCCCATCGAAACCGTGGCCGAGACAATAGGCGAACTGATTAAAGAAGGCAAAGTGCTGCATTGGGGACTGTCCGAAGCCGCCCCCTCCACCGTCCACCGGGCACATGCCGTATGCCCGCTGACCGCCGTGCAGTGCGAATACTCCTTGTGGTACCGGAACCCTGAAGCCGAGATGCTGCCCACACTGGAAGAATTAGGCATCGGCTTTGTGCCGTTCAGCCCGTTGGGCAAAGCGATGCTGACAGGCCGTTTCGACCGTGACACCAAGTTCGACAAGACCGACTTCCGCTCTGCCATCCCTCGCTTCCAGGGCGACAATCTGAAGCACAATATGGAACTGGTGGATTATGTGAAAGCATTGGCGAAGCAAAAGGGAACCACCCCGGCACGCATCGCCATTGGCTGGCTGCTGGCACAGAAACCGTGGATTGTACCTATTCCTGGAACAAAATGCATCGAACGTATCGAGGAAAACATGGGTGGAGCGGACATCTGTTTCACGACCGAAGAACTTGCCGACATCCGTCACCACCTGGACAGCCTTGAAATCTTGGGCGGGCGCTATCCTGAAGATCAGGAGAAAATGACCGGACTTTAACCAGATGACCTGATGGAACGACGAGAATTTCTGCGTAAGTCTGTATGGACCGCCCTGGGCTCTGCCATCGCAGGCACGGGGTTAATGCAGGCTTTCAACCATATCAGCAATGACAAATCAAAAACGAACAAGATGAAAATAGTAGTATTGACCGGAAGCCCCCGCAAAAACGGGAACTCCACGTATCTGGCAGAACAGTTTATAAAAGGAGCGGAAGAGCAAGGGCACGAAGTGTTCCGTTTCGACTGCGCTTTTAACCAAGTAGAGCCGTGCCGCGCCTGCAACCGTTGCGGCATGAACGGACCTTGTATATTCCAAGATGATTTCCTGAAGCTCCGTCCGCATCTTATTGAAGCCGATATGGTAGTATTCGCCACACCGATGTATTACTTCGGCATCTCGGCGCAGATGAAACGGGTGATAGACCGCTTCTATGCCATCAACGGTCAGATAAAGGGAGCACCGAAGAAAGCAGCTTTCCTGATGACCTACGCCGACACCTCCCGTACAGAAGCGGAGCCAATGCTGGTGCATTACCATACGCTGATGGATTATCTCGGCTGGACAAGCGTGGGCGAAGTAGTGGCTTCGGGAGTATGGACAGCAGGAAGTGTCCGCAATACAGATTATCCGCAACAGGCCTATCGGATGGGCAAGAGTTTATAAGCCAATGATCAGACAAATGAAAAAAGCAATCGGAATAATCGCCATCATACTGGCAGGCAGTCTGTCTGCTATGGCACAGACAACCCATAATATGGATAGAATTGAAGTATGTAAACAGAATTATCATACCCTGTTTGGCGGTGAAGCCCTTACCGGACAGGGAACAGACCCGGAGATGATGGATATCCTCCAGAAGTTTATCTTCGGCGAAGTGTTTCAAACCGGGGAACTTACCCTGAAGCAACGCGAAATGATTACCTGCATCACCCTGGCTACGATGCAGACCCTCCCGCAGCTGAAAGCCCATGCCGGAGCTGCACTCAACGTGGGCGTCACTCCTGAAGAACTGCGCGAGGTGATATATCTCACTGCTCCGTTCATCGGCTTCCCCAAGATGTTAAATGCCGTGGGCACGGTGAATGAAGTATTTAAGGAACGGGGAATTTCCCTGCCGTTGGAAAAACAGGGCATGGTGACGGAAGAAACCCGCCACAAGACAGGCAAGACCATTCAGGACACACTCTATCCCGGAGGCATATCGGAGGTTATGGCAGGCATTCCCGGCAATCTGGGAGAGGACGTAGAACAGTTTCTCACGGATTATTTCTTTGGCGAAATCTACAGTCGCGGGGCGCTCGACCTGAAAACGCGCGAACTGCTCGGATATTGTGTACTGACAACCTTGGAGGCCGAAAGCCAGCTACAGTCACACTATTACGGTAACATCAATGCGGGCAACACCCCTGAAGTGCTGACCGCCGCAGTCATCCAGTGCCTGCCCTATATCGGTTTCCCTGCTGCCATCAAAGCGTTGCGCATCATCAAACAGGCGTACACCGGAAGCGTCCCTGCCGAGAACAACCTGGTGCGCCTCTCAAAGATTACCGTCAACCCTACCCAGTTGAATGCTTACAACGCTTGTTTGAAAGAAGAGATTGAAGCCTCCCTGCGGATTGAACCGGGCGTACTTACTCTTTATGCCGTGGCCGAAAAGGAGGTACCCAACAAGATTACTATTCTCGAAATCTATGCCGACCGTACCGCATACGAGAACCATCTGAAAACACCTCACTTCCGGAAATACAAGCAAGACACGCTGAAGATGGTCGAAAATCTGGAGCTGATAGATACCACTCCGCTTATCCCGGGATTAAAAATCAAATAAGCAAGAGGCTGCTTTGAATTTATTCCGGCAATATCCTGAAAAAACAAATTCGGCCTTCCCCTCTTTTCTTATGAGGAGCATAGCAGGCTATGTGACGGCATAAGAAAAGAGGAAAAGACCGAAAAATATTTCAGATAAATGCAAAAAAGGTCATTTCAATGGGGTGAGGCTGTCTCGGTACAGTTTCCATCCAGAACCTCATACACCGAATGCTGACTTTTAAACTCAGGAACGAGTTCCTTCATTCGTCTGACAATCTGCATATTATCATCTTCGTAGCTATGCCGGACCAACTCATTGATACGGCGGTTCACCTCTTCATAGTCATACTCACGAACCTTGGCGATTTTTATTTTCGGATGGAAAGTCGGCAAGGTAGTTTCTGCATTGCTCAGCACCTCTTCATAAAGTTTTTCTCCATCACGAAGACCGGTATATTTGATTTCCACATTCTTGGCACCGCTCAAATAAATCATCCGCTGTGCCAAATCTGCAATCCGAACCGGTTTTCCCATGTCGAACACATATATTTCTCCCCCTTTGCCCATTGTACCGGCCTCCAACACCAGCTTGCATGCCTCAGGAATCAACATAAAGAAGCGTATAATGTCCGGATGCGTCACTGTTACAGGACCTCCCTCCTTTATTTGCTCTTTAAACAAAGGGATGACCGAACCGTTAGATCCCAGGACATTGCCGAAACGGGTAGTTACAAACTGGGTAATGCCTTTCACCTTCCCCTCCTTAATGGCCTTATCCAAGCTCTGCACATAAATCTCGCAAATGCGCTTGGAACATCCCATCACATTGGTCGGATTGACAGCTTTGTCTGTCGAAATCATCACAAACTTCCTGGCACCGTACTTCACCGCCAAGTCAGCTATGATACGTGTACCTTCTACATTATTTTGCACACTCTCACTGGGATTATCCTCCATCATCGGCACATGCTTGTAGGCAGCCGCATGAAAGACATAATCAGGCAGATGCCCGGCATAAATTTCCTCCATTCTTGCCTTGTTGCTGATATCCCCGATCAAGGTATAGGCTTTGATATCCGGCCACCGGTGCGCCATCATCAGCCGGATGTCATGCAAAGGGGTTTCTGCCTGGTCTACCAATATCAGTTCTGCCGGATGATAGACTGAAATCTGGCGTACCATCTCGCTGCCGATGCTTCCTGCCGCCCCCGTAATCAGGATTTTCCTTCCTGTCAACAAGTTGCCTACCGCCTGCATGTCAATCTCGATCTTGTCTCTTGGCAATAAATCTTCCACATCTACCTCTTTCAGCTGGGCATGGTTCAATTCACTTTTTCCATCCCACTCCAAGGCTGCTGGTGTCATATAAATACGGATACCACCCTCAACCAGCCGATTCACCATTTCCGCATTTTCCCGCAGTTCTTCATTTTTCAGCGGAGAAACAAACAGGATGTCGGCATGTTGCGCTTTCATTTCTGCCACCAGGTATTCGTTGTTAGGATAAATGCGTACTCCCATTAACCTGTGTTTCTGCACATCCTTTACGTCCGAAACGAAACCTGCCAAACTGTATGGAGAAGGGTCCTGATTCAGGATGCTTTTAGCCAAGCTGACTCCTCCCTGCTTTACACCATAGATAAAAATGCGTTTGGCCTGTTTCTGCTTATAAGTAGAATCATAGAGATATTTCACAGAAATACGAAATGCCCACATCAACATAACAGCCAACAAGGTTGCCAGAATCAGTTCTTGCAGAGATATTTCTACCAGAAACCCACTGTTGCGGAACACTGCATTAAATGAGACGACCAGCATCAGACCGGTCAAAGCGGCAAAACCTACCCGCTGTAAATCAATAAACGAAGAATACCGGATAATACCAGAATAAGTATGGAACAAACGGAATCCGACTACGAAACAGCACAGATACACCAGCAAGGTCCCACACAACGGCCCTATATTCTGCAACGCGGCTACCACACCGTAATGCCAAACAGAAACCAACAGCAACGCACATGCCGTCATGCCGCAATCCAACAGGAAAATTCCCCAATAAGGAAGTGCCTTTCTGGAAAAATACCAGCGGGAGATTTTTGAAACAAAGTTCATACGTAACAATATTTTCTATTATCTATCAAACATAAAGACACAGAAGGCACAGAGCATTGTTGTTGTAACAGACAATGTTCTGTGTCTCCCCGTCAACGACAGACGTTCTTCTGAATTTCACCTACGATGTAGCGGGCATCTTCCTCACTCACCCAAGGACCGCTGGGCAGACAGAGTCCTCTTTTGAACAGTCCTTCGCTCACCCCATTTACATAAGCCGGCACATCCTTGTACACAGGTTGCCGGTGCATGGGTTTCCACAACGGACGACTCTCTATGCCTGCCGCATCCAAAGCCATCCGCAACGCTTCCACATTGCGGTTAGGCTCACAATCCGTATGTATGCTGTCGGCAGCATGAATCACACCGGCAGCTCCACCCACCGCTCCTTTTACAAGCGACTCATAAACCCTCTCCTCACCGGCCACATACAGATCTTGCGAAAGCGTAATTGTATTCAACCAATAATTGGAATCATATTGACCGGACGGCTGCTTATGAAAAGTAACACCTTCTATCCCGCCCAACAAATCCTCATAAAGTGCAGCCAACTGCTGATGATGCCGGATATGCTCTTCCAAGACCACCATCTGTCCCCGACCGATACCGGCACAAACATTCGACAAACGGTAATTATACCCGATATGCTCATGCTGGTAATAAGCATATCCTTCCCGAGCTTGCGTGGCATAGAACATCACCCTTTGCCTCGCTTCTTCGTCCGGACAAATCAAAGCTCCGCCTCCTGAAGTGGTAATCATTTTGTTACCATTGAAAGACAATACACCATAGTTGCCGAATGTGCCGCACACCTGCCCATTGTAACGGCTCCCCAGTCCTTCCGCAGCATCCTCAATGAGTGGAATGCCATACTTCCGGGCAACCGACAGAATCTCATCAATGCGTGCCGGCATTCCATACAGATAGACCAGCACAATAGCCTTAGGCTTCCTGCCCGTCCGATTCATACGGTCTATAATAGCCTCTTCCAGCAACACCGGATCCATATTCCATGAATCCGGCTCGCTGTCCACCAATACCGGCGTGGCCCCCAGATACATAATAGGGTGACATGAGGCACAGAAGGTAAACGACTGGCAAATAACTTCGTCTCCAGCCTTTACCCCGCAGGCAATTAATGCCAAATGCACCGCCGCCGTACCGGATGACAAAGCCACCACCTTCTTATCTTGTCCGACAAAATGTTCCAAATCTGCCTCAAAGGCATTCACATTCGGACCAAGAGGAACTACCCAATTCGTGTCGAATGCCTCTTGGATGTATTTCTGCTCCTGACCGCTCATGTGGGCAAGGCAGAGATAAATTCGATTGCTCATGATTGAATAAAATTAAGTCGTCAATTAGATTTAGTTTATATCAAACGCAGAAACACAAAGACACAAAGTTTCGTAACTGTCTATCGGAAAAATGACAGGGGAGACCACGGAGTCCGCGGCTTCGCCGCACACGGGAGGGGAATAAACTCTGTGAGTCGTGAACAAGAAAACAAAAACTCTGTGTCTCCGTGCCTCTGTGTTTAATATCATTCGATTTTGCACATTTACTTAGAGCCTGTCAAAAAGGAGATAACTGCCTTATTATTTTACATCTATTACCGACAGCCAACACATAATCTGGAATATTCTTAGTCACTACAGAACCTGCTCCTATTATACTCCATTTTCCTATTTTTACTCCTGGTATTATCGTACTTCCCGCGCCAATCCATGTACCTTCGCCAACATGGACATTGCCACACAACGTGCAGTGAGGAGATATATGGGCATAATCTCCTATCATACATTCATGATCTACAGAAGCTCCAGTATTGATTATACAGTGCCGCCCAATCTCAACGCATGATTGTACAACCGCCCCTTGCATGATGACAGTCCCCTCATGTACATAAGCTGTAGAAGATAGAATAGCAGAAGGATGGATAGCAGTACCCCAAGATACAGACAAAGTTTCAACTATTTTCTTCCTGATTGCATTATCGCCAATACTGATAATCAAAGGTCCTTTCACCTCAGAAGAAGGATACACCGGATATTCCAAAAGGTGGTGAATAGATGCATTGTCATCAAACAATCCTTCCACCCGCTCATGATTAGCGCATAAAATATCTATGATCACTTTAGCGTGACCACTTGCACCATACAAATACATAAGTTTACATTTCAGTTATTCCCCGTAAAAGGTTCCATCGTTGCAGAAGTTTCTGAAGAGATGCCTTCCCGCACCAACACCTTCTTTATTGTCAGAAATATGATTTCCAGATCCACCCGGAAAGAGCAATGATCCACATACCACACATCCAGTTCGAACTTCTTTGTCCAACTGATGGCGTTGCGACCATGACATTGCGCCCAGCCCGTAATGCCCGGACGCACTTCGTGGCGACGCGCCTGTTCTTTGCTATATAAGGGCAGGTATTGCGGCAACAAGGGGCGGGGACCTATCAGGGCCATGTCACCTTTCAACACATTGATCAACTGGGGGAGTTCGTCCATACTTGTAGAGCGTACAAAACGTCCGACCTTAGTCAGACGTTGTTCATCAGGCAACAGATTGCCCTCCGCATCCCGCTCATCCGTCATGGTTTTGAACTTGATTACCCGGAATATCTTACCTCCTTTACCGGGACGCTCCTGGGTAAAAAAAGCACCGGCCCCCTTATTGGCAAAGTGCAGCCAGAGGGCAATAACAAGCAGTATCGGCCAGATAATAGCCAATACACCCAAAGCGGTAATAAAATCTATCACACGCTTCAAACAATGTTTATACATGATTAAAATGAAAAAGCACGTCTATTGGCACAACGCCATGCCCAACAGGCAGCCTGATTAATAAGTCAGCATTTTATATGGCATACGGACACACGCAGGCATAACCTTTTTGCCATACGCCTGCTCCCTATCTGCAGAACCTCCTGCTGCCCAAACCATCAAACCGTGCAGATTCTGTTCTGCCGGGAGCATATCCGATATAAGAGCCTAAAGCCTTTCTATTTCCTTCCTGTCAAGTCCTGTAATTTCTGCAATCACATCCGAGGTGATACCTTTCAGCTTCATAGCCCTCGCATTCCTGATTCGTTCTTCCGCACGGCCTTCTTCAAGACCTTCCGCACGACCTTCCGCACGACCTTCCGCACGACCTTCCGCACGACCTTCTGTCAACCCTTCCAATCTGGCAGTCTTCAACACATCATTCTGTATCATAATTGCATTGATATGTTCATCGTACGCAAGCCGTTCTGAAGGCGACATGTCATAATAACGTAGTTTCTCCCGTGCTTCCTGCAAGCCGGGAACCGTGGTATCGGGAGATATGTCACCAGTTTTAAGATATTGTATCCACTCTTCCAAGGGAGTTTTTGCCACCTGGTTAAACTCATTTACCCGAATCAGGTAATATTCCGGAAATACCTCTTCAGGAAGTTTCTGCACAATGGCACCTTCTTCTTTAGCCGTGATAAGCAATTCATCCCTTGTATGCACACCGATAAAACGGTTCTGACCGTGATACAGATAGTCATTCCCCTTCCCCAGATCAAAGTAAAGGATACTGATAGAATATACTTTCTTCACCCGTTCATAGGTGTCCCCCAATGAAATATGTTCTGTAATGGCTTTAGCCGTACCGTAAAGAATACGCTCCAGGTAATACAATTCACGGGTATTCTGCACCTCCACAATAATAATTTCCCCTTTGCTATTTTTAGCTTTTATGTCTACCCGGTTGAACTTATCATCCTCGCTTTGCTGATTGCTCTCGCTTTCCAATATCTCCACAATCTTCGTTTGATCGTTGAAAAGCACCGTCAGCAATCCCTCCAGCACGCTGAAGTTGGCTTTATCCCTCAGTAGCCTTTTGATGGCCCAGTCAAACCGTATATAAAAGTTCTTTTCCATACAAGCTGCATTAAAAAGTGAAATTATACTGCACAAAATAACGATTTTATTTTGATTCCGGCAAGATTCAGAAGAAGAAACTTATAACCGCAGATTAAACTCACCGATTTGGCTGACACAAGTTCTAATTAATGGCGATTAGGTAAATCAACTACTACTTCAGCAACTCCCTGTATTCTTTCAGCAACGCCTCCCAAACGATATGCTGCTCATATCGTTCCGCAATCATTGGTCGGGCATTCTTTGCCATCTGTTTTACTTCACCGGGATGTGTCACATAATACTCCATCGTGTCTTGCAACACCCTTTCATCTCTTGCCGGGATAATAGTTCCGTTTTGTCCGGATCGGATAATCTCATTACAGCCATTGATATCTGTCACGATAGCCGGAAGCCCCATAGCTCCGGCCTGCAACACCACATTGGGGAATCCTTCTCTGTAGCTGGGAAATACCAGCGCATCAGATGCCGCCAGAAAAGGCCGCACATCTTTCTGGAAATCCATAAAGCAGATACCCGGATGATGCAATATGGCCTCTTCATTTTCCGGTTGAATCGGATCAAGCTCTTTTTCAAAAGGACCTACCAAAAATAGACAAACCTGTCTGTTTTTCTCATATATCTTTTGAAAGGCCCGCACCAATTCGTTGATACCTTTGTCTTTGACCATACGTCCGACGAAACAAAACGTAAATACTCCCTGCCGTCGGATGTTTGCCACCCGTTCCATTACTTCTGGCGTTCTGTCGAAATAGGCCAAATTTATCCCGTTCACATTTCCATTGGCAATAATATGCAACGGCTTGGAAGTGATTCTATACTTGATAAGATCCCGTTTTACCCCCCTTCCCTCCGGATTGATATTTGTAGCACAAAAACAGGTCAGTCTGTCGGTGGCAATCAGTACTTTTTGTTTCAGTCCGGTAGCAGTGGGAAACACCAACCCGGTAAAAGTATGCATACGCACCGGTACTCTTGTTATCCACGCAGCTACCATGGCCAGCATCCCCGCCTTGGGTGTAATGGAATGCACCATGTCCGGCTTCTCCTTTCGGAAAAGGACAATCAGCCTACACAGCGACTTCATATCTTTCCAAAGCGAGATATGCCTCTCCATCGGCACTGCTACCGTCCGCACATGTTCCCGCTGTGCTACTACCTCCAGTTCCTTGCCGGGAGAAGAAACCGCCACCACTTCATACTGTTCAGATAATATACGCAACTGGCCTCGCAGCAGGGTTTCAAGAGAGGGTGAAATGGTGGAGATGCGGATGATTTTAGGTTTG